>Ga0207699_10000157_pt1 | contig 42507 bp, 58 predicted proteins | sample LARL51metaG_FD_184344 | JGI IMG/M metagenome (GOLD analysis project Ga0207699, IMG submission 184344) | Corn, switchgrass and miscanthus rhizosphere microbial communities from Kellogg Biological Station, Michigan, USA - LAR L5-1 metaG... | ecosystem: Host-associated > Plants > Roots >...
CGATCGATTGGAGATTGATCGAAAGGAAAAAAAGAAATGCTCAAGAAGAATATAACCTTCATCGATTTCGATGGTAAAACCGTCACCAAGACGTTCTGGTTCCACCTGACCAAGGCCGAGATCACCGAGATGACTTTGCTCTTCCCGGGTGAGAGCTTGGCCCACCATCTCACCACAATCTCTCAAGCTCAGAACATCCCGATGCTCATCGCTGCCTTTAAGGACATCATCGCCCGTTCTGTCGGCGTGCGCACCGATGACGGACGCTTCATCAAGAACCAGGAGATCTCTGACGAGTTCATGTCTTCGGACGCATACTCCGAGCTCTTTATGTCCCTCATCCAGAACGAGGGAGAAGCGGCTGACTTCGTCAACGGGATCGTTCCGGCCAACCTTACTTCGCAGGCTGCGTCGAAGGAGTACACGAGGCAGGAACTCCTCGAGATGGACGACGCTCAGTTCGAGGCGATCGCCGGCACCGACGTGCGCCACATGACGAAGGAGCACATGCAGATCGCCATGCAGCGTAGGAACCAGCTCGTCTGATCAACATTTTGAGGGAATCGGCAAGGGGAATTGACAGATTTACAAGGGGTCTCTCATTTCTCTTATTCCGGATGCCGATTTTAAACGACAGCCGTGCAGACCCGGTGGTCACCCCCACCGAAAACCGGGGGAAGCTAAACACGTGCGCCCTCACCCATCGTCCGGAGAGATTCTGACTGTATTCGAGATCTGGCGCAATCGAGTATGGTAGCGCCCCTGAATCTCTCCGGACTTGATGTCCCTGCTGCCCAGAGGAAGGAATGATCATGCGACATCGCATCCAGTCCTGTAACTGAATGAATATGCACGGCCGGCTCGAACGTCCTGTCCACCATCTACGTCCTGGGTAGAATCGAGGCTGATTCCGATTCTCTTCAGGACAGCCAGGCAGAATCCGCTATAAGAGCAGGTTGAAATTCACGTAAACGGCGAATCGGATTAGCTTAAAAGCCGCCCTGCCGCCTGGTTTCCAATCCCCATGAAAGGAGGTAAATAAAACGGGAACATATTTCGATGCCGTTCTGAGCAAAGATATGCAGCCTTTGTTCAATGGAACACCGTTCGAAACTGTTCAGTGGTTGCTCGACCGTCGAGACGATCCCGAAATCGACCAAGTCTGCATCGGTAAGAACATGCAGCTATGCACGGTCGAAGACTATCTGAAGAGATTTCATCCCGATCAGCCCTACCCTGAGTGACCTCGCAGGAAAAACTGGGCCTATAATGAGACCCTAACTGAGAGGTGTACCCTTGAACCCCAAGCTTATGAAATTCATCGTCAAGAACGCCTTCGGCCTTGCCGTCACCACCGCGATCGGATACATGATCAAGATGGAACGCAAAGTCGAAGATCGAATCGACGATCATTTCGACGCCAAGTAACGAGTACAACCATTCGTACCAGCTCAAACTACTAGGCCATATTACATGGCCTTTTAGTTTTTCCCTCCCGAGGTAAATATGGACCCCTTTCCCAGTAACAGTCATCAGCCGAAGCCTGTTGTGGGCGAAAGGCCGGAGCGAACCCCCGTCTTGAAAGTCGTCGACGGTAATGTGGTGGTGCGGAAGAAGCCGCTCGGTACGCGTCTGATCCAGATGTTCTTCGGCGATGGTAAGAATGTCGTCGACAACGTCGTGAGTGACGTGCTCGTTCCGGCGCTCAAGGAGATGATCACCGAAGCAGTCAGCACGGGTATGGAGCGCATGGTCTTCGGTGAAAGAGGACACATCCGACGGCCACACAATCGCCCGAGCGCATTCGGCGGCGGTAGCTACACGAACTACACCCGCTATGCGACTCCGCCCAAGCGCGAAGAACGACCCACACGCCCTCGTTCGAGGTCCTCCCGAGACTTCGAAGACATCATCATTCCGACTCGTCGTGAAGCGGAAGTGGTCTTGCACGAGCTTCACAAGATCATGGACAAGTACGAACTCGTCAGCGTCCGGGATCTGTATGAGCTAGTCGGGGTGGAATTCCACAACACAGACGAGAAGTTCGGTTGGACGGATCTCGAAACCGCGGGGATCCGACGTGTGAGCAACGGTTACCTTCTCGTCATGCCCGAGATCGAACCTCTCGACTAGGAGACAAAGACCAAATGCGATCCGTGTTGGTGTGTGCAGCCGGCATCATCCTGGGCTACACCCTTCACTCGAAGAAGGACCAGTCCATCGACAGCATCGCGAACGGCATCGTCGACTTCATCGTGAAGAACCGCGAGTCGGTCCGGCGCCGCATTCAGTCCTCGAACTGACTCAACCAGAAGAATCAAGGAGTTTCCGATGGGCTTCACGGCCATCAAGAATAAGGTCACGTCCGGGGTGGGACGGCAGATCCTGGTCACGCGTAAGAACTCACCCACGCTGCTCTTCGGTGTCGGAGTTGTCGGTGTCGTCACCACCGTGGTCCTCGCAAGCCGGGCCACGCTCAAGATGGAGGAAGTCCTCGGCGAGGCCGAGAAGAACAAGCAGCAGATCGAGGACGCTCAGGCTCTGGACTCCGCCGAGTACACGGAGGAGGACGCCAAGAAGGACACTGCGCTCAACCGGGCCAAGACGGGCCTGAAGATCGCCAAGCTGTATGCCCCGGCATTCGTGTGTGGCGTGATCTCCGTCGCTGCGCTGAGCGGGTCGCACATCATCCTATCTCGCCGGAACGCGGCCATCACCGCGGCGTACGCGGCGCTCGACAAGGGTTTCCGCGAGTACCGTCAGCGAGTCATCAAGGAGTACGGGAACGAGAAGGACGAGGAGTTCCGTTTCGGTCTGGTCGACCGTGAGATCGCCGTCGACACGGATCACGGGACCGACGTCAAGACGGTGAAGGGTCTTCCGTCGAGCAAACTCGGCTCGGTCTACGCCCGGATCTTCGACGAGAGCAGTCGGCACTGGCAGCGCACGCCGATGTACAACCAGATGTTCCTGCAGTCCCAGCAAAACTATGCGAACGACAAGCTGAACGCCGACGGCTTCCTGTTCCTGAACGACGTCTACGAGATGCTCGGGCTCGAGAAGAGTCAGGCGGGGCAGGTCGTCGGTTGGGTCAAGGGCGCGCAGGGTGGCGACGGTTACGTCGACTTCGGCATCTTCCACGGCGACAGCTTCATGGCCATGCAGTTCGTGAATGGCAACGAGAGGTCGGTGGTGCTCGACTTCAATGTCGACGGGATCGTGTACGACCTGCTTCCTCGGAAGGTGTGATGCCATGAGGATCAAGTTCAAAACAACTCCAGCGTTGGTCCCCGTCGTGGTCGTGAGCTTCGCGACGGGGTACTTTCTCGGCCTGAAGCAGTTACAGGGCCACTACAACTACCTGATGGAGTCCAAGCTCGACGCTGCTGAGGCGGAATTCGAGAAGAAGCTCGAGACCGCCGGCGAACAAGCCGTGAAGGAATACGAGGAGTGGCTGACGCAAGCAGAACAAAAGGGGGTTGACGAACTCAGAGCTGCTGTGGAAGAAGTTGTCACTTCGTACCAACCGGACAACAACAATCCGACGCCGTTGGAGACGATCATCCCCTCCAAACCGTCAGTACCCGCGATCAACTACGCCGCGGTCTATCAGCTACCCGAACGCTCGATCCCGTCGACGCAGAGTGCAGACACGGTGGACACCACCCACAGCGTCACACATCACGCTAAGCCCGTGTTGATCACGGAGGAGCAATTCTTCGCCGATGAGCTGGGGCACGAGCAGGTACAACTGACATACTACGCCGGAGATCAAGTTCTCTCGAACATGGAGGACGAGGTGATCGAAGGCGACGAGCGCGATCGCTGGGTCGGCGATCTCTTGGGCCTGTTCGTCGCTGATGATGCGAACACGCTCTACGTTCGGAGTTTCGTGGCGGAGAAGGATTTCGAGATTTCTCGCTCCGCCGGATCATATGCACATGAAGTCTTGGGGCTGGGTGATGGACAGTAATCAGCCCCTTGACGAGTCATACTTTGTATGGCTGTACAGTCAAGTAGCTGATCCCGAGATCACAGATCCTTCCCTGACGTATTGGAAGCTGCTCAAACACCTCTTCACAAAAGAGTTCGTGTGGCGTATTCCAAACGACGAGAACCGTGCGGAGGATGGGAAGGCTCTGCGATCTGAGTTCATCCAGGATTTGTCGATAGATGACATCGATCAGGACTGGATGGACATGGGCTGTTCGATGCTGGAACTGATGATCGGGCTCGGGCGCCGTCTTGCCTTCGAAGACGATAGTGAGCCGCATTATTGGTTTTGGCGTCTCGTTCAGAATCTCAAGCTGGATAGATATCGCGATGATGTCCGTCTGCTCAAAAAGCCTGTGGACACCATCTTGGAGCGAGTGATATTCCGTAAGTACGAATCAGACGGAAAAGGTGGGTTCTTCCCGCTCAAAAACCCGGACGAGGATCAGCGAAATGTAGAGCTCTGGTACCAGCTTAGCGCCTACGTACTGGAACAGAGCTAGCGAAAGGAGGGTAGATGGATTTCTTTAAAATCCGCACGGAAGAGAAGCGGGGTGGCGTGCTCAGCGTATTCCCCGATTTCACCGTCTGCAGATCCCAGGATCTCATGATTCGCGCTCAATCGTTCTACGGAATATGGGACGAGGAAGCTGGTCTCTGGTCTACGGATGAATACCGCGTGGTAGATCTCGTTGACAAGGCTCTAAACGAGCACGCGGACAAGCTCAGAGCCGACGGAATTTCGTGTACGGTTAAGATCCTTGGCTCATTTACCACCAACACTTGGAAGCAGTTCAAAACGTTCATGAAAAACGTCAGCGACAACTCGCACGAGCTTGACGCGAAGCTGGCGTTTGCAAACACAGAAGTCAAGAAGACGGATTATATCAGCCGTCGACTTCCATATTCTCTTGCTCCCGGCCCTCATCCTGCATGGGATGAGATCACATCTACCCTGTACGATGCCGAGGAGCGAGCGAAGATTGAATGGGCTATCGGGGCCGTGGTTTCTGGGGACTCCAAAAAAATCCAAAAGTTCCTGGTCTTCTACGGCCCCGGTGGTACCGGTAAATCGACAATCCTCAACATCGTGCAGAAACTCTTCGAGGGGTACTGCACCACATTCGAGGCTAAGGCTCTCGTCGGAAACAACAACTCCTTCGCGACCGAGGCGTTCAAGAGCAATCCACTCGTCGCAATCCAGCACGACGGCGATCTGTCTCGCATCGAGGACAACAGCAAACTGAATTCGATCGTGTCCCACGAGGACATGACTATCAACGAGAAGTACAAGCCGGGCTACACATCACGGATCAACGCATTTCTCTTCATGGGCACCAACAAGCCGGTGAAGATCACCGACGCCAAGTCCGGTCTCATCCGACGTCTGATCGACGTCAAGCCGACCGGCAAGCGACTGGAGGCGAATCACTACTTCTCGCTGATGTCGCAGATCGACTTCGAGCTGGGCGCTATCGCGCATCACTGCCTCGAGGTCTACCGGGAGATGGGCAAAAACTACTACAATACTTATCGCCCACTCGACATGATGTTGCAGACAGATGTGTTCTTCAACTTCATCGAGGCGTACTACGACATCTTCAAGGCACAGGACGGTGCGACGCTCAAGCAGGCGTGGGAGCTCTACAAGGAATACTGCGCCGAGGCTTCTCTCGAGTTCAAACTGCCTCAGTACAAGTTCCGCGAAGAGCTCAAGAACTATTTCAACGAATTCTTGGATCGCTCTGTAGTGGACGGAGTCTCGGTTCGAAGCTATTACAAGGGCTTCGTCGCTCAACCGTTCAAGGTCCCATTGGAGCAGGATTCCAAGACTTTCTCCCTGGTCTTGGATGAAACCACATCCATCCTGGACCAGATGTGCGCAGACTTGCCAGCTCAATATGGCAAGGAAGACGAAACCCCTGAGAAGTACTGGGATCGCGAAGAACGTCCGATCAACGGCGTTATGCAGAAACCTCGCCCAGATCAGGTCTGTACGACAATCCTGAGCGACTTGGATACCTCTCGTGTCCATTTCGTTAAGCTGCCTGAGAACCATATCGTCATCGATTTCGATTTGAAGAACGAGCATGGACACAAGGTACTCGAACGAAATCTTGAGGCGGCAAGTGCTTGGCCCGCCACCTACGCCGAACTCAGTAAGTCTGGGGGCGGTGTTCATCTCCACTATATTTACGATGGAGAACCGGCCGATCTCGCTAAAGAGTATTCTCCTGGAATCGAGATCAAAGTCTTCACTGGAAACAGCTCTCTCCGACGAAGGCTGAGTAAGTGCAATAACGTGGCAGTCGCCACGATAAGCAGTGGGCTCCCTTTCAAGGAGAGAAAGCCGATGATCGAGCCCAAGGTACTTCAAAGCGAGAAGGGCCTTCGGGAACTGATCGCCAGAAACCTGAGGAAGGAGATCCACCCCGGTACCAAACCGTCGATCGACTTCATCTGGAAGATCCTCGAGGACGCGAACGAGTCGGGCATGGTCTATGACGTTACGGACCTTCGCCCGAAAATTATGGCTTTTGCTAATAACAGCAGCAACCATGCGCTCGTCTGCCTCAAGACGGTCCAGAGGATGAAGTTCAAATCGGACGTCACAGTGGAAGACACGCCCACCACGCCGCGCAAGGATGACCCGATCATCTTCTTCGACATCGAGGTGTTCCCCAACCTCTTCGTCGTGTGCTGGAAGTACGAGAAGGACGACATCGTCATCCGGATGATCAACCCGAGCCCCAAGGAAATCGAAGGGCTCATGCAGTTCAAGCTGGTCGGCTTCAACAATCGGAGGTATGACAACCATATCCTCTGGGCGGCCTTCATGGGCTACAACAACCAACAGCTCTATGAGCTCTCGAAGAAGATCATCAGCGGCAATCAGGGTGCGATGTTCGGCGAGGCCTACAGCCTGTCGTACACCGACATCTACGATTTCACTTCGAAGAAGCAGAGTTTGAAGAAGTACGAAATCGAACTGGGCCTCCACCACATGGAGCTCGATATGCCGTGGGATGAGCCGGTTCCCGAAGAGTTCTGGCCCAAGGTTGTCGAGTACTGCGTCAACGACGTCATCGCCACCGAGGCTACATTCGATGCGCGGCGGCAGGATTTCGTGGCTCGGCAGATTCTGGCGGAGCTGAGTGGACTGACTGTCAACGACACCACGCAGAAGCACACTGCGAGGATCGTGTTTGGCAAGGATCGGAATCCGCAGGAGCGGTTCGTCTATACCGATCTGAACCAGGAATTCCCGGGGTATGTATATGACTTCGGAAAGAGCACATATCGGGGCGAAGAGGTCGGGGAAGGAGGATATGTTTATGCAGAGCCAGGGATGTACACTGATGTGGCGGTTCTGGATGTGGCTTCAATGCATCCGACTTCGATTCGTGTATTGGATGTGTTTGGTCCTTACACGAAGAATTTCAATGCTCTCACGGACGTGCGTCTCGCGATCAAGCGCAAGGATTACGATACAGCGCGATCCATGCTGGGAGGCGCCCTCGAGCCTTATCTTGGAACGCCTGAGGCTGCAGCAGAACTATCTCTCGCGCTCAAATTGGCGATCAACATCGTCTACGGTCTGACTTCGGCCAGCTTCGACAACCCGTTTCGTGATCCTCGGAACAAGGATAACATCGTCGCCAAGCGCGGTGCTCTGTTCATGATCGACCTGAAGCACGCAGTGCAGGAGCGCGGGTTCCAGGTGGTCCACATCAAGACGGACTCGATCAAGATCCCCAATGCCACACCGGAGATCATCGATTTCATCACGGAGTTCGGTAAGCGGTACGGCTACGACTTCGAGCACGAGAAGACCTATGACAAGTTCTGCCTCGTGAACGAAGCGGTCTACATCGCTCGTGCTGGATCCAAATGGGATGCCGTCGGTGCTCAATTCCAGCACCCGGTGGTCTTCAAGGCACTGTTCAGCGAGGAGCCGATCACCTTCGCAGATTTGTGCGAGACCAAGCAGGTCAAGGCACCTTCGGCCATGTACCTCGACTTCAATGAATCCGAGGCAACGCCGGCCACACCCTACAAGGGCATGCACTTTGTGGGACGTACAGGCTTGTTCGTGCCGGTCCTCAAGTCGACCGGTGGTGCCAAGCTCGTTGTGGTTCGGGACGAAAAGCCGTATGCCGTCAGCGGAACCAAGGGTTATCTATGGCTCGAAGCCGATATGGTCAAAGCACTCCACATCGAGGTGTCCGACGAACTCACGTTTCAGGACATGGTCTTCTCGGTGAATGGTGACGGTCTGCTTACGGATATCGTGGATCTCAGCTACTACGAAGTCTTGGTGGACGAGGCGATGAAGACTATCGAGAAGTTCGGGAATTTCGCCGACTTCGTCAAGTAGAAAAAAAGGGTGGAAATGCCTGGAGACACCGTGATACTCCGAGCCACCGAGTACGCTTGGTGGTTCGTCAAGCTCCATAAGACGTCTGAGTGCACCGCGACCAGACTCGAATGGTTCGATTTCTTGAACCAGTTGTCGACGCGAAACAAGGTCCGAGCCCTCGTGACGTACCTGAACATCGTGAACAAGTAGGAGGTGTGATGCTCGACAAGGAAGAGATCGACAAGCGTTTCCCGATCTTCGGCCAGGAGTTCGAGTTCAACGAGGATACGAACCCGGGCAAGATGACGCACGACGTGACGTGCCAGCTGCGGTTCACGGCCGAACTCCTGAACAAGGTGTTGCCGGAGGGTCTCGGCAAGGGGCAGGCTCTCCTGTACGTCGAGGAGGTCGAGCTCTGGGCACTCAAGGCGATCGACGATTACCGGCGAAGCAAGAACGACGGGCACTTCGAGAACTACGAGGGATGCACGTGCTCGGCCTGCCGGATCCGGAAGAACACGCAACACGAGCTGCGCGATGAATCGGCGTAGAGTTCCACTCATCGTCTACGTTGCCGGTGCCAGAACTCAGATCGGCGAAGCCACCATCGAGCAGCCGTCGGACGATCCGAAATGTGACGTGGCGGTCGTCATCGAGCTCGACAAGGACACTCCTCTCCGCGATCAGTTGATCGGCATCCTCCGTCGTCACAACCCGTAGGAGAACCGTGAGGTTCATGTCTCTACTCGGTGCGCTCATCTGGCACCGCATACGCATCACCAAGCTGTACAAGCATTTCTCGAAGTAACCACAGACCGGGGAGGTGGGCGTCTGCCGCACTCAGGCGTTCATCTCCCCATTCGGGGGTATAACGTGCTTAATCTGAAGGATCGAAAATTCCTATGGGGCGCGTTTCTGCTGTTCTGTTACAGAATTGGCGCTAGTAAGACATACGATAGTTGTTTCATGGAGGGGGAAACCGACGTGGTGTTGGGGAGTTGGATTACTGAAGACCACGATGCCGAAAGGGCACGAAGGAGAGAGATCATGCAGATGCGAGATCGTCCGAACGGAAACGACACCACGGCGATCCTGCCCGTTGTCGGCAAGGAATTCGAGGACGAGGTTCTGTCGGGCGACAACCAGATGGACTACATACGCCTCGGCAAGGAGCTCGTCAGAACCTGGTACGACACACAGTGGAGCTTCAACACCAATGGCGCCGAGCTGCCGGCATACGAGGTCTACTGCGTGTGGTTCAGCAAGACCCTGAAGAACTGGAAGGGTCTCTTCGCGACGACGCGACCGGACAACATCTACATCGAGATCACCCACAACGGCGAGAAGGGCGAGACTTACATCGACGCCTATCGCAAGATCGACAACGTCTGTGTTCCTGACAGCACGCTGCGGAACGGTACGTACGCCTAGGAGACGTTCTCAATCTCTACGAAGAAGGAAAACGATGGTTAATAACGGCTACGAGGACCGTAGCGAGATGTTCGAGGAAGCGCGGATCGTCTTCCGCAACTTCGAAGGTAAGGAAGGCCCGATGAACACCGCGGGCAATCGGAACTTCTGCGTCGTGCTGACCGCGGAGCAGGCCGACGACCTCGAGCGCAAGGGATACAACGTCAAGCGCAAGCCGCCGCGTGAGGACGGAGATGAGGAATTCCGTTTCCTCAAGGTAAAGGTCAGCTTCAAGGGTCGGCCACCGCGCATCGTCATGCTCACGAGCCGCGGACGTACGACTCTGGACGAGGATCTGTGCCAGATGCTCGACGTGGCCGAGATCGAGTCCAGCGACCTGATCATCCAGCCGTACAAGTACACGGTCAACGGCAAAACCGGCATAAGCGCGTACCTCAAGTCGATCTACGTCACGATCCACGAGGACGCGCTGGAACTGAAGTACGCGAACGTTCGCGAGATCGGTGGGCGGTCCGACTTTCCCGAGGAGCCGGACGAAGATCTCGACGAGATCGACTACTGATGTCTGACTTGGAGGTCGTTTTCTCGGTAGTGATCGGCTGTGTCGTCTACGACTTCAGTAAGTGGGTGTGGAAGCGTCGGGAATGGATCGTCGCCCGTTACTACGAAATCGTCTGCGTGATTTTAGAGGACGTCGAGTGGGTGTGGAAGAAGATAAGAAAGAAATAGATCTCGACATTGTTGCCATCATCCATTGGCAGCAAGTACGCTGTAGCGAGCTCATCTGCAAGGCGATGCTCGAGGGCGAAAACGTGACCGATTCCGAAGTCATCAAAAAGATTTGGAACGTCGTGGCTGAGGAAACCAAGAAGTTGTACGGAATCTAAGGAGAAAAAGGATGTTGTTCATAATCATGGGGGCCATGGACAGCATCCTGGCTCTCCTGATCGCCGCCATCTGCATCGCGGAGAACAAGAAGCTCGAGTACAAGTTCAAGGTCTGGATGGGTGAGATCGAGCCGACCGTCACGAAGATCAGCCGTACCAAGGCCTGGTCGTCGTGGTTGAAGGAGAAGTACTTCGACTGGCTCGAACGACGGGCTGAGGCCAAGAAGATCAAGAATCCCGCATGGACCGGGGCACGACACGCTCTGCGTTACTAGGAGGGTACGCATGGATGAAGAAGACATCAATTTCATTCTTGGCGAAGGCGCTGTAGAAACATACCAGGTTCCTCGCGACGACATGGAATCGATCGCGAACTGGTGTGGCGGAACGATTTGTGAGACGGACGGTGTAACCCCTGGTGGGCTGGTCATCCCACAAAGCAGGTGTTTCTACATCAAGATCAACAAGGACACTCTGGCTTTCGAAACCGACTGGATCGTCAAGCGTAATGGCGAATTCAGAGTGTTCAAGGACGGCGCCTATCGAGAGATTCAGCGAATTGGTGCAAACCGTCTTGAGCGGTTCGACAGGATCCAGGCTTTGGTGGTTGAAGCCATGATGTCGGTGTTGACCGGAGAAGTCATCAAGGATTTCGATATCATAGCTGATGCTGCCGAACACACGACTCGTAAGATCATAGAGTCACTCTGGTGAGTAGTGTATCCACACCGTATCTTCGACGAAACTACGGATGCGAAGCTGTTCAGGTAAGCGAGAAGAACCTATATAAAGTCGCTGCCTGGTGTGGTGGGCGAGTCAAGCGTGCGCGGATCGACGGCGTAGATCGACTGTACATCGAAGTACCGGTTGCCTTGCGCACTGGCGGTACGACAGCAAAACGTGCGTATGTCGGGGAATGGGTAATACTCGATCCGGACGGCTTCAAGGTTTACGACAACAAGGAATTCAACACCATATTCAAACCATGGCCTGAGAAATTCTGAGGTTGATTGTGTGTTCCCAGTGGGATTTGGGGCGTGGGGCAAGGGAGTATCTGCGCCCCTATCCTACTGGCTCTCTGTTCGCTAGAGATTGGAACATCATGGATACAACACCGATATTCGACAAACTTGTCGAGGAGTATGAGAAAAGCGGAGAGAACAAGTACTACCAGGACCTCCTGATCGGTCCTACGAGGTTCGTATGGGGGCTGGTGGCATGTATACCCTTGAAGGACGTGCAGCCGCTCAAGAACGGCGACACCGGCCGTGGCTGGACGCTTTACTTCGGAGAGGACGGCGATGGTGAGGAGGAGGTACTACAACATGATTCCGGTACAGAACGAGCCGAAGTCGAGACAGAATCCGGATTTGATAATCCTGAGACTGCAGAGCAAGGCGACACCGGAGAGTGTGAGGAAGATTCAGGGAGTGGCGATGTCACTGGGCATCCTGAAGGGGGTTCCGGTGGCTCTGGAGATACCTCGGAGGACTCTGTTGAAGGTTCGTCTGATGGAGCTCCTACGGCGCCTGACAGCCCTGTAAGGGACCTCAGCGACGCAACCACACCTGTACCACCTAGGAGTGGTGTCAGGCCTCTCAGAAGGCTTCCTCGCCGTGTCCCCGGCGAAAGCCTCAGCAAGATACAAAACTTCATAGAGACCTTACTCGACTCACTCAAGACTGCGTTCACTCACCCCACGGGTGACGCAGCCTAACAACTGGAGAAGTCATGGTAGTGGACCTGTACCCACACCAGAGGACAGCAGTAGACCGCCTAAGCAACGGGAAAATTCTCTGGGGCGGGGTCGGGACTGGCAAGTCGCTCACGGCAGCAGCCTATTATATGGAGAAGGAAGCGCCGAAGGACGTCTATGTCATTACCACCGCCAAGAAGCGCGATTCCCTTGATTGGGAGCGAGAGTTCGTCAAATACGGCGTGTACAAAAGCAAAGACGCGACCGTGGCTGGCGTTCTAAGGGTGGATTCTTGGAACAACATAGCGAAGTACAAGAACGTCAAGGGCGCGTTCTTCATCTTCGACGAGCAACGCCTTGTAGGTAGTGGCGCATGGGTGAGAAGCTTCGAATTCATCGCCAAGCGCAATAACTGGATTCTTGTCAGTGCAACACCTGGTGACACCTGGATGGATTACGTCCCGGTCTTCATCGCGAATGGCTTCTATCAAAATAGAACGGAGTTCAAGCGCGATCACGTAGTCTACAACACGTATACAAAATTTCCGAAGATCGACCGCTACACGAACGTCGGAAAACTCGTGCGATTACGGAATCAGTTGTTGGTACACATGCCCTATGAGCGTCACACGATCCGTCATACTAAGACGCTTCACGTCGATCACGACAGCACCTTACGCGACCGGGTGTTCAAGGATCGATGGCACGTCTATGAGGATCGACCGATCAGAAACGTTTCAGAGTTGTTCTACGTAGCACGCAAAGTAGTTAATTCGGACCCGTCGCGCCTCGAGATGGTTCGGAATTTGATGGTTAAACATCCGCGGTTGATCGTGTTCTACAACTTCGATTATGAGCTGAAAGCTTTGCGACAGCTCGCCGAAGAAGTAACGATTGCGGAGTGGAACGGTCACAAACACGAGGAAATCCCAGAGACCGATCGGTGGCTGTACCTGGTTCAGTACGTCGCCGGATCGGAGGGATGGAACTGTACGAGCACTAATGCGGAGGTTTTCTACTCGCTGACATATTCGTACAAAAACTGGCATCAGGCATTCGGACGGATTGATCGACTAAACACCCCATTCTGGGATCTTTACTACTACGTTTTACTCTCGGATTCGGCGATCGATCAAGCTGTGATGAAGTGCCTTCGGGGGAAAAAGAGCTTCAACGAAGCCGAATTTCTTCGTTCGAGGACTGTCAAATCCTCTGTCAAATCTGAAACGGATCTGACAGCGGGTGTCTGATCTAGGTGTTATGTCCGAGTCGTTCATGATCATATGTCAAATATTTGACAAGCGATCATGGATTTGACAACGGATTTGACAACGATGATCTTGTGAAAAACAGCTGATCGCAGCCTCGACTCCGTAATTATGTCCGTTTTGTCGCCCCGATCTTGTCAAATGTCAAATCTTTTTGAAAAATAACCCTTTCACGGAAGTTCCAATATCTATAGATATTAGGATTGCAATAATAAAAAGTTTTTGGTTTCAGATTTGACATTTGACAAGGGGAGTCGTTCTGTCCTAATCCGATCAGCGGCGTCCTTTGTGCACCAGTTGTATAGCTTCCTTGCATCAAGGAAAGCGAGCGAAACCTTAATGCCAACTGAGTGGCGCCCGATACCGTCCTTCCCGGGTTACTCCGTCAGCGAAACCGGTTACGTCCGAAACGACGAGACTGGCCGAGTGCTGACGCTGTTGGTTAACCAGTCCGGAGTAGTCAATGTCGGACTGACCAAGAAGTGCAAGCAGTACAAGCGATCGGTGGCTCTTCTGGTCGCTAATGCATTCCTCGAGTTTCGCATCCACGATTCGTTCGATACACCGATAAACCTCAACGGTGATCGGCTCAACAACAACGTCTGGAATCTCGCTTGGCGCCCGAGATGGTTCGCGACCAAGTACTTCCGCCAATTCGATGAACCTTCACTGGCAGTAGAACGCCCAGTCCAAGAGATGGAAACAGGTAAGAAGTTTTACAGTCATTGGGAGGCAGCCTTCAAGTACGGGTTGCTTGCCACGTCCGTGTTGATTGCGGCGATGGAACAAACCGAGGTCTGGCCGACTAAGCAACACTTTCGGCTGATCGACGGTTACACAGATATTAGGTCGCGTCGCAATCGCAGCATATGATAGAAGGTGTAGGATACGCTTTTTGCATACCACAGCGAAGGCAGTACATTCATGTTAGAAAGAGACTTTCAGCCGAAGCTGATTAAGCGTCTTCGCGAGATGTTCCCTGAGTGTGTCATCCTGAAGAACGACCCCAACTACATGCAAGGCATTCTGGACCTCGTGATATTCTGGGGACCGTGTTGGGCCATGCTAGAGGTCAAGAAGGACGCCAAAGCTTCAAAGCGCCCGAACCAGGATTACTACATCGAACAACTTAATGAGATGTCCTTCGCCGCGCTTATCTACCCTTCTAATGCGGAGGAAGTTCTGAGTGCTCTTCAACAGGCATTCGAATCTTGCCGGAACTCATGCGTTCCTCGGCGCCAGTAACTATCACTGGATCAATTACACAGACGACAAGCTCGAGCATGCCTTCAGGACGTCACAGGCGGCCCGTAGAGGCGTCGAGATGCATCAACTGGCCTACGACCTTATCAGGCTCGGTGTGAAGCTCCCTGACGCTCCTGTGACGATTAACCTGTACGTGAACGATGCTATCGGTTTCAAGATGGTTCCTGAACAAATTCTGTTCTACTCGCCGAACTGTTATGGAACTGCAGACACGATCTCGTTCCGAAAGGGTAAGCTCCGGATTCACGATCTCAAGAACGGTGTAACCAGATCCTCTGAGCATCAACTCGAGGTTTACGCAGCACTCTTCTGCCTTGAGTACCTCGTTAAGCCACACGAGATCGAAACGGAACTTCGAATCTACCAGAACGATGAAGTTCGAATCTACGAAGCCGATCCCGATGTCATCGTTCACATCATGGACAAGATAATCACCTTCGACAAGCGAATCGAAGCGTGGAAGCAAGACGAGCTAGTCTAGGGGGAGGTGTCGTCCGTGGAATTCGATGAGCAAGAATGGTTGGCTCACTACGGTATTCTTCGTAGATCGGGTCGATACCCGTGGGGATCCGGCAAAACACAGGAAGAGCGGAATCGCACTTTCCTGGGAGTGGTGGACGATCTTCGTAAGCAGGGACTCAGCGAAACCGAAATTGCTAAAGGTTTCAATCTCACCACAACGGAACTTCGCGCTGCCAGATCGATCGCTAAGAATGCTGAGAAGCAGGCTCAGATCAACATGGCTCAACGCCTAAAGGACAAGGGATACTCAAACGTAGCCATCGGCAAGCGTATGGGGTTGAACGAGTCTTCGGTACGTGCGCTGTTGGCTCCAGGTGAGAAAGATAAGGCCGATATCCTCGAGGCTACGTCGAATATGCTCAAAGAGCAGGTAGCTGAAAAGGGCTACATCGACATCGGAAGCGGCGTCGAGCATCACTTGGCAATCAGTTCCACTAAGTTGAGCACGGCTGTGGCTCGGCTGCAAGAAGAGGGCTACACAGTTCACTATGTTCACGTTGAACAGTTGGGGACTGGAAAGAAGACCACCATCAAGGTCTTGGCTGCACCCGATACCCCGTACTCCGAAGTTTATCGGAATCGTGGGAACATCAAACAGATCACGAACTACTCCGAAGATGGCGGGCGATCCTACGATCGTATTATGCCGCCCCTCTCGATCGATTCTAAGCGCGTTTCGGTGCGTTATGCAGAAGAGGGGGGCGCAGACGCCGACGGAGTCATCTACGTTCGTCCTGGAGTCAAGGACGTATCGTTGGGTGGTGCAAGGTATGCCCAAGTTCGTGTAGCTGTTGACGGAACGCACTACCTCAAGGGTATGGCCATGTACAAAGATGGTCTGCCCGCTGGTACCGACATCATGTTCAACACGAACAAGAAGTCAACCGGAAACAAACTCGACGCCATGAAGCCAATGAAAGACGATCCAGACACTCCATTTGGAGCTGTGATCAAACGGCAGATTGGCGAAATCGGTAGTGATGGGAAGAAGAAGCTCACCTCAGTCATGAACCTCGTCAACGAGGAAGGTGATTGGGAAAAGTGGTCGAAGACGTTGTCTTCTCAGATGCTATCTAAGCAGAGTCCTAAGCTCGCTCAGAAGCAACTTGAAATGGCTGCTGAGCGGAAGATGCGAGAGTTCGACGAAATCAAAGCTCTCGACAACCCCGCCGTCAGAAAGAAGCTTCTTGATTCCTTTGCTGATGACGCTGATTCTTCGGCTGTTCATCTGAAGGCTGCAGCTTTGCCACGTCAAGGCTCACACGTCATACTACCGGTTAACACGATGAAAGAAACGGAAGTATACGCACCGAACTTCCGTAATGGCGAAAGGGTTGTTCTCGTTCGCTATCCACACGGCGGTATCTTCGAGATTCCAGAACTCACGGTCAACAACAACCATCCGGATGCGAAGAAGCTGATTGGAACTAATGCCAAAGATGCGATTGGTATCCACAGTAAGGTTGCTGCTCGCTTGTCTGGTGCAGACTTCGACGGTGACACGGTTCTGGTAATCCCGAACAACAACCGATCAATCAAGACAGCACCCGCACTCGAAGGTCTTAAGGGTTTCGATCCTCAGCGTGCTTATCCTGGCTATGAAGGTATGACCAAGATGAGTGCCAGAACCAAACAAGTCGAGATGGGTATAGTTTCGAATCTCATCACCGACATGACGATTCGTGGAGCTTCCGCATCCGAGCTAGCTGCAGCAGTTCGACACTCCATGGTTGTGATCGATGCTGAGAAACACGGTCTCGATTGGAAACGATCGGCGATCGACAATGGCATCCCCAAGCTCAAAGAGAAGTATCAAGGTAGGAAGAACGCTGGCGCATCGACTCTCATCTCGAGAGCTGGTGCAGAAGTGCATGTTCCTGAAAGAAAGCCTCGTCCTGTATCCGAGGGCGGACCGATCGACAAGAAGACCGGCGAGAAAGTATTCGTTCCCACCGGCGCGACATTCACCAACCGCTATGGCAAAGAAGTTCCTCGCACATTCAAGTCAAAGCGTTTGGCCGAAACCAACAACGCACATACCTTGTCGTCTGGAACACCTATCGAGAAGATCTACGCGGATCACTCGAATACGCTGAAAGGTCTGGCAAACAAAGCCAGGCTTGAAGCCAGCAACATCAAGCCTATCTCGTATTCGCCTGAAGCGAAAGCCAAGTACGCAGATCAAGTCAAGTCCCTCGAAGCCAAGCTTAATCTGGCATTGAGGAACAGTCCGTTGGAACGTCAGGCGCAGATCATAGCGAACACTGTGATTAGGCAGAAAATTCAAGCCAACCCAGATCTGGAACCGTCGGACATCAAGAAGCTCAAAGCACAGGCCCTAACTGAAGCCCGTCTTCGTACCGGGGCTAAGAAGACCCGTATCGAAATCACGGACGATGAATGGGCCGCCATTCAGGCCGGCGCTATCACTAACCACAAGTTGACGCAGATCTTGAACAACGCAGACCTCGATGCCATTAAGCAACTGGCAACACCGAAGTCTCGTCAGAAGTTGGATGTCAACGGAATGCGCCGTGCCATCACAATGCTTCAGAACGGTTACACTCAAGCACAGGTCGCCGAACAGCTTGGCGTTTCTGTCACGACCCTGAAACGTAGTCTTACTGAAGGTGATGCATGACAGATGAACACATGCTTACCACAGTGGACAACCCATTCGATCCAGTGACTCAATACAATGAGTGGAACATCTGGGATCAAGCAGCTGGCTACAATACGCTGGCGTATCTGGGTCGTGTGGTAAGAACATCAGACGAACTGTCCGAAGCAGATCAGAGTCTTGCATACGAACAGGCTATGCAAGACATTGTGGATGAGAACGGTGGACTTTACAAGATGGTTGTCGTTCCATCCGTAGTAGTAAACGAGCCAGTCTGATTGAACGCACTACCACACCATGCCGCTTGCCAGTAGGCAGTCAGTCGATTGACAGATCAGGTGTTGGTCTGTCGGTTGGCTGATTGTCTGCTTGGCAATCGACATACTTTTACTTTCCTTGTCCTAACATAATGACTCGTCGCGCCACGGGTCCTCCACGAGTCCCTTGAGACCGGGGGAGGGGTGTCGCAAATTAGACCCCCCGCCTGCATCGCCCGGCCACCAAAAATAGCCCCGGAGGGACAAAAAGTGGGGTGTTTGTGATCTTGGTCCGGCGGAAAGTTCTCCAGAAGGGCTTCTAAGCGTGAGGAAAGGGGTTGTAAACGTGGTCACTTCGAGCCGGGGTGCGGGTTCTAAGCGCAGTAGACCAGCGACAACCCCTGAAGGCCGAGAGAATCATCTGGTTTCACTGGCTTACGACCTCGTCGAGAAGCGGTTAAGAGAGGGGAGCGCCACCTCTCAGGAGACAACACACTTCTTAAAGTTGGGTTCATCAAGAGAAGTGTTGGAGCAAGAGAGACTTCGACATGAGAATGAACTCGCACGAGTGAAAGTCGAAGCTCTCGAATCTCAAAAGAAGACCGAAGAGCTTTACAAGCAGGCGCTAAACGCCATGCGAACATATTCTGGCCAGGATCCCATGGATCTTGAGGATGAATACGATGGTTAGAACTTATTCAGAACTCCGCCGACTGGAGACATTTGAGGAAAGGTTCGGATATCTTTCTTTACGAGGCAGAGTTGGGGATACGACTTTCGGATTCGACAGATATGTCAATCAACAGTTTTATACATCCAGAGAATGGCGACAAATACGAAACGACATCATCGTTCGTGATAATGGTTGCGATCTGGGTGTAGAAGGTTACGATATCCATGACCGAATCTACATTCACCACATGAATCCGATGAGGTTGAGCGAAATCGTAGACGGAGACTCAAGGATCTTAGACCCCGAGTACTTGATCTCTGTAACACATAGAACGCACAACGCCATACATTACGGCGACGAAAGTCAACTGCTTCGCCCGTTCGTCGAACGCAGGCCGGGCGACACGAAACTTTGGTAGGAAAGGAAAACATGACTACGATCGTCTACGACCGCCCAATTGCGGATTACGTCGACCGGCTCAGCGAGACGGGTCACGTGACCCACAGCACGGCGAAGAAGACTTCCGTCACTCTGCACCACAACGGCGGTGTCAACGTCAGTTTCGACGAGATCCTGAACACCTGGAGAACTCGCGAGGCTTCCGCCCACTTCGATGTGAACTCCGCCGGCGATGTCGCCCAGTTCGTCAAGGTCGACGAGTACGCCTGGGCCACGGGCAACACCGAGGGCAACATCACCAGCATCAGCATCGAGATGACGGACGAGACCGGAGCGCCCAACTGGGTCGTCGGCGATGCCACCTGGAAGTCTGCGGCCCATCTCGGAGCATGGCTCTTCTTCCACGAGATCGGCACCCGACCCAGCCTGTCCAACGTCTTCCCGCATCAGCACTGGTCTTCGACCGACTGCCCCGGACCGTTTGTCATGAGTCACTTCGAGACGATCGTCGCCGAGATGCAGGCTCAGTATGACTTGATCGCCGGCCACCCCTCTCCCGCGCCTTCTCCCCACCCCGCTTCCGATGACATTGCCGAGGACGGCGAGCTCGGCCCGCAGACCATCACCCGCTGGCAGGAGATCATGGGGACTCCGGTCGACGGGAAGATCTCGATCCCTTCGAGCATGCTCGTTGTCGAGGTCCAACGTCAGCTCAACCGGCGCATCGATTCTCACCTGGTCGTCGACGGATTCGGGATCGTGCAGAATGACCAGCCGTACAACACGGTTGCGGCGTTGCAGAAGTACCTCGGCACCACTCAGGACCGACGTCTGTCCGTTCCGGTCTCGGAGTGCATTCTGGCACTGCAGAAGCGCCTCAACCAGGGCCGGTTCTAATCATTTGAAGGAGGTGTTCTCACGTGGCCGGAAGTATTCTCGACGATGTCAAGAAGTTGCTTGGTATCGATTCGAGTTACACGAACTTCGACACTGATGTGATCCTTCATATCAACAGTGTGTTCTCAATCCTTAGTCAATTGGGCATCGGACCGAGTACCGGTTACATGATCGAGGATAACACGGCCACGTGGGATGCCTTCGTCGGTACCGACCTGAACCTGAACGACGTCAAGACTTACATCGTCACAAAGGTCAAGTTGTTCTTTGACCCGCCGCAGAATTCCTTCGTCATCGCCGCGATGGAGAAGCAAATCCAAGAACTCGAATGGCGCATCAACGTGAAACGGGAAGGAGAATCGTGGACGGACCCCGATCCAGCCCCAACTACGCCGCCGGAGCTTTGTTGGTGGCAGACACTCTAGCACACCACGGAGTGAAGGGAATGAAGTGGGGAGTACGCAAGAGCGGTTCCTCCACCTCCTCCACTCCTCCTCCGTCTTCCGACCATGTCAATGCCGAAAATCTTAGAGTCAAGATCCGAACTGGTGGGCTCAAAGCCCTAGGCAATGACGAGCTTCAGGCTTTGAATACTAGGATGCAGTTGGAGCAGACACACCGGAATCTCACTGCTCAATCCCCATCTAGGTTCGAGGTCGGTCACAAGCACGTTAAGCGAGTGCTTTCTGTCGCCAAGACTTTGAACGACATCCACAGTACTGTCAACGGTCCCGTCGGAAAGGCGATCAAGACGGCGGTCAATAAGTAAGGTCTGGGCGATGGTTCTATCGAACACGGCAACTCCAATTTATTACGGTGAATTCCGTGATGCAGTAATGCGTGGAGAGATACCCGTCAATCGGGAGATCTCTATGGAGATGAACCGTATCGACGCTCTCATCGCCGACCCGAATATTTGGTACGACGACAAAGCCGTCAATGGTTTCATCGCTTACTGTGAAAACGAATTGACTTTGACTGACGGCAGCGATCTACATTTGCTTCCCTCTTTCAAACTCTGGGCGGAACAGATTTTCGGTTGGTATTACTTCGTCGAAAGAAGTGTGTACAAACCGAGAGCTGGTAATCACGGTGGTCAATACGTGAAAAAGATTGTCAAGAAAAGATTGACTACCAAACAGTATCTCATTGTAGCTCGAGGTGCTGCAAAGTCTATGTATGCCGAATGCATACAAAGCTATTTCTTGAACGTCGATACGTCGACCACACATCAGATTACCACTGCCCCTACGATGAAACAAGCTGATGAGGTAATGTCGCCGTTCCGTACGGCAATTACTCGCAGTCGCGGCCCTCTGTTCCAGTTCCTGACTGAGGGCTCCCTTCAAAACACCACCGGTTCTCGAGCTAATCGAGTAAAGCTGGCCTCCACTAAAAAGGGGGTTGAAAATTTCCTAACTGGATCTTTGCTCGAAGTTCGTCCGATGGCGATCAACAAATTGCAGGGTTTACGACCCAAGATTTCGACGATCGACGAATGGCTTTCCGGAGATCTCCGTGAAGACGTTGTCGGTGCAGTGGAACAGGGAGCCTCAAAACTTGATGATTATCTAATCGTGGCGATTAGTTCCGAGGGAACTGTTCGAAATGGTAGTGGAGACACCATCAAGTTGGAACTTGCCGATATTCTGAAAGGCGAGTATAAAGCACCTCATGTTTCCATCTGGCATTATAAGTTGGATGATCTAGAAGAGGTTGCTCATCCCGAAATGTGGGTAAAAGCTAATCCGAATCTTGGATTGACTGTTACCTACGATACATACCAGCTCGATGTTGAAAGGGCTGAAAAAGCTCCGGCATCTCGGAACGATATCCTCGCCAAGCGCTTCGGGATTCCCATGGAGGGGTACACGTACTTCTTCACCTATGACGAAACGCTTCCACACCGCCGTAGCAATTTCGATGGGATGCCCTGCGCTCTCGGTGCGGACCTTTCTCAAGGCGACGACTTCTGTGCGTTCACATTCCTCTTCCCTCTAAGAGAGGGATTTGGTGTCAAGACTCGTAGCTACATCACTTCGCTTACGTTGATGAAGCTCCCTGGTGCTATGCGCCAGAAATACGACGAGTTCATTCGAGAAGGAAGTCTTCACGTCCTTGAAGGCACCGTTCTCGATATGATGGAAGTTTATGACGATCTTGACGCGTTTATCGAGAGGTCGGAATACGATGTACGTTCTCTGGGATTCGACCCCTATAACGCGAAAGAGTTTGTTACCCGATGGGAGCAAGAAAACGGCCCATTCGGGATCGAGAAAGTCATTCAGGGAGCGAAGTCAGAATCCGTACCGCTTGGTGAACTCAAGATTTTCAGTGGCCAACGAAAGCTCGTATTCGATCAGGCCCTTATGTCGTTCGCAATGGGTAACGCGATTACTCTTGAAGACACCAACGGTAACCGTAAGCTCTTGAAGAAACGTCAAGATGCTAAGATCGACAATGTAGCCGCGATGATGGACGCCTACATCGCATGGAAGGCCAACAGGGAAGCTTTCGAGTAGCCCGGAAAGGAGGTTTGCGCATGGGTTTTCTCGCACAGCTCAAGCACGCATGGAATGCGTTCACCAACTGGGATCAGAACAATCAGGTCATTCAGTCGTATGCCGCTGGTGCTACATTCGGTGTTCGACCCGACCGTACTCGTTTGAATTTCTCAAACGAACGATCGATCATCTCGGCGATTCTGACTCGGATGGCGCTTGACGCCGCTTCGATCCAACCTGTTCACGTTCGAAACGATTCTGAAGGTCAGTATCTCACTGATATTCAGAGCGGTTTGAACAATTGCTTCACGACACAGGCGAACATCGACCAGTTTGCACAGCAGTTCCGTCAGGACTTCTTCATGACGTTGTTCGACAAGGGCGTTGCTGCGATCGTACCCGTCGACACGACCATCAATCCGATCGACTCGAATGCGTACGACGTTCTGACTATGCGAGTCGGCGAGGTAACGGGTTGGTATCCCGAACATGTTCGGGTCATGTTGTACAACGAGGAGAAGGGCTATCGGCAGCAGCTAGTCCTACCGAAGAGTCTCGTGGCAATCGTTGAGAATCCGCTTTATCAGGTGATGAACGAGCCCAGTTCGACCCTGCAGAGACTCGTCCGGAAACTCAATATGCTGGATCAGGTCGACGAGGCTTCCAGCTCCGGCAAGATCGATCTGATCATCCAGCTGCCTTATGTCGTTAAGTCCGAAGCTCGTCGTCAACAGGCCGAGCAGCGAACAAAGGACATCGAGTTCCAGCTTAAGAACAGCAAGTACGGCATCGCCTACGCTGACGGAACCGAGAAGATCACTCAGCTCAACAGGCCGGCCACAAACAACATGTTGGATCAGGTTCAGTACCTGACTCAGATGTTGTACGACCAGCTCGGAATCACCGATACGATTCTGAACGGTTCGGCCAACGAGGCGACGATGAACAACTATCTGGTGCGCACCATCGAGCCGATGGTCAACGCGATGATAGAAGCCATGAAGGCCACGTTCATCAGCAAGACTGCGAGAACCCAGGGTCAGTCGATCACCTTCTTCAGGAATCCGTTCGCGCTCGTTCCGATGGCCGACATGGCTAAGATCGCCGACATGTTCAGTCGAAACGAGATCGCATCCGCCAACGACATCCGTCGCGCCATCGGTTGGAAGCCGTCGAAGGATCCAAAGGCAGACAAGCTCATCAACAGCAACATGCCGACGCCTCAACCATTGGATCCGGCTCCTCGGCCGCCTGGTCCGCCAAGCGTCAGACGAATCATGCCAGGCACGATCCCGAGACCGGAGCTCAGTCCTGTGAGACCAGCGCTCCATCCACAACTACAGCGACAACTCACAGGGACAGGAGGAAACAGTCAAAATGGGAGCGCCTGACTTCAGTGGCTGGGCTACCAAGGCCAACATCAAGTGCAGCGACGGTCGAACGATCATGTCGGATGCGTTCAAGCACATGGACGGCAAGCAGGTTCCGCTCGTCTACATGCACGGACACAGCGGTATCGAGAATGTCCTCGGCTACGCCGTTCTCACGCACAAAGCCGAGGGTGTCCGAGCGGACGGCTACTTCAACGACACGCCTTCCGGTAAGAACGCCCGAATCATGGTCGAACACGGAGATCTGAAGTATCTTTCGATCTACGCCAATGACCTGGTCGAGCACGGGAAGCACGTCACACACGGCAACATCCGAGAGACCAGCCTGGTTCTCGCCGGTGCCAACCGGGGTGCAGTCATCGACCAGGTCAACATCCGCCACTCTGACGGAACGTACGACGAGATCGAGGGCGACGCCATCATCTTCAGCGGTGTCGAATTGTTCCACGACGCCACAACCACGGACGCCACCGTCGAGGGCACCGACGCCACGGATGACACCAACGATCCGATGCAGAAGACCGTCCAGGAGATCTGGAACGGTATGTCACCAGAGCAGCAGGACGTCGTCAACTACATCGTTGGCGAGGCTGTTCGGAACGTCCAGGACCCGGACAACGATGGCGACGTTGACATCGTGGACGAAGAGCAGAAGGACGGCGAAGCCGCCCACACCGACACAAACAAGTCCGGCGAGGGTGACCTCAGCCACCAGGAAGGAGCCGACTCGACCATGACGCGCAACGTCTTCGAGACCCACAGCGCCACCAGGCCACAGCAGGGCGCGACTGCCACTCTGCGGCACGGCGACATCAACCCCGCCACGAACGGTGAGCTGAAGCACGCCGACATCCTCTTCACCAAGGAGGACAAGGCGGCGATGTTCGCGGCTGCCATGAAGGGTGGCTCGCTCAAGGTCGCCTTCGAGGAGGCGTGCCTGAAGCACGGCGTGTCTCCCATGGACGTCCTGTTCCCGGAGTACCGGGCGCTCGACAACATGCCGCAGTTCAACAGTCGGCGGATGGAGTGGGTGCAGCCGTTCCTCAACGGTCTGTCCCACAGCCCGTTCTCCCGCGTGAAGTCGATCGTGGCCGACATCACGATGGACGAGGCCCGTGCGAAGGGTTACGTCAAGGGCAACATCAAGCGTGAGGAGTGGTTCTCCGTCTCCAAGCGCTTCACCACGCCCACCACGATCTACAAGAAGCAGCAGCTCGACCGCGACGACATCATCGACATCACCGACTTCGACATCATCGCGTGGGTCAAGGCCGAGATGGACCTGATGTTGAAGGAGGAGCTCGCGCGGGCGATCCTCATCGGCGACGGCCGGGACATCGCGGACCAGGACAAGATCAAGGACCCGGGCAACGCCAACAGCGGCGACGGTCTGCGCTCGATCGTCAACGAGCACGAGCTCTACAAAACCGACGTCAACATCAACCTCACGGCGACTCCGGTGTGGGAGAACGTCGTCGAGGGTGTGCTGGCCGCGATGGAGTTCTACAAGGGCACCGGTACTCCCACGTTCTACACCACGTGGCAGAACCTGACCAAGATGCTGCTGATCAAGGACGGCTTCCAGCGCCGGCTCTACCCGACCAAGGCGGATCTGGCCGCTGCGATGAACGTCGCGGACATCGTCCCGGTCGAGGTCTTTGAGAGCCCGACCGCTCCGACCAACCTGATCGGTATCATCGTCAACCCGGCGGACTACAACGTCGGTGCGGACAAGGGCGGCGAGGTCAACCTTTTCGACTTCTTCGATATCGACTACAACCAGTACAAGTACCTGATCGAGACGCGTCTGTCCGGCGCGATGACGAAGGTCAAGGGCGCGCTGGCGATCTGGAGCGTCCCGTCGACCGACACCGCAGTCACCCCGACTGCCCCGACCTTCGACCCGGCCACCGGCATCGTGACGGTCACGGCTCAGACCGGCATCGTCTGGAAGGACGGCAACGGCAACACCTTGACCGCGGGCGCTCAGGCCGCGATCGCCAAGGACGCCAGCATCACCATCGTCGCGACTCCGGCTTCGGGCTACTACATCCCGACCTCCGGCGACCGTACGGCGTACTGGAACTTCGTGCGGCCGAACCCGACCGGTACCAACAGCAACAGCTGAGGTTAGCTAGTGAAGAAGTTCTACGGAAAAGTCGGTTACGGCCAATCTGTGGAAAGCGCGCCTGGCGTGTGGGTCAAACAAATCACCGAGGTATATTACTTCGGGGACGTCGTTCGAAACACACGCCAGTTGCGGGAGGGATCGACTCTAAACGACGATCTCACCGTCGGAAATTCCATCTCGATTGTCGCGGACGCGTACGCCAATCAGAACTTCTTTGCCATGCTTTACGTGGAGTGGATGGGGAAGCTGTGGACGGTGTCCAACGTCGATGTGCAGCCTCCTCGTCTACTTCTGACCTTAGGGGGTGTCTACAATGGGCCGACGGCTTGAACTACAGGCTCTATTCGAGACGCTCCTCGGTACTGGAAATGTATATTTCCAACCGCCGACAGAAGACGAGATCCAGTATCCCTGTATCGTCTATCAGCTGTACAAGGCAAAGAGCGAATTCGCCGACAACGCGCCGTACCGCATCACTTCAAGCTACCAGGTGACTGTCATAGACGCGGATCCGGACAGTCAGATCCCTGCCAAAATCGCCGCATTGCCGATGTGTCTCATGAATCGGTTCTTCGTGGTGAACAACCTCAACCACACAGTCTACAATCTCTACTACTGAGGGGAAACCAGAGTGACTAAGCTCGTCTGGGACACCGTCGGCGATCGAATCTACGAGACCGGTCTCGACCGCGGTGTTCTGTACATCCCGGACGGTTCCGGCGCCTACACGAACGGGTACGCCTGGAACGGTCTGACGAAGCTGACCGAGAAGCCCACCGGCGCTACCTCCAACAAGCAGTACGCGGACAACCAGCTCTACCTCAACCTGATCTCCGTCGAGTACTTCGAGGCCGACCTCTCCGCGGTCACCTACCCGGACGCGTTCGGACAGTGCGACGGCACTTACGAGCCTGAGCCCGGCGTCGCGATCGGCCAGCAGAACCGCAAGTCCTTCGGGCTCTGCTACCGGACCCTGGTGGGCAATGACCTCGAGAACACGGACCTCGGCTTCAAGCTCCACTTGGTCTACGGCGCGTTCGCCGCTCCGTCGCAGAAGGCGTTCGCAAGCGTCAACGACAACCCGGCGGCCATCGAGTTCACCTGGACCATCACGACGATCCCGGTCGCCGTCAGCAACCACAAGCCCACCGCCACGCTCACCATCGACTCGACCAAGGTCGATGCCGCGGCTCTGGCGACGCTCGAGGACATGCTGTACGGCACGAGTGGCGTGAACCCGATGCTGCCGACCCCCGATGCGGTTCTGGCCATCTTCGCCGGCACGGTCACCGCGGTCGACCCGACGGTTCCCACCTACACCAGCGCCACCCACACCATCACCATCCCGACCGTCACCGGCCTCGCCTACTACATCAACGGCGCGGTCGTCACGGGAGACGTGGTCATCACTCAGGACACCGTCGTTACCGCGCAGGTCCTCCCGGGCTACAAGTTCGCGGACAACACGGTCAACGAGTGGGAAGTCACCTTCTAGTTCGACCGACGAAAGAAAGGAGGTCAGAGAGTGCTCGAAATCTTGATCGTCATTAAAGAAGGGTACGACGAGAGCGAAGAGAGATTCGTACCGGCTGAGACGTTCACTTTGCAGTTGGAGCACTCTCTGGCTTCCCTGTCAAAATGGGAGTCATTCTTCGAGAGACCGTTCCTGAGTTCAGAGGAGAAGAAGCCGGAAGAGATCCTCTGGTACATCATGGCTATGACTCTCAATCAAGATGTTCCCGCTAAGATCTACAACAAATTCTCCAGCGAGAACATCGAACGGATCAACAACTACATAAACGCCAAGATGACTGCTACCTGGTTCAACGAAGCGAATCAGGAACGAAGTCGAGAAATCATCACGGCAGAGATCATCTACTATTGGATGATCTCTTTGAACATCCCTTTCGAATGTCAATTCTGGCATTTGAATCGTCTTCTCACCTTGGTCAGGGTCTGCAATCTTAAGAATTCCCCGCCGAAGAACATGAGCCAGGGCGAGATCGCAGCTCAATACCGAGAGTTGAATAGACGTCGTAAGGCTCAACTCGGCACCAACGGATGAGAGGAGGTTCATAACTTTGGCTAGGATCAGCTGGGACGACCCTGGGTCTCGACTTTACGCCGTTGGTCTGGATCGAGGCGTTTTGTATGTGGATGGCCAACCCGGTGTTCCATGGAATGGTCTGACCGCCATCACCGAGAACAATTCCGGTGGAGCAGCTCAGCCGTTCTATGTGGACGGCGAAAAGTTTGTGAACACCTCTGCGCCTGAGGAATTCAACGCAACGCTTACTGCGTACACATACCCGATTGAATTCGAACCGTGTGACGGTATGACGGAGATCCGACCGGGTTTCATCATAACCAAGCAACGCAGACAATCGTTCGGGCTCTCCTACAGGTCCATGGTAGGCAATGATCAGTCGTCGGAGTACGGATACAAAATCCATCTTATCTACAACGCACTCGCGTCACCATCGGCTCGATCCCACAAGACGATGAATGCCTCGCCGAATCCGGATGACTTCAGTTGGAACATCACAACATTGCCTCCGTCGGTAACTGGATACAAGAGGTCTTCGCACTTCATCATCGATTCCACTTTGGTGGACCCCGAGGTTCTCACCGGTTTGGAAGACATTCTCTATGGGAATGATTCCACTTCAGCACGCCTTCCCGCCATAACCGAAATCACAGATCTCATCGACACCGGAGATGCGATGACGGTCACGGACAATGGTGACGGCACCTTCACCATCACAGCTCCTCTGTCGGCTATACCGATGCTCGATTCAGAAACGTTCCAGCTTACCTGGCCTACCGGTATTGTGATCGATGATGCCGACACCTGGACAGCGACCTCGTAAGGAAAGGAGGTAGACATGGCTAGTGTCACCGGAAAAACCTCTGCGGCCATCGATGCTCTCGTTGCCGTTCTACTCTCAAGTGCAGCCATCGATGAATCCGGCCATCTGACGGTTACTACACACGGTGGTACCGTCACGGATCTCGGGCCTGTTGTCACATCTCTTCCTCCTGCGACAGAGACTGTGGCCGGTATTCTGAAGGTCGCTACTTCGGCTTTGATCACTGCAGGCACTGATGATACCACTGCGGTTAGCCCTCTTGGACTAGCTGCCGTCGTGGCAACTCTCAACACGAGCATATCCGGAAAGCAGCCCTCCGATCCGGATCTGACAGCAATCGCGGCGCTCACACCAGCCACCAGCGACGTGCTTCAATATGAGTCAGGAGCTTGGTCGCATCGGACTCCGGCCCAACTAGCCACAGATCTGTTTGCCGCGGCACCGGTTGTCAAGGGCAAGTACTATTCCTCAAGTACGTGGAACGACGCTACGAGTCCGCGAGTTTGGGTTGGTAGTGTCGACCCGACTACGGGAAATACCGTGAATGATGGTTCGGTCTGGTTCGACACCAGTGGTGTGTGACGCATGACTTGGGTTGAAACACTGATCGACGATTTCGACGATAACTCGTTGGATTCCACAACGATCTGGGAAGTTTCAGGTGTCGCAACCGAAACCAGTCAAGCCCTGCATATCCAGGTGACTTTGAGTTTCCCATTCGTACGAACACTCAAAACCCACAATATGACGAATTCACTATTCGCCGTGAAGTGGAACGCTGGAACGGGAACAGCAACTTCGTCTTGTCGATTTGGAATCACAGCGACTGATCCGGCTGGTAACGACGTGTATCTAGTCAGTGAGATACTGACAAGTAACTGGGCATTCGGAACCAATGGCGCGGCTACGGTTACGGGTACGACTACTGGAACCGGTGCTGGAACTTCCTTCACCAACGGAACCTGGTTTGGTTTGGGAATGCTCGGCAGTGACAATATCCTACACGGGTATAAGTCTGCGGATGGCGTTACCTGGACTGAACTCGGGCACGTCACAGTCGGTGGGACTTTCGACAAGACGCAGGTCCGTTATCGGATTCAACCCGGATACTTCACAAGTAGTGAATCCCCGACATGGGCCTGCAACATCCCCGAAGCTGCTGTTTGGGCACCCTGGCACAAAACTCACGTCCGTCAAGGCGGGAAATGGGTTGAAGCTTCGGTCAAAGCCAGACAGGGCGGAGCCTGGGTTCTCGCCAAACCTCATAGTCGTCAGGGCGGAGCCTGGATCAGCTCGCATTAGCGAAGGGTGCCGTAATGATATCTTTCAACGTCACAGGCGATTCTTCTAGAACGCAAGAATTCCTCCAGAGTGTGAAGAGAATTAACATTCTTTCGATCATGGAAACTTGTGGCGAAGAAGGTGTAGCGGCTCTAACTTCGGCTACTCCGGTAGATACCGGTTTGGCTGCTGGTTCTTGGAGCTACGATGTAAACGCAAACAATGGCGTTTACACGATCTACTGGACCAACACGGACGTCGAGAACGACTTCCCCGTGGCGATCATGCTCCAATACGGTTATTCGACTGGGACTGGGGGCTATGTGCAAGGCCGGGACTACATTAATCCGGCGATCAAACCCATATTCGATGAGATCGAAACGAAAGTGTGGAGGGCGGTGACTTCAGCATGAGTAACATTGACCAGCGTGTTGTTCAGATGATATTCGACAACAAGCTATTCGAACAAGGAGTCGCCACCACACTAGCGTCTCTGGAAAAGCTGAACGCCGGTCTCAAGCTCCAGGGCGCAACCAAGGGTTTGACGGATGTCGATGCCGCTGCCAAGGGTATAAACCTGAGTTCACTGGCTTCTGGAATCGATACCGCTGCAAACAAGTTCCACGCGATGTCTGTCGTCGGTGTTGCAGCATTGGCGACTATCACCAGCAAAGTCGTCAACGCCGGTATTGAGATCGGTAAGGCTTTCGTAATCGATCCCGTTAAGGACGGATTCCAGAATTACGAAACCCAGATAAACGCAGTTCAGACGATTTTGGCCAACACCGGTCTCGTCGGCCAAGCCGGTCTCAGCAAGGTAAACACAGTACTTCAACAGCTGAATACGTATGCCAACCAGACGGTATACAACTTCAGCGACATGGCCAAGAACATCGGCACCTTCACGGCAGCCGGCGTTGATCTGCAGACTTCGGTCGATTCGATCAAGGGTATAGCAAACCTTGCGGCTCTTTCCGGCTCGAGCGCGGAACAAGCTTCGACAGCTATGTATCAGCTGTCGCAGTCCATCGCGTCCGGTAAGGTTCAGCTCCAGGACTGGAACTCAGTCGTCAATGCCGGACTCGGCGGCAAAGTATTCCAGACCGCACTTGAGAACACAGCCCGCGCAAGCGGCGTGGCCATCGACAGCATCATCAAGAAGACCGGTAGCTTCCGAAACAGCCTGCAAGAGGGCTGGCTCACCTCCGACATCCTGACTAAGACCCTTAGCCAGTTCACCGGAGACTTGAGCACTGCTCAGCTCAAAGCCATGGGCTTCACCGCCCAGCAAGCCGCACAGATCGAGCAGCTTGGTCTTACTGCTGTAAACGCAGCTACGAAGATCAAGACCATGACTCAGCTGACTCAGGCGTTGAAGGAAGAAGTTGGTACTGCATATGCCACCATCTTCAAGACGATCTTCGGTGACATCAACGATGCGACTACCCTATTCACGGGAATTCACAACGTTGCCGAGAATGCACTAACCGGCCCGATCTACGCCCTGAACAGTTTGCTTCAGGGATGGGTTGCCCTCGGCGGTCGTAAGGAACTCATCGCAGATCTTTCGAACGCCATGAAGGATTTCGGAGCAGTCGTCAAGGTAGTCGAAGGCGCCTTCAGAGAGATCTTCCCCGCGACCACGGCGGAACAGCTTTACAACGCAACACTCTTATTCGGAAACATCATCGACAGATTCAAAATGGGAGGAAAGACTGCTGAAGAATTGAAACAGACTCTAGCGGGTTTGTTCTCAATCATCAGTCTGGCCATCTTCATCGTCAGACAAGCTATCGACGCTCTGGCGAATCTGTTCGGTGTTGTGACAAATGGCTCCGGGGGTTTTCTCAGCCTCACGGCGCGAATGGGCGAAGCCCTTGTAAGGTTCAAGGATTTCGTCGAAGAAGGGCACGGAGTCACCGAGTTCTTCGACCTCTTGGGCAAGGTCTTATCCGTACCGATTCTGTTGGTCCAAGCTCTCGCTCGATACATCGGAGAACTCTTCGACAAGTTCGATGGGAGCAAGGCGTCAAAAGCTCTAGGTGATGTCACAGCCAAACTCGGACCTCTTGGTCAGTTGGCTAAACTCGCGTCGGACGGCTGGGGTCTTCTGGTCAGACACTTTGGCGATCTGATCTCCTTCTTCGAGCCTTTGGCCAAAAAAGCTGACGACTTCATCCACAACTTGGCCCATTCCATCACATCCGGGCTGAGCAGCATCAACTTCCAGGATGTTCTCAATCTTCTGAACACTGCTTTGTTCGGCGGTTTGATCCTTCTGGTAAAGAAGTTCGTGGACAAGTTCAAGGGCGGTGGTGAACTTGGCGAGTTTGTCGACACAGTCAAGGAAACGTTCGAGGGCCTTACCAAGACTCTTGAGACGATGCAGGGGACTCTCAAGGCGGCAACGTTACTCGAGATAGCCGCTGCAGTCGGAATCCTGACCATTTCGGTAATCGCACTCTCCAGAATAGACCAAGCCGGTTTGATCCGGTCCAGCGTCGCCATCACGGTGATGTTCACTCAACTCGTTGCTTCTATGGCGATCTTCCAGAAGTTCGTCGGCACCGAGGGCTTCTTGAAGATGCCTTTCATGATGGGTTCACTTCTTCTACTTGCGACTGCGATCGACATTCTCGTCATCGCCGTCAAAGAGTTGGCCGGACTCGATTGGAACAGTCTCTCCAGAGGTCTGAGTGGGCTTGGGATTCTCCTCGCTGAGTTGATCGGCACTATGAAACTGATGGGCAGTCCTGAAGGTTTCATAGCTACTAGCTTGGGTCTGAACGCCTTCGCCAAGGCTGTCGACACTCTGTCCAAAGCCGTGGTCGGGTTGTCCGGTCTCAGTTGGGATCAGCTAGCCAAGGGTTTGAGCGGTATAGCTGGCGTTCTCGCGGCATTGGCTCTCTTCAGCAGATTCGCTGAGGCAGACAAGGTCGGAGTCAGTGCTGGACTGGGTATCATCCTTCTTGCCACTGGGATCAAGATCCTAGCCAGTGCGATGCAGGGATTCGCCAACTTCAGTTGGACTCAGATCGGCAAGGGTCTCGCATCCATGGCCGGTGGTTTGGCCATCATGGCGGCTGCATTGAAACTGATACCACCTCAGTCGGTGGTGTCTGCAGCAGGTGTGCTCATCGTCGCTTCATCTCTTGGGATGATCGCGACAGCCATGAACAAGATGGGACAGTTCAGCTGGGGTCAGGTAGCCAAGGGTATAGTGTCGATGGCTGGTGCTCTCGGCATTATCGCCGGCGCTTTGGCGCTTCTGCCTCCGGAATCACTTCTCTCGGCAGCTGCAATCTTCGTCGTGGCGTCTTCTCTCGGAATGATGAGTTCTGCACTTGCCAAAATGGGAGGAATGTCTTGGGGAGAGATAGCCAAAAGTCTGGTCGAACTCGCTGGCGCGCTCGGGATCATCGCTCTCGCTGTGATCTTCATGGAGGGAACACTACCAGGAGCAGCGGCTCTATTCGTCGTCGCAGCGGCCTTGGAGGTTCTGGTACCCGTACTGCACGCTCTAGGCAATATGTCGTGGGCACAGCTCGGGGAAGCAATGGCTGGTCTGGCCGGAGTGTTCATCATTCTGGGTGCGGCTGGTTTGGTGTTGGCTCCTCTAACTCCAATCCTCCTTGCTTTGGGCGCTGCTATTGCGCTGATGGGTATTGGAATGGCGGCAGCCGGCGCTGGAGTGTTCCTCTTCGCCGCAGGATTGACTGCACTTAGCGTCGCCGGTTCGGCCGGAGCAGCAGCTCTGGTTGGAATCGTCACAGCAATGCTCGGTCTTCTGCCGATGGTTGGCAAAGAGATCGGTCTCGCTGTGATCGCGTTCGCTCAAACGATCCAGACAGCAGGACCTGCGATCTTGGGTGCTATGGTTACGGTTATCCTGGCTATGGCGTCCGCGATCAATAAGACCGCTCCGACGGTGGTGACCACCCTTCTCAGTCTTCTGTTGATGCTTCTTCAGAAGCTGGTTGAGTACGTTCCAAAGCTTATCGATGCTGGCGCGAATCTCATCGTGGCGATTCTCAATGGGATCGCACGGAAGATTCCTGGAATTGTCCAGGCCGCGGTAAACGTGATCGTCGCCTTCATCAATGCCGTGGGGCAGCAAGGCAAGCCACTTGCCGATGCGGGTTTCAACGCATTGATCAACTTCATCAACGGTATCGCCAATTCCATCAGACAGAATACTCCGCAGCTGATTCAGGCCGGTAAGAATTTAGCCTCAGCAATCATCAGTGGTTTGACAGGTGGACTGTTCAGTGGAGCATCGGCGGTGTCGCAAGCAGCTCAGGAAGTTGCTCAGGTCGCCTTGGCTGCTGCAAAGAAGGCTTTGAATTCGCATTCCCCGTCCAAGGAATTCATGAAGATCGGTGCTGATGGCTCAACCGGTCTTGCTCTCGGACTTGAGTCCATGAGCGACATGGTGGCGAATTCTTCGGCTAATGTAGGTAAGACAGCCCTACTATCCATGAGTAAGACCATCGCAGGTATGTCGGATATGATCACAGGAAATATCGATGTGACGCCTACCATCACACCGGTTCTGGATCTGTCCGATGTCAAAAAGAAGGCCGGTGAAATCGGCGGGATATTCGGAACGACTTCGGTGAAGACCGACGCCTCGTATTCGAATGCGGTAAATGCCTCCGCGGGATATTCACAGAATCAATCCACATCCATGCAGACCACCGGGACTCAACAGTCTGGGGGTGTCTCCTTCACTCAGAACAACTACTCGCCAAAGGCGTTGTCTTCGGCGGAAATCTACCGTCAGACGAAGAACCAACTGTCTACAGTGAGAGGTGTCCTTGTTTACCAAGGTGGAGGTGCGAACCAGTCAGGGTAGCCTCCTCACGCTCCAGCTCGGTGATGTCTCTGGGGGGCTCAACCTCAAAGACGTCACCGGGTTGGACCCCGTGAAAGCAACTCTGGTCTCATCGAGTTTTGCCGGTCAAGACGGCGAGCAGTACCAGTCGGCCAAAAGGGAAAAGCGAAACATCACTATGAAGATTGGGCTTGATCCCGACCCTTCTGGTGCTACAGTCCTCGGTTTGCGTCGTCAGGTTTACGCTTTCTTCAGGCCGAAAGCTCTGGTGAACCTGAAGTTCTTCGTCGACGACACAGACGACTCGATCGAAGATGGGTACGATATCGTCGGATATGTGGAGAGTTGTTTATCTCCAATGTTCGCTCAAACACCCGAGTTAAACATCTCGATCGTGTGCTTCGATCCGGACTTCTACGATCCCGTACCTGTGATGGTAAGCGGGATGACCTCGGCAGATTCCGCAGCCACATACTTTCCTTACATCGGAACCGTGGATACCGGAATCGTCTTCACATTCACGGTTAACGCTGCGATGTCGGAATTCACTCTGTACTACGTGGATGGCAATCTCACCACGTGGACGATGGATTTCGCTGCTGCGTTGTTGGTCGGTGATGTCATCACGATAAGCACGGTTCCGGGTAATAAATACGCCGATCTACTCAGGGCCGGCGTAACAAGTTCGATCTTGTATGCGGTGTCGCCACAATCCATTTGGCCGTTGTTGGCTCCGGGGGACAACTGGTTGAGAGTCTCGGCCACACCTACTCCTGCGAGCACGGCCACGGTCACCTACACAAAGCGATACGGAGAACTGTAGTGGAACTCTACATTCTCGATGCTTTGTATCGTCGTCAGTACATCATCGATCAGTACATCTCGTTGATTTGGACTGAGCGACAGGCTGTGTACGGTGACTTCCAGCTGAATATCTACTCGACCCACCAAAGTCGATCGTTGCTCAAACTGGACACCTACTTGGCTCTTGACCGATCCAACTACATCATGCGGATCGAGTCGTTCGAGGATGATCTGGATGCCGACGGGCAACGTGTTCTGATCATCAAAGGCCGATCGATGGAGGCGATCCTCCTCGACCGAGTCGCCAAAGAGTCGCTCAGTGATCTGACCACTTCTCCGGAATGGGTGATCACTGATACTCCGGCGAATATCGCGCGAACCGTGTTTCATGACATTTGTGTGAGTGGTATTCTGGATGTCGGGGATATCATTCCCAGCATTTCGGAAACCTCGCTGATGCCGGCTTCGACGATCCCCGAGCCGGTTGATCCGATCACACTCAAGATCAAGCCGACCACGGTGTACGACGTCGTATCTACTCAGATATGTGCGGCTTACGATCTGGGATTCCGGATGCTGCGAGATGACAGCACCGGACTAATCCATTTCGACGTGTACGCGGGTAGCGATCGAACAACGGGACAAACCACCCTAACTCCGGTGATGTTCGGGCCACAGCTAGACAACCTTCAGAACACCAAAGAACTGACGAGAATTGACACGGCTAAAAATGTAGCCTATGTCTTCTCGCCGGTCGGTTTCCAGATGGTTTATGCGACGGGGGTCGATCCGACAGTCGAGGGTTTCGAACGCCGAGTTTTGATGGTTGATGCGAGCGATGTCACTAGTGGCACGTCTGCAGAGATCGAAGCAGCATTGATCCTCAAAGGGATGGCTGCTCTCACAGCATCGCGTGTTTATTTCGGATTCGATGGCGAGATTAGTCAGAACAGTCAATACGTCTACGGGCGTGACTACAATATGGGTGATCTGGTCGAGTTGCAGAATACCGATGGTGTCGCAGCAGAAATGCGGGTCACCGAATACATCTTCACCAACGATGATCAGGGCGAGCGTTCGTATCCTACCCTTACGAGCAACATCGTCATCAACACTGGATCGTGGTTGTCCTGGACCAGCAACAAAGCTTGGTTCGACTTCGATACTGACACAACATCGGTTTGGGGTAACCAACCCTAATGAGAAAGGATGGGTCGCATGGCTGTTGGTGATCAAGCAGCTGCCGCGGGATATCCGCTCGTTCCGGATACAGGAGAAGAAGGCCGAGTTCGCTGGGGTGGTCGAGAAATTAATCGGACCCGAGACGAAATTGCGGGCGTCAAGGCCACGGTCCCCGTCGGTAAATCCGGCTTCCGTACGGCTGCGGGGATCTCTTCCGGGACTGCTGATCCGATCGGTGGAAGCGACGGAGACATCTACTTCAAAATCGTCTCGTAGGTGACGTATGACCGATTACCTGCACTCCACCGGTAGTTCCGCAACGATGATGATCCGGGATTCAGGTACTACGGTCGAATTCTGGATCAACTCGAACAACTCCGATACGTTCGATCACAATCTACCGTGGTCTTATGGTATCAATGGCGTCATCAGCCCCTGGTTGTCGTTCAACTACAATGCGGGGGCTGGATGGCAACGTCTGGGTTCATGGAGTGTGACCACAACCCAGACTGTCCAGTTCAAACTGAACGCAACTGGCACTCAAGGGTTCGGCGGACCTACCACGTTCGTCCAGACCATCAATAGAACGACGGTACCAGCACCGCCTACGATGCCGCTTCTCACCAACGTCAGTGTATCGTCCATGGATGTCACTTGGACAGACAACAACAATGGTGGGGCTACAATTCTGGGTTATCAGATTGGGTATAGCGTAAACGATCCATCTGGACCAAGCACGATTGTGGCAGCGCCGAGTTCCCCGCAAACTCTATCCAACCTGGCAATGGGCACATTGTACTATGTGTGGGTACAAGCTCAAAACTCGGTCGGATGGAGCGGCTGGTCACCATCCAGTTTCGCTACAACATTTCTAGGTGCGTATGTGAATGTGGGGGGAGTTTGGAAACCCGCAGTTCCCTACGTCAATGACGCCGGGGTTTGGAAACGAGCACAACCGATCGTTGTCAGACAGGCAATCGACCGCGGTTTCGGCTAGAAGTGGAGTAACGCAAGTACCTGCTTGAGAAAGGAAACTCGTTGTGACTTCCTGGCTACAGACGGTCTTAGCCATGGTCGGCGCCGTTCTCGCGTCTTCTGGTTTCTGGGCCTATATGGACCACAGACGGAGCAGAGACAGTGCTGTCACTCGCCTCATGATGGGGTTGGCCTACGATCGGGTCACGACGCTCGGCATCGCGTATATCGAGCGGGGATGGGTGACGAGAGACGAGTACGAGGAATACGAGAAATATTTCGTCGAACCGTACAAGGCTCTTGGGGGAAACGGGGTAGCCGAGCGGATTTGGTTGCAAGTCAGAACGCTTCCTTTCCGTCCCCACAGCAGATATTCTGAAATCTTCCGTAATTCCCACGAAAGGTTCATACCCGATGTCCCAGTCGTCACCCAGTACGAACGGGAGCCGGAGTCCACTCCTCAGTGACTCGGTCTACAACGTCCTGAAGCACGTCGCCGCCTCCGGTTTGCCGGCTCTCGCGGCTCTCTACTTCGCTCTGTCGCAGATCTGGCATTTCCCGGACACCGCTCAAGTCATGGCGAGCATCGCGGCGATCAACACCTGCCTCGGTGTGCTTCTGGGTGTCTCGACGGTCGTCTACAACAACAGCGACGCGAAATATGTCGGTACGATCGAGGTCACCAACTCCAGCGATGGACAGAAGAAGACCTTCTCGCTGAACCTCAATCAGGATCCTGAATCGATCGAGAATTTGGACGAGGCTACGTTCAAGGTGGCACCTGTCGTCCTCGCGCCGAGCGTCGTGCCAACACCACCGGAAGTACCGCCGATGCAGACGGTATATCCGAACCCCGGGAATCCTCCGCAGCTCGGAGGCCCGAGACACTGACCTTGTAGGGGGTCGCAAGATATGCAGAGGCTATAATGAGACCCCTAACGCAAGGAGAAGCAAATGCTTGCTGAAACCTTCACCGACATCCCCAACCAGCTGACCGCCGAAATCGACCGTTTGCTCGGTTTGATGTCCAGTCTCGAACCGCACTCCGATGAGTACATCGCGACGGCGGATCAACTCACCAAGCTCTACAAGCTGCTTGAGATCGACGCAAACCTAGCACTGAAGGTCGGCGACCAAGGCATCAAGCGCAAGGAAAGCGAAGCCAACCAAGAAATCAAAGAGCGTGAACTCACTCTCAAGGACGAGGACAACGCGTACAACCATAACCTGAAGAACCGAGAATTCGGTTTGAAGGAGACGGAGGTGCACGCCAATGTTGCCACTCGCACTCATGAGACCGAGATCAAGCTCGTGGAAAGCCAAGCTAGCCTGCGCGTCAAGAACGCCGAGGCCGACCTGAAGAAGCAGGAGCTCGAACTCAACAAGCGAGTCAAGGTGGACACGATCGCCATCATCGCCGGAAACATCATCGGCATCGGTTTGATCCTGGGCTACGAACGAGCACACATCGTGACGTCGAAAGCCCTCGGGTTCGTCCTGAAGTCTAAGTAACAACGCAGACCGAACCGCAGGAAGACAAAACACGATGGACGTGTTGGAGCTAACCCCTCTAGCACGTCCATCGTGTTTTGATTTTCTGCCTCGCAGATACTACATGGCCTATAATGAGACCCCTACCGAAAGGCCATGCTGTGAAGTTTAAGAAGCGAATCGTCGCAGACATCAGCCTTGCACCGTCCCCGAAGGACGATGACCTCGACGAGTACATCGCGCAGGAAATAGGAACGTCCGCAGCCAACGTCCTCAACGGCGTTGTCGAAGACATCCTAAGACCCGCAGCGAAGGTAGTCGTCGCTTCCATCGTCACGGTGACAGTTGTGAGCGCTGCCTGCAAGATCGCAGTCAAGACCACCAAGACCCGATAGAACTCAACAACCTAAACTCCCCAACAAGGAGTTTAGGTTTTCGCTTTGGAGGGACTGGTGATGGCACTTTTATTCGCCTTCATTGCCGGTACCATTTTCGGTGGTGGGTATGTATTCTTCTTCTTTTTCGCCAGCAAAATTATGATCAATATAATGGGGGCAGATTCGAAGGACGAAGACTAAAAAATCCCCGGATGGTATTTGGGTGAAGGGTCGCAGAAAATACATGGGTTATAATGAGACCCCTTACCGAAAGGTTGATCATGCCCAAGACCTCCAGCACCGAAACCGCTGTCGAGACCTCGGAGACCACTGACACCCCGGAGGTGACGCGCACCGCCAAGCTGAAGACCATCGCTACCAACCCGATGTTCCTCGCTACGGCCGTGACCGCCACCTTCGTCACCGTCGTGCTCGCCGTCAAGTCGCGCCAGAACTCGGAGGAGAACGAAGCGCTCTGATCTGATCCATCGGAAGCTCAAAGCCCACAGATCCTAACACGGTCTTTGGGTTTTCCTTTTAGCCCACCGTACAAGGAGTACGTAATGCGTAAGCGCATCATCGCTCTGATCATTGGGGGCGCCATTGCTGCACTGATCATCTTCGGAATCCGATTCTTCGACAGCTCTTCCGCTGCTGCGGTTCAGAAGGCTCCGACCGGCCCCGTCCATCTCTACGGTCAATGGCACCAGGTGCACAGTGGGATGCCCAACGTCAAGATGACCGCCACGATAACCGAGAACACGATCACGATCAACATGTCGATGGGTGACATCCAGGGTGTCTACTGGATCGGAACCTTCCCTGTCTTCGACAATGTTCCAAACTCGTTCGCCGTGACGTCTAGGGGTGACACGAACGCGATGTCGAGCGATATACTAGCGTCTCAGGACGCAACCAAGACTTTCACATACAAGGACGGCGAGCTCAGCTACCCCTTCTCCATTGAGGGTCTGAACACGACTGTCTATCTTTCGCAGGGAGCCTGACAATGAATTTCGGCGCCATGATCGCCAAGGCGCGCAAGGCTACTGCCGACAACACACCCATGATCCTGACCGCTGTCGGAGCGACGGGTCTGGTGACCACAGCGATTCTCACAGGACAGGCCACATTCAAGGCCGCCGAAGTCCTGAGGATCGAACAGGAGAAGCTCGACCTCGAGGATGAACCCGTCGAGTTGACTCCGAAGCAGAAGGTCGAACTGACCTGGCTTCTGTACGTTCCTGCAGTCGGAACCGGCATCACCACGTTCGCATGCATCATCGCCGCCAATCGCATCCACACGCGACGTGCTGCCGCTCTGGCTTCGGCCTATTCTCTATCCCAGGAAGCATTCCGGGAGTACAAGGACAAGGTCGTCACCAAACTGGGCGAGAAGAAGGAGCAGGCTGTTCGAGACGAGATCGCCCAGGATCGCGTCAACAAGAATCCCCCGGCCGAGATCATCGTCTTCGGTGGCGGGGAAGCGCTCTGCCTCGACATGCATTCTGGTCGATACTTCAACTCCACCTTGGAGGGTTTGAAGAAGGCGCAGAACGATATCAACTATCGGATCATCCACGATAGTTACGCATCACTCAGCGACCTCTGGGACCTAATCGGTCTCCCGAAGACAGCGGAATCCGATGAGATCGGTTGGAACACCGACACCGGGCTCGAGATCGAGTACTCCACGGCCATGACCCCCGACGGCCGTCCGTGCATCACGATCAATTTCCAGACAACTCCTGGACGGGGATACTTCTCCGTCTACAGTTGAAGAGAACTTTACCTCCGCTTCCAAAACACAATCTGAAAGAAACCCCTGAAAATGGCTACCGCCAACAGCAAGAACGTCGCCGCGGACACCGAGGTCGAGACCGCGGATCAGACGTCGATCCCCGAGCAGAAGAGCGCGAAGCACCGCGAGGCGGTCGTGCACGAGATCACCGAGGTCGGCGTCGAGAAGCCCTCGCTCAAGGACAAGACCCGCACCGCGCTCAAGAACCACAAGACGAAGATCATCGCCGGCGCCTCCAGCGTCGCGTTCATCGTCGTCGGGGTGGTCGTGGCACGCAAGCGTGCCGAGAACGGCCAGGCCGCGGACGAGACCGCCGAGGTCTAACAGCAATTTCACAGCGGGTGTCCGCTAAGGGCAGTATGGAGACTCCACAGATTTGTCCTCTCATCAAGGCGACGAATCTCAAAACCAATCCCCTGTCGCGGGGCCGTTATGGGTTCTCCATACTGCTCTTTGTGGGCACCCGCTGGATCATCCTCTAGATCTCCAATCGATTGGAGATTGATCGAAAGGAAAAAAAGAAATGCTCAAGAAGAATATAACCTTCATCGATTTCGATGGTAAAACCGTCACCAAGACGTTCTGGTTCCACCTGAC
>Ga0207699_10000158_pt1 | contig 42258 bp, 37 predicted proteins | sample LARL51metaG_FD_184344 | JGI IMG/M metagenome (GOLD analysis project Ga0207699, IMG submission 184344) | Corn, switchgrass and miscanthus rhizosphere microbial communities from Kellogg Biological Station, Michigan, USA - LAR L5-1 metaG... | ecosystem: Host-associated > Plants > Roots >...
GGCGATGCGGCGGCGCAGCTCCTCGAGGTCGCGGGCGTGGCCGGTGACCTGGGGCTTGGCGGGCTCGGGGCGGAGCATGTAGCGCTCCTGCTCCACGAAGATGGCCTCGATCATCTCGGCGGGGGTGTCGCTGGCGCGGACGGGGAGGCCGTGGCGCTGCAGGGCCACTCGGATGCGGCCGGGCACGGAGAGACCACGCATGTTGATCTCCTCGAGCTGGGTCAGCAGCCCGTCGAGCTCACAGAGCGTGGAGCGACGCTCGTTGCGCAGCGCCTCGTCCTCGGCGGCCCACGACAACTGGTTCAAGACGCGGGTTCTGACGATCGTGGCCATTGGGGTGCTTCCCTTCCAGGACGGCTCTTGGGGCACCGTCCCTCGGTGGTTGGAATGTGAAGCAGGATGCGACCGAACGGATGCACCATTCAAGCAAGGATGGTAAATACTCATGAACCGCTTGGCTAGAGGGAAAACTGCACAGACCGCCCCCAGGTGACGATCGATGCCGAATCCTCAACACGGCGTCACACCGCCGTAGCCGGGCCTGATGCATTCACACCAGGGCCGCGCGCGTGCCTCGCTCGACCACCCCGAGCTGCTCGGCCGCCAGCGCCCGCAGCCGCCCATCCGCCGGGAGGGCGACACGGCCGAACGCGCGGGCCAGTTCGGCGGCCAGGGCCGGACCGAGGCCTTCGGGCGACAACCCCGCCCCGCCCTCGCTCTCCAGCGAGGTGACCTCGCTGTCCTCGATGCCGCAGGGCACCACCTCGGCGAACCAGCGCAGCGGCTCGGCGGTGACGTTGAGGGCGAGGCCGTGCTGGGTCACCCCGCCGCTGAGCTTGACGCCGATGGCGGCCAGCTTGGCCCGGCCGCCGACCCAGGCGCCTGTGTAGGGCGGCCGCACGCCCGCCTCGACGCCCACCGACGCGCAGGTGGCGCAGATCGCGGCTTCGAGCGCGCGCACGTAGCGCAGCACGTCGCCCTGGCCCGGCGCGGCCGCCACCGGGAAGACCTCGGCGAGCCTGACGATCGGGTAGGCGACGAGCTGGCCGGGACCGTGGAAGGTCACCGAGCCGCCGCGGTCGACGTCGACGTACTCCGCGCCCAGCGCGCGCAGCCGGTCGGGGCCGCCGGGCACGTGGCGCGCCTCGCCGTTGCGGCCCATGGTGAAGACCGGCGGATGCTCGAGCAGCAGCACGCAGTCGTCGATGCTCTGCTCACGCCGCGCGGCGGCGAGTCGGCGCTGCAGGTCCCAGGCGGCGCCGTAGGGCACGGTGCCGAGCCAGAGCCAGCGCAGCGGCTGCGAGGTCACCGGGCTGCCGCCACCGCCTGGTCGGCGGCGTGGTACGAGCTGCGCACCAGCGGCCCGCTCTCGACGTGGGCGAAGCCCAGCGACATGCCGTACGCGCGCATCTCGGCGAACTCCTCGGGAGTCCAGAAGCGGACCAGCGGATGGTGCTTCAGCGAAGGCCGCAGGTACTGGCCGATGGTGACGACCTCGATGTCGTGCGCGCGCATGTCGTCGAGCAGCGTCCTGCACTCCTCCATCGACTCGCCGAGGCCGACCATGAAGCCCGACTTGGTCCGCGATCGCGGCTCGACCTGCTTGGCGCGCCGCAGCAGCCGCAGCGATTGCCCGTAGTCTGCCTTGGGGCGCACCCGGCGGTAGAGCCGCGGCACCGTCTCCACGTTGTGGTTGAAGATCTCCGGTGTTTCCGCCATGACTGTCTGCAACGAGTGCTCGCTGCCCTGGAAGTCGGGGGTGAGCACCTCCACGGTGGTGCCCGGCGAGAGCTCGCGGATGGCGGCGATGGTGCGGGCGAAGATGCCGGCACCGAAGTCGGGCAGGTCGTCGCGGTCGACCGAGGTGACCACGGCGTGGCGCAGGCCCATCCGCTGCACCGCCTCGGCGACGCGGCGCGGCTCGTCCTCGTCGACGTCGCCGCCGCGTCTGCCGCTGGTCACCGCGCAGAAGGCGCAGGCGCGGGTGCAGACGTCGCCCAGGATCATGAAGGTGGCGGTGCCGTGGCTCCAGCACTCGCCGAGGTTGGGGCAGCGCGCCTCCTCGCAGACGGTGTTGAGCTGCAGGCCGCTGACCAGCGACTTGATGCGCGCGTAGCCGTCGCCGGTGGGGAGCTTGACGGTGAGCCACGGGGGACGCCGCTCGACGCCCTCGGGGAGTAGCCGCTGGTGCAGCGGGCGGGTGTCCGGGGCACGCGTTCCCTGGACGGGGGAGACGGGGATCGACTTCATGCTGCCGGCCCACTCTACACCCCGGCTCGCATGGAGCAGAATCGGGAGCGATGACCCTCCCCTCCTCTCTTCCCGCACCGCGGCACGAGCCCGTCCAGAGCTACGCGCCCGGCACCACCGAGCGCGCCTCACTGCGCGCCACCCTGCGCGACATGGCGGCCACCCGGCGTCCCCTGCCCATGGTGATCGGCGGGCGCGAGCGGGGCGCCCGCGGCGACGCCATCCCGGTGCGCGCGCCGCACGACCACTCGCTTGTCCTCGGCGACACCTTCCAGGCCACCGAGCAGGACGTCGCCGACGCGGTCGACGCCGCGCTGCAAGCCTGGCAGGAGTGGTCGCGCACCCCCTTCGAGACGCGCGCCGGCATCTTCCTGCGCGCCGCCGAGCTGCTCGCCGGGCCCTGGCGCGACCGGCTCAACGCGGCCACCATGCTGGGCCAGAGCAAGACCGTCTACCAGTCCGAGATCGACGCCGCCTGCGAGCTGGTCGACTTCTGGCGCTGGAACCCGCACTACGCCATGCAGCTGATGCGCGAGCAGCCCGTCTCGCCGCCGGGCGCCTGGAACCGCAGCGAGGCGCGACCGCTGGAGGGCTTCGTGGTGGCCATCACGCCCTTCAACTTCACCTCGATCGGCGGCAACCTGCCCACCGCGCCGGCGCTGATGGGCAACGTGGTGGTCTGGAAGCCGTCGACGACGTCACAGCTCGCCTGCTCGCTGATCATGGAGCTGCTGGCCGAGGCGGGGCTGCCGCCCGGCGTGATCAACATGGTCACCGGGCACGGCGCGGGAGCGCTCGACGTCGCGCTGCACCACGAGCGGCTGGCGGGAGTGCACTTCACCGGCTCCACGGCCACCTTTCACGGCCTCTGGCGCACGATTGGTGACAACATCGACCGATACCGCACCTACCCGCGCCTGGTCGGCGAGACGGGCGGCAAGGACTTCGTGCTGGCCCACGCCTCGGCGTCGGAGGACGCGCTGCTGGTGGCGCTGCTGCGCGGCGCCTTCGAGTACCAGGGGCAGAAGTGCTCCGCCGCCTCACGCGCCTACGTGCCGCAACCGCTGTGGAACCGCATGCGCGGCGAGCTGGCCGACGCCGTCGACTCACTGCCCATGGGCGACGTCGCCGACCTCGGCAACTTCATGGGCGCGGTCATCGACGAGCGCGCCTACCGCAAGCACGAGGCGGCGCTGACCGCGGCGCGCAGCGATCCGCACCTGAAGACTCTGGCGGGCGGCGAGGCCGACTCCTCGGTGGGCTGGTTCGTGCGGCCGACCATCTTCGAGACCGACGATCCCCGGCACGAGCTGATGCAGCGCGAGCTGTTCGGGCCCATCCTCACCGTCTACCCGTATCCCGAGGACGAGTGGGACGAGACCCTGCGCCTGGTCGACGAGACCTCGCCGTACGCGCTGACGGGCGCGGTGTTCGCCCAGGACCGCGCGGTGATCGACCACGCCTCGGCGCGACTGCGCGACGCGGCCGGCAACTTCTACGTCAACGACAAGCCCACCGGCGCGGTGGTGGCCCAGCAGCCCTTCGGCGGGGCGCGCGCCAGCGGCACCAACGACAAGGCGGGATCGGCGGCCAACCTGATGCGCTGGGTGTCGCTGCGCTCGATCAAGGAGACCTTCGTCCCGCCCACCGACTGGCGCTACCCGCACATGCAGCCGGACTGAGTGTTCAGCAGGAACCGCGAACGCGGCGCCTGAGCCTCACCAGAGGTCGGCGGAGTCGTCGATCGACTCGAGGGTCTCCTTGACGCTGCGCAGGAAGCGCGCGGCGGGCAGGCCGTCGTTGATGCGGTGGTCGAAGGAGATGCAGAGGTTCATCATCGAGCGGACCGCGATGGCGTCGTCGTCGACGACCACGGGGCGCTTGACGATGGCGTCCATGACCAGGATGGCGGCCTGGGGCTGGTTGATGATCGCCTGCGACATCACCGTGCCCAGGGCGCCCGCGTTGTTGAGGGTGAAGGTGCCGCCCTCGACGTCCTCGATGCGCAGCCTCCCGGCGCGGGCGCGGTCGGTGAGATCCTGGGCGGCCAGGGCGAGACCGCTCATGCTGAGGCGGTCGGCGCCCTTGACCACGGGGACGACCAGGCCGTCCTCCAGGGCGACGGCCAGGCCCAGGTTGATCTCGCGGCGCAGCACCACGCCGTCGGCGCTCCAGGTGGCGTTGAGGGTGGGGTGCTTCTGCAGCGCGGCGACCACGGCTCTGGCCACGAATGGCAGGAACGTGAGGTCGACGCCGTGGCGGGCCTTGAACTCCTCGCGGCGCCTCGCGCGGACGCGGGCGACCCGGGTCATGTCGACCTCGACCATGGTCCAGGCGTGGGGCGAGGTCTGCACGCTGCGCGTCATGTGCTCGGCGATGGCCCGGCGCATGGGTGTGAGCGGGACCAGGGTGTCGGAACCGGCTGCCACGGGTGCGGGTGCGGGAGCCGGCGGTTGCGCGGGGGGCGGTGCAGCACCGATCTCGGCGCGCCGCGCGGCAACACCGCCGACCGGTTCGGGCTGGGCCGCGGGCCGCTCGATCTCGCCGGCGTCGCGGCGCTGCACGTACTCGAGGACGTCCTTCTTGGTGACCCGCCCGCCGATGCCGCTGCCGCTGATCTGGGCGACGTCGACGGCGTGCTCGCGGGCCAGCATGCGCACCGCGGGGGTCAGGTGCATGCCGTCACGCGGGGTGGCGACGCCGGCGACATCGGCCTCTTTCTGCGCCGGAGCGGCCGCCACGGGCTCCCGCTCGACCGGCGGCGGCGCGGCGGCGACGATGTCCTTGGGCTCGGCGCCCTCGGCGGCCACGGTCAGCCCCTCCTCGGCCCCGGCCTCGGCGCCTTCGATGCGGCAGATCGCCTGCCCCACCGGTACCACCGCGCCCTCGGCGACCAGGTGCTCGCCCATGGTTCCGGCCACGGGTGACGGGATCTCGGCGTTGACCTTGTCGGTGTTGACCTCGGCGATGGACTCGTAGCGCTCCACGGCGTCGCCGGGCTGCTTGAGCCACTGCTGGATGGTGCCCTCGGTGACCGACTCACCGAGCTGCGGCATGGTGACGGTGACGGCCATGCTCAGTACGCCGCCAGCTTGCGCAGCGCCGTCTCGATCTTCGCCGGAGTGAGCATGTAGAACTCTTCGAGCGGCGGTGAGAACGGTACCCCGGGGATCTCCGGGCCGCCGAGGCGCATCACCGGCGCGTCGAGGTATTCGAAGCACTCCTCGGCGACGATGGCGGCCACCTCGGAGGCGACGCTGACGGCCAGGTTGGCCTCCTGCACCACCAGCACCTTGCCGCACTTGCGGCCGCTGGCCACGATCTGCTCGCGGTCGAGCGGGCGCAGCGTGCGCAGGTCGACCACCTCGCACTCGAAGCCGTCGCCGGCCAGCTTGTCGGCGGCGTCGAGGCAGAAGTGGGTCATCAGCCCGTAGGTGAAGACGGCGATGTCGGCGCCCTCACGGGCGACGCGCGCCGTGCCGATGGGCGTGACCTCGTCACCCTCGGGCACCTCGCCCTTGATCAGGCGGTAGGCGCGCTTGTGCTCGAAGTAGAGCACCGGGTCGGGGTCGCGGATGGCCGCACGCAGCAACCCCTTGGCGTCCGCGGGCGTCGAAGGCACCACCACCTTCAACCCCGGCACGTGGCAGAACATGGCCTCGTTGGACTGCGAGTGGTAGAGCGCGCCGTGCACGCCGCCGCCGAAGGGTGCGCGCACCACCATGGGCACGTGGAAGTCGTTGTTCGAGCGGTAGCGGATCTTGGCCGCCTCGCTGACGATCTGGTCGACCGCCGGCATGATGAAGTCCTGGAACTGGATCTCGGCGATGGGCAGCAGCCCGTTGATGGCGGCGCCGATGGCCACGCCGACGATCGCCGACTCGGCGAGCGGCGTGTCGATGACGCGCATCTCGCCGAACTCCTTCTGCAGCCCCTCGGTGGCCTTGAAGACGCCGCCCTTGACGCCGACGTCCTCGCCCATCACGATCACGCGCTCGTCGCGCTCCATCTCGTCGCGCATCGCCGAGCGGATGGCCTCGATGTAGGTCATGGTGGCCATCGCCGTCACTCCCCGTACACATGCAGCATGGCCGACTCGGGGGAGGGCAGCGGCGCCGCCTCCGCCTCCTGCAGGGCCTTGTCGATCTCGCGCATCACCTCGGCGCGCATCTCCTCGGCGTCGCCCGGCGCCAGCACCCCGCTCTCCTCGAGGGTGGTGCGGAAGCGCAGCACGCAGTCGTGCTTCTTCTCCTCGGCCAGCTCCTCGCGGGGCTTGTAGATGCGGTCGTCGTCGTCCGAGGAATGCGGGGTGAGCCGGGCCACCTTGGCCTCGATGAGTGTCGGCCCTTCGCCGCGGCGGCCGCGCTCGACGGCCTGCTTCATGGCCGCGTAGCAGGCGACGGGGTCGCCGCCGTCGACGATCACGCCGGGCATGCCGTAGCCGTGGGCGCGCTCGGCGACGTCCTTGAGCGGCATCTGCTTGTTCCAGGGCACGCTGATGGCGAAGCCGTTGTTCTCCACCACGCAGATGAGCGGCAGGTGGTGCACCGCGGCGAAGTTGAGGCCTTCGTGGAAGTCGCCCTCGCTGGTCGATCCCTCGCCGAGCGAGGTGAAGGCGACGGCGTCCTCGCCGCGCACCTTGGCGGCCAGCGCCGCGCCCGCCGCGTGCAGCACCTGCGTGGCCACCGGCGAGCCGCCGGTGATGATGTTGAGCCGCCGGCAACCGTAGTGGGCGGGCATCTGGCGGGCGCCGCTGTTGGGATCGTCGGCGCGGGCCATGGTGGCGAGCAGGTGGTCCTTCGGCGTCATGCCGATGACCAGGGTCACCGCCAGGTCGCGGTAGTAGGGAGCCAGCCAGTCGTAGCCGGGACGCAGGGCCATGGCCATGCCCACCTGGGCGGCCTCGTGGCCCTGGCAGGAGATGACGAACGGGGCGCGTCCCTGGCGGTTGAGCACCCACATGCGCTCGTCGAGCACTCGGGCGCGGACCATGTGCATGAACATGGTCCGCAGCTGGTCGTTGTCGAGGCCTGCCTCCTTGGCTGCCTCCGGTGTCGCTACTGCCACCTTCTTCCTCTCCATCTTTCAGAGGGGGGCCCTGCGCCCCCCTGCCGCTGCGCGCGGCGAAGCCGCGCTACGCTCCTCCCCCCGCTCGGCGCGTGCCCGCCCAAAGGAGCGGTGACGCGCCGGGGCGCGCTCGCGGAGCGCGCAGATCGTCGCCGTCATATGTGGATGGCCTCGCCGCTGATGGCCAGCGCCGCCTCGCCGAGCACCTCGCTCAGCGTCGGGTGCGGCGCCACCGCGCGCGACACCTCGAAGGGAGTCGCCTCCAGCAGCATGCCGAGAGCCGGTCCGGCGACCAGCTCGGTGACCTCGTGGCCGATGACGTGCACGCCGAGGATGTCGTCGCTGCGTGCGTCACTGACCACCTTGCAGAAACCGCCGGTGTCACCCCAGATCACCGCGCGGGCGTTGCCGCGGAAGGGCATCACGCCGGTGCGCACCTGGTAGCCGGCGGCCTGCGCCTCCTCGTCGCTCAGGCCCACCGAGCCGATCTGCGGGGTGCAGTAGGTGGTGCGCGGCACCAGGCGGGAGTCGAGGCGGTGGGGGTCGCGCCCGGCGATGGCCTCGGCGGCGATCACGCCCTGGTGCATCGCCTTGTGGGCGAGCAGCAGGCCGCCGGCCATGTCGCCCACGGCGTGGATCCCCTCCACGTTGGTGCCCATCCTGTCGTCAACCGGCACGCTGCCATTCTCGACCGAAACTCCGGCGGCGTCGAGGCCGATGTCCTCCAGGTTGGCGCGGCGTCCCACCGCGACCAGCAGCACCTCGGCGTCGAGACGCTGCTCGGCGCCGTCACCGCTCGCCACGGTCATGGCCACGCCGCCCTCGCTCTGCGCCACCGACGACGGGTCGAGCCGGGCGTTGACCAGGCAGCGGATGCCGCGGCGCTCGAAGGCGCGCTGCAGCTCCGCGCCGATCTCGGGATCCTCGAGCGGCACCAGGCGCGGCAGCATCTCCACCACGGTGACGTCCGCGCCCAGGCTGCGCCAGAGCGAGGCGAACTCGACGCCCACGGCACCCGAGCCGAGCACCACCGCGGAGCGCGGCACGTGGTCGAGGAGCAGTGCCTCGTCGCTGGTGAGCACGTGGCGCCCGTCGACCTCCAGGCCCGGCAGGCTGCGCGGACGCGAGCCAGTGGCCAGGATCACGGCACCGGCTTCGATCTCGTCGCGGCCGTCGACCGCGACAGCATTGCGGGCGGCCAGCCGGCCGCGCGCCTTGACCACCTCGACCCGGTTCTTGCGGAGCAGGAACTCGACGCCCTTGTGCAGGGTGCCGACCACGCTGTCGCGGTTGCGCGCGGCGGCGGCGTAGTCGACCTGGACCTCACCGGCGCGCACACCGAGGCGCTCGCCGTCGTGCAGCGAGTCGACCAGCGCGGCGGTCTGCAGCAGCGCCTTGGTGGGGATGCAGCCGCGGTGCAGGCAGGTGCCGCCCACCTTCTCCTGCTCGACCACGGCGGTGCGCAGACCGAGCTGCGCGGCCCGGATCGCGGCGACATAGCCACCTGATCCCCCGCCGAGGACGACGACGTCGAAACGATCCGGCACTGCGAGGGGGATCGTACACCCCGTGCGGCGGAGCCGCCCCGGGGTCCCCCCTTCCCACGCATCAGGGGGCGATGCGCCCCCCTCGCCCGCACGGCCGAGCCGCACGGGCTCACCCCCCACTCGGCGCGACTCCGCGCCGGCTCGGCAGATGCCTCGCGGGAGCGAAGGCGAGTCTGCGTCAGGCGGCGGCGGGCTGGGGTTGGAGCATCTTGAGAGCTGCCTGGAACTGGGCGTCCTGGGAGGGGTCGGCGCTCTCGGCGTCGAGGCGGAAGCGGTGGTCCTGGTCGGCGAGGCTGACGCTGCGGTCGGGGGTGATGCCGTTGCCTTCGATGCTCTCCCCGTCGGGCCCGAACCAGCGCTCCACGGTGAGGTGGAGGTCGGAGCCGTCGGCCAGCGGGAAGTCCTCCTGCACCGAGCCCTTGCCGAAGGTCTTCTCCCCCACCAGCGTGCCCCGGTCGTAGTCGTGCAGCGCCGCGGCGACGATCTCCGAGGCGCTGGCGCTGTCGCCGTCGACGAGCACCACCAGCTTCTGGGTCAGCGCCACGCCGCCCGGCAGGATGCCGTCGTGCTCCACCTTCTGCGCGGTGGTGGGATCGCCGAGCGGGTTCTTCGAGGTGTGCTCCATGCGGCCGCGCCGGACCACCACGTCCTTCTCCGAGCCGCCGGGCTTGAGGAACTCCGAGGCGATGCTCTGCGCCTCGGAGACCAGGCCGCCGGGGTTGCCGCGCAGGTCGAGGAGCACCGAGGTGGCGCCGGCGTTGAGGCCGTCCTGGAGCTGCTTCTGGAAGTCCTTGCCGGAGTTCTCGTCGAACCCGGTGACCTCGATGTCGAGCACCGAGCCGAAGCGCTCCGAGTACACGGCGGGGATGCTGAGATCGGCGCGGGTGATCGTGAAGGTCATCGGCTTTCCCTTGCGCAGCACGCCGAGGGTCACCTGCGTGCCCGCGGTGCCGCGCACGCGCGCGGCCGCGTCGTTGAGGCGCTTGTTGATGTCGGGATCGAGCGTGGCCAGGTCGACGCCGTCGACCGACACCAGCACGTCGCCGTTGCGCAGCCCCGCCTTCTCCGCGGGCTGTGCGTGCAGCACCTCCTCGATGACCAGCTCGGTCGGCGTCGCACTCTGCGCACAGACGGTCTCGCTCGCGCAGCGCGCCTCCAGCGCGATGCCGATGCTGCCCTGCCGCTGCCCGCTCAGGTTGCGCTGCAGCTGCGCGTACTGGGCGGCGGTGTAGTACGTCGAGAAGCGGTCGTCGAACTGGTCCTTGAGCCCCTGGATGATGCCCTGCTCGGCGCCCTGCGTGCCGATCTTGCTGCTCACCGAGCGCAGCACGTACTGGTCCTGCACCACGCGCCAGGTCTCGGATATCGCCGACGCGTCGACCGCCTGGTGCTCGCCGATGCGGGGAAAGACCTTGTCGATGAAGGAGGCGGCGTCACTGGCCGCCAGGTTGTTGACCGCCAGCCCGGTGAGATAGCAGGCCACGACGATCATGACGGCGAGGACCACACCCGTCCGGGGCCGGGCCGGCTGGCCGTCCCCGGCCTCGGGGGGTTCGGGGATCACGGCAGGTACTGTAGGGGATTCTCGGGGGTGTCGTTGTACCGGATCTCGAAGTGGAGATGCGGTCCCGTCGAGTTGCCGGTGGAGCCTTCGTAGCCGATCACCTGGCCGCGGCCGACGCCCTGCCCGTTGCCGACGGCGAACGACGAGAGGTGTCCGTAGATGGACACCCAGCCGTTGCCGTGCACGACGATGATGTGGTCGCCGTAGCCGTAGTCGCTGACATAGGTGTAGGCGATGCCCGAGTCACCGGCGGCGACGGGCGTGCCCCAGGCGGCGCCGATGTCGATGCCGCTGTGGAAGTGGTGCGTCGAGCAGTTGGGGTCCCAGGGCTCGAAGGGATAGGTGGTGCAGCCGAATCCCTGGGTGATCGGTCCCTGCTCCGGCCAGACGAAGTGGCCGTTGCCGCCGCCGCGCGCGGCCGCCGCGGCCATGGCCGCCTTGATGGCGGCGATCTCGGCGTCGAGCTCCTTGGCCGCCTGCTCGGCCTTGGCCAGCTGGTCGGCGTCGTAGGCCTGCTGCTGCTGGAGCTGGTACACCGCGGCCTGGCGCGCGCCCAGCTCGACGCTGAGGTCGCCGGCCTGGGCGTGCAGGTCGGCGAGCGTCTGCTTCTGCTGCGCCTGCTCGGTGCTGATCTGCGCCACCAGCGAGGTGACCTGCGCCTCCTCCGTCAGCACCCGCTTGAGCACCGTCTGCTGGCTGCTGGCCAGGCGCCGCAGGTCGATGAGCTTCTGCCAGAACTGGTTGAAACTGCTGGAGCCGAGCACCTGGTTGATGGTGCTGGTGCCCCCCTCCTTGTAGATGAAGACCAGCTCCTGGGCGAGCTGCGCCTTGTCGGTGGCCAGGCGGGCCCGGGTGTCGCTGAGCTGCTGCTGCGCGTTGGCCAGGTCGCTGCCGATCTGGTCCAGCCTGGCCTGGGCCTGGTTGATGCTCTGCTCGGTCTCGGCGATGCGCTGGTCGAGGGTGGTGATGGCCTGCTGCAGCGCCGCCTCCTTGTCGTGGGCGGCCTGGATCTGCTGCTTGAGGTTGTCCATCAGGCTGCTGAGCTGCTTGCGCTGGTGCTGCTTCTGGCTCAGCTGGTCGGCCGAGATGGTGCTGGGCATGAGCACCACGGAGGCGGAGAGCACGGTGAGCAGGAGCGCGCCGATGCGGCCCCCCGGCCTCCGAGGTCGCGTCGCTCGGGACATCGCCTGTGGTGACTCCGATGCGGTGACGTTGTGTTCGACGTTTTTGACGGCGGTGGCGCAAACCACCGGAATGCCCGGGTCTCGTCAGACCGCCAGGAAGCGCCGCACTCCCAGGTAGCTGCCCAGGGCGCCGAGTAGGATACCCGCGCCCCCGGTTGCAAACAAGACCACGATCAGATATGTCCCGTCGTAGTGCAACGGGAAGAAGAGCAGCTTGAGGTGCAGGGTCGAGACCAGCACGTTGTAGCTGACCGCGACCAGAACTCCGGCGAGGACGGCGGCCAGGGTGCCGCCGAGCATGCCCTCGAGCAGGAACGGCCAGCGGACGAACCAGTCGGTCGCGCCAACCAGCTTCATGATCTCGATCTCGCGACGGCGCACGTAGACCGCCGTGCGGATGGTGTTCATGATGATCACCAGGCTGATGAAGAACAGCACCCCGACCACCACCGCGGCCACCACCGAGATGACCGTGATCATGGTGTTGAGCTTGTTGATCACGTCGGGGTTGTAGTCGGTGGCCAGGTTGCCTTGCTGCACGATGGGGTTCTGGTGCGCGTAGCCGTTCAGCCAGGCGAGGTCGGTCTCCTTCTTCAGGGTGACGTTGAGCGAGGCCGGCAGCGGGTTGCTGCCCAGCACGCGCAGCGACTCGGCGAAGGTCTCCTCCTGCTGCGAGGCCTCCTTGGCGGCCTGGTCCTTGTTCATGAAGCTGACCGTGGCGATGCGCGAGTCGGCCTGGAGGCGGCTCTTGAAGTCCGTGATCTGGGCCAGCGAGGCGCCGTCCTCGAGGTAGATGCGCATGTTGCTGGCCCGCGACTGCTCGGTCTCCAGCACCTGCTTGATGGTGTGGCGGCCCAGCGCCGTGCCGCCGGCCATGAGCAGGATCAGGCCCATGGTCAGCACCGCGGCCAGGGAGACGGTCAGGTTGCGCCGGAAGTTCTGCACCGCGCTGCCGGCGGCGAAGTTGAGCGACGCGATGAGCCGCCTCATATGGTCGCTTCGCCTTCTTTCAGGTACTGGCCCTCGTGCTCGTCGCGGACCACGCGGCCGTTCTCGATGGCGATGACCCGGCGGCGGACCAGGTCGACCACCTCGCGGTTGTGGGTGGCCATCAGCACGGTGGTGCCGCGGTGGTTGATCTGCAGCAGGAGCTGCACGATGCCCCACGAGGTGTCGGGGTCGAGGTTGCCGGTGGGCTCGTCGGCCAGGAAGATGCGCGGCCGGTGCACCAGGGCGCGGGCGATGGCCACGCGCTGCTGCTCACCGCCGCTCAGCTCGTCGGGGAACTTGTTGAGCTTGTCCTCGAGGCCGACGATCCAGAGCGCCTCCTCGACCTTCTCCTTGAGGTGGCGCTGGCCCGGCCGGGTCACCTGCAGGGCGAAGGCCACGTTCTGCGCCACCGTGGAGCGGGGCAGCAGCTTGAAGTCCTGGAAGACGATGCCGAACTTGCGACGCAGCTTGGGCAGCCGCCGCCGCGGCATGCGGGTGATCTCCTGCCCGTCGACGAAGATGCGCCCCGTCGAGGCCACCTCCTCCCGGATCAGGAGCCGCACCAGGGTCGACTTGCCCGCCCCGCTGGCGCCCACCAGGAAGACGAAGTCCTTCTGGTAGATGGCCAGGTCGACGTCCCTCAGCGCGGTGGTGCCGTTGGGGTAGGTCTTCCCGACTCCGTGGAAGCTGATGACCGGACGGAGTGCGGGATCGGCGGCCAGCGCGGGCCGAGGGAGCGTGAGAACGCTCATGGGCAGAACCTAGGGGGCTGGGTCGTCGTCGGTGCGTTCAGGGGGACGCTCCGCGGAACTCCGGAGGTTGCTGGTGCGACGTTGGCGGAGATTGGACCTGTCCGGATTGGGCCTGAGTATAACCACGCTTCCTCGCGGGTGGGCCTGGCGTGCCGCGGCTTTGACGCAGTCGTGACGCCCATTGCAAACAGGCGTTCGCAGTCCCCGGTCAGCCCGCCGCAGCGCCGTTGGAGCCGTTCTCGCCGATCTGCCAGCGCAGGTAGGCCTCGATGAAGGGCTCCAGCTCGCCGTCGAGCACGGCCTGGGCGTTGCCCACCTCGGCGCCGGTGCGGTGGTCCTTGACCATGGTGTAGGGGTGGAGCACGTAGGAGCGGATCTGCGAGCCCCACTCGGCGGGCATGGACTCGCCCTTGAGCTCGGCGAGGTGCTCGGCGTGGGCGGCCTGCTGCAGGGCGAGCAGGCGGGAGCGCAGCACCCGCCAGGCGACGTCGCGGTTCTGCTGCTGGGAGCGCTCGTTCTGGCAGGTGACCACCACCCCGGTGGGGATGTGGGTGAGCCGCACCGCGCTGGAGGTCTTGTTGACGTGCTGCCCGCCGGCACCACTGGAGCGGAAGACGTCGACGCGCACGTCGTCGGGGTTGATCTCCACGTCGACGTCGTCCTCGATCTCCGGCGAGAGCTCGACCAGGGCGAAGGAGGTGTGGCGGCGGTGCGCGGAGTCGAAGGGGCTCAGCCGCACCAGGCGGTGCACGCCGCGCTCCGACTTGAGCCGCCCGAAGGCGCGGGCGCCGGCGACGCGGATGGTGGCCGACTTGATGCCCGCCTCCTCCCCCGCCGACTCCTCGAGGAACTCGACGTCGAGCTTCTGGCGCTCCCCCCAACGCAGGTACATGCGCAGCAGCATCTCCGCCCAGTCCTGCGAGTCGGTGCCGCCCGCACCCGCGTGGACGCTGATCAGCGCCGGGTTGTCGGAGTAGGGGTCGGAGTAGAGCAGGTCGACCTCGCGCTCGCTGAGGTCGCGGTCCAGGGCGTCGACATCGGCGGCCAGCTCGGCGGCCACCGCCTCGTCGGGCTCGGCGTCGAGCAGCTCGGCCATCTCGCGGGCGTCGGCGGCGCGCTGCAGCAGCGTGTCCCAGCGGGCGAGCTCGTCGCGGAGGCGCGAGGCCTCCTGGGTCAGCTTGCCGGCCCGGCGGGGGTCGTCCCAGAGCGAGGGGTCGCTGATCTCGCGCTCCAGCCCTTCGAGGCGGGCGCGCTTGCCGGGAAGGTCAAAGATGCTCCCGGAGCTGGGTGACCTTCTCGTACAGGGATTCGGCGCGTGTCGACAGCTCGCTCATGGGCCGATGCTACCGCGCGGCAGCCGGCTCGACGCGCCGGGCCGGCTACCCGCCGGTGGCGCCGTGGCAGCGCTTGAACTTGACACCGCTGCCGCACCAGCAGGGGTCGTTGCGCCCCACCTTGCGCGGCTTGCCGTTGCCGGCCGCCGCGCCCGGTGCGCCGTTCGTCGCTCCGGCGGTGGGCGTGCCCAGGCCGGGCAGCGCCGCGGAGCTGGCCCGGTGCTGGCCCTCCGCCGAGCTCTCCACCACGTTGCGCACCGCGGGACGCCCGGCGCCGGTGACGGACGCCAGGCGGGCGCTCGCGGCCGCGGCGGCGGGACGCGCGGCGGGCACCTCCTCGGCGGTCATCTCCTTGGAAGCCTCGGGTCCGTCGGCGCGGCCCGAGGGCGGCGCCTCCGCCTCGGTGGCCGCGGGCGGCGGCTCGGCGGGCGGCTGCTGCACGAGCTGGATCTCGACGTGGAGGAGCATCTTGACGATCTCGCGCTGGATCTCGTCGGTCAGCTCCTGGAAGGCGCCGAAGGCCTGCTGCTTGTACTCGATGAGCGGGTCGACCTGCGCGTACGACTGCAGGCCGATGCCCTCGCGCAGGTGGTCCATCTGGGTCAGGTAGGCGACCCACTTGCGGTCGATCACCTGCAGCATCACCGAGCGCTCGACCTGGCGCATGATCTCGACGCCGTACTTCTGCTCGCGCTCCTCGTAGGACGCGGTCATCTCGTCCATCAGCGTCTGGATGATCTCGTGCACCTCGCCGCCGAGGGTGTCGAGGTCGACCTCGTCGACGGGCGGCAGTGGCGCGAACTGGCGCATCCGCTCCCAGAGGCCCTCCATGTCCCACTCGGTGCGGCGGCCCTCGCAGAAGGTGGGCACCTCCTCGTTGACCACGCGCTCGATCATCGAGAGCAGGTTGGCGCGGGTGTCGGTCCCCTCGAGGATCTTGCGGCGCTCGCCGTAGATCACCTCGCGCTGCTTGTTCATGACGTCGTCGTACTCGACGACGTGGCGCCGCGAGTCGAAGTTGTGGCCCTCGACGCGCGCCTGCGCACCCTCGATCTGGCGCGTCACCATCTTCGACTCGATGGGCGTGTCCTCGTCGATGCGCAGCCGGTCCATGATGCCCTGCATGCGCTCGCCGCCGAAGATGCGCATCACGTCGTCCTCGAAGGAGAGGAAGAAGCGCGTCTCGCCGGGGTCGCCCTGGCGGCCGGAACGGCCGCGCAGCTGGTTGTCGATGCGCCGTGACTCGTGGCGTTCGGTGCCGATGATGTAGAGGCCGCCGAGGTCGGGCACGCCCTCGCCGAGCAGGATGTCGGTGCCGCGGCCGGCCATGTTGGTGGCGATGGTCACCGCGCTGTGCTGGCCGGCGCCGGCCACGATGGCCGCCTCGCGCTCGTGCTGCTTGGCGTTGAGCACGTCGTGCTCGATGCCCTTCTTCTCCAGCATGCGCGCGAGCCGCTCGCTCTTGTCGATGGAGGTGGTGCCGACCAGGATGGGCTGTCCGGTGGCGTGCCGCTCGACGATCTCCTCCACCACCGCCTTGAACTTGGCCTCCTCGGTCTTGTAGATGAGGTCGGACCCGTCCACCCGGGCGTTGGGACGGTTGGGCGGGATGGGCACCACCTCGAGCTTGTAGATCTTGTGGAACTCCTCCGCCTCGGTCAGCGCAGTTCCGGTCATTCCCGCCAGTTTCTTGTAGAGCCGGAAGAAGTTCTGGAAGGTGATGGTGGCGAGGGTGATGTTCTCCTGCTGCACCCGCACGCCTTCCTTGGCCTCGATGGCCTGGTGCAGGCCGTCCGACCAGCGCCGGCCCGGCATGGTGCGGCCGGTGAACTCGTCGACGATGACCACCTCGTTGTCGCGCACGATGTACTCGCGGTCGCGCAGGTAGAGGGCGTGCGCCTTGAGAGCCTGGTTGATGTGGTGGGCCTCGGTGACGTGCTCGATGTCGTACACGTTCTTGATGCCCGTCCACTGCTCGATCTTGGCGATGCCGTCCTCGGTGAGCGCGGCGGACTTGGTCTTCTCGTCGATGGTGTAGTCGTCTTCCTCGACGAGGCGCGGCACCAGGCGCGCGTAGGTGTAGTACTTCTCGGTGGGCTCGTCGGCCTGGCCGCTGATGATCAGCGGGGTGCGCGCCTCGTCGACCAGGATGGAGTCGACCTCGTCGACGATGGCGTACCAGAGGCGGCGCTGCACGCAACCCTCGATGGAGAGCTGCATGTTGTCGCGCAGGTAGTCGAAGCCGATCTCGTTGTTGGTGGCGTAGGTGATGTCGCAGGCGTACGCCTCGCGCCGACTGCAGGGACGCAGGTGTTGCAGGCGCGGGTCGGTGTGGCTCTCGTCGGTGAAGTCGGGGTCGTAGACGTAGGACTGGTCCTGCCCTGAGAAGACGCCGACGGTCATGCCCAGGGCGTGGTACATGGGCGCGTTCCAGCCGGCGTCGCGGCGGGCCAGGTAGTCGTTGACGGTGACCAGGTGGGCGCCGCGGCCGAGCAGCGCGTTGAGGTAGAGCGACAGGGTGGCGACCAGCGTCTTGCCCTCGCCGGTCTTCATCTCGGCGATCTTGCCCTCGTGCAGCACCATGCCGCCGATCAGCTGCACGTCGAAGTGGCGCATGCCCAGGGTGCGGCGCGAGGCCTCGCGGACCACGGCGAAGGCCTCGACCACCAGGTCGTCGAGCGCCTCGAGCAGCTCCTTCTCCTGCTCCTCGGCCTCGCGGCGGGCGGCGAACTCCTCGTCGTCCTCCTCCTCCTGGTCGGCCTCGCGGGTGGCGGCCAGGTGGGTGGTCACCGGCTGGCCCAGGGTGAGGTCGGGCCCCTCGATGCCGAGGCGGTCGCGGAACTCCTGGGTCTTGGCGCGCAGCTCAGCGTCGCTGAGCGCCTGCAGCTCCGCCTCGAGCGCGTTGATCTCCGCGACCCGGCGCTCGTGCCTGCGGATCTCGCGCTTGTTGGGGTCGCCGAAGCCGGGGACCTTGTTGATGAAGCTCATGCCGGCTGCAATGATCCCAGGAACTGGCTAGCGGGTGTCCCCGACGACCAGCTCCACCTCGCCGTCCTCGCCGCGGACGAGCAGGCAGACCTCGCCGCCGTCGTCGTCGAGGAAGAGCAGGAAGGGCTCGCCGCTCGACTCGAAGGCGGCCACCGCGTCGTCGACGGACATGGCCCGCAGGCGCACGTAGCGCGTGCTGGACACGGGCTCGGCGGCCGCGGGCGACTCGGGCGGGGCGGTCAGGGTGGCGGTGCTGGTGACGTGGCGCGGCGCCGGATCCAGCGGGTCGGAGCCGATCGCCGGCTTGCCCTTGTGCTCCTTGATCCGCTCCTTGTGGCTGATGATCTGCCGGTCGACCTTGTCGACCACCTTGTCGATGGCCTCGCGCAGGCTGGGACCGTCGCAGCGCGCCTTGACCTGGCGGTGGTGGAGATGGACGAAGACCTCGGCGCTGGCCCGGGGGACACGGCGGTCGTCCTCCTCGAGCACCGCGCGCGCCTCGTGGATCCTGCCGTCGTGCCGCCCCAGCCGCTCCAGCTTCTCCACCGCGTAGGTGCGGAGGGCGGGGTCGAGGTGCGTGCGAGCGGTGACGGTCAGGCGCATGGTGTCAACCTCCTGTTCAGCACGCTTCTACGGTAGTCGGTGGACGGCGAATTGTCCTGTGCCGTCAGGCCTGCCTGATGGCCCCCACGATGCTCTGGCCGGCGGCGGCGCGGGCAGGCAGCAGGACGCCGAGCAGCGCCCCCACCAGCACGGCGGCGACGGCGCCGACCACCGACCAGAAGGGGAAGACGAAGCCCGGATCGAAGCCGGGTCCGGCGCTGGCGTGGAGCAGCGGCAGGGCCAGGATGCAGCCGACCGCGACGCCGGCCAGCGCCCCGGAGACGGCCAGCAGCGCCGCCTCGGCGAGCACCAGGCTGCGCACCCGCCGCCGGCTCAGCCCCACCGCGCGCAGCAGGCCGCGCTCGCGCGCGCCCTGGCGCACGTTGACCACCAGCGTGTTGACCACGGCCAGCATGGCCACCACCACCGCCAGCCAGGCGAAGACGCTCAGCAGCTGCACGGAGTGGTCGACCGCCGCCTGGGTGGCGTCCACCATCGTGCTCACCGCCACCGACTGCATGCCGAAGGACGACGCCGCGCCGGCGATGGTCCTGGCGGAGGCGCCGCCGCTGCTGACGTCGAGCGCGTCGAAGCCGATGGCCAGGCTGCCCAGCGTGCTCCGCGCCGTGGCGCGCCCCATCAGCACCGCCTCGCGCCCGTCGCCGCCGGGGAAGGTGTGCTCGGCGACGGCGACGACGTCGAAGTTGGTCAGCCCCTGGTCGGTGGCCACCTGCAGGCTGAGGCCCCGGTGCCAGCCGAGCAGGTCGGCAAGCTGGCGGGGCACGATCACGGCCGGGTGGTCGGCGGAGGCCAGCGCGGTGAAGGCCGCGGCGCGATCGCCGTCGACGTCGAGGGCGGTGCTCGCGGCGTAGGCGGAGGGCTCGACGATGGCGATGCCCACCGTCTCGCCCCCGACCGCCGCGGAGACGAAGCGCAGCGGCACCACGCTGCCCACGCCGGCGGCGGTGTGGAAGGCGCCGGCCACGTCGTCGGGCTGGGTGGCCGGGCTGCGCACCAGGGTGTCGCCGATGAACAGCCGGTCCACCCAGCGCTGCCCGGCGGCGAGCGCGCCAGCGGTGAGCGCGCTGACGGCCACCGCCACGGCGACGCCGACGGCCAGCCCGGCGACGGTCAGCGAGGTGCGGTTGCGGTGGCGGACCAGGTTGGTCGCGGCCAGCCCCCCGCTCTGGGCGGCGAAGCGCGGCGAGGCGCCCAGGCGGCGCAGGCCGGGCGGCACCACGAAGGGCAGGCAGAGCACCGCGCCGGCCAGCAGGGCCACCGTCCCGAAGCCGACCGGACCGGCCACCCCGGTGAGCATGGTGATGGCCGCCGCGACCACCAGGATCGCGCCGGCGATGCCCACCCCGCGGGGCGTGTGCTCGGGGCTGCCCGCGCCGCCCGAGCGCAGCGCGTCGAGCGGCTTCATGCGCGCCGCCAGCGCGGCCGGGATGAAGGCGCCGAGCAGGGCCATGGCCAGCCCCAGCGCGATCGAGCCGATCACCGCCCAGGCGCTCAGGCTGACCGCGGGCACGCCGAGGTCGCTCGGGGCGAGCTGGCGCACCAGGATGCCCGCCAGGGCGATGCCCAGGACCAGCCCCGCCACCGCGCCGGCGGCGGCCAGCACGGCGGCCTCGGCGAGGAAGAGGCGGAAGACGTGCCGCCGCCCCGCGCCGGCGGCGCGGAGCAGGCCGATCTCGCGGCGCCGCTCCAGGACGCCGAGCCAGAGCGTGTCGGCGACCACGCCGGCGCCGATCACCACGGTGAGCAGGGTGATCAGGCCGAGCAGCGGGCGGAGCTGCTGCAGCGGCTCCATGGCCACCGCCCGAGGGTCGACGGTGAGCGCCTGGCCGCCGAGGTCGAAGCGCACGGTGCGGGCCAGGGCGGCGGGGTCGGTGCCCGGCTGCAGCTGCAGGGCGACGAGCGGGATGCGCATGCCCTGGGCGAAGGGCCCGCGCGCCGCCGCCTCGCTGACGAACGCGGCCGAGCGGGTGAAGGCGGGTCCGGCCGAGGTGCCCGAGGAGATGCCGACGACGTGGAAGACGTTGGAGCCGGTGCCGGTGAGCAGGCGCACCTCGTCGCCGCCGGCCAGCGGGCGCGGCGCGCCGGTGGTGGGCAGGGCGGCGGCCAGGCCCTGGTCGAGGGTGACCTCGTCGGTGCTGCCGGCCCGGGGCAGGCGGCCCTCGACGAGCTGCACCGGGCGCAGCCCGGCGCTGCCGCCGCTGACGGCCACGATGGTCACGGTCAGGCCGTTGATGGAGCGCGGGTCGGCCCGGGCGATCACCCGCTTCTCCTCGAGTGGCACGCCCCGGCGCACGCCCGGCAGGTGCTGCAGGCGGAGCACGGTGAGGTCGTCGAAGCCCGCGGCACTGACGGCGCGGACGTCGAGCTGCGAGTCGCCGGCGCGCTGCAGCTGGGCGCGCGAGGCCTGGGCGTCGAGGGCGGGCAGGGCGAGCTGCACGCCGGTGAGCGCGGCGACGCCGATGGCGACGGCGACGACGGCCAGGGCGGCGCGCAGCGGGCGGGCCACCATCGAGCGGAGGACGACGGGCCAGAGGGCGCCCATCAGCGCGGCGCGGCCGCGGCCGCGGTCACAGGCCGAGTCCGGTCAGCCGCTCCACCAGGGGACGGACGTCGCCGGGCGCGGCCGGGTCGGCGCCGCGCTCGACGCCGGCCTCGTCGACCACCTCGCCGTCGCGCATGACCAGGACGCGGTCGGCGTAGACGGCGGTGCGCGCGTCGTGGGTGACCAGCACGGTGGTCTGGCCCACCTCGGGGTCGCGGCTGAGCATGGCCAGGCGGGCCATCACCTCGTGCGAGGTGCTCCAGTCCAGGTTGCCGGTGGGCTCGTCGGCGAAGAGCACCGAGGGCGCGGCCACCAGGGCGCGGGCGATGGCCACCCGCTGCTGCTCGCCGCCGGAGATCTCCTCGGGGCCGTGGCCCTGCAGGCCGTGCAGGTCGAGCATGTCCATCAGGGTGGCCACGCGGTCGTCGATGGCCTGGCGCGGCGGCGCCGGGCGGCGCAGGCGCAGCGGCAGGGCGATGTTCTGCGCGGCGGTCAGGGTGGGCAGCAGGTTGAAGAGCTGGAAGACGAAGCCCATGTTGTCGCGCCGGTAGGCGGTGAGCGCCTCGTCGTCCATGGCGTAGATGTCGGCGCCCTCGATGCGCACGCTGCCGGCGTCGGGCGGCTCCAGCCCGCCGAGGACGTGCAGCAGGGTGCTCTTGCCGCAGCCGCTGGGGCCCATGATGGCCACGAACTCGCCGCGCCGCACCGACACGCTGACGTCCTTGAGCACGTCGCGCGGCGGCCGGCTGATGTGGAAGGTCTTGCGCAGTCCCTGGGCGACCAGGGCCTCGCCGGTGGCCGGCGGCGGCGCCGGGGGCGGCGGAGCGGCGGCGAGGTCAGTCAACCAGGAAGGCCTCCAGGACGCTCTCGATGCTGTCGGCGATCAATCCGCCGCCGGACCAGACCAGGGGCGGCGGGGGCGCGCCGAGCGGCGGGGCGGTCTCCGGGGTGGGGGTGGGGACCGGCGTGGGCGTGGGTGGCGGCGTCGGCAGCGCGGTGGCCACGGCCGTGGGTGGCGCGGTGGGGGCCGGGGTGGCGGCGGGCGGTGGCCTGGAGCTCGGGGGCGCCGTGGGCGGTGGCGGCTTGGGCGCGGGCTTCGGCGTCGAGGGCGGCGGCGCGGTTGTGGTCGCCAGCTGGGCGAACTCCTCGGAGAACATCCAGACGTTGCTGACCGCGGTGCCCGAGCCCGACCAGGAGCCCGAGGTGAAGTCGGTGCCGATGCCCAGGTGGGTGTAGCCGGTGTTGAGGATGTTGTCGCGGTGCTCGGTGCTGTTCATGAACTGCTGGTTGATGTACGACGCCGACGAGGCCGCGTCGCCGGTGCCCGCGTCCCAGCCGATGTTCTCGCCCGCCGAGCGGTAGTTGACGCCGTCGGCCGACATCATGCTGAAGACGTACTGGCCGCCGCAGTTGAGGATGGGATGCGCGAAGTAGTTGCGCTGGATCATGTCGTAGCTGCGGCCGTTGACGTTGAAGCCGCAGCCGCCGTACGGCTTGCTCTCGCCGATGGCGGAGAGCGTCGAGTGCCAGAGCAGCGCGTGCAGTCCGTTGCTGGCGCGGTCCTGGTTGGTGAGCGAGAAGAGGTCCTGGTCGGCGGTGGCGTCGGCGCTCGCGGGTGTGGCCAGGTGGGTCGCCAGGATGGCGCTCGCGGCCGCGGCGGCGAGCGCGCCGGCGATCAGCGCGACGCGCCGCAGGGCGATGCCGTTCTCGCCAGAGGCGGCGGAAACGCCGGGGGGCGTGTCGACGCGGACGGCGTCGGCCGTCTCCAGCAGCCGCGCCCAGGCGGCCGCCTTCGCGCTGGCGCGCTCGGCGGCGCGAGCGCTGTCCCCGGTCACGGGGGCATTGTGGCGCGCACCGGCGCCGAGGGGGAACCCCCGGGCGCCGGTGCGCGGGCTCACTGCCGGCGTCGGTCGGGGAAGTTCACCGGGACCTGGGCCTGGCGGCGCTCGGGGAAGAGCCGGGCCAGGCCCTCGGGGAGCGGGATGCCCATGTCGAAGAGCCGGTTGATGATCTGCGGGCGGATGCCGGTCGGCTTGAACTGGCCGATGATGCGGCCGGTGTCGGCGTCGGCGCCCTGGGGCTCGAAGACGAAGATCTCCTGCGCGGTGATCATGTCGCCCTCCATGCCGATGATCTCGGAGATGGAGGTGACCTTGCGCGAACCGTCCTTGAGACGGTTGAGCTGCACGATGAGGTTGAGGGCCGAGGCGATCTGCTGGCGGATCGCCTTGAGCGGCAGGTCCATGCCGGCCATCAGCACCAGGGTCTCGAGACGCGCCATGCAGTCGCGCGGGTTGTTGGCGTGGATGGTGGTCAGCGAGCCGTCGTGGCCGGTGTTCATGGCCTGCAGCATGTCGAGCGCCTCGCCGCCGCGGCACTCGCCGACCACGATGCGATCGGGCCGCATGCGCAGCGAGTTGATGACCAGGTCGCGGATGGCCACGCGGCCCTCGCCGTTGGCGTCGGGCGGGCGCGCCTCCATGCGGCAGACGTGCTCCTGGTGGAGCTGCAGCTCGGCCGCGTCCTCGATGGTGACGATGCGCTCGTCGCTGGGGATGAAGGACGACACCACGTTGAGCAGCGTCGTCTTGCCGGTGCCGGTGCCTCCGCTGATCAGCATGTTGGCCCGGGCCAGGACGCAGGAGCGCAGGAACGCCGCCGCCTCCTCGGTCATGGTGCCGAAGCCGATCAGGTCGGTGACCTGGTACGGGTCCTTGGAGAACTTGCGGATGGTGAGCAGCGGGCCGTCGATGGCGATCGGCGGGATGGCCGCGTTGACGCGCGAGCCGTCGAGCAGGCGGGCGTCGCAGAGCGGCTGGCGGAAGTCGATGCGCCGGCCCACCGCGCTGACGATGAGGTCGATGACCCGGAGCAGGTGCCCCTCGTCGTCGAAGCGCACGTCGGTGAGCAGGATCTTGCCGCCGCGCTCGACGTAGACCATGTCCGGTCCGTTGACCATGATCTCGGTGAGGCTGTCGTCCTCGACGAGGGGCCGGAGCGGTCCGAGGGCGTCGAGGTACCTCGACATCTCCTCTGCGTTGCGCGAGGGGGCGGAAGCGGTCACGGCTCGAAGTTCTCCCTGCCTCTGGGGGCGTTCGATGACAGGCGGGGCGGTCGTGGGCGCGGCGGCTCAGGCCGGCCGGGGCCCGCGGATGCTGTGGCGATTCTCACTCCCACGGTGCGCGGACCATCGCCGCCGCGACACCATCGATACGGCCCGCACCCGCCTGTTGCAGGGCCGTCGCGGCGGCGGCCAGGGTGGCCCCGGTGGTGACCACGTCGTCGACCAGCCAGACCGCCGCACCGCCCAGGGGCGGGCCGCGCCAGGCGAAGGCGTCGCGGACGTTGGCCGCCCGCGCATCCCGGCTGCGGCCGACCTGCGGGGCGGTCTCGCGCAGCCGGGCGGCCTGGTCGGCCAGGGCCACGCCGGCCTGGCGGGCCAGCGCGGCGCCGAGCAGCGCCGCCTGGTTGTAGCCGCGGGCGCGGCGGCGGCGCCGGCCGAGGGGCACCGGGACGACCAGCGCCGGCGGCCCGTGGGCGTGCAGGGTCAGCCAGAGGCGCTCCACCACCAGCGCGCCGAGCACGGCGGCGGCGGAGCGGCGGCCGCGGTACTTGGCGTGGTGGACCAGGCCGCGGACGGGCGGCTGGAAGGGCAGCGCGGCGTGGCAGGCGCCGTACGGCGTGGGGCGGCTGGGCGGCTGCGCGAGCAGGGCGCACAGCTCCACGCAGGGCTCGCAGGCCGTCTGCGCCGACGGCATGCCACAGCCGGCGCAGCGGCGCGGGGCGAGGGCGTCGAGGAGGGTCGTGGCGAGCGTGAACACCACAATATTGTAGTATGGCGACCACTCCAGGCGGCAAACCTGACAGAATCGTCCGTCCGAAGGTCAGTCCCGTCGTGCACAATGGACCTGTCTTCTGACAGCCTGCCCCGCACCGGGTGTGCGACTACACGTTGCCTCCCGGTGCTTCTTCTTTTAACCGCCCCTCAGGCCAGCCGCAGGACCGCGCCCTTCTCGATTCCCGCGGCGCGCAGCGTGCCCGCCGGCAGCTCGACGGCCGCCTTGGCGCCGCGCACCACGCGGCTCACCCGCCAGGGCCTGATGCCGTGGTAGGCGCGCAGCACCGCCCCGTCCCTGTCGAGGAAGGCGACGTCGAGCGGGATGCGCATGAAGAACATGTGGATCGAGTTGCAGGGCGCCAGGGCCAGGCCATGGCCCTCGGGCAGCTCGCGGCGGAACATCAGGCCCATGAAGCGGCGCCAGGGGGTCGCCGCAATCTCCACGTGGGGGGCGACGAGCCGCCCGTCGGCGGTCTCCAGGCGGCGTTCCTCCATGGCGCCGCATGGTACTGGCGCAGAGCGGCCGCGGGGTGCACGGAGTCATCGGAGTACCGTTTGCTGTCATGAGCGCACCCATCACCGTGCACCTGCACGTCGACCCCGCCTGCCCCTGGGCCTGGCTCACCTCGCGCTGGCTGGCCGAGGTGGAGCGCGTCCGCCCCGTCCACGTGGTGACCCGGCTCTTCGACCTCGCCGAGATCAACCGCGAGACCGACCGCGGCGACGAGCGCATGGCCCGCTCCCACAGCGCCGGCGAGCAGGCGCTCCGGGTGCTGGTCGGGGTGCGCCGCGCCGGCGGCGACGAGGCGGTGGGTCGCGCCTACGCCGAGATCGGCGAGGCCTATCACGAGCGCGCCGAGCCGCTCGGTGAGCCGGCCACCCTGCGCGCCGCCCTGGAGCGCGCCGGGCTCGACCCGGAGATCGCCGGCCGGGCGCTCGACGACGACAGCACCATGGACGAGCTGCTCGCCCTGCACCGCGAGGCCTGCGAGCGTGGCGCCTTCGGCGTCCCCGCCATCTGCTTCGAGGAGGGGCACGCCAGCTTCGGCCCCGTGGTCGACCGGCGGCTCGACCCCGGGGAGGCCGGCGAGCTCTGGGACCACGCCTCCTGGCTGATGCGCCAGGGCTGGTTCTACGAGGTGAAGCGCAACCGCACCTCGCGCGCGGACATCGGCCGCTACCGCGTCCAGGCCGAGCAGGAGCTCAAGGGCAGCTCGGAGCGGGCCAAGGCCGCGCCCCAGGCTTAGGGCAGCTCCTCCGGCCTCCACTCCGGGCCCGGCTGCTCCGGGACGGCCGCGGCCTCGAGCCCGTCCTCCGGGTCGAGCTCGAGCAGGAACTGGCGGCAGCGCTCGGCCTCGTCGCTCTCGGCGAGCTGGGCGGCGGCGACCATGAGCAGGTGCAGCGCGCGCAGGAAGCCGCGGTTGCCCGGCTGCGCCCAGCGCACCAGCCCCACCCCGCCCCAGCCGTGCTTGCGCAGCCGGTCGAGACCGCGGTGGTAGCCCACCCGGGCGTAGGCGTAGACGGTGGCGGTGTGCTCGCCGTCGCGCCAGGCCTGCTGGCCGAGCCGGGCCCAGCCGTCGAGGAAGCCGGGCCAGCGGCCGACCAGGTCGCGCAGCGCGGCCGCGGTGTCGGGCGAGGCGAGCGCGGCGTCGAGGGCGGCGAGCGCCTCGGCGGGCTCGTCGGGCAGCACCGTCTCGTGGCGCGGCGGCTGTCCCGTGGACGGCGCCATGCGCAGCGGGTTGAGCCGGTCGGGCGGCTGCTGGCTCACGGGGTCGAGATCATAATCCCAGCCCATGCCCGAGATCGCCCCGCAGCGCCGCGCCCGGCGCATCGCCATGAGCGCCGAGGAGCGCGACGCCTTCCTCCGCGAGCAGCGCGTGGTGCGGGTGGCCAGCGCCGGCCCCGACGGCGCGCCGCACGTGACCCCACTCTGGTTCGTCTGGGACGGCGAGCACCTCTGGCTCAACTCCATCGTGCGCGCCCAGCGACACGCCAACCTGCTCCGCGACCCCCGCGTCGCCATGGTTGTGGACGCCGGTGACGGTTACTTCGAGCTCCGCGGCGTCGAGCTCGGGGGTGTCGTGGAGCAGGTCGGCGAGTCGCCGCGCACCGGCGCGCCCGATGCGGCGCTCGAAGCCGTCGAGGCGCAGTTCGCCGCCAAGTACCTGGGTGAGGGCGCCGCCTTCGTGCACGACGGCAAGCACGCCTGGCTGCGCATCACGCCGCAGCGCGAGTACAGCTGGGACTTCCGCAAGCTGTAGCGCAATGAACGCCGCGACCTCGCCGTCCTTGATCGGTGACGATGGAAGGGCTCGGAGGGGATGCGGCCGTGTCGAAGGAAGCCGAGGCGCGCTGGGCGCTGCTGCTGCCGCTGCGCGAGCACCTGCTCGCCGTGGCGCGGCGTCGCTGCTCCAGCGAGGAGGACGCCGAGGATTGCGTCCACGAGGCCATGCTGCGCGTGGCCCAGTTCGACGGTCTGGACCCGGAGCGCGCCGGGGCCCTGCTCACCAGCGTGACCGTGCGCATGGCGATGGACATGCACCGCGCCCGGGCGCGGGCCCGGCGCCACCTGCCACGCCTGGTGTCGGTGGCCGCGCAGCACCAGGCGCCCGACGAGGCCCTGCTCGACAGCGACGAGGCCAGGTGGCTGGCGGCCCAGGTGGAGCGGCTGCCCGATCGGGAGCGCGACGTGCTCCTCGAACGGGCGGCCGGGTACAGCGTGGGTGAGTCGGCCGCGCGGCTCAGCCTCTCCTACAAGGCGGTGGAGAGTGCCTTCACGCGGGCGCGGGGACGGATGCGCGCCTGGGCGGGCGCCGCCGTGCTGCTGGCCGCCGAGTACCTGCGCCGCCTGCGCCAGCGACCCAACACCGGCCTGGCGGCATCGATGGTGATGGTGTCAGCCGGGGTTCTGCTGATCACCTCCTTCCAGCGACATCCGACGCAGGCCGCGGAGCGACCGCAGGCGAGCACCGCGACGTCACACGGCCTCTGGCTGGACGCCGTGCCGCGTGCGCACCTGCAGGCCGCCGCCGTCGCACCGCACGCAGGGATGTCGCAGCCACGGCCCACGCGGGCTCCGACCACCCCGCCGGCGACACCCACACCCGGCGTTCCCCATAAGTTGATCCTCGGCCAGGACGTTCCCGGCACCGTCAAGAAGAACGCCATCACTGTGCAGTTCGGCCTCGGGATCTCCCTGCCGGACCTCCCCATCCTCCCCTAGGACGCCGTCCGCGAGGGAAACCTCCCCGCGCGACGTAGAGGACCTGGAGACGCGGCCGCGCGTCTCGCAGACCCGATGCGTGAGGAGGGAACCCGATGGAGCACCGATGCCGTCGCCGGTGGTCATTGCGCCACGGCTTGGTGGGGCTGGCCGCACTGGCAGCGTTCGTGCCCGGGGCGGGCAGGGCGGACGTGCTGCCGGCGTCCGGACCGAACACGGGATATCCGGCGGGTCAGTACCTGTGGGAGTTCGCCATCACCTCGGTGAGCACGCAGTCCACACCGGGTGACAACTGGGCGCGGGTCGGCGAGATCCAGATCACCAGCCTGGCACCCCCGAGCCTGACCGAGACCTCCTGGCAGTGGCAGCAGTCCGACCCGGTCGGCCATGCCACGGCCCGGACCGACGCCTGCCCGGCGCCGTGCAGCCTCTACACGCCGGCCGGCTACCAGGGCAGCGGCCAGACCAGGACGGGCACCTGGACCTTCGACCCGGCGACCGGGCAGTTCGCCGTCGTGTTCAGCGACAACACCTACGAGGTGTGGGTCGTCAACAGCGGGTTCAGCAGCTCCGATGTGGCCAGGATGGACCTGAACCAGGCCAGCTACGGCTTCGGACACGGCTGGACCTACGGCAGCAGCCCCAGCCTCCCCTACGGACCGTCCGCGTCGTGGCTGCTGGCACATGCTCCCGGGCCCTACGACAACGGGTACGGCTGCTGGAGCGACAACCCCGACGACAACCTGCCCGACACCTGCAAGTCCGGCGGTCTCAGCCTGCAGGGCTGGCACACCTGCAGCAGTGAATGCATCAGCGACGTGGCCCCCTGCAGCAGCTGCAGCAGCGGCAGCTACGACGACAAGTACCTGCTCGGCACCGAGTCCGGCATCCAGCCCCGCAAGGTCTTCTACGAGAACTACGCGTTCCCGACCAGCGCCGGCAGCGACTACTGCCCGGCGAACACGCAATCCGAGCACGTGCGGGCGCTCCGCGAGATCGTGGGCACCAGCGGCCGGGTGTACGGCTTCATCGGCGTCGAGGCCTCGCTGTACAGCACCGCCGGCACCGCGCTCGACCGCGTCGGCGCCTGGCACTGGACCGACATCGCCGGCGATCCGGAGAACTGACGCAACAACACTTCGGTGTCACCACAACCAAACCTTTCAGGAAGGGCAATCGACATGAACCATCCGTATCGGCACAGATCGTGGCTGCGCCACCTCAGGATCACCGGTGCCGCGCTGCTGCCGGTGATGACCGGCGTGCTGCTGGCGGCGCCGATCCACGTCGAGGCGTCGACCACGGTCACCCTGACCGCCTCGGCGACCACGGTGAGCACCACAGGCGCCGTCACCCTGACCGCCACCGCCGGCTCGGTGCCGTCCGGCTACTGGATCGACGTCTACGAGCAGGGGACGTACTTCGACCGGGTCTTCTGCACCTCGACCACGTGCAGCGGACAGGTGGCCTCGGCCACGCCCGGCACCCGGAGCTACATCGCCTACGTCGACAACGACCCGTATGCCGAGAATCCGCCCAGCGGCATCCTGGGCCGTTCCAGCCCCGTGGCGGTGACCTGGGTCGGTACCGACCCCTACACCCTCACGCTGACGGCGTCGTCGACCCAGGTCCAGAGCGGCCAATCGGTCACCCTCACGGCGACGCTCAGCCCGAAGAGTGCACCGGTGGGCTACCAGATCGACATCTACAACGTGCAGACGGGCGTGCTGCTCCAGTCCTGCTACGAGGCCAGCTCCTGCAGCGTCAGCACCGGCCCCATCGAGCACCAGGAGTCGTACATCGCCTATCTCGACGACGACCCATACGACGACAGCGACTACCCGCCGCAGCAGATCGCCAACACCAGCAGCACGGTCACGGTGTCCTTGATCCCCTCGCAGAGCTGCGACAACCCGACCATTGCGCCGATCAACGGCAACGTCGAGACGGTGAGCTACAGGCTGGCCGTCCAGGCCGGGCTCGACCAGACCACGGTCTGCACCCGGGTGACCGAGAGCGTGACAGGCGTGATCCTGAGCGGCGCGCTGGTCATCCTCGCGCCGTCGGTCACGCTGCCGAGCGAGGACGGCAACGCCGCGGCCTGCACCACCACACCGGGCAACGCGGTGCCCGGCGCGCACCCGATGGTCAGCCAGGGCGTCGGTGCAGAGGAGGTGACGCTGGACAGCTACGTCAACGGCACCACCGCCTGGGTCTGCGTATCCGTCGGGGGGATCGGCGTCCGCGTCATCGCGTCGGCGGCCAGCGCCCTGCCCACGGTGAGCTGGGAGCCGGACCCCGACAACAACGTGAGCGACACCATCATGATCGGGCTTCCCTGACACAACGAAAGAAGCCGGTGGCAGTCGAGCTGCCACCGGCTTCCTGGTGTCGAGGGGTTCTACTTCCCGCTGAACTGGTCGAAGACCTTGATCACCGCGGGGCCGAGCAGGACGATGAAGAGCGTCGGGAAGATGCAGCCCACCATGGGGAAGAGCATCTTGAGCGGAGCCTTCTGGCCCTGCTCCTCGGCGCGCTGGCGGCGGCGGCGGCGCATCTCCTCGGACTGGATGCGCAGCACGTTGGCGATGCCGACGCCGAGCTGCTCGGACTGGATGATGGCCTGCACGAAGGTGTTGAGCTCGTCGACCTTGTTGCGCTTGCCCATGTCGTCGAGGGCTTCCGAGCGCGGGCGGCCGAGACGGACCTCGTTGAGCACGCGGGTGAACTCGAGGGCGAGAGCGTTGTGGTACTTCTCGGTGACGCGCGCCATGGCGGCGTCGAAGCCGAGACCCGCCTCGACGCTGATGGTGAGCAGGTCGAGCGCGTTGGGCAGGGCCAGCAGGATCTCCTTCTGGCGCATGCGAATCTTGCGGCTGAGCGTCGACTGCGGCACCAGGAAGCCGAGCACGCCGCCGACGATGGGGCTGAGTAGCAGGGTGGTGCTGGTCAGGCCCATCACGTTGCCGACGCCGTAGCCGACGACGGCGAAGACGACGAGCGAGATGATCTGCAGGGTGAGGAAGGTGCCCACGGTCAGGCCGTAGGGACGGCCGGCCAGGTTGAGCTTCTCCTGCAACGCCTCGCGCTGTCCGGCCTTGAGGCGCGAGGTCAGCGCGTTGCCGATGCGGTCGAAGAAGGGCCTGAAGAGACGGTCGACGAGCGGGAGCGACATCTCCATCTCGTCGAGCGTCAGCTCGCGATCACCGAACTGGGCGAGGCGCGTCTCCAGCAGGTCGACCTGCGGGCGCGACAGGCCCTGGAAGATGAGGATGACGCCGAAGGCGACGCAGAGGGCGAGAAGGAGACTGATCGCGGACATCGTCACACCTCGATCTTGACGATCTTCTGGATCAGCGCGAAGCCGATCAGCATGGAGAACCCGCCCATGGCGAGCATCACGATGCCCAGCGTCTCGTGGAACATGGGCGTGAAGTAGTCGGGCGAGATCACCGTCAGCAGCGCGGCCAGGCCGATGGGCAGCAGGGTGATGATCCAGCCCGAGGCGCGCGCCTGCGCGGTCAGGGTGCGGATCTCACCTTTGATGCGCACGCGCTCGCGGATGGTGGTGGCGATGGTGTCGAGGATCTCGGCCAGGTTGCCGCCGACCACGCGATGGATCTGCACGGCGGTGACCATGAGGTCGAAGTCCTCGGACATGTTGCGCTTGACCATGTGGTTGAGCGCGTCGTCGACGCTGATGCCGAGCGCCATCTCACGGGTGGCGCGGGCGAACTCGTCGGCGATGGGCGGCGAGGCCGACTTGGACACGGTGTTGATGGCCTGGGCGAAGGAGTAGCCGGCCTTGAGCGCGTTGCTCAGCAGCACGATGGTGTCGCCCAGCTGCTTGTCGAAGGCGCGGCTGCGGCGGGCCTGCAGCACGCGCAGGGCGACGCCGCTGGCCAGCCACATGGCCGGCGGGCCGACCAGCAGGAACAGCGGGTTCTCGAAGCGCAGCCAGAGCAGCAGCCCGAGCAGCACGCCGGCGCCGGCGACGCCGAGCGCCCACTCCGAGGACTTGATCTTGAGGTCGGCGCGGGCCAGGCTCTCGGCCAGGCGGCCGGTGCGCGAGGAGCGCGCCATCACCTGGTTGAGGGCGTCGGTGAGGTTGTCGAAGACCTCGCGCGGGTTCATCGCCGCCTTGGCGCCGGCGGCGCCGCCGCCCTGGTCCTGGCCGAACTCGGCGTAGCGCTCCAGGCGCTTGGCCACCTCGTCGGCCTCGGTGCGCTCACCGAGCAGTCCGAAGACCACCAGCATCACGGCGCAGGCGGCGATGATGCCCAGGACCAGCCCGATCAGCGGGAAGGAGCCGACCTGGGGTCCGCTGGAGATGTCCAGGCCAACGATCAGGGCGGACATCAGGCATCACCTCCTACCACCGCGGGTCGCTGCGGCGTGAACGTCGAGATATCGAGACCCTCGCCGGACGCGGCGAGGTGTTCGAGACACTGGGGGACGACGCCGGTGGGCGTCAGTGCGCCGAGCACGTTTCCGTCCTCGTCCACGCCCGTCTGCTTGAAGACGAAGATGTCCTGCAGCCGGACGCGCTCGCCATCGTAGCCGAGCACCTCGGCGATGGAGACGATCTTGCGGGTACCGTCACGCAGGCGCGACTGCTGCACGATGACGTTGATGGCGCTGCCGATCTGCTCGCGGATGGCCCGCGAGGGCAGCTCGGCGCCGGCCATGAGGACCATGGTCTCCAGGCGGCTGAGGGCATCCGACGGCGAGTTGGCGTGCACCGTGGTCAGCGAGCCGTCGTGGCCGGTGTTCATGGCCTGGAGCATGTCCAGGGCCTCGCCGCCGCGGCACTCACCGACGACGATGCGGTCGGGCCGCATGCGCAGCGAGTTGATGACCAGGTCGCGGATGCTGATGCGGCCGCGGCCTTCGACGTTGGCCGGGCGGGTCTCCAGGGTCACCACGTGATCCTGGCGGAGCTGCAGCTCGGCGGCGTCCTCGATGGTGACGATGCGCTCGTCCTCCTGGATCATGCCCGAGAGGATGTTGAGCGTCGTGGTCTTTCCTGAGCCGGTGCCTCCGGAGACGACCACGTTGAGCCGCGAGCGGACGCAGGCGCGCATGAAGTCGATCATCGCCTGCGTCACCGAGCCGAACTCCATCAGGTTCTCGATGGTCAGCGGGTCCTTGGAGAACTTTCGAATGGTGACCGTGGGACCGCGCAGCGCCAGCGGCGGGATGATCACATTGACGCGCGAGCCGTCCTTGAGACGGGCGTCGACCATCGGCGAGGACTCGTCGACGCGGCGGCCGATGGTGCTGACGATGCGGTCGATGACCTGCATGAGCTGGTCGTTGGACTCGAAGGTGACCGGGCTCCGGGTGATCCTGCCCTTCTGCTCGACGTAGATCTGCTTGGGGCCGTTGATCATCACCTCGGTGACGTCCGGGTCGGCGAGCAGCTGCTCCAGCGGACCGAGGCCGAGCACGTCGTTGACCAGCGTCTCCAGCAGGCGCTGCTTGTCCTGCCGGGTCAGCGTCATGGCCATCTCGACGGCCACCTCGCTGACCAGCTCGCCGAGCTTGGAGGTCACCGCGTCGGCCCCGGTGCTGCCCTCGCCCTCGACCATCTCCTCGACCAGGCGCTGGTGCACGCGCGAGCGCAGGGCTTCGTAGCGCTCCTGGAGCGCGTTGGTGCGACCGGTGGACGTGCGCTGCTGAAGGCCGGTGCGGGCCAGCAGCGGAGAGGCGGGCGCGGGACGCTGCGCGTCCTGCGCGGGCGCGGCCGGAGCCGCGGGCTTGTCGGCCTGCTGCGGTGCCGCCGGCGCGGCGGTGCGCTGCTGCAGGCCGAAGGGCGCGGCCTCGTCGGCCTTGCGCTGCTGGACGCGATCGAGGAGCGACATGGCTGCTTATCCTCTCCCGAATCCGAAGCGCTTGCTCTTCTTGCCTGCGCCACCGGCGGCCGTGGCGGCGCCGACGGGAACCGCGGTGGCGGCGGACTGCTCCAGGGGCACCAGGCGTGACACCAGCTCGCGCACGGCGCGGCTGATCTCCACCTCGGGGTTGGTGGACACGAAGGGTGCGCCGCGGTTGACCGAGGCGGCCACGATCTTGGGATCGTGGGGAAGCTGCAGAGAGATGGGGAAGCGCAGGTTCTGCTCCACCGCGTCCTTGTTGAAGTCGCTGTGCGCGTCGCTGCGGTTGAGCAGCAGCAGGATGCGCTCCGGGTCGACGTTGAGCGAGTCGAGGACCTTCAGCGTCAGCTTGGTGTCCTTGATGGCGGGGATGGTGAGCGCGCTCATCACGATGACGCGCGAGGCGCCCTCGATCACCTCGAGGTTGAGCTCGGTGAGATGCGAGGCGGTGTCGACGACCACGAAGTCGAAGCTGCGGCGCAGCTCTTCCATGATGCCGCGCAGGTGGTCGGCGGTGACCAGGTCGGCCAGCTCGGGGCTGATCGGCGCCAGCAGCACGCGAACGCCTTCGGGGCCGCTGGCCAGCACGTCCTGCACGAACTCGGAGTCGGCGTGGGCGCCGGCGTCGGTGAGGTCGGTGATGCTGCGGCTGTGGTCGAGGTTGAGCAGCACGCCGATGTCGCCGAACTGCAGGTCGAGGTCGACCAGGGCGACGCGGGCGCCGGTCTCCATGGCCAGGGCCACGGCCAGGTTGCTGGAGAGCACCGACTTGCCGATGCCGCCCTTGCCGCTGAACACGACGAACATCTCGCCGCGCTCGTTGCGCACCGGCGCGGCGCCGGCCGCGGGGGCCGGCGCCTTGGCCAGGTACGACTCCTTCTTCTGCTCGAGCTGGTGGACGCGGCGGATGGCCGCGATCAGCTCGTCGCCGGAGAAGGGCTTGATCAGGAACTCGCGGGCCCCCGCCTGCATGGCCCGGCGGAGGTAGTCGCGCTCACCCTGCACCGACATGATGATGACGGGCGAGCCGGGGACCTCTTGGGCCAGGATCTCGGTGGCCTGGATGCCGTCGAGCACCGGCATGTTGACGTCCATGAGGACCACGTCCGGGTGCAGCCGGCGGGCCTCCTCGATGGCCTTCTTGCCGTCGGCGGCCGTCCCGCAGACCTCGATGTCGTCCTCGAAGCTGAGCAGCTTCTGCAGGTTCTCGAGGGTGCTGGGGATGTCGTCGACGATGAGGACGCGGATCATGCGCAGGCTCTCGGGTTGTGTGCTCAGGCGGGTGTGATGAGCCGACCTATCCTACGCTCGATCAGTGGGCGGGGAAGAGGTTGCTGAAGCTCTGCTGGTTGACGCCCTGATCGGCCTTGTTCGGCGGCGTGAAGGGCTGGGTGTCGACGTACTGCGGGCCGGCGGTCGGCGAGGCCTGCGCCTTGGGACGCAGCACGTAGCGCACGATCGAGGGCTGGCCGGGCTGGCCGCTGTGGTCGAGCAGGAAGGCCATGGCCTCCGCCTCACCGCGGGGCAGCTCGACGACCAGGACGTTGACGGCGCCGTTGCCGCTGGCCGAGTACGAGCCCACCTTGAGGATGCGGACGTCCTGGAAGGCGTAGCGCACGTTGCCCTTGCCGTCGTCGATGAGGATGTCGAAGCGGTCGTCGGGCTGCACGTACATGCCGAAGGTGTTCAGCTCGGCGGTGTCGGTGCCCGCGCCGGCCACGGGGATGCCCATGGCGACGTCGCCGGCGTGGATGTCGAGCGGGGTGAGGCTGAGCGCCGCGGTCTTGGCGCTGGCGGCGTCGGCGACGAGCAGGTTGCCGGTGATCGGCGTGTTCATCGTCACCGCGATCGACAGGTACTTGCCGACGATGGTGTTGGGATCGCCGATCGCGCCGGTGGGCGCGGAGTCGGCCGAGTACGACTTGGTGGTCAGTACGTCGAGGCTGAGCGCGGAGCCCTGGGGAAGGTCCGACTTGGCGACGACGACGTTGACCTGCTGGCCCGAGCCGCTGCTGCTGCTGTTGTTGCCGCTCTTGGACACATACAGGCTGAGTCCGAAGGCGGCCGCCGCGAGCACCAGGCCCAGAACCACCATGATGATGCGGTTGTTTCTCTGCTTGACCTCGGTGGCCACCTGGGAACGTCCTCCTATCCCGGTCGAAGTGGGCAGGTTCTCCAAACTGCCTGCCGCACCGGTGTTGGTCCTAGTGATATGCCCGCCTGCGGACCCCGACCCAGGGGATGTGGGGGGATGTGCGCAGGGGTTGCGGCCCCTCGCGGGACCGTGATGAGGATTGCCGCTGCCCGCCCTGGCGTGTCACCTCGGGGCGGGAAAGACTTGTGAAGGGGTGTTGTGAGCCGGTCCCGGCTCGGTTCTGTTTGATGCCGATGAAGCGGAAAGGGGGGAGCCGCAAGGCGACTCCCCCCTTGATTGCGCGTGTGCTGGACCCGCGACTTACTGGTTCAGGCCGTTGCTGATGTTCGAGAAGACGTTGTTGACCTGCTTGCCAACCACGGTCAGGATGACGATGACAACAACCGCGATGAGGACCAGGATGAGGGCATACTCGACCATTCCCTGGCCTTCCTCACGCTCCTGGGCACGAGCCATCAGCTCGCGAAGCCGAAGATACAGGCTGCTCAGCATTTGGGGTTCACCTCCTTTGTTCAAGGCTTCCGGTGGTGGCTCGGTTCCCGAGGGGGGCGTGCCGTCCGGTCGATCGTTGCGGAGTATGGGGGTGACCAGTCGCGCATGGTGTGGTCTGCGTGACAAGCGCCGGTAACAAGGTGTGACGGGTCGTGAAGGGATGCGCCTCGGGTGACCTGTGACCACCCGGTCAGTTCAGGGAGTCGACACGGCGCCGAGCCTCGACGAGCCCTGGGAGGGGAGCCGGATGGTACACCGCGCCGGACGCTGCAACACACCTCGACGGAAAATTAGGCTAACCTAATTCCCCATGAACTACGCGGCGACCGCCGCCCTGGGGGCGGTGGCGGGCTTGACCATCTACCTCGGGCTCCCCATCGGCCGCCTGGGCCGGCCCCGCCCCACCCTGCTGGCCTTCCTCAACGCCGTGGCGGTGGGCGTCCTCCTCTTCCTGTTCTACGACGTCATCAAGAACGCCAGCGAGCAGATCGAGTCCACCCTCGACAGCAGCCGCGCCCGCGGCATCGGCTACGGCCTGATCCTGGCCGCCGGCCTGGCCGTGGGCATGCTCGGCCTGGTGGTCTACGAGCGGCTGGGGCTGCGCCGGGCGCGGCGGCGCGGCCTGCCGGGCCCCGGCGCCCTGGCGGCCGGCGCCGTGCTCGAGCAGCCGGCGGCCGCGGGGGTCCGGGCGCGCCGGGAGCCGCTGGGCGCGGCAGCACGGATCGCCCTGCTCATCGCCATCGGCATCGGCATGCACAACTTCTCCGAGGGGCTGGCCATCGGCCAGTCGGCCGCCTCGGGCGCCTACCGCCTGCTCTACGTGCTGGTCATAGGCTTCGGCCTGCACAACGCCACCGAGGGCTTCGGCATCACCGCGCCCCTGGTCGGGCAGCGGCCCTCCTGGCGCTTCCTCGGCCTGCTCGGCCTCATCGGCGGCGGCCCCACCTTCCTGGGCACCCTGGTCGGCCACGAGTTCACCAGCCGGCCGGTCTCCATCCTCTTCCTGGCCCTGGCCGCCGGCGCCATCGTCTACGTGATCGGCGAGCTGCAGCACGCCGGCCGCAAGCTGGGCGCCCACCACATGACCATGCTGGGGATGCTGATCGGCTTCCTGGCCGGGTACGCCACCGACCTGCTCCTCGCGGTGGCCGGCGGCTGACGGTTGGCCCGGCTCCGGCCGGTCGATAATCGGAGGGCGATGACCACCCTCGCCGGCACCCACCGCCACCCCCACCCGCCCACCGCCAGCGTGACTGCGCGGCTGCGCCTGGCCCTGGCCGCCGTGGCGGCCGTGCTGGCCGCGGAGCTGGTGGCGGGGCTGATGGCGGGCTCGCTGGCCCTGCTCGGCGACGCCGTGCACCTGGTCACCGACAGCGCCACCCTGGGCCTGGCCTGGTTCGCGGTGGCCCGCTCCGGTCGCGCCGCCACCGCCCGCCACACCTACGGCTTCCTGCGCACCGGCGTGGTGGTGGCCGCGGTCAACGGCGCAGCGCTGCTGGCCGTGGCGGGCGGGATCGCCGCCGCCGCCATCGTGCGCCTGCACCAGCCCCCCGCCGTGGCCGGGGCGCCGGTGGTGGCCGTCGCCCTCTTCGCCCTGCTGGTCAACGGCAGCGTGGGCCTCCTCCTCCACTCCGCCGGCCACGAGCTGAGCGTCCGCAGCGCGGCGCTGCACGTCCTCTCCGACGCCGTGGCCTCGGCCGGGGTGCTGGTCTCCGGCCTGCTCATCCTCACCCTGGGCTGGCGTGCCGCCGACCCGGCCGTGTCGCTGGGCATCGCCCTGCTCGTCGCCGCCGGTGCGGTGGGGCTGCTGCGCGAGGCCGTGCACATCCTCTCGGAGAGCGCGCCGCGCGACATCGACACCGAGGCGGTGCGACTGGCCATCGCCGCCATGCCGGGCGTCGAGGGCGTGCACGACCTGCACGTCTGGTCGCTCGACCGCCGCCACCGCGCCCTCAGCGCGCACGTCATCGTGGCCAACCGGCCGCTGGCCGAGGTCACCGCGTCGCTGCGCGCGGTGGAGACGTCACTCTGCGAACGCTTCGGCATCGAGCACGCCACGCTGCAGCCCGAGTGCCCGTCCTGCGTCGACGAGGTCGAGCCGTGGTGCGACATCGACTCGCGCCACCAGCGCGCGCACACCTCGTCGGGCTAGAAGTCGAACGAGGCGCGCACCTCGGTGCCCTTGCCGATCTGCGAGCGGATCTCCAGCGCGCCCTTCTCCAGGTCGGCGCGTTCGCGCATGGAGATGAGACCGAGGTTGCGGGTGCGTCCCTGCCGCGCCTCGGTGGCGGTGACGTCGAAGCCGTCGCCGTCGTCCTTGATCACCGCCACGGCGCGATGCGGCTGCAGGGTGAGGGTCACCTCGACGGCGTGCGCCGAGGCGTGCTTGCGCACGTTGGTGAGCGCCTCCTGCACGATGCGGAAGAGCACCGCCTCGTAGTTGCCGGGCAGGCGGCGCTCCTCGCCGACGAGGTGGAAGCGCGCGACGATGCCGCTCTTCTCGCCGTACTCCTTGATGAACTTGCGCAGCGTGGGCACCAGGCCGAGGTCGTCGAGGGTCATGGGGCGCAGGTCGAAGATGAGCCGGCGCGTCTCGTCGAGCGCGTCGCGCACGCCCGACTTGAAGTGGTTGAGCTCGCGCATCACCGCGTCGGGATCCTTGCCGAGCAGCTTCTCGAGCACCTCGGCCTGCAGCACCAGGTTGGCCATCGACTGCGCCGGCCCGTCGTGCATGTCGCGGGCGATGCGCAGGCGCTCCTCCTCGATGATCTGGAAGACCTGGCGCGAGGCGCTGCGGAAGCGCGAGGCGCCCTCGGCGGCGCCGCCCTCCTCGGCCTCGGCCAGGTCGTCGAGGCCGCGGAGCACGCTGCGCAGGGCCTCCTGCCCGGTGCGGACGTCGCCGATCCGGGCGCCCAGCTCGCGGAAGCGCTCCTCGACCGTGGCCAGGTCGACGCGCAGGGCGAGCACCTCCTGGAAGGCGTCGTCGACCTCCTGCGGCTGCAGACGGGCGAAGTGATTCATCACGTGCCGCCGAATCACTTCGGCGCGTTCCAGCCGATCGCGCAGCTCGGCCCGCTGTGCCTCCGACTCGGCGATGCGGCGCTCCAGCTCGGCGACGGCGTCGTCGAGGTCGGAGATCCGCTCGGAAACGAGGAACCGAGCGCTGGCGAGCGCGGCAGAGCCGGCTCGTTCGCGCGAGTCGGCCGCAGAAGAGGAGCCCTTCAAGCTGGTCAAGGAGAGGTCACAGGGGAATGACGCGGCCGGACACGCCCGATGGCGCGCCTACACTCTAGCGCATGGCAGTCGGCACCCCCCCACGTTCCGCCACGCCCGCCAGCCTCATGGCGGCCGTCCCCCAGGTCTCCCTCCGCCGCCGCTTCGACGCGCAGTACTGGGCCGGCATCCGCTTCATGCTCTTCGGCCGCACCGTGCCCGGCGTGCTCTTCGGCTACATGGGCTGGCTGCAGCTCGCCCGCGTGCTCAACGCGGTGCAGACGCTCAACGGCGGAGCCAGCGCCTGGACGGTGGCCAGCAGGATCGTCTCCCCGGCGCTCTACACCATGTTCTGCGCCATCCCGGCCGTCCTCTACCTGACCCGGCCCCAGCCCAAGGCGCGCGACGGGCGCCTGGTGGCGCGCACCGCCGCCTTCAGCGGCACCCTGATGCAGCTCTTCGTGGGTGCCTTCCTGGGCAGCGGCCCATTGCTCTACGCGCTGCCGCCGATGGTGGGCACGGTGAGCGTGGCGGTCTCGATCACCTCGTTCACCGGCGCCATCTGGTCGCTGGCCTACCTGCGCCGCAGCCTCAGCATCATCCCCGAGGCGCGGCGCCTGGCCACCGGCGGTCCCTACCGCCTGGTGCGCCATCCCCTCTACTTCTTCGAGATCATGGCGGCCGTCGCCGTGCTCTCCTCCGGGCTCGGCGTGATCTCCACCCTCTCCTTCATGGTGTTCGTGGGCATGCAGATGATCCGGGCCCGCTTCGAGGAGCGCCTCCTCGCCGGCGCCTTCCCCGAGTACGCGGACTACGCACGCCGCACCAAGCGGCTCATCCCGTTTGTCTGGTAGCCCCCCGGGGGGTACGCCGCGGCCACGGCTGGGGCGGCTGAGCACACCGGGCGGGATCTTCCTGGTCGCGGCGCTGCTGCTCTGCGGCCTGCCGGTGACCAGCGCCATCCGCGACCCCGACTTCTGGTGGCACCTGCGCAGCGGCCAGATCATCCTCGACAACCACGCGCTGCTCTCCACCGACCCGTACACCTACACGGCGACGGGACACCACTGGACCATGCACGAGTGGCTCACCGAGGTCATGTTCGCCGGGCTCAATCATCTCGGCGGCTTGGCGCTGATCGTGGTGGTGCTCTCGGTGACGACGTGGCTGGGGCTGCTGCTCATCCTGCTGCGGTCGCTGCTGCGCAAGCCGGGATACGTGGCAGCGGGGATGGGCATCATCCTGGCCACCATCGCGGGCTATCCCATCTGGGGACCGCGCGCGCAGATGATCACCTTCGCGCTCACCTGCCTGGTGCTCTACATGGTGGAGCGGCATCTGGTGCGCGGCGGGCGCGCGGTGTGGTTGCTGGTGCCGCTCTTCCTGGTGTGGGCCAACCTGCACTCCGGATTCATCATCGGCGCGGCGTTCTTCGTGGCCATCGCCGGTGTGGAGCTGGTGCTGCACTGGATCGGGCGCCCGCAGGTGGAGTGGTCGCGCCTGCGCGTGCTGTTGATGGTGCTGGCCGCGTGCCTGGTGGTGGTGGTGATCAACCCCTACGGGCCGCACATCTACCTGTATCCCTTCGAGACCCAGGGATCGGCGGCGCAGCAGTCGCTGATCCTGGAATGGCATTCGCCCGACTTCCACGACACCGCGGTGCGCGCCTTCGAGATCATGCTGCTCTCGCTCGGCGTGATGGTGGCGATCACCCGGCGCATCCGCGTCCGCGACGCGGTGCTGGTACTCGGCACCACCGCCCTGGCGCTGCAGTCGGTGCGCCACATCGCGCTGTTCGTGGCGGTGGCCACCCCGGTGTGGATCGAGCAGGCCGACATCGTGGGTCGCCGCGTCTTCCCGCACGCGGTCGAGCGGATGGAGAAGGCGGCGCAGGCGCGCTCCGCGTCGGCGGTGGCGATGCGCCGCGGCGGGTTCCTCACCGGTGCGGTGGCTGCGGTGTGCGTTGCCTTGCTGGGCTCGCAGCTCGCCGTGGCCGCGTCGGTGCGGCCGGAGTCGCTCACCTACGCGCGCGAGTACCCGGTGTGCGCGGCGCGCTGGCTGGAGTCGGCGCCGGGCGGGCTGCGCGTCTTCAACCAATACGGTGAGGGCGGCTACCTGACCCGCACCATCGTGCCCCACGGCGATCGCATCTTCATCTTCGGCGACGCCGCGCTGATGGGCGACGACCTGCTCAACACCTACGGCGACGTCGAGTCGGTGCGCCCCGACTGGGAGCGCATCCTCACCCGCTACCACACCGACCTGGTGCTCTTCGACGCGGGCACGCCGCTGGCCAACATGCTGGCTGCCAGCCCGCGCTGGGTCGAGGTCTACCGCGATCCCTTCTCGGTGGCCTACGTGCCGGTCGACAGCCCGCTGCGCGGGACGCTTCCCCCTCGGCCCGTCCACGCTGCAAACTCCCACGACACATGCGCCCTGCTCGACCGGCTGGGACTCGGCAGCGGGAGCTGAACGGCGTGGCCTCCCTCGCCGCCTCCCCCTCCCCCACCCAACCCGCCTCCGCCGGCGGCACGCCCGACGCGACGCCGCCCGAGACGCGCGACCAGCGCGGCGTGCGCTGGGCCTGGATCATCGGGGCGGCCGCCGTCGCCCTGGCCT
>Ga0207699_10000166_pt1 | contig 40321 bp, 30 predicted proteins | sample LARL51metaG_FD_184344 | JGI IMG/M metagenome (GOLD analysis project Ga0207699, IMG submission 184344) | Corn, switchgrass and miscanthus rhizosphere microbial communities from Kellogg Biological Station, Michigan, USA - LAR L5-1 metaG... | ecosystem: Host-associated > Plants > Roots >...
GCCGCCGACCAGGAACACCTGGGTGCCCCGCACCCGGCCGGCCCGGCACTCCGCGATCAGCGCGGCCATCGCCTTGGCCCCGAACGTATCGTCGAGGAACACGCCTTCGGTCATCGCGACCAGCCGCGCCGCCTGCTGTCCCTCCGGTGACGGCACGCCGTACCCGGGCCCGATCCACCCGTCCAGCACGTCCGGTGCGGCGATGCGGACCCGGGCGCGGTCGCCGCCGGCCAAGGCCGCCGCCCCCGCCGCCAGCGACCGGACCCGGTCCCGGGTCTCGTCCGCGGGGCGGCTCACGGCCACGCCCCGCACCCGGTACGACGCGCCGGCGAGCGCGGCGCCGGCCACGAGCCCGGCCTGTGTTCCGCCCGACCCGGTGGCCAGCCACAGGCCGGCCGGCCGCTCGCCGAGCGTGGCCAGCTGGGCGGCCAGCTCGACGCTGGCGCGCAGGTAGCCCAGCGCGCCCAGCGGGGTCGCGCCGCCGCGGGGTACCAGGTAGGGATGCTTGCCCTGGGCCTGCAGCTCGGCCACGACCGCGCCCATGGCGGCATCCACCGAGGCCCGGTCCGGGTCCCCGGTGAACCGCAGGTCCGTCCCGAGCCAGCGGTGCAGCCGCATGTTGCCTTCGCCGGGCGCGCCCTCGCCGTAGCAGACGACGTGCGGATCCACCTGGCAGCGCAGGCAGGCCAGCGCGGCGAGCAGGGTCCAGTTCGACTGCGGGCCAGCGCCGGTCACCAGGCAGTCGCAGCCCTGCTCGCGCAAGTCGGCGAGGATGTACTCGAGCCCGCGGAGCTTGTTGCCGCCGAGGCCGAGTCCGGTCAGGTCGTCCCGCTTCAGCAGGATCGGCACGCCCAGCTCGCGGGACAGCCGCGGCGCCGGATGCAGCGGCGTCGGCTCCAGGACCAGGCCTACCCTCCGGCGGCCGGCCAGGTCGGCCAGGCCGGGCAGTTCCGGCGCAGCCGTCTGCCCGCCGGGTCGCGGAGGAGCCGCTGCCTGCGCGCCGGGTTCCGGCGCAGCCGGATGCCTGCCGGGTTCCGGCGGGGCTGCAGCGCTCGCGGCGGCGCTCATCGGTCCCCGCTTTGGCAGGTGCGCCGGACCCGGTCCACGAACGCGCCGCAGGAGCCGAGCGAGGCGCGGACGTCCAGGAGCCGGTCAAGCTCGGCGTCGGTGATCGCGTCCAGCCGCGGATCGGCGCGCAGCGCGGTGCGGAAGTCCTCCCCGCGGCCGATGCCTTCCATCGCCACGGCGTAGACCGTGTCGTGCGCGGTGTGCTTGCCGATCCGGTCGGCCAGCGAGCGCATCACCGGCTCGGATAGCAGGTAGCCGTGCTGGGCGTCGATGTTGCCTCGCATCCGCGTGGCGTCCACGGATAGCCCGTCGAGCATCCTGGCCCCGGCGGCCACGCAGGCGCCGAAGGCCATCGCGGTTTCCGGCACCACCAGCCATTCGGTCTTCCAGGCCCGGCCGTCCCGCTCGTGCTCGGTCACCATCGATTCCAGAGCCAGCCCGGCCTGGGCCCTGACCACCCGGGACAGGGTGACCAGATGCTCGGAGATCTCCGGGTTCCGCTTGTGCGGCATCGTGATCGAGCCCACCGTGCCCGGGGTCATCGTCTCGCGCAGCTCGCCGATTTCCGGCCGCTGCAGCTGGTAGACCTCGTTGCCGATCTTGCCGACGGTCGCGGCGATGGCGGCGAGCAGCCAGATGAACTCGGCCACCCCGTCCCGGGAGGTGAGCCAGGGCAGCACCGGAGCGTTCAGGCCCAGCCCGCGGGCGAACGCTTCGAGCAGGCCGGCGGCGGCCTCGCCCCAGAACTCCATCGTGCCGAGCGCGCCACCCAGCTGGGCCAGCTCCCACCGGCCGCGGCCGAGCCGGAGCCGGACCAGGTGCCGGTCGAGCTCGGCGGCCCACACGGCGGCCTTGAACCCGAACGTGATCGGCAGGCCCGGCTGCCCGTGGGTGCGCCCGCACATCGGGGTGTCCCGGTGCTCGGCGGCCAGATCCAGGGCGCGATCGCGCATCCGGGTCACGTCCCGCTCGGCGATGTCGCCGAGCGCCTTGAACAAGAGCCCGAACCAGGTATCCGACACGTCCTGCACCGTCGCGCCGTAGTACACCCACTCCCGGGCCTGCTCGGGCAGCACCTGGCGCAGCGCGCGGATCAGCCCGATGGTGGAGTGGCCGCTGGCCCGGGTCTGCTCGGCGACGAGGTCGAGGTCCAGCCGCGAGACGTCGGCGTGCGCGCGGATCTCCCGGGCGGCGTCGGCCGGGACCAGGCCGACCTCGGCCTGGGCCTCGGCCAGCGCGGCCAAGATGCCGAGCCAGGCCTGGGTCCTGCCCTCGTCGGACAGCAGCGCGGACACCTCCGGGGTGGTCCACAGGTGCCCGTAGACGGGCGAGTCGGCTGGGTGCGCGGCGGTCATGACGAGCTGCCCGGCAGCGCGCCGGCCGCCGCGGCCGGCACCGCGCGCACCGGCCCGGCCGGGGCCAGGCCGCACAGCGCGCGGAGCGCGGCGCGCACCTCGTCCAGGTTCGCCCCCCACGGCACCACCGCGGTCGCCCCGTCCACGTGGATGTCCCGTTCCAGCAGGCAGCACTTGGTGAGCAGCCGCTCTCCCGGCCGTCCGGACACCCCGGCCCTGGCCCGCGGGCACAGGTCGATCCGCCGTGGCTGCGCGCCATAGAAGTGCTCGTGGAACTGCACCGACCGGTCGCACCCGATGAGCAGCCAGTCCGGTTGCGGCACCGGATGGCAGTCCAGGAAGCTGACCTCGCCGTCGGACGCCACGCCGCTGCCCCGGCAGGGTAGCAGGTAGTGCGGCGCCGGATGATCAGCCATGATTTCCCGAACATCCACGGTGTCGGGTACCAGCGTCACCGGCGGCAGGTCCTCGTCGAAGCCGACCGCCTGCTCGGCCATGGCCAGCAGCTTCGGCGGGTGCGGCGGGACGACCTCGGTGACGCGGACCGTCAGCGGCGCCGGCCGCCAGATGAAGTTCACGTGCTCGAAGCGGCCCTGCACGACGTAGCAGGCCACGCCGTCACGCCGCTGGGCCAGCGCGGCCGCGGCGAGCGCGGAGGCGTTGCTGACGTCCACCGACGGATCCTCGATCCACGCCGTGGCCTGCGGCCCGGACAGCACGCGCAGTTCGGCCACCGGCGAGAACAGCGTGTCCGGATCGCCCGGCCGCACCGCGACCAAGGCGGTGTCGCCGTGGTTGCGCAGCACCAGGAACGCGGTCCGCCGGTAGATGTCCCGCCCGCTCAGCAGCGCCCCGATCGCGTCAGCGGTGAGCGGAACATCAACGTCCTGCACGGACAGTCCCCGGTAAGGCCGGGTGATGGTGTTGACGGCCGGCTCGACGATCACGTCAGCGCACCGGCCGGGTGACCGTATCCGCGCGCAGTCCCAGCCGCAGCGTTTCCAGCGCCAGGACGCTGGCCGGCTCGACGTTGCCGATATTGACGTGCGCGCCGAGCTGGCGGACGAACCAGGCCTGCTGCGCCTTGGTAGGGGCCTCGAAGATCACCCGGTCCTGCGGGACGCGGTCGAGGATGACCTTGACCAGATCCTCCCGGACGACGTGATCGGAGTGGTAAAGCCCTACCGTGCCGCTCTCCCGGCCCTCGGCGACGACCCAGACGGCGCCGGCGTCCAGGTCACCGGCCATCTCGTCGGCCCAGGCCGCGGGGGTCGGCGGGTAGTTTCCCTCCTTGGCGCCGGTCTCGGCGAGCACGACGAAATCGGCGGCCAGCTCCCGCACCAGGGCGCGCTTGCGCTCTGTGGCCAGGGCCCGCAGCCCGTTGGAGACCTCGACATGGCTGATGCCCACGGCCAGCGCCCAGTCGCGCAGCTCGCCCACCCGGTCCTGCATCGCGGCCACTTCGAGCAGGGTTCCGCCCAGGCACACCGGGCTGTCGTGCTCGGCGCACATCCGCACGCGGACCGGCAGCGACGGATCGACGTAGCCGATGCCCCAGCCCACCTTCACGATGTCTATCAGGTGCGCGGCCTGGCCCAGGACGGCCTGGGTCGCCTCGGGCGTGAGCCCCTTGTCCAGGACGTGGGTGATCCCGCTGCGCCGCGGCTTCGCCGGCCGCGCGGGCAAATCAAGGAAGGTCGGACACTCCGGCACTGGGCGCCTCCGCTGCTGCTGTGCTGGCACCATAGCCACGCCAGCGGTGCGGACTCGCTGTCCTGGCGGGACGAAGCTCAGCCGGATCGTTGACCTGTCATCCCGCGCGACCGCGCGGGAACCACGGCCCCGGGTCGGGGGGGATGACCCGAGGCCGTGGCGGTTCCGGCCGGCTAGGCCTGCAGCTCCGCGCGCACCATGGCCGCCCCGTCGGCCAGCGCCCGCAGCTTGCCCGCCGAGATCATCCGGGGCAGGTTGATCAGGCCGCAGTCGGTGGACAGCCCGAGACGCTCGGCCGGCACGTACTCCAGTACCTGCCGGATCCGGTCGGCCACCTCGTCCGCGCTCTCGGTGACCGTGGACTTCACGTCGATGACGCCGGCCACGAACGGCTTGTTCCAGTTGTTGTCGGCCAGCGGCTTGAGGTCATCCGGCCCGGTCCGGCCGACCTCGTAGTTCAGCGCGTCGATGTTGGCGTCGAGCACGTGCGGGAAGATCGCGTAGGCACGCTCGGGCGCCGGGGCGTTGGCGGCCCGCTTGTCGAGCACGAACGCGCCGAATTCGGTATCGGTCTCGTCCGGGAAGTAGGCGGGGGTTCCGGAGTAGTTGCCCCAGCAGGTGTGCACCCAGAACTGGCAGTCGACGCCCTCCATCGCCGCGTTGAGCGCCTCGATCTCCCAGTCGCCCATGCCGTACGGCCAGACGAACTCGTCCAGCTGGATGATGTCGCATCCGTTGTCGGCCAGCTCGCGGAAGTCCTCGTTGAACGCCCTGGCCAGGGCGAGCGCCAGCTCCTTGGTGTCCTTGTAGTAGAGGTTGGTGGTGGCGGCCGCGATCACCCCGAGGCCGGTGTAGGACACCTTGACCGGCTTCCTGGTCGCCTTGCGCACCGCACGCAGCTGGGTTATGTGGAACGGATACTCGCGGCGCACCTCGCCCACGCAGGTCGGCGAGTAGAGCGTGGAGTAGATCGGCAGGCCGATCGGCGGCCCGGTGAGCTTATAGCCTGACACGCGCTCCAGGTAGTAATAGAGGATCGTCCCGTACGGGGAGTCTCCCCCGTACACCTTCCCGTCGCTGATCACGTCCAGGCCCGCCGCTTCCTGGTCGTGCACGATCGCGCCGATCACGTCCTCCAGCGCCTCCTTGCTGATGGAGTCGTGGATGAACTCGCCCTTCGGCACGGTGGCGAACGCGTGGCCGTCGTACCAGCGGGGATTCGGGTAGTTGCCGACCATCGTGGTCGGCAGCAGTATCTCCTGGCTACCGATGAGCATCTGGCTACCCTCCGTTGCGATCATGTCCTGAGGGGGCGAGCGTATGCCCGGGCGGCGGCCGGTTTCTTCCCTACGAGGGGACGGTTCTTTCCCCCGCTCTGGGCACGGCAGGGCTGAAATTCCGCCCGGCAGGCCCCGGAGCGTGTCTGGGAACGCGCTCAGCCGACCCGGATCCGCCAGTCCACCGCGACGCAGCCCTGGCCGCCGGCCAGCACCGGGTTCAGGTCGAGTTCGAGGATCTGCGGCGCGTCGGCGAGCAGCCGGCCAACCCGGACGATCACGCGCGCCACCGCCGGCAGGTCCGCCGCCGGCTGGCCGCGCATCCCGTCCAGCACCGCCGACCCGCGCAGCGACCGCAGCAGCGCGATGGCTGCCGCCTCGTCCACCGGGGCCACGGCCAGCGCCACGTCATCGCGGGCCTCGACCAGGATGCCGCCCAGGCCCGCCAGCACGACCGGGCCGAACTGCGGGTCCCGGAGCCCCCCGACCACCAGCTCGACCCCCCGGCCTTGCGGCTGCACGAGCACGCCCGCGCCGTCGGCCAGGGCCAGCAGGTCACGGGCCGCCCGCCGGACCGCGGCGGCCGTGCCCAGGCCCAGCCGCACCCCGCCGGCCTCGGTCTTGTGGGTGAGTCCTGGATGAGCGACCTTGGCCACCACCGGGTAGCCGAGCCGGCGGCCCGCGGCCGCGGCGGCCGACGGGCTGGCGCACAGCGCGGTCTCGATCACCGGGATCCCCGCCCGCGCCAGCAGGTCGCGGGCCGCGCCGCTGTCGAGCAGCCCCCCGGGCCCGGCCCTGTCGATGTGCCATCGCCGGGCATCTGACCCCGTCGATGTGCCATTGCCGTGGTTGGGTTCGGGCGGCGGGGCCGGGGCGCGGCGCAGGCCGGAGCGGACCGCCGCGCCCGCGGCGCGGGCGGCGCGGTCCGGCCACGGGTAGCAGGGGACGCCGGCCTGCTGTAGCAGGTCGGCCTGCGGCTGCGCGCCGCGCGGCGCCACCCAGCAGGCGTAGACCGGGACCGGCACGCGGTCGGCGCGCAGCCGGCCCACCGCGTCCCGTACCGCTTCGGCTACCTCGCGCCTGGCCGCGCGGTGCACCAGCACCGCGATGACCAGGTCGATCTCGCCGGACCTGGCCAACAGCTCGATGGCACCCGGGTAGGCGGTGAGGTACCGGCTCCAGGCGGGCGTGGTGTCCACCGGGTTGCGCACGCTGGCATAGCCGGGCAGCAGCGGCCGCAGCGCATCCTGCAGCGACCCGCTCAGCTCCGGAAGTTCCAGGTTCTCGTCGGCGAGCAGGTCGGCCAGCTCGACGCCGATGCCGCCGGAATTGGTCAGCACCGCGACCCGGCGCCCGGCCGGCGCCGGCTGGCCAGCCAGCGCGCGGGCCGCGTCGAAGACCTCCAGGCCGGTGCGGACCCGGACCACGCCGGCCTGCGCCAGCGCGGCCTCGCGGATCGCGTCGTCGCTGGCCAGCGCCGCCGTGTGCGACACCGCAGCCCGCCGCCCGGCGCCGGTCCGCGCACCGACGGCGGCGATGACCGGCTTGACCGGGGTGGTGCGGCACGCCTCGGCGAAGAACCGGCGGGCGTCGGTGACCGACTCGAGCATCAGGCAGATCACCGTCGTCGCCGGGTCCTCGCGCAGGTAGGCGAGCAGCTCCGCGTCGGAGATCTCGGCCTTGTTGCCGGCCGCAAAGACCTTGGCCACGCGCAGCGCCTCCTCGGCCGCCAGGGTGTGCACCGCCATCCCGTACGACCCGGACTGGGTGACGATGCTGACCCCGCCGCCGCCGCGCGGCGTGCCGGCCGCGATCGACGCGTTCAGCGGCAGGTCGGCGTTCTGCACCCCGAAGCAGTTGGGGCCGACCAGCCGCACGTTCCCGGCCCTGGCCGCGGCCACCGTCTCGGCCTGCAGCCGGGCGCCTTCCGGCCCGGTCTCGGCGAACCCGCCGCTGAGCACGACCGCCGCGCCCACCCCCTTGTCCGCGGCCGCCCGCACCACGTCAGGAACGGCGGCGGCCGGCGTGGCGATCACGGCCAGGTCGACGTCCCCCGGGACCTCCCGCAGGTCGGGGTAGGCGACCGTGCCGCGCACGCTGCCCGACCGGCACACCGGCACCACCTCGCCGGGGAAGTCGGCCAGGTTGTCCCAGAGCAGCCGGCCCACCGTGCCGGCCCGCTCGGACGCGCCCACCAGCGCCACCCGCCGCGGCGAGAACACGGCATCGAGCCCCGAACCGTGGCCCCGCTGGCTGCCGGCATTCATCGGCCGCGCCGCCCCTGTTCCCTCAGGTGGTCGATGGCACATCGCCTCCCCTATAGGGTCGGTAACCGCACATCGATCTTGGCAGGCCGGGCCGGCGAGCCCATGCGAGTGCCGGCGCCGCGCCGGTCAGCACGGGGCAGGTCAGCACGGGGCAGGTCAGCACGGGGCAGGTCAGCACGCGCAGGCCTGCCCCTGACGCTCGGTGAACGTCCGGGCCAGCTCGTCAGCCGAGAACTCCGACTTGCGCACCGCGAGGGAGTCGAGCGACCTGACGACAGCCAGCTCGGACGGCGCGGGGGGCCGGGCCGCGCGCAGGTCACCGGCGACCTCCAGGTCGAATCCCGTCGCGTTCCGGATCTCTTCGACGCTGACGTCCGGGAAGACCTCCCGCAGCCGGGCCCGCCCCGCCGGGAAATCGAACACCCCCAGCTCGGTGACCAGCCACTGCGGGCCGCCACCGGTGTAGCCGAGATCGGCGCGGGTGCCCAGCGGGGTGCGGTGCCCCATGTCGGTGATGAAGTCGCACGCCTGCACCAGGGTGCGGCCGGACCGGTGCCGGGTGGTCCACAGCGTGAGACTGCCGATCGTGGCGGCCAGGTTGCACCCGCCGCCGCCCCCGCCAAGCTTGACCTTGGGCCGCCCCGGGGGCCCGATCGCGGTGACGTTGGTGTTGCCGTAGCCGTCGATCTGCCCCCCGGACAGGAACATCCGGTCCACGTCGCCGCGCACGGCGGCGTCGAAGAACTCCTCGAACCGCATGCTGTAGGCGGCGCCGCGGCTGAGGCTGGCGTCGTTGCCGGTCGGAGGGATGAACGGCGGATCCGGGTCGATCGCGTACATCGCGCCCTCGACCAGGATCATGTCCGGCGCGTGCGTGCGCTTGGCCACGTGCATCGCGACCTGGGCGCACGGGCTGCCGAAGCCGTGGAACACGGTCTCGCCGGGCCGGATGGTCCTGGCCAGCAGGACCACGAACCACTCGTCCAGCGTCCAGCTCACGCGAACAGCTCCTTCCAGCCGGCCGTGGTACCCGGCAGCTCGGCCAGCACGCCGAGCCGGGCCGGGCCGACGGCCGCGCGGTAGCCCTCCTCGGTCCCGGTGCCGTACACGTAGGCGTCCAGGTACTTGCCGGCCTCATCCGGTCCCGCCTGCGCCGCGGCCACGTACTCGTGCAGGTGGCTGCGGTCGTAGCCGTACCGGGGGTAGCACGAGGACGGATGCGCGCCGAACGGCACCTCGGCGACGGCGGTGACCAGGTGAGCGGGGATGGTGATGCCGGCCGCGGCGATCTCGCCCGGCGACCCGATTTCGTCGGCGGTCGCGATCACCGTGCGCGCGGCGCTGGCGAACCGCTCGTCCAGCACGTACGGCTGCGCCAGGTGCAGGTTGCCGTACCGATCGGCGGCCGGGGCGTGCAGCAGCGCGACGTCCGGGCGCAGCGCGGGCACCGCGACCAGTCGCTCGCCGGTAAACGGGCAGGTGATCTCGGCGTACTCCGGGTGCAGCCGGGCGATGTCCGACCCGCGCACCCCGCGGACCGGCAGGAACGGCAACCCCATCTCGGTCGCCCGCAGCTGAGCCAAGATCGTGGCGCAGCAGCTCTCGGCCACCTCGATCGAGCCCTGCTCGGCAGCCCGGCGGTAGGCCGGGGCGAGGCCGAGGTCCTGCTCGAAGCCGACGTAGCTCTCCTCGCAGCGGCGCACCGCTCCCGCCGCGACCAGCAGGTCGACGTCGATGCTGTGCGCCGACCCGATCAGGTGCAGGCCGCGCCGGCCCTGCCGGATCAGCTCGCGCACCAGCGCCATCGGCAGCCGCGCGGACAGGCCGCCGCCGAGCGCGATCATCGCGCCATCGCCGACCGCTGACACCGCGTCGGGCAGGGACATCCGCTTGTCGCGCCGGGGCTGCAGGCCCATGGTCATCCTCCCGCGTTGGCCGCCGCCCGCACGGCCTGATTGGCGGCGAGCAGCACCGGGTCGTAAACCGGCGCGTACGGCGGCGCGTAGCTGAGATCGAGCGCGGCGAGGTCAGCGACGGTGAACCCGGCCTGCAGCGCGGTCGCCAGCACGTCGATGCGCTTGGCCGCGCCCTCGCGCCCGGTCATCTGGGCGCCGAGCAACCGCCCGCCGGGTGCGTGCACCAGCCGCACATGCACCGGCGAGCTGCCCGGGTAGTACTTGGCCCGGGACCGGGACGTCACGTCGGTGGCCACCGCGTCCAGGCCCGCCGCGCGCGCCTCGGTCAGGCTCAGCCCGGTCCGCGCCACCTCGAGGTCGAAAACCTTCATCACGGCGGTGCCGACCACGCCGGTGAACGCGGACGTGCCGCCGGCCGCGACGGTCCCGGCCACCCGGCCGGTCTTGTTGGCGGCGGGCCCGAGCGGCACCCAGGCCGGCTCGCCCAGCACGAGATGCGGCAGGGCCACGCAGTCCCCGGCGGCGAACACGCCGGGCAGCGACGTGCGCATCCCCGAGTCCACGACGACCGAGCCGTCCGGCAGGTACCGCGCCCCGGCATCGATGAGCAGCCCGCTGGCCGGCCGCACGCCGGTGGCCAGGATCACCAGGTCGGTGCGTTCCTCGCTGCCGTCCACCAGCGCGGTCACGCCGCCGTCGCCGTCGCCGTCGCCCACCGCGTCCAGGCGGGAGCCGAGCCGCAGCCGGACATGGCGGGTCAGCTCGGCGGCCACCACGCCGGCGGCGGGCTCGTCGAAGCCGGCCAGTACCTGGGGCAGCGCCTCGATGACCTCCACCTCGGCACCCACGGTCGTCAGGCCCTCCGCGGTTTCCAGGCCGATGTATCCGGCTCCCACCACGAGAGCCCGCCGGACCACGCCGCCCTCGAGGAGCCGCCGCAGCCGTATCGCCTCGTCCAGCGACCGGATCGTGAACACGCGGTCATGTCCGAGCCCGGGCACCGGCGGGCGGACCGGATCCGCGCCGGTCGCGACGACCAGCGTGTCGTAGCCGAGCACTTCTTCCCTGTCGCCCTGGCTGACGAACACCTGCCGCGACGCCTGGTCGATCAGGCCGACCCGGGTGTGCAGCCTCAGGTCGATGCCGCGGTTCTCACGGAACTCCTCGGGCGGGTAGGCCAGCAGGTTCTCGGCTTCGGTGACCACGCCCCCCAGGTAGTACGGGATCCCGCACATGCCGTAGGCGGCGAAGCCGCCGGATTCACACACGACCACGTCGAGGGCGGGCGCGGTCCGCCGGGCGGCCGACGCGGCCGACATTCCCGCGGCGCCGCCGCCGATTACCACGAGCCGTGGCACCTGCCGCCCTCCCTTCCCGGCAGCCGGCCTGGTGCCGGTCGCCGGCTTTCCCTGAGCATGCTGTCAGACTCCGGCCTCCGGTCAGGTCTTACCGGGACCAACCCCTGGTGCGGTCTTACCCCGCCAGATCAGTGGAATTCGCCCGCGGACCAGTCACGCTGGCCGACATGAGCGAGTCGAAGAAGCAGTCGCCCGACGAGGTGCGGGACGAGGTCGCCGCGGTGGTGGAGCGGGCCCGCAAGGCCGCGCAGACCATCGAGGACTACTCCCAGGAGCAGGCGGACGCGCTGGTCACCGCGGTGGCCTGGGCGGTGGTGCGGGAAGACCGGGCCCGGGAGCTGGCCAGGCTGGCGGTGGATGAGGGCGGATTCGGCAACTACCAGGACAAGATCACCAAGATCGGCAAGCGGGTCACCGGCGTGCTGGCGGACATGTCGGGGATGCGCACCGTCGGCGTGGTCGAGGAGACACCGCAGGCCGGCCTGGTGAAGATCGCCAAGCCGGTCGGCGTGGTCGCCGCGCTGATCCCGACCACCGGCCCGGACGCCACCCCGCCGGTCAAGACGCTGTTCGCGCTCAAAGGGCGCAACGCCATCATCTGCGCGCCGCACCCGCGCACCCGGCGCACCACCGAGGCGGTGGTCGGCTACATGCGGGCCGCCTGCGAGCAGGTGGGCGCGCCGGCCGACCTGGTGCAGTCGCTGGCGGCCCCGTCGCTGCCCAAGACCCAGGAGCTGATGCGGCAGGCCGACCTGATCGTGGCCACCGGCGGAGCGGGCATGGTCCACGCCGCCTACAGCTCGGGCACGCCGGCCTACGGGGTGGGTGTCGGCAACGCCGTGCACGTGGTGGACGAGACCGCCGACCTGGCCGACGCGTCCGAGGCCATCATGACCGCGAAGACCTTCGACTACGCGACCAGCTGCCTGGCCGACAACGCCGTGATCGCGCACGACTCGGTGTACGACGAGCTGGTGCGCCGGCTGACCGGCGGCGGCGCTCACCTGTGCGACGAGCGGCAGGCCGCCGCGCTGCGCGCGGCCATGTGGCCGGACGGCGGGCACGTCCCGACGATCGACGTCGTGGCCAAGTCGGCCGCGCACATCGCCGGGCTGGCCGGCTTCGAGGTCGCCGTGGACTGCCCCATGCTGCTGGTCGAGGAGACCGGCACCGGGCCCGGGCACCCGTTCTCCGGCGAGAAGCTGTCGGTCGTGCTGGCGCTGTACCGCTACCGCGGCGATGTGTGCGACGCCGCGAACCTGGTCAACGCGATCACCGGCTACCAGGGCCTGGGCCACACCTGCGCGATCCACACCAGCTCGGACGACAACGTGGACCTGCTGGCCATGGCCACCAAGACCGCGCGGGTGCTGGTCAACCAGAACCTCAACGAGGGCGCGGGCAGCCCGCGCAACGGCCTGCCGTTCACGCTGAGCCTGAGCTGCGGCACCTGGGGCGGAAATATCACCACCGAGAACATCAACGCCCGGCACTTCGTGAACCTGACCTGGGTGTCCCGCCCGATCACGCCGAATCCGGTCAGCGAGGAAGACCTGTTCGGCACGCACTGGCAGGCTTACGGCCGGTAGTGGGCACTGACGGCACGCGCCGGCGGTCACGCGTCCCGGCCGGCCCCGACGGCGGCGGACCTGCTGGCCTCCTCGTAGCTCATGGCGGTGCTCCACACCGACTCGAAGGCCAGCTTGAGCACCCGGGCCAGCGCCGGGTGCTCGACCACCAGGCTGGTCAGCCGGGTTGAGCCGGCGGCCGGATCGCTCATCGCGAACAGGACCATCTGCTCGTCCACGATGGCCAGCTTGAGCGGAAGCTCTGGCACGAACCGCTGCTGCTCGCCCGCCGCGGCGAATCGGCGGATGCCGTCGAGGAAGTCCGGGTCGCCGAAGGCATCCAGCTCGTAGACGCAGCGCGTGGTATGGCGGCGGGTGACCTCAAGGCCGACGGTGTTGGCCTGCGCCGGGGTCACGTAGGGGGGCTTGGCGAAGACCAGGATTTCGCTGCGGGCCTGCTGCTGCAGCTGGTCCCAGCGGCGGGCGGTGAGCTGGGACTCGCGCACCACCTCGATGTAGTCGAGCGGGTCGGTGTGCTGGCTCCCGGCCTGGTAGGCGGCGACCATCCGGCCGACCACCGGTCCCGCCTCCCGCTCCAGGGCCGCCAGCGCCTGCCGCCGGTCGGCCAGCAGCCGGTCGATCACCAGGTTGGGCGGGGTGGCCGTGTAGCGGGCGACCTGTCCCGGCCGGGCCGAGGCGAGGCCTTTCGCGACCAGGCCGGCCAGAACGTCATAGACGCGCTGCCGGGGGAGCCCGCTCAGCTCGGCGACCTGGGATGCCGTCGAGGAGCCCCGTTGCAGCAGGGCCTGGTAGGCCTTCGCCTCATAGCTGGTGAGCCCCAGCTGAACCAGCAGGTCAATGCCCTCCACGCCGTCACTGTAACGGTGCGGGGCCGGGGTGGCCGCGGTGAGGTCACCACGTGCCGTGGTGACGACGCCGGGCCGACCTGGCGAGGACCCCGGGCCGGCCCTGGCGAGGTCCCCGGGCCGGCCCTGGCCAGGTCCCCGGCCGAACCTGGCCAGGTCCCCGGCCGGCCGTGGATATGCCATTGCCTGTGCGTGACCGGATCGCCTATCGTATTTGCCACCATCCTGAGTGGTGACATCTGAATTCCGCGGGGGGCATGACCCTGGAGGTGCCATGCGGACCCGCTGGATCGCGGTGCTGCCGACCGCCGGCCTGATCGCCGGGATGCTCGCCGCCGCCCCCGCGGGCGCTAGCCAGGCGACCGGGGCCAGGCTGGTCCCGGGCCGCACCGTGCAGACGGTAACGCTGGTCACCGGGGATCGCGTCGCCCTCACCGAATCACCGGGCGGACGGCCGCAGGTCACCGTGGTCCCGGCCACGAAGGGCGCCGCCTTCCAGGTCATGACGGTACGGAACCAGGTCTACGTGGTGCCGCAATCCGCAGCCGGGAACCTGGGGGCACCGCTGGACCCGAGCCTGTTCGACGTGAGCCGGCTCGTCGCCGACGGCTACGCCCATTCCGGCCGCCCGCTGCGGCTGTCGGTCAGCTACGCGGCGGGTGCCCGGCACCGGGCGGTGCCGGGGTTCGCCCCGGCGGGCCGCGACACGGTCAGCGTGAGCCGGACCGGCGCGGCGCAGTTCGGCCGCGCCCTGGCCGTCCAGGCCGCGGCGGCCCGGCGGCCCGGCGGCCCCGCCCAGGCCGGGCTGCTGGCCGGAATCTCGCGCATCTCGCTGGCCGGCGCCCGGCCGGCCGGGACGAGCGGGATCGCGGGCCATTCGCCGCCCGGCCGTCTCTACACGCTGACGATCAAGGGAACCGACCGGCTGGGGCGGCGGGTGACCGGTTCCTTCGCCGACGTGATGAGCGTCGACAACGTGAACAACTTCCTCGCCGACCAGTCGTTCTACCAGGGCGTGCTCAAGTACAGCGTGCCCGCGGGCAACTACGACATCGCCTCGTTCATCCCGACCCAGGAAGCCGACGGCACCGTCGACTACTCCCTCGTCACCGCGCCCCAGGTCAGCGTCAGGCACGACACCACCGTGGTCCTGGACGCCCGCAGGGCCACCAGGTTCCAGGTGACGACCCCCAGGCCCAGCAGCCCCGTCACGGCCCAGCTCCAGGTGCAACGCAACGACGCCTCGGGCGTGTCGTTCACCACGGACTTCGTCACCTTCGGCCCCACCCGGCTGTACGCCGCGCCCACCGCCCCGGTGACCGAGGGGCAGCTCTACTTCTACCCCAGCGAGCGGCTGGGCGACGCCTCCGGCGGCACCGACCGCTACGTCTACGACATGGAGTTCCCGTACGTGGAAGCGATCCCGCGCACCCTGGGCGAGACCGTCACCGCCGCCCAGCTGGCGACCATTCACGCCCGCTACCACTCTCCGTACCCGGGACGGGCCGAGTTCGAGGCGCGCTCGGCCGCCATGCCCTGGCAGGCCAGCATGACCTTTGCCGCGAGCACCCTGGCCGCCCCGCTGGCCCGCACCGAGTACGTGCTCCCCGTCCCCGGGCTGCTCTGGTTCCACGACGTTGTCCTCGACGAGCAGGATTTCTTCGGCTTCACGCAGGACACCGTGCATCCCTACCAGGCCGGCCAGGAGCTCAGCGACGACTGGGTGAGCCAGCCGGCGCCCCCGGGCCTGGAGCAGGAGCCCAGCGTGGGCGAGGCCTGTCCCGTCTGCCGGTCCGGGGACACCCTCTCGCTGCAGCTCATGCCGTTTACCGACACGGCCGGGCACTACCAGCTACCCGACCCCTCGGTGAGCAGCCAGCTGTCGCTGTACCAGAACGGCACGCTCACCGGCCAGGCGCCCAGCACGTTCGCCCAGTTCCCGATGAGTCCCAGCCCCGCCGCCTACCAGCTCGTCCTGGACCAGTCGCGGCAGGCCCCCTGGTGGCCCACCACCACCCAGACCGACACCACGTGGACGTGGAACTCGCAGGAACGGCCGCCGGACCAGCTGCCCCCGGGCTGGACCTGCCCGACCAAGGGCGGGGGCGGCCGCACGCCCCTGGCCACGACGGGGTGCAGCTTCGAGCCGCTGCTGTTCGTGGGCTACCAGACCGGCGCAGGTACCGACGACGTCGTGCCGGCCGGAACGCGGGCCACGGTCAGCCTGAGCGTCGGTCACCAGGAAGGCGCGGCGGCTACGCCGATCACCAGCGTCACGGCGCAGGTGTCGTTCGACGACGGCAACACGTGGACCGCGGTGCACCCGACCCGGACAGCAGCGGGGCATTACCGGCTCCGGTACCGGCAGCCCGTGCTTGGCCAGACCAGCGGGTTCGCATCGCTGCGCATCACGGCGACCGACGCCGCAGGCAGCCACGTCGACCAGACCGTCATCCGTGCCTACCCGCTGGCGGTACTGCCCGCGCCGCCGGCCGGCGCCCCGCCGTCCGGCCGGCGTGCAGCCTGCGGCGGGATGGTGGCGGCACCGTACGCCAGCTGCATGGCCATCGTGAACACGGCCGTGCCGGGGCTCACCCCCGGCGGCCAGCCCGCTGGGTACGGCCCTTCGGACATCCAGTCCGCCTACGCACTCCCCGACGCCGGGGCCGGCCAGACGGTGGCCCTGGTCGACGCGTACGACGACTCCAATGCTGAGTCGGACCTGGCCGCATACCGGGCCCAGTACGGCCTGCCCCCGTGCACCACCGCGAACGGCTGCTTCACCAAGGTCAACCAGGACGGGGCGGCCGGCCCGCTGCCCGCGCCGGACAGCGGGTGGGGGCTGGAAATCTCCCTGGACCTCGACGCGGTCTCGGCCGCGTGCCCGCGCTGCCACATCCTGCTGGTGGAGGCCAACAGCTCCTCCATCAGCGACCTGGGTCCCGCCGTGGACACCGCGGTCGGCCTCGGCGCCAGCGTGGTGTCCAACAGCTACGGCAGCACGGGCGAGTTCTCCGGGGAACAGTTCTTCGAGCCCTACTACCATCACCGGCGCGTGCCCATCGTGGTGGCCTCGGGCGACTACGGCTACGGGAACGGCGCGCTGATGATCAACAGCATCAGCTACCCGGCGGCATCCCGGTACGTGGTCGCCGCGGGCGGCACCAGCCTGCAGCCGGCGCCGGGCACGGCGCGCGGCTGGACCGAGTCGGCCTGGGCCGGTGCCACCAGCGGCTGCTCGGCCTACATCCACAAGCCCGGCTGGCAGCACGACCGGCTGTGCCGCAACCGGACGGTGGCCGACGTCGCGGCGGTGGCCGATCCCCAGACCGGACTGGCCGTCTACGACACCTTCGGCTGGGGCGGGTGGCTCGTCGTGGGCGGGACCAGCGCCGCCTCCCCGCTCGTCGCCAGCGTGTACGCGCTGGCGGGCAACGGGGCACGGCAGCGTTACGCTTCCGGCCTGTACCGGGACCCCGGCCACCTGTTCGACGTCACGGCCGGCGCCAACGGCGACAACTGCTACTCCACCTACCTGTGCACGGCCGGCTCGGGGTACGACGGCCCGACCGGCCTGGGCACGCCGGACGGGACGGGAAGCTTCTGACCGCGCGGGCCGGGGCCGCCCCAGCGCGGCCGCGCCCGGCTAGCCGACCTCGCGGCTGGCCGCGAACTCGTCCGGCTCCAGGTAGTAGGGGTTGTCGATGATCATGCCGCCCAGCAGGACCTTGGGGTGCGTCTTCAGCACGTCCATGATCAGCTCACCCGAGCACCGGGTCAGGTCGTACAGGCACAGGTTGACCTGAGGGAAGTCGGACATGATCCGGTTGAGCTCGGACTCGTAGCCGATCAGGTCATCGACGGCACGCGGGTCGCGGTGCGCCCAGCTCATGTCGCCGATGTTGCGGGCGAACCCGCCGGCGTCCCCGGACGGTCCCTGCCGCGCCTTGGCCTCCCAGAACTTCAGCATCCGCTCGGGCAGGAAGCCGCCCTCGGCCAGGTAGGTGCCGTCGGCGTCGAGCACCTCGAGCTGGCGTTCGGACAGGTACGGCGCGACCTCGAGCCGCTGGGCCAGCCGGTCCAGCACGTCGCCGGGGGTGCAGCTGTCCACCACGCAGGTGCACTTGTCCCCCGCGGCGAGGCCGTCGGCCAGGAATGGCATCAGGATGTTGTCGCGCTCGACCGGCTTGCGGTAGAAGCCGCAGATGTGGTGACCGGGCTGCCACGTCACCCCGAGCACCTCGTGCGTCGCGTCCACGGTCGTTGTCTCCTGCCTGTCTGACCGGTGGGGACGGCGCCGCGGCGGACCGGGACCAGCCGGAAATCCCGGCCGCCACGGCTGGGGCCTAGAGCGTGCTGCGCACCGACTCGGCGGCCTGGCCCATCGCGCGCAGCTTCGCGTACGCCACCGTCCGGCTGAAGTACCCCAGGCCGCAGTCCGGCGCGACGAGCAGCCGGTCGGCCGGGACGACCTCGAGCCCGCGGCGGATCCGCTCCTCGACCTGCTCGGCCGTCTCCACCTGCAGGTTCTTGGCGTCTACCACGCCGACGCCGAGCACCTTGTCGGTGGGGAAGTCCCGGAACGCCTCCAGTTCTTCGAAGCCCTTGTTGGTGAACTCCAGGTGGATCACGTCGGCGGGCGACTCCTTGAACAGCGGCATCATCGAGGCCGCGTGGTTGTCGAAGATGTCACGCTGGCCGTCCACGCTGCCGTAGCAGACGTGCCAGAACTTGATCGCGTCGACGCCGTCGAACAGGATGTTCTGCATCTCGATCTGCCACATGTCCGTGGTGTACGGCGGCAGCACGTCGATCAGCTGCACGGCTTCCAGGCCGATGCTGACCAGGTACTTCAGCTCCTGGTTCAGCGCGATGGCCAGGTCCCTGGCCACCGCGACCTGGTCGCCGTAGTGCTCGTCCTTGACGATGACGCTCTGTTGGGCCGGGCCCAGGAAGGCCACCTTGAACGGCTTGGCGGTGGTGTTCTGCATGGTCATGACGACGCTCTCGAAGATCGGCCGCACCCAGGTGATCTTGTCCTTGACCACCGCCTGGTAGAACGGCCGGTACTTCGCGCCCTCGCCGGGCGGCCCGTAGGGCACGAACCCGCCGAGGTTCTCCGGGATGAAGTGGAAAATGGGCTCGAGCTGGAAGCCCGGCGCCTCCCACTCGTAGTACTGTGCGCCGTCGCACAGGATGTCCAGGCCGGCCAGTTCCTGCTCGTGCGAGCAGATCTTGCAGGCGTCCTCGTAGCCAATCCGCAGGTTGTGGCTGCGCCATACCGGTTCGCTCAGCGACCCGAGCACGCGCCCTTGCAGCCAATGCGGCCGGGGAAACGCCGACACCGCCGATACCGGGAGCAGGACTTCTTCACCGCGAATCTCCACTGACCTCACCTCTCATGCTGATAGGAACTGCTTTCGTCTTTGGCCTGTCCGAGCAGCGCGCGCACCGCCCCGGCCACCCGCGGCACCGAGACATCGACTTCGGCCTCCAGCGAGGCCGCGACGGGCAGCGGCACGTTGCCGCCGCTGACCCGGGCGGGAGGAGCCACCAGGTCACCGAACGCCTCCTCGGCGACGATGGCCGCGATCGAGGCGCCCCAGCCGAGTTGGCCGGGGTTCTCCTCGACGACCACCAGCCGCCCGGTGCGCGCCACCGAGGCCAGCACGGTCGCGGCGTCCAGCGGGACCAGCGTCCGCAGGTCGATGACCTCGGCCTCGATGTCATCGGCGGCCAGTTCGCCGGCCGCGGCCAGGCAGGTCCCGACCGTGATGGACAGGCCCACGAGCGTGCAGTCCCGGCCGGGCCGGACCACGGAGGCCCGGCCGAGCGGGATCACGTGCTCACCTTCCGGGCAGGGCTCCTTGCGCGCGTAGAGCGCCTTGTGTTCGAACACGATGACCGGGTCTTCGTCGCGGATCGCGGCGGCCAGCAGGCCGAAGGCATCGGCCGCGCTCGCCGGCGAGGCGATCTTGAGGCCGGGCACGCACATGGCCCAGTTCTCCACCGACTGGCCGTGCTGGCTGCCGAAGCCGAGCCCGCCCGAGCCGTTGGCGCCGCGCAGCACCAGCGGCATGGTCAGCTGGCCGCCGGTCATGTACCGGAGCTTCGGAATCTCGTTCGCCACCTGGTCCCAGCAGGTCGCGTAGAAGTCGGAGAACATGATCTCGGCGACCGGCCGCAGCCCGGCCATGGCCGCGCCCATGGCGGCGCCCGCGATGGCCTGCTCGGAGATCGGCGTATTCCAGACCCGGTCCGGGCCGAACCGCTCGCGCAGCCCGGCCGTGGTCTTGAACACGCCGCCGGAGGCGACGTCCTCGCCGAGCAGCACGACCCGGTCGTCCCTGGCCATCTCCTGGGCCAGCGCGGCGGCCACGGCCTGCCGGTAGGTCAGTTCCGCCATTGCCCGCTCCCGTCGGCCCACACGTCGGTCCAGGCAGTAGCCGGGTCGGGCGCGGGCCGGGCCAGCACGCGCTCGGTCAGGGCGAGCACGTCGGCCCGGGCGCTGGCGTCGGCCTCGTCCAGCGCCGCGGCAGAGGTGCCGGACTGTTCCAGTTCCTTCCTGGCCCGCAGCAGCGGGTCGAAGTCCCGCCATCGCGCCACCTCCTCGGCCGGCCGGTACGCGCCGGCGTCGGCCACGGAGTGGCCCTTGAGCCGGTAGGTCTGCGCCTCGATGAGGCTCGGCCCCTGCCCCTCCCTGGCCGCGGCGACCGCGCTGCCCACGGTGCGCCGGACCGCCAGCACGTCGTTGCCGTCCACGACGATCCGGTCCAGGCCGTAGGCCGCGGCCCGGTCGGCGGCGGGCAGTTGCACCGCGATCACGTCGGCGATCGGCGTGTACTCCATGTACCAGTTGTTCTCGCAGACGAACACGACCGCCAGCCGCCACACCGCGGCCAGGTTCACCGCCTCGTGGAACGCGCCGATGTTGGTCGCCCCGTCGCCGAAGAAGCACGCCGTGACCTGGCCAGTGCGGCGGATCTTGGCCGCCCAGGCCAGGCCGCACGCGATCGGCAGGTGGGCGCCGACGATCGCGTACGAGCCGTAGTACCCGTGATCGGTGCTGGTGATGTGCATCGAGCCGCCCTTGCCGGCGCAGATGCCGCCCTGCCGGCCGAGCAGCTCGGCCAGCACGGCGTCGGGCGGCGCGCCGCGGGCCAGCGCGTGGGCGTGGCCGCGATAGGTGCCGATCGAGTAGTCGTCGGTCCGCAGCACCGATGCCGCGCCGACCGCGATCGCCTCGTGCCCGAGCCCGAGGTGGGCCGGCCCGTGGATCAGCCCCTGCCGGTACAGCGTGTCGGCCCGCTCCTCGAAGGCCCGCAGGTAGCTCATCCGCGCATACAGGTCCAGGTCACCCTGGTCGGCCAGGCCGGCTTCCAGGTCACCCTGACCGGCCAGGCCGGCCTCCAGGTCACCCTGGCCAGCCAGGCCGTCCTGCGGGCCGGCCCCGCGGTCGCTCCTCGTTGCCTCGTCTGACACCGGCCTCTTCGCTTTCGCGTGGCATCCGGAGTCCCCGGACCCCTTTCGAGGACGCTAAGGCCCTGGTGGCGCCGATTCCTCGTCCTGACGGGGCCAACCGCGGGCCCTCGCTGCACGCCGGTCAGCCGCGGATGGCCCGCAGCGTCACCCAGGCCCGGGTGGCCAGCTGCAGGTTGAAGTGCGTCTCGGGGTCGGTCAGGTCGTACCCGGTGAGCTCGCGGATCCGCTGCAGCCGGTACTTGAGCGTGCTGCGGTGCACCGAGAGGGCGCGCGAGGTGACCTCGTAGCCGCCGCCGTGCCGCAGGTACACGCTGAGCGTGTTCAGCAGGCCGGTGTGCCTGCGGCGGTCGTAGTCGGCCAGCGTGCCCAGCCACCGGTCCACGAAGTGCTCGATGTCGCCGAGGTCATCGACCGAGGACAGCATCCGGAAGACGTCGAGGTCGGCGAAGACCGACGCCTGCTCCGCCGCGGCCGACGCCTTCTGCAGCCGCAGCGCGAGCTGCGCCTCGCGCAGCGAGCGGGGCAGCTCGGACGGCCGCGACTGGGCGTCGCCCACGCCCAGCCGGCAGTGCCCGCCGCCCAGCTGGGCCACGGTGGCCTGGCGCAGCATCTCCCAGTCGGTGTCGCCGTCGGGGGTCAGCAGCACGACCGAGCCGGCCAGCGTGCCGGCCAGCGCGGTCAGCCCGTGCTCGCGCAGCGCGCGCCGTACCGCGTACAGCAGGTCGTCATCGGGGTGTCCGGCCACTTCGACCACGACCACCCGGTGCGGCCGCCCGAGGTCATAACCCAGCGCCTCCGCGCGCTGGCGAGCACCCTCGTCGTCGGTCCCGGCCAGCAGGTCCGCCGTGAGCTCCCGGCGCACCCGCAGCTCGCTGTCGGCCAGCGCGCGCAGCCGGGCCAGCTCGACGGCGAGGACCGTGGCCGCGTACTCCAGCGCCATCAGGTCCGGGCCGGCGGCCCGCCGGCCGGGGTCCACCAGGGCCAGCACCCCGAGCACGCCGGGGCGGGGCGAGGCCAGCGCGACCACGCGGTCGCCGTCGCGCACCGACGTGCCCTCGACCATGAGCCGACGGAGCAGCTGTTCCCGGTCGTAGGCGGGCGGTTTCGGGTACGGCTCGGGCCGGCCGGGCCCGGCCCACGCGGACAGGTTGCCGTACCGGTCCTCCACCGCCACCGGCAGCCCGGTCAGCTCGTGCAGCGTCTGGGCGATGCCGGCCGTCCCGGCCCCGGTCACCGCGATCTTGGTGAGCCGGTCGTGCACCTGCATGCCCAGCCGGAGGGCGGCCACCGTCTCCTCCAGGGCCGCGTTCGCCGTGGCCAGCTCCCGGGCGGTGCGGCGCTCCCCGGCGTGCAGCTGGGCGTTGGACACGGCCACGCCGGTCTGCTGGGCCACGACCTGGGCCAGGAACTGCTCGTCGGTGGCCGGCTCGCACCCGGCACAGACGATCATGTGTCCGAGGGGGCCGGCCAGGCTGCGCATCGGGTACGCCCAGGCCCAGCCGGCGTCGGGGATGGTCACCGGGCCCCCGGCGGCCGGGAGCGCCCGCAACTGGGCGAGCAGCTCCGGGGACACGGCGGCGGGCTCCGGCGCGCCGGTCCACCAGGCGTCGCCGAGTACGAACCCGGCTACCTGCCATCCGCCGAGCGAGCTGGCCGCCGAGCTGGCCAGTCGGAGTATCTGCTGGTGGTCGGGGCTCTCGGTCATCAGGATGGACAGCACGAGCAGCGCCCGGAGGTTGGTCAGCTGACCCCGGAGCGAATCACCGTGCGCAGTAGCGGATGACGCGATGGCGATCCTTCTTCCGCTCGCCCGTGATCGGGTTTACGTCGGATCGTAAGGCGGGCCGCTGAGGTGTTCCAACCGGGCCCGGGTCCTGCGGTGCGGCGTCACTGTGAGGTCATGCCGCCGTCCGCGGTGACCACCGAGCCGGTCAGGAAGGACGAGTCGTCGCTGGCCAGGAACAGCGCCACCTGGGCGATCTCCTCCGGGGTACCGAGCCTGCCGATCGGGTACTTGGCCACGGTGAGCGCCAGCCCGGCCGCCACGTCGCCCTGGCCGCGGGCGCGCAGCAGCGGTTCCATCAGCGGGGTGTACACGGTGCCAGGGCAGATCGCGTTGACCCGGATGCCGCGCGGGGCCAGGTCGACGGACATCGACCGGGTCAGCGCGACCACCGCGCCCTTGGCCGCGCAGTAGGCGGCGAAGTTGGCTATCCCGACCAGCGCCGCGACCGATCCCTGGTTGATGATCGACCCGCGGCCGGCCTCCGCCATCGGCCAGGCGGCCGCGCGGGAGCACAGGAACGTGCCCCTGGCGTTGACCGCGAAGCAGCGGTCCCAGTCGTCGTCGGTCGCGTCCAGCACCGAGCCTGCGCTGTTCACGCCGGCGTTGTTGTACAGCACGTCGGGGGGGCCGAGCTCGGCCGCGACCCGGCCGAAGGCGGCGTCGACCTGCCCGGAGTCGCTGATATCGGCGGTGACGGCCAGGGCGCGGCCGCCTTCGGCCGCGATCGCCGCCGTGGTGTCCGCCGCGGCCTGGCCGGCCAGGTCTACCGCCGCCACCGCCGCGCCCTCGCGGGCGAACAGCGTCGCGGCGGCCCGGCCGATGCCCGAGCCGGCCCCGGTGACCACCGCCACCTTCCCGCCCAGCCTGCCTGCCATCATCGTCTCCTTGCTGGTCGCGCCGGTCACCAGGCGGACATGCCGCCGTCGATGACCAGCGGGTGCCCGGTCATGTAGGCCAGCCGGCCGGAGGCGAGCAGCGCCACCGCGTCGGCGATCTCCGCCGGCGACGCGACCCGGCCGACCGGGATCCGGCCCTCTACCTCCGCCCGCAGTTGCGGCTGGTCCAGCCGCCAGCTCGTCATGGGCGTGTACACCATGCCGGGACAGACGGCGTTGGCGCGGATGCCCGCCGCGGCGTAGTCGACCGCGATCGACCGGGTCAGCATCAGCGCCGCGCCCTTGGACGCCGTGTAAGCGCACCGGCCGGGGAACGCGACCAGCCCGGCCACCGAGGCGATCGTGATGATGTGACCCGACCCCCTGGCCACCATGGAGGGCAGCACGGCCCGGCTGCACAGGAATGGCCCGCGCACGTTGACCGCGTGCACCTGGTCCCAGTCCTGCACCGGCGTCTGGTGGCAGATCGTGGCGGCCTGGGACCCGGTGATCCCCGCGTTGTTGACCAGCACGTCGATGGGGCCCAGCCGGCCGGCCACGGCATCCATCGCAGCCGCGACCGAGTCCTCGCTGGTGACGTCGCAGGTCAGGGTGAAGTCGGCCGCGTCGGCGGCGCCGTCGGGCCGCACGTCCAGCGCGGCCACGGCGAGGCCGTCCTCGCGCAGCCGGGCGCAGGTCGCCAGGCCGATGCCGGACGCCCCGCCGGTGACCACCGCGACCCGGCCGGCCGCCGCGGGTTCCGCCGCCCCGGGGTCCGCGGTCACAAGTTGACCGGGTTGAGCTGGCCGGCGCGCAGCCGGCAGAGCTGGATGAAGTGCTCCGGGTTGAGGAACAGCTCGTCCAGCTCGGCCATCTGGTCCATGGTCCAGCCGCCGGGCTGGCGGATCAGGTAGTCGATGTACTGGAAGGCGTCCTTGGCTCCGTACCCCACATGGTGGGCCCCGAGCACCCGGCGCGAGTCCGCGTCGATGACGAGCTTGAGCCATCCGGACAGGATCGGCCGGGTGAAGGCGTACAGCATCGACCCTTCGGCGGCGGGCAGCGCGAACGACTCGGGGTCGGCGTCGTCGGGCGGCATCTGGATCTTGATCACGTTGCGGTACCTGGCCCGCGCCTCGGCCTCGGACAGGCCGCACCAGGTCACCTCGTAGGTGGTGTGCAGGAAGTCGGGGTAGCTGGAGTAGTCGAACTCGTAGTGCTCGCCCATGATGTTGCGGGCGGCGCCGACGCCGCACTTGCGGGCCTTGAACATCTCCATCGGCGGCCCGAGCAGGTCGCCGGCCGCGTACACGTTCGGCACCGACGTCCGCATGGTGGCGTCGGCGACCACGAATCCCCGCTCGTTGGTCTGCAGCCCCAGCGGGGCGTACATGCTCAGGTCGGGCCGCTCTCCGGTGCCGACGAACAGGAAGTCGGTGTCGATCTGCCGGATCTCGCCGCCGGGCGTGCGGTACCTGACGCCGCTGACCCGCCCGTCGCCGAGCACCTCGATCAGCTCGGTGCCGGCCAGGATCTCGATGCCGCGGTCGGCCATCATCGCGACCACGTAGTCACGCAGTCCCTCGTCGACGTGGTGCAGGCTGGCCGTCTCCATGAGCGGGCTGCGGGTCAGGATCGTGGTCTTGCACCCGGTCGCGTGGAAGAACGAGCCGTACTCCAGCGCGACCTTGGAGCCGCCCACGATCACGCACCGGTTCGGCTCGTAGTCGAGCTCCTCGATCAGCGACGCGAAGTCGTAGATGCCCTTGCGGCCCATGCCGGGGACATCAGGGTAGACGGTGCTGGCCCCGGTGCTCAGCACCAGGTTCCTGGCGCGGAACCGCTGCCCGTCCACCTCGACGGTGTGCTCGTCGATGATCGTGGCCGGGGCATTGAGCACGTACTCCATGTCGAGCTGTTCTTTCGACTGCCAGTTCATGATCGCGTGCGGGTACGCCCGCCCGGTCTTGAACAGGTCGATGATCTCGCCGATGCTGGCCCGCTTGTCGTCGAACGGCGGGTACCACAGCCGCCCGGACATGTGCCGGGCCAGGTCAAGTTCGCGGGCACACTCGGAAAACAGGTGATGCGGCACGCACGCCTGGTGCGGGCAGGAGCCGCCGAGGAACGGCCAGGCGTCGATGGTCAGCTGCCGGCCGCCGCGGGCGCGCAGGTAGGCCGAGCCGAACCGGCCGGCCGCGCCGCCGCCGACGAAGATGGCGTCGTACTCGCGGTCGTCCTCACCGTGCGCGGCGACGTTCCACAGCGCCTCGGTGTTGTCTGCCGGGTGCTCGATCATGTCGTCGAGCAGCAGCGCCCACTCGCCCACGGTCAGCGGCGCGCCGGGCTCCCCGCGGTCGCCGTCGCCCAGCGGCCCGAGGCCGTGGATGCGGTCGCGCAGGCCGCTGAACCCGTCGCCGGGGTTGCGTACGTCGATCATCGTCCGTCCTTCTGCTCGCTGGGGCTGCCGGCCTGTTCAGGATCACCGGCGGCCGCCGGCCAGGGCAGGTCACCGGGGGACGAAGAACCGCCCGGTTATCGCCGTGCCGGGACGGGCGCCCGCGCGCGGGGGCCGGGGCGTCAGCGTTCGGACCGCAGGGCCTGGAGCGTTCCCCAGGCCCGGGTGGCGAGCTGCAGGTTGAAGTGCACGTCGGGATCGTTCAGATCCAGCCCGGACAGCTCGCGGATCCGCTGCAGCCGGTACTTGAGCGTGCTGCGGTGCACCGACAGCCCGGCGGCGGTGGCGTCGTAATTGCCGCCGTGCTCGAGGTACTGGGTGAGGGTGTGCACGAGGTCGGCGCCGCGGCGCTCGTCGTAGTCCAGCAGGCTGCCCAGCCACTCGCGGACGAACCCGTCCACCTCGGTGAGGTCGGGGATGGCGGCCAGCATCCGGAAGATGCCGAGCTTGGGATACTCGCAGACGCTGTCGGCGGGCAGCAGCGTGTGCTGCAGCCGGAGCGCGAGCCGTGCCTCGCGCAGCGCCCGCGGCAGCTCGGAAGGCCGGGCGCAGGTGCCGCCCACGCCGATGCGGCACTGTCCGCCGCCCAGGTCCGAAACGATCATGCGGCGCAGCTCTTCCCAGCCGACCTGGCCGGCCGTGATCACCGCGACGTCACCGGAGATCATCCCGAACAGGGCGGGCAGCCGGGACTGGCGCAGCGCCCGGCGGACCGCGGACAGCAGCGCGTCCTGGCTGCGGAAGCGGCCCTTGCCCTCGACCAGCACCACCCGGTGCGGGCGGCGCAGGTCGTAGTCGAGCGCCTCGGCCCGCGCCTGCGCGCCCTCGTCGTCGGTGCCGGTCAGCAGGTCGTGGACCAGGTCGCGGCGCAGCCGCAGCTCGGTGTCGGCGAGGCCGCGCAGCCGGGCCAGTTCCATCGAGAGCACGGTCGCGCCGTGCTCCAGCGCGACCAGGTCGGCGCTGTCGGCCTGGCGGCCGGGGTCGACGAGGGCGAGCACCCCGATCACGTCCGGCCGCGGCGAGGCCATGAGCGCGAGCCGTTCCCCGTCCCGGACCGGCTTGGTGTCGCGCAGCAGCCGCCGCAGCAGCTGCTCGCGCTTGGCGAAGGACTCGTGCGGGTACGGGTCCGGCCGGCCCGGGCCGGCCCAGGCGCCCAGGTTGCCGTACCGGTCCTCGATCACCACCGGCATGCCGGTGAGCTCGTGCAGCGCCTTGGCTATCCCGCTCTGCCCCTCGCCGGACACGGCCACCCGGGTGAGCCGCTCGTGGATGTCCATGCTGCGCCGCAGGCTGGCCACGGTCTGGGCGAGCGCCTGGTTGGTTTCGGCCAGTTCGGCCGCGGTGGCGCGCTCCCTGGCGTGCAGCCGCGCGTTGGACACCGCCACGCCGGTCTGCTGCGCCAGCACCTGGATGACGAACCGCGCCTCGGCGGCCGGCTCCTGGTCCGCCGACGCGACCAGGTGGCCGAGCAGCCCGCTGATGCTGCGCAGCGGATAGGCGCACGCCCACACCTGGCCGGGCAGGTCGACCGGGCCGCTGCCGCTGCCGAGCGCGTTGAGCTGCCGGAGCAGGTCACCCGGCGGCGGGGCGCCGATGCTGCCCGGGCGCCACCGGCCGTCGGTGAACCCGTAGCCGGCGATCCGCCACGGCCCCAGGCCCGGCGCCGACGAGGCGGCGAGTTCCAGGATCTGGTCCTCGTCGACCGACTCGGTCATGAGCAGCGAGATGACCAGCAGCGCCCGCAGCTCGCTGAGCCGGGCGCGCAGGCCGGCGTCGGGCACGTCCTGCTGCGGGACGGGCAGGAAGGACAGCGGCCTGCCTGCCGTCGGCGCGGTTCGTTCGGTCGTCATGGCCGGGCCGGGTCAGCCGAGCGCCGAGCTGAGGAACTCATCGGGCCCCATGTAGTAGGGATTCTCGACGAGGATGCCCTGGACCAGCACCTGCGGATGCGTCTTGACGATGTTGACCACGACCTCGCCGGTGAACAGGTCCAGGTCGTACAGGCAGAGCACGATGGCCGCCGACCCCGAGGTGACTCGGTTCAGCTCCGACTCGTAGCCCGCGAGATGTTCGACGCCCGGCATGTCGCGCAGCGCCCAGGTCATCTCGCCCGCCAGCCGGCAGAACGAGTAGCCCTCGCCGGTGGCCTTGACCAGGTTCTCGGTCCAGAAGGTGAGCATCTGCCGGCTGGTGAACCGGCCGCCGGCCAGGTAAGTGGACTCGGGCAGGTGCACGTCGAGCTGGTGATCGTGCGGGCCCGGCCCGGCGGGCCGGCGATCCAGCAGCTCGAGCCGGCTCGCGGTATCCGCCGACTCGACGATGCAGATGCACTTGTCCCCGGCGGTCAGGCCGGTGCCGAAGTAGGAGGTGAGCAGCCGGTCCCGGGCCGTCGAGCCCCGGTAGAACGCGCAGATGTGGCTGCCCGGCGGCACGCTGACGTCGTCGATCCCCGTCCAGACCGTGTCGGCCATCGGCCACACCACCTTGCCCGCGATCGACATGATACGCGGGCGCGGCGGACGCCAACTCACCCCCTGCCGGGGTGACGGTCGCGGGCTTCTTCACCTGCTTGGGGCGGAAACCGGGGCCGGCGGCAAGAGTGCCGGTGTGACCGAGACCACGTGCGCCGCTGCGCCGAACTCATGAAACGCCCAGATTCGTCTGCTTAACTCATCTGACGCTTGTGTCACCTCCGCCAGCAGAGACGAGACGTGATGAGCACACCCGCCGAGCCGCGGCGACGGAGTCGGAAGATCCTGCGCGCCGTGCTCTCGGTGGCCCTGGTCGGGGCCATCTTCGGCTTCGCCCTGCCGCACTTCGCGTCCTATCACAGCGTCTGGGACAGCCTGCGCGCCATGACCGGGCTGCAGGTCGCGCTGGTGGCCGGGACCGCCGTGATCAGCATGGCCAGCGTGTGGTTCGTGATCTGCGCGGTGCTGCCGTCGATCCGGCTTCGCCAGGCCGCTGTGGTGAACCTCGGCTCGAACTCGGTGGCCAACACGCTGCCCGCGGGCGGCGCGCTGGCCATGGGCGTGAGCTGGGCGATGCTGTCCAGCTGGGGGGTCAGCACGGCCGACTACGTGCTGTACACGCTGGTGTCGGGAGTCTGGAACGTGCTGGCCAGGCTGGGCCTGCCGGTGCTGGCCCTGCTCGTGCTGCTGACGGCCACCCGGCCGGACGCCCTGCTCGTCGCGGCGGCGGCCGTCGGCCTGGCGCTGCTCGTGGCCGTGGCGGCCGGGTTCGGCCTGCTGCTGCGCAGCGAGTCGTTCGCGGCCCGCGCGGGCCGCCTGCTGCAGCGCCCCGTCGGCGCCTGCTGCCGGCTGGCCCGCCGCACCCCCCCGGCCAGCGTCGCAGACTCGCTGACCGGCTTCCGGAACCGGGCGTCGGAGCTGCTGGCCGCGCGCAGCTGGCGGATCTCCGTCACCACCGTGGCCAGCCAGCTCGCGCTGTGGCTGGTCCTGCTGGCGTGCCTGCGCGGCGTCGGCCTGTCCCAGGCCCAGGTGCCGTGGCAGACGTCGCTGGCGGCCTTCGCGTTCGTCCGGCTGCTGACCGCGCTGCCGATCACCCCCGGCGGCCTCGGCCTGACCGAGCTCGGCCTGGTGACCATCCTGGCCGCGGGTGGCGATCACCGGATCAGCTCGCAGGTCACCGCCGCCGTGCTGCTGTACCGGGCAGTCACCTACCTGCCGCCGATCCCGCTCGGTGCCGTGGCCTGCCTGGCCTGGCGGCACACGCCCTGGCTCATCCGCCGCCGGCCGCCGCAGCCGGTCACGCTGGTCCAGCCGGCCGGCATCACCGTCCGCCCCGGCGGCGAATCGGAGGCCAGCTCGTCAGAGGACGACTTCCGCCGAACGTCTGCCGCCTAGACCCGCTCCGGACAGGGCAGACTGGTCGGTAGCGGGCCCGTGGGGGCTGGCCGCCCGCCCCTGACCAGTGGAGGTCTCACGTGGAATCACCCCTGACTCCCCTTGACTTCGCCCGCCGGACCAGGCGCCTGCACGGCCGCAGGGAGGCGGTGGTCGACGGCGGCCTGCGGCTGTCGTACGAGCAGTTCTTCGACCGCTGCGACCGCTGGTCGTCGGCGCTGGCCGGCCTGGGCGTCCGGCCGGGCGACCGGGTGGCCACGATCGCGCCGAATACCCACGCGCAGCTGGAGTCCTTCTACGCGGTGCCGCAGCTGGGGGCGGTGCTGGTGCCGGTCAATTACCGGCTGACGCCCGACGACTTCGTCTACATCGTGAACCACTCGGGATCCACCGTGGTGTGCGCGGACCGCGACTACCTGGACGCGCTGGACGGCGTCCGGGACCAGCTGCCGGGCGTGCGGCACTTCGTGGCGTACGAGGGCGCCCGGGAGGGCTGGCTGGACTATGAGGCGGCGATAGCCGCGGCCGGGACCGGTTTCGAGCGGCCCGAGATCGGCGAGCGGGACCTGCTCACGATCAACTACACCAGCGGGACCACCGCGCGCCCCAAGGGCGTGATGATCACCCACCGGAACGCCGCGATGAACACGATAGGCACGCTGCTGCACGTGCCGTTCGGCGTGGGCGAGCGCTACCTGTGGACGTTGCCGATGTTCCACGCAAATGGGTGGACGTTCCCGTGGACCGTGACCGCGGCCGCGGGCACCCACGTCTGCCTGCGCAAGGTCGAGCCCGCCGCGGTGTTCAGGCTGATCCGCGACGAGCAGGTGCGGCTGCTGTGCGCGGCGCCCACGGTGCTGATCTCGCTGGCCAGCGCGCCGGCGCAGGTGCGCGGCGAGGTGCCGCCCGGGGTGCGGGTGGTGACGGCCGGGGCGCCGCCGGCCGCCGCCACCATCGAACGGCTCGAGGGCGAGTTCGGCTGGGAGGTCACGCACATCTACGGGCTCACCGAGACGGCGCCGTTCATCCTGGTCTGCGCGCCGCTGCCCGAGCACGACAAGCTGTCGCCGGCCGACCGGGCGGTGGTGAAGGCGCGGCAGGGGGTCGAACTGCTCACCTCGGGCGAGCTGCGGGTCGTGGACGACGCCGGCCAGGAGGTCCCCGCCGACGGGCAGACCCTGGGCGAGATCGTGGTGCGGGGAAACGTGGTCATGCAGGGCTACTACAACGACCCGGAGGCCACCCAGCGGGCGATGGGCGACGGCTGGTTCCACAGCGGTGACGCCGCCGTCGTGCACCCGGACGGCTACGTGGAGATCCGGGACCGGCTGAAGGACGTGATCATCAGCGGCGGGGAGAACATCTCCTCGGTGGAGGTGGAGGGCACGCTGCTGCGCCACCCGGCCGTGCAGGAGGTGGCGATCGTCGGGCTGCCGCACCAGCGCTGGGGGGAGGCGCCGCACGCGTTCGTCGTGCTCAGCGACGGCGGCGGTGCGACCGAGGAGGAGCTGATCGCCTTCACCCGCGACCGGCTGGCCCATTTCAAGGCCCCGCACGGCGTCTCGTTCGTGGACGAGCTCCCGAAGACGGCCACCGGCAAGATCCAGAAGTACGTCCTGCGCCAGGGCGCGCCGAACCTCGCTCGTCAGTAGGCCGGACCGGTCCAGCCGTGGAACCGGGCCGCCTGGAACCGTCCGCGGCCGGACCACCGCACGGCCGTGTTCTCCCCCGCCGCACCGCCGCGTTCTGCTGAGGGCAGACGGCGTTGGCCGGGGTGGGTGACCGGTGCTTGAGTGGCGTGATGGACATTCTGGTGCTCGGCGGCACGGCCTGGCTGGGCCGCGAGGTGGCGGGCCAGGCGGTGCGGCGCGGGCACCAGGTGACCTGCCTGGCCCGCGGCGAGAGCGGGAGGGTGGCTGACGGCGCGCGGCTGGAGGCCGCCGACCGGCGGGACGAGGTGGCGTATGACCTGGTGGCGGGGCGCGACTGGGACGAGGTCATCGAGGTGTCCTGGCAGCCCGGTTTCGTCCGGGGCGCTCTGCAGGCCCTGGCCGGCCGGGCCCGGCACTGGAGCTACGTCTCCTCCGGCAGCGTCTACGCCTCGCACGCCGCGCTGGGCGCCGACGAATCCACGGAGCTGCTGCCCGCGGACGGCCAGGACGTGGCCGATATCGAGCATTACGGCGGGGCGAAGGTCGCGTGTGAGCAGCTGTCGGCCGCGCTCGCGGACGACCGGCTGCTGGTGGCCCGGGCCGGGCTGATCGGCGGACCCGGTGATCACAGCGACCGCTCCGGCTACTGGGTGGCCCGGGCGGCCCGTGATCCGGCCGGCCCGATGCTTGTCCCCGACGTGCCGGACCTGGCCACCCAGGTCGTCGACGTCCGCGACCTGGCCGCCTGGCTGCTCGACGGCGCGGAGAACGGCGTCACCGGCCGCTACGACGCGGTTGGGCCGGTGCTGGCGTTCAGCGAGTGGATCAGCCAAGCGCGCGCGGCGGGCGGTCATTCCGGCCCGGTGGTCGCCGCCGACCCGGCCTGGCTGCGGGAGCAGGGCGTGGCCGACTGGATGGGCCCGCAGTCGCTGCCGATGTGGGTGGCCGAGCCGGGCCGGGAGGGGTTCGCGGCGCGCAACGGCGCCGCCGCGCGCGCGGCCGGGCTGCGGCACCGCCCGCGGGCCGAGCTGATCGCCGACACCCTGGCCTGGGAACGCGAGCAGGGCCTGGACCGCCCCAGGAAAGCGGGTCTCAGCGCCGCGCGCGAGCGCGAGCTGCTCGACGCGCTCGGCTGAGGCCGCGCCGCCAGAGCCGTCCGGTGATATCAGCCGCCGGCATTCCCTCGCGGTCGCTAGCTCACTGAGAGCCGTCTCCAGACAGGCTCTAAAGTGCGGAACATGGCTGAACCGGACCCGGCCTGACGATGAAATACGGCGGCCGCCTGGTCCGCCAGCACGAGCGCCTCTACCTGGCCCGCACCGGCCAGCCCCGCCGCGGGCTGGGCGATGTCGCGCAGATGCACGCTGCGGACGGCATCGCCGCCTGCCGCTGGTGGACACTGGCCGAGCTCGAGTCGACCGCGGAGGTGATCTGGCCTGAGGATCTGGCCGACGTGATCAGGAACCTGCTGCGCGATCCGGACCAGGCCGGCTGACCGGCCTGGCCGGCGCCGCCCTCCGGTACGGTGCCAGAGCGGGGACGAGCGCCGCCCGCGCGAGAGCGAAGGAGAGGACATGGCCGGGACGCCGCTGACCGAACGCCAGGCCTGGCAGGCACTCAAGCGTCATCACGCCGAGATCGCCGGCCGCCACCTGCGCGAGCTGTTCGCCGCCGACCCTGGGCGCGGCGAGCGGCTGACGGCCGAGGCGGCCGGCCTCTACCTCGACTACTCCAAGAACCGGGTGACCGACGAGACGATGCGGCTGCTGGTGGAGCTGGCCTCCGAGTCCGGGGTGGCCGAGCGCCGGGACGCGATGTTCCGCGGCGAGCACATCAACGTCTCCGAGGACCGGGCCGTGCTGCACGTGGCACTGCGCATGCCCCGTAGCGCGTCGCTGATCGTGGACGGCGAGGACGTCGTGGCGCAGGTCCACGAGGTGCTCGACCGGATGGCCGACTTCGCCGGCCGGGTGCGTTCGGGAACGTGGACCGGCTACACCGGCAAGCGGATCCGCAACGTGGTCAACGTCGGGATCGGCGGCTCCGACCTCGGCCCGGTGATGGCCTACGAGGCGCTACGCCACTACAGCGACCGGGACCTGACCTTCCGGTTCGTCTCCAACGTGGATTCCACCGACTTCGTAGAGGCGACCAGGGATCTCGCGGCGGACGAGACGCTGTTCATCATCTCGTCCAAGACGTTCAGCACGCTGGAGACGATCACCAACGCCACCTCGGCCCGGAACTGGGTGGTCAGCGAGCTCGGCGACGAGGCCGCCGTGGCCCGGCATTTCGTCGCGGTGTCTACGAACGTCAAGCTGGTCGAGGAGTTCGGCATCGACACCGCCAACATGTTCGGCTTCTGGGACTGGGTGGGCGGCCGGTACTCGATGGACTCGGCCATCGGGCTGTCCACGATGCTGGCGGTCGGCCCGGACGGGTTCGCCGAGATGCTGGCCGGGTTCCGGACCATGGACGAGCATTTCCGTACCGCTCCGCTGGAGAGCAACCTGCCGGTGCTGATGGGGCTGCTGGCCGTGTGGTACGGGGACTTCTTCGGCGCCGAGACCGTCGGCGTCATGCCCTACGACCAGTACCTGAAGCGCTTCCCCGCCTACCTCCAGCAGCTGACCATGGAGTCCAACGGCAAGCACGTCACGCTCGACGGGCGGCACGTCGACTACCAGACCGGCGCAGTGTTCTGGGGCGAGCCCGGCACCAACGGCCAGCACAGCTTCTACCAGCTCATCCACCAGGGCACGAAGCTGATCCCGGTGGACCTGATCGCCTTCGGCCAGTCGCTCAACCCACTGCGCGATCACCACGACATCCTGTCCTCGAACGTGTTCGCGCAGGCCCAGGCGCTGGCGTTCGGCAAGACCGAGGCGGAAGTACGGGCCGAGGGCACGCCGGACCGGGTCGTGCCGCACAAGGTGATGGAGGGCAACCGGCCGACCAACGTGCTGCTAGCCCAGGTGCTGACCCCGCGGGTGCTCGGCTCGCTGGTCGCCCTCTACGAGCACAGCGTGTTCACCCAGGGGGCGATCTGGGACGTCGACTCGTTCGACCAGTGGGGCGTGGAGCTGGGCAAGGTGCTGGCCAAGCAGATCATTCCCGAGCTGACCAGCCGCGACGAACCCCAGCTGAGCCACGACTCGTCCACGAACGCGCTGATCCGCCGGTACCGCGCGCTCAAGACCACGGACTAGGAGCCGCTATTGACATCCTCCGCCGCCCTAGAGGGCGGGGATTCCACGCCTCGCGGGGTGGGGTTCCTGCTTCGCGGGGACCCGCGCCCGGGTTGCCCCGGTCCGTCTTACCGTCCCTCCACAGGCATGGGCGCTGTTGCTGGCGCCTGCCGCCAGCCCGGCGGCAAGGATGTTCTTCGCGGCGTTGATGTCCCGGTCGTGCCGGGTGCCGCAGGACGGACACTGCCACGTCCTGGTGGACAGGCTGAGGCTGGTGAGCAGGTGCCCGCAGCCCGAGCAGGTCTTGCTGGAGGGGTACCAGCGGTCTACCGCCACGAGCGTGCGGTCGGCGCGCTGCGCCTTGTACTCGAGCATGGAGCGCAGTTCCGCCCACCCGGTGCAGGAGATGGCGCGGGCGAGAGGCCGGTTGCGGACCATGTTGCGGACCGCCAGATCCTCAACCGCGATCACGTCGCTGCCCTGCACAATGCGGGCGGACAGCTTGTGCAGGAAGTCCCGGCGGGCGTCGGTCACCCGGGCATGGGCGCGGGCCGTCTTCGCCCGTCTCTTGGCCCGGTTCTTGCTGCCCTTCTGGCAGCGGGCCAGTCGGCGCTGCCAGCGTTTGAGGTTCCGCTCGTGCCGCTCCCAGTCCCGGGGGTGCGGGATCTTCTCCCCGGACGACAGCACCGCGATGTCGGTCAAGCCCAGGTCGATGCCCACGCTGCGGCCCGCCGGCGGCAGCGGAGCCGGATCGGGCACGTCGGCGTGCAACGTCACGAACCAGCGGCCGGCCGGGTCGCGGGCCACGGTCACCGAGGTGGGCTGGAGGGTGGCCAGGGCCACGCCGGGCCACGTCCACACCAAACGGATGGGCTCACTGATCTTCGCCAACCGCAGCACCCCGCCGCGCATGGAGAACGCGCTGCGCGTGTAGGTGGCCGACTGCCTGCCCCGGCAGGACTTGAACCGCGGGTAGCGGGCACGCCCGGCGAAGAACGCCTGGAACGCGGCGTGCTGGTGCCGCAGCGCCTGCTGCAGCGGGACGCAGGACACCTCGTTCAGGAACGCCTGCCCCGGCCGGCGCTTCATCGCAGTGAGTGCCCGGTCTGTCTCGGCATAGGAGGTGCCCTTGCCCTCGGCGGCGTACCGCTCGTGCCTCGCCGCCAGGGTGCGGTTCCACACCAACCTGACGCAGCCGAACGTGCGGGCCAGTACCGCCTGCTGCTCACGGTCCGGGTAGGCCCGGCACCGGTAGGCCGTCCTCACCCTTTACAGGATTCCGCCATGCATCGTGAAAACCCGGAAGGCGCGCCGTATGCACTCTGATCTGCCCTGCTGCGCAGGGCACCGGATTCCACCCCGACCTGAAGGCCCGGGCAGCCTGCGGGAGGTTTGGTGACAGCCACCAGCCACCTGATCGGGTTGCTGCTCGGCACCGAGGAGGACTGGCCGCGAGCGTTCGACGAGATCCTGCGCCGGCTGGGCCCGGTCGCCGGCCCGGACGGCACCCGGCATGCCCTCGACTGCGAGCGGATCGCCATCGAGCCGTTCAGCCTGCGCGACCGGCCCCGCTACGACCTGGTCATCGACCGCCTCGCGTACTGGTACTACCACCCGCGGGAATGGCTGAAGAAGGTCGCGCTGATGGACGACGTGTACCTGCTGAACAGCCCGTTTACGTTCCAGTCCATGGAAAAGCACGCGGCCTACTGCGCGATGATGCGGCTCGGGCTCAAGGTGCCGGAGACCGTGCTCGTGCCGTACAAGAACCCGGTGGACAACGCCCGCTACGCCTACACGTCCTCCCGGTACAACAAGTCCTTCGACCTGGACCAGATCGCCCGGCGGATCGGCTATCCGCTGTTCATGAAGCCCTACGACGGCGGCGCTTGGCGCGGCGTCTCGCGCATCAATAACCAGGCCGAACTGCACGCCGCCTACGACCAGAGCGGCGAGATGCTCATGCACCTGCAGAAGGCGATCGAGGACTACGACGTCTTCGCCCGGTCACTGTCGATCGGCCCGGAGACGATGGTCATGCGGTTCCAGCCCGACCAGCCCATGCACCTGCGCTACGCGGTCGACCACAGCTTCCTGCCGGCCGGCCCCGGGGCCGAGGTGGTCACGATCGGACGGCTGGTCAACGCGTTCTTCCGCTGGGAGTTCAACTCCTGCGAGACCCTGGTGAAGGGCGATGAGGTCTACCCGATCGACTACGCCAACGCGTGCCCGGACGTGGCCCTGACCAGCCTGCACTACTACTTCCCCTGGGCGATCAAGGCCCTGGTCAAGTGGTCCGTCTTCGCCCTGGTCACCGGGCGCCGGCCCAGGCTCGACCTGGAGACCAGGCGGTATTTCGAGATCGCCGACCAGGCCGCGATGTCCTACCCGGAGAAGCTGGCCGCCTACAGCAAGCTCGCCGACGGCTACTTCGAGACCGAGCGCTACCAGGAGTTCTGCGCCACCAAGCTGCCGCACATCGACGAGATCGTGCTGGACTGGGTGGCCGGTCCCGATTTCGACCGGCTGCTGGTCGACACGGTCCGGGCCGGCTACCCGGCCCATGAGCACGACCAGTTCATCGCGCACCTGCGGGGCCTGCTCGACCTGTGGGTGAAGGACGAAAGTACCAGGCTGAAGACTGCCTGAGGCTGGCGCCGGCCGCGGGTGCCGTGCGAACGTGTATCAGGTGTCGAGCGGGGGTAAGTGGTCTCCCGATCACACGAACGGGAGGCCTCATGGGCCGCGACATTCAGGCCATCAAATTCAGCGGGGAAGACCGGCGCAAGTACCGGGACAAGGTGCGCCGCTCCCTGGACGCGTTGTCCCGGATGCTGCGCGAGCAGATGTTCGCGACCGAGCCCGTGCTGGTCGGCCAGGAGATCGAGCTGAACCTGGTCGACAGGCAGGGCGAGCCGACGATGCGCAACACCGCCGTGCTCGAGGCGCTCGCGAATCCCGCCTGGGGGACCGAGGTTGGCCAGTTCAACCTCGAGATCAACGTGCCACCGAGGCAACTGGAGGGCGATGCGCTGGCCGGGCTGGAAGAAGAGATCCGCGGCGATCTCAACGCCGGCGACGCCAAGGCCCGCGACACCGGCGCCCGCCTGGTCATGGTCGGTATCCTGCCCACGCTGCAGAAGCAGGACGTGCACGAGGGCACGATGTCGGCCAACGACCGGTACCGGGTGCTGAACGATCAGATCTTCGCCGCCCGCGGGGAAGACATGGAGATCGCGATCGACGGCCCCGAGAGGCTCCTTACGCACACCGACAGCATCACCCCCGAGGCCGCCTGCACCAGCCTGCAGCTTCACCTCCAGGTCAGCCCGGACGCGTTCGCGAGCTACTGGAACGCCGCCCAGGCGATCGCGGGCGTCCAGGTCGCGCTGGGCGCCAACTCCCCGTTCCTGTTCGGCAGGCAGCTGTGGCACGAGACCCGGATCACGCTGTTCGAGCAGGCCACCGACACCAGGCCGGACGAGCTGAAGGAGCAGGGCGTGCGGCCCCGGGTCTGGTTCGGCGAGCGCTGGATCACCTCGGTGTTCGACCTGTTCGAGGAGAACCTGCGGTACTTCCCGGCCCTGCTGCCCATCTGCGAGGATCAGGACCCGCTGGCCATGCTGGACGGCGGCGTCTCCCCCGAACTGGCCGAGATGAGCCTGCACAACGGGACGATCTACCGCTGGAACCGGCCCATCTACGCCGTCACCGACGGCCAGCCGCACCTGCGGGTGGAAAACCGGGTCCTCCCGGCCGGCCCCTCGGTCGCGGACGTCATGGCGAACTCGGCGTTCTACTACGGGCTCGTGCGTTCGCTGGCCGAGGCGCAGCGCCCGATCTGGACCCAGATGTCCTTCGCGACCGCGGCCGAGAACCTGCACGAGGCGGCGCGGAACGGCATGGGCGCGCATCTCTACTGGCCGGGCCTCGGCGAAGCACCGATCGCCGAGCTCGTGTTGCGCCGGCTGCTCCCGCTGGCCCACGAGGGCCTGGTCCGCTGGCGGGTCGATCCGGCCCTGGTCGACAGGCTGCTGGGCATCATCGAACAGCGCTGCCTCACCGGCCGGAACGGTGCCACCTGGCAGACCGCCATGGTTGCCGGCCTCAGCGACCGGGACGGGGTCGACCGGCCGGAGGCGCTGCGGCTGATGACCCAGCGCTATATCGAGCTCATGCACAGTAACGAGCCGGTGCACACCTGGCCGGACCGCCCCTAGCCGGTAGCCGGGGCCGGCCCCGGCGCCGCCGTCTACTGTGTCCGCATGGGCGTGAGACTGGCGCACAGCCAATACGGCAAGGCCGAGACCCGCGTGGTGCGCGTCTACCGGGACGCCGACCCGCACGAGCTGGTCGACTACAACGTCAGCGTCGCGCTGAGCGGTGAATTCTCCGCGGTGCACCTGACCGGTGACAACGCCAACTGCCTGACCACCGACGCGGCCAAGAACACAGTCAACGCCTTCGCCAGCTCTCGCGGCGAGGCGGCCCGGCAGCCGGAATCGTTCGGGCTGGTCCTGGCCCGGCACTTCGTCGCCGACGTGCCCGCCGTCCGGCGCGCGCGGATCCGGCTGGACATGTACCCCTGGGTGCGGCTGGACAGTTCCGGCGCGCCGCACCCGCACGCGTTCCGGCGCGACGGCGGGTACGTGCGCACCGCCACCGTGACGTGCGAGGCCGGCCGGGAATGGGTGGTATCGGGGATCCGGGACCTGGTCGTGCTGAAGACCACCGACTCGGAGTTCGGCGGGTTCTACACCGACCGGTACACGACGCTGGCGCCCACCAGTGACCGGGTGCTGGCCACCTCGGTGACCGCGCAGTGGTTCCACGCGTCCCGGCCGGGCGACTGGGGCAGGTCGTTCGGCACGGTCGTGGCCGTGCTGACCAGCACCTTCGCCGCGCACCACAGCCTGAGCCTGCAGCAGACGCTGTACGAGATGGGCACCGAGATGATCGCGGCCGAGCCGGGCATCGCCGAGGTGCGGATGTCGCTGCCGAACAAGCACCACTTCGCCGTCGACCTCAGCCCGTTCGGGCTGGACAATGCCAACGAGGTGTTCCACGCCGACGACCGGCCCTACGGGCTGATCGAGGCGGCGGTGCGGCGCGACGACGCGCCCGACCCCGGCCCGGCCTTCGACCCGGGTATCGGCTGGTAGCCGGCCGGGGACCGCGAGCCGTGGCCCATTCGCTGAGGTACCTGGCGAACTGTTCGATCATGTTCACCGAGCTGCCCCTGCTGCAGCGGGCGGCCGCGGCCCGGTCGGCCGGGTTCGAGGCGGTGGAGTTCTGGTGGCCGTTCGACCGCCCGGTGCCCGGCGACGCCGCGGTCGACGAGTTCGTCGCGGCCATCGCCGACGCCGGGGTCGCCCTGGTCGCGCTGAACTTCTTCGCCGGCGACCTGGCCGGGCCGGACCGCGGGGTGCTATCCATCCCGGACCGGTCCCGGCAGTTCACCGACAACATCGAGGTCGCGGTGGAGATCGGCGCGCGGCTGGGGGTGCGCGGCTTCAATGCCCTGTACGGCAACCGGGTAGCCGGCCTGCCGCCCGGGCAGCAGGACGAACTGGCCGTCGCGAACATCGCCGCCGCCGCGGCCGCGGCGGCGCGGATCGGCGGCACC
>Ga0207699_10000168_pt1 | contig 40029 bp, 66 predicted proteins | sample LARL51metaG_FD_184344 | JGI IMG/M metagenome (GOLD analysis project Ga0207699, IMG submission 184344) | Corn, switchgrass and miscanthus rhizosphere microbial communities from Kellogg Biological Station, Michigan, USA - LAR L5-1 metaG... | ecosystem: Host-associated > Plants > Roots >...
GGCACCAAGCCGACGAAGTTGATTATGAGGAAGAGTCAGATGACTGACCGGACATCGGATCTTGACTTCAAACTGGCTCCCACTCTAGAGGAGTCGGACGTGCGGGCATGGGTGGATCCGGAGCCTGATCTGATCACTATCCAGGAGATAGGCGATCCAGAGTATACAGTGAAGTTAACCGTCTCTGACGCACGAGCTTTGCGCGATTGGCTCAACAAGGTGCTTCCATGACCAAGGATCGGAAGCGCGTTCACGCGCTGTCCATGACGTTCAACCTGCTTTGTGGTACGCGCGCGGGGAACCGGACTTCCATCGTGAAAGGTCCCAAGGACAAAGGCGGCTGGTCAATCGTGACGTGTCAGCGCTGCAAACGGCTGCGCAAGACCGGGAGATATGCGTGATGTCCTCAAATCAGATGGTCGAACGCTTGTCTGGTTCACTGTGGATGATCACGAAGCCAGGAGGCTACACGCATATCAACCAGCTTGGCCGCGTCTACCGCGACAAGGATATGGCGTTGAGGCATCGAGATTTTGATGAGGTTGTCGTCGAACTGAGACTCGCTGACGAGACGTCAGCGCCACCGACAGTCTACGCCTCGCTATTCCATCCCAACCAGTTGCAGGCGCTCATCCAGGCGCTTCCGATTCGGGACGGATATACCCAGTGGGGTCACCTTCACGGGATGATCACGCGTTGGTTGCAAACAGGCGATCCGAACACGGTGACGATGCGACCGGAGGAACCGGCACGTGAGCTAACGCTACTCGACTTCGGCTACGCCCCTGGAAACTACACTTTCAAGTGCCTCGACTGCGGACAAGAAGGGGTCGGGGACAAACGAGCAAGCCGGTGTGAGACATGCGCGACTCAGGCACTTCGAGAGAACCGCAGAGGCGCTGTGAAAGCCTCAGCGCCCTTTTGCAACTGCGTCGGAGGCGAATGCCACGGACCTAATGAGGCAAGCCGTTGGGGTCATCGGTGCCGCGCCGATGCTTGCGCGAATAGCAACCAGTGAACGGGTCAGAAGCTACAAAGGTAACAAAATGAGTTTTACAACTTACGACTTCGACGAGACGCTCAAAGGTTGCGGCGTCGAACGCACCGACATCAAGCGCATTATCGCTGCTCATGGCGTCACTGAGGCTGGCTGCTGTGACAATTGCGGCGGCGAGTGGAGAGGCGGCTTCCTGATGGAGCTGAAGTCAGGCAAGTTCGTCTACCTGAGCGGCTGGTGCGATTACACCGGCTGGGGCTGCCAGGATGGCACGGAGCGCAAGGACTTCGACACCGAACCTGCATTGTCTGATCTGGACAAGCAGGAGTGGGAAACGTCGTTGCCAGACCTACAGCGCTATATAGAAACAGGCGTTGAGGCGCCGTGAGCGAGAACGATGCCCGCTAAAACATTCAAATCGGCAACTGCCACCGTGCGTAGGTCGTCGAAATGCTTCCTCGGCTGGACAACTATCGTGAGCTTTCTCACTGAAGATCGCGAGGTCGCGATATTCGCGCCCACGAAGCCATTGCTGATTCGCGCGGTGAAGGAACTCTGTCCGCTAGTGGAAATGGACCCGAAGCGATTCCAGCGCGTGGCCTACTTCCAACAGACGCGCATCACGAGAAGCGCTCAGGGCAAGACGGAGAGTCAGAAGTGAAGATCAAGGGTTACGAGGTGCCTCACAGTGTGTTTGAGAAGCTCTGTGGTCGACTCGACCGTGGACCGGCGACCGCTGGGCAGCTAGTCATCGTTGCCGAGAATGCTGGCGTTCCTCGCGGTGAGGAATCGATGCGGGCGGTCGATCGGTGGATACAGAAACAGCGCAAGGCAGGCTTCATAGAGTTCGTGAACCGCCAGTGGCAAATACGACATCCACAGCACTCGGAAGCTCAAAAGCCTTGATCAAGTACCATGGAACGCCCTTGACACCGATCAGCGCCATGCTCGAGTCATTCAAAGGCCGACATGCGATGGTGTCATTCGACAGGCCAGACCAGATCGCGGAAGCGTGTGAGGTCTGCCAGTCGGTCGTGCTCGACAATGGCGCTTTCTCAGCTTGGAAAAAAGGCGAGCGGCACGACTTCGAGGGCTATGTCGCCTGGGCCGATCAGTGGATCAAGCATCCCGCGGTTGAGTGGTGCGTGATTCCCGATGTGATCGATGGAAGCGAAGATGATAACGACGCCCTGCTCGCCGCGTGGCCCCTGCGCCGAGATTGGTCGGTTCCGGTCTATCACTTCCACGAATCCATGGACCGCCTGTCGCGCCTGGTGAGCACATATAGCCGTGTCGCGCTCGGCAGCTCGGGCGAATTCGCCGAGATTGGAACGCCGCGGTGGTGGACTCGCATGGCCGAGATTATGGAGGTGTGCTGCGACACTGACGGCCTGCCGCTCGTGAAGCTCCATGGCCTGCGCATGCTGGACACTGGGATATTCTCCCGCGTACCGCTCGCCTCGGCTGATTCGACCAACGTTGCCCGGAATATCGGGATCGACAGCCGCTGGAAGGGAACGTACATACCGCGGTCGAAGCTCTCCAAAGCCCTGATCCTGATGAATAACATCGAGGATCACATCGCAGCTCATCGCTGGAACGGCAATGGAGCCGGCTTTCAGCAGAACATGGAGCTGCTGGGATGACGGTCGTATCTGATGACCTCGTCGAGCTCCATCGGCGTATCGCGATGCTCGAGGCGCTAGCCAATCATTTGAGGCAGTGCGGAATCTGTACGGCGCCAAAGTTGTGCCTCCATGGCCAGATGCTTTGGGATACCTCAAAGATTGATACGCAACAAGATACATCCACTGCGGAGCATAAATGAGCGACCTAGAAGATGAATTCATCGGGCACCTTATGACCTTCGACAAAAAGGGCCAAGGTGACGAGATCATGAACGAAAACATATTTCTGGAAGTCACCAACGCCACCAAGGACGGCAATATAGAGCTCGCTTTCACTGATCGTAACGAACGGTGCTATGTGTCGTTCAGTCTGCCTCAGCTACTCGAGTACGTCTGCCGTAAAGGCGTCACCGACTAGTGCGAGAGAAGCTCAATGATTCAGAAGTGCCGATGTAGCAAGTGTCGAAAACGCTTCGAAGTCAGGTACCGGAAGCACGCCGGTGTGTGGGAGGTCTATGAAAAAATCGCCGCCGCACATCGAAAGTTGCATCCCTATTGCGCCAGCAAGTGTGGAACAGTCCACATACGAGCACAAGTCAATGGATCATAAGCTCGATTGGTTCTACGGACCGACCAAAACGGATCCAGACCCTGGGAAGATGTGGCATCGGGGCTGTGGCGGGGAAGTTTGGTATCTATCAGATGGACTAATTTGCTCAAAGTGCCATCAGCAGGAAAGCAGACAAGACAGCGCATCGGAGAGTCAGACGTGAAGAAGTACGTGCAGGTTCTTTGGTGGTATCCGCTAGCAATGGCAGTAGTGGCCTGGATAGCCGCGTTAGCTGGGTTGGTTGCTGGTGCTGCTATCGGCTCTTTCGAATGCTACAAGTAACCGTGAGCGGTGAGCAGACATGAAATTGAGGTTTGAGTTCACACTGGAAGAGGCTCACCAGCTCAGGGCCTATGCACAGGCACGAGATCAAGGAATGGACGCTGGTTGGTACTATGGAAACAAGGGCCGATTCGAGCAGCGCCATGAGCGCATCCTTGCGGAGCTGAATAACCTGACGAGAAGCGCTCACCCCACGTCCGAGAAACAGACATGACTTGCACGCATCTGCTGAACGGTATCGAGGACTGCGTATTCTGCCAGCGCGATCAGTTGCGTCAGGAACTCTCCCTCGCCGAGGAAGGGCTGGCGAACTACCAGCAGGAGAACGCGCGGTTGCACTCTACGCTCGCACGTAGGCTCCAGGAGCTGGCCGACGCCAAATGGCTTATCTGCAACGGTGAGAAGCATTTCGGCTCGCTGTGGCGCGATGCAACGGCCGAGGACATCAACGCGGTTACCAGACGTGCTCTACCACAGCCCGGTGAGCAGAAATAGGCGCGTGAATACCAGCGGGAACGGTGCTCGCGCGCCGACCGGTCTGGGAATAAACTACGAACCCTGGCCCTGCAGCAGGGTGCGCCGAATACCTGCAGTCCAACTAACAGCGGGTGACACGTGACCAAGGCGGAAGCGGCTGAGTTCGTGCGACAGCACTGGGATGAAGCAGACGGCTGTGGCTCGTGCGGCTGGAAGTCGTGTCTGTACGAGCACGAGCCGATCGAAGTGGACGATGAGGATCTAGCACAGGGGTACGTGCGGTTTCCCTGCTTCAGCGAGGATACGAGAGAGAATGGCGTTCATCGCGGCATTCGCATCTACTTCCCGGATCAACCATGACCAGAGCAATCTATGAAACGGTCATCTGGCTACCAAAGACACGCAGCTGGAAGAAGATTACGATGAGCTACCCGTCACACTGGCTAGCGAGAGTATGGGCTCGCTTGTTCGGGTGGAGACTCATCGGATAACTCAACGGAACGTAATGTGAGTGCTTCCGCCCTGAACAAACTGCAGCAGCCAGAGTAGTAGAATCACTCCGACGATCACGTAGATCACAACCTTGATGATCTGCGGGATACCCGGTATCTGGTTGATCCCCCATAGGATGAGTCCCACGATACACAGGGCGATGAAAGCAACGAGCAGCGTTGTGATCATGGAAACCTCCGTAATAGAAACGCGCCAGGCTTGAGCTTGTTCCCCTCAATGTCGCTGAAGCTGGGGAATCAATTCTGATTGGAGTCCGGCGAGTCTTTGGATGGCATCACGACACTCACCGGCTCCATCCCCAAGGTCTTGAGCAAGCGATCGATCGCCTGATGCTGCGGGGGGATCAGTAGTTCCTGACTGATGGCCGGAGGCTGGCACTGGATCACGACGGGGGGCGGGCTTGGCTTGAGCGGCTGCGAGCAACCGGCGAGCGAAGTCCCGATCAGTAGCAGCGTTATCGCGCTCTGCCATGAGCTGAGAGACGACTTGAGCATTGTGGGCCTCGGTGGATTGGCGGGCGGTGATCTGGGCTTGTAGGGCGTCTGCGGCGGCTTTCTGGGCCTTGGCGTCGGCCTGCGCCACTTCGGTCTGGTAGGTGGCGAATTTCGTCTTCAGGCCGTCGTAGCGAATATTGTCGATCCCATGTGCGATAAATCCGCCCGCCGCGGCAGTAACCATATACGGCCAGGCGATACGCAGGAACGCGAGGATGGCGGTCATGGGGAGGCCTGAGCGATTTTCGCGCTATTGTGGAATCCCCGGCGCGCGGTCATGAGACCGGAGATGATCAGGATCGCGTGCGAGACCACAGGTCCCCACTTGGGCCCCAGCGTGGTCACGATGACATTGATCGTGGCCTGATCCACGAATTCGAGTGTGGCGATGCCAGCGGTAATGAAGCCGATGATCTTCGTACCGTGGCTCGCCCACCAGCCTTGCCAGATTGAGACGATGCTCATGTGACTCCTCCGATCAGTAGTAGTTGTGCAAGTTTCTGATAGCGCCCGGCGAGCTCGGGATTCTCGACGTGGCACTCTGTGGCTGCGGATGCCCAGTCCTGCCGGGAAAGCGCCGCTAGCATGTGCGGGAAATGGAGAAGCCCGGCGAGTCCGTTGTTGAAGGCGATGTCGAGCAGGACAGACTGGCGTACGGGATCGAGCGGCGCATACCAGGGGTACTTGGCGAGTGCCTCCTGCAGCTCTTCCAGTTGCGCCTGAAGGGCGGCTGCGGCGACTCTCTGGGAGATCCCGGCGTCGATGTTCAGGCCGTAGCCGATAGTCTTGTGGCCTTCCGTGTCGACGTAGAGGGTTGCCCGGAAGCCCTCTTCCTGCCGCAGACGCGGAAGCACGATGTCGATGGCTGTCACAGCCGTCTCCGATGGATCCCCGATTCCGCGAGCGGATCATCCCCGGCTCGATCCCGCAGCACAGCAACCTTGGTGCGAATCTCCGCGAGGGAGTCCGCTACCAACTGCCGGTTGAGAGATGCGCTCTCGTTTTGTTTCTCCAGCATCTCCTTGACTTCATCAAATTGGCCTTTGACATCAACTGCCACCTTAGCGGCAATCGCTTCCTGCTCCGTCCGGGTTGGACGAGCATTCAACCTTGCCTCCAGTCGTACTAACCACGCCACAATGGCGCCCAGGACTCCCAGTCCACCCCAAACATCGTTATCTGGTATTTGCACATCTATCGATCTCTTATTGCTTTCAAACTGTGCCGTCTGCACGGCTCGCTTCATACCGCCGTGCTAGGCTCTCTTCCCCACAAAAAGGATGTCGGGTATGAGAATAACAATCGGTCTGTTTGCCATATTGCTGACGGCTTGCGGTGGAACCGCTGTTACACCCGCCACAACCGCTCAAAGCGCTACTCCACCGACCGTTCAAGGCCCGATCGTGTTCGTAGGAGATAGCATCACGCAGTTCTGGGACTGGGGCGGGTTCATCGTTCCCGATCCCACCCTCTCGGTTCTGGTGCCGGGTGAGATCAATGACGGCATCGCGGGCAATCGCACCGATGAGATGCTGGCTCGATTCGATGCCGTCCTGGCCCAACATCCGGCAGTGCTCGTAATCCTGGGGGGTACGAATGACATCCGTCAGATCCAAAACCCCACGGTCGACAACATCGCAACCATGGCGGAACGCGCCTCGGCGACCGGCGCATGGGTCATTATCGGTACCGTGCCGCCTGCCAGCGTGACACTCTATCCCACGAGTGATGCGCCCGATGATCCGACCAACCTCGCCCGTATCCGGGCCTTCAACGTCCAACTGCGCACCCTGGCGAACGCCTACGGCTATACGCTGGTCGACTACTACAGCGCCATGGTGAATGCGGATGGCACACAGAATCAGAGCCTGTTCCTGCCGGCTGACCTGATTCATCCCAACATCGAGGGATACCATGTAATGTGGACCGTACTGCAGCCTACCCTGCGGGCTGAGATGCGCTAGAGGTTCCACGATATCTCCGTCAATCCTGGCAATCCGCCCACGCCTCCATTGGTGAAGTTCGCCGTACCGACAATATCCTTGAAGACGCTGATAGCCCCTGTCGCGGCGACAATAACGACCTGGCCCAGTTGATTCAGGGTGCCGCCGCTGTCCTCGACAATGACAGCCTGGCGCAAATTGGCGGAAGGACGAAACTGCACCGGAAGAACCACTCCATACGCAAAGCTTGCCGCCGCCGTAGTCGTGCCTTGGGTCGCTGGTAGAGCAAGCGTCACCATCTTCCCGTTGGGCGACATACGCACGGTCCACTGGACTGCAACAGTCAATGCGCCCGTGCAGGCCGTGGAGGCGGATGTGAAGCTGTCATTGTCGATGCCGTAGACACCACCCAGAACATCCGAGTAGAGATTGCTACTGGAGCTTCCACTCAGAGTAATGTTCGTGCGCGCGCCGATGAACAGATTGTTTGTGACGTTACCGCCTGCCTGCCCGACGACAGTACCCGACTGAAGGGTCTCGATCACGCTATCGGAGAGGGTATAGGCGGAAAGCGTCTTGCCGCTGGTGGCGCTTGAGCCGTTGCGGATATTCAAGGCCTGCATGGTTACGCCGGTATTGAACCTCACCAATTCGTTGACACTGTCGGACTGACAGTTATCGATTGTCCAGGCCACATTGATGCCAGCGGAGTTGGCGATGTAATACCCGTATTGTGGCTGTAGCCCCCCACCGATAACCTCTCCTCGCATGTCTCGGAAGGAGATATCGTCACAGGCTTGATTACCCGTCTCACTCACATAGGCAAGCCCATGGGCGTTCGCGAACAGGCCGCCATAACATTTGAAGTTTGAGCAGTTCTCTAGCTGTATGCACAGTTCATTCACAGATCCGCTATTGCCCGTATTAAACAGGGAACAGGCGATCACTCTATGCTCGACATTGCTCTGTGAGCCGGAAGCCACCGTAGTAAAGGTGGAAGTCCATCCCTGTGGGTTCGTCGAGTTCCACGATAAGACAATGCTACCAGGCTGGTTGTTGTATATCTCACAGTTGAACCAGGTGTTTTCCTCGGAGGCATACTGGTAGCCCACTACCTTGAAGGTACTGGTCGTGGATGTCTTGATGTTGTTGAATCGGTGGATGCCAGCGCCCGTGGCCGCCAGAGGTCGTGCGCAAAAGAATAGGGTCAGCGGTACTGCACTGGAAACAGTGTTCGTCTTGACCGAGAAGTTGTTGAAAGTGCATTCGTTGGAGGCTGTGAGATCGAAGGTATGCCCGTTATTGTTACCCGCTACGAGAGAGCAGCCCGCATTAGAGCTTGCATTGCCGCTGGACTCATCGTTGAAGGTGACCCCGTGAATATTGGTCCAGTTGACCGCGGTGTTGAGCGCGTAAGGAGCGGTCGCGCCCCAGCGGACCACGCAACCCAGCTTATTCGCCACCTGTCCTGCCGCAGTGAAGGCGGCCGCCATATCAGTGGTGCCAGGAGTGGTGTTGGTTCCATAGCGATCCACATATCCCGGGGGATATGAATAGTTCGTCGGCGTCACCCCGGCTGAAACTTCAGCGGCAGTGCGCGCGTAGTAGCCGATATTGCCCGAGACCAAATCGAGCAGCGGTGCGGCATTGACACCCAGGTAGAGTTGTGCCCAGGAATGGGTCGAATCACCCAGTGTGAACGTATTGGTTGGGTTGGGAATCAGATTGATACTGAGTTGTCCCGCTCCGAACCCACCTGGGATGTTATCGACCGGCCAGCCCGGGATCGTGTTGCCGAACTGATCGGTCAGGGCGAATTTGTAGGTGAGCGTCGGATCGAGCCATAAAGAGCACTCACCCCGGAAATTCAGGTTGATCGGGTTGGTGTTCTGAGTCGTCTGGGTCGAGTCGACATAGGTCGCCTGGAGCGTGCTTGTCCCGGCCCTATAGGTCGTGAGAATACCAAACGCCAACGGCAGGCCGTTGTTGTCGAAGAACTTCTGAACACCCGTGGGTGAGAGTTGCGCGGTCATGAGTAGGAAAACACCACTGCACCATTCCCTCCGGTCGTTGCCGGATCTCCGATGCCACCGCGGCCGTTGCCGCCCGCGAGGCCCCCATAATTGACACCCGGAATGCCGGTGCCTCCCGTGCCTCCGAATCCCCCTCCGGCCGGTGTCTGACCGTTGTTTCCCGTGTGTCCGCTGGTGTTCACCACCGTGCCCCCGGAGGCGGTTCCTCCAGCCCCTCCACTACCCGGAGCGGAAAGACTGGTCGCCGCAGTTCCCCCTGCCCCTCCATTGGCGGTGATGGCGGTAATCGTGAACGTCCCGCTGCTGACGGTGGATGCGGTACCCGAGGCTCCGGTGCCCCCTGTCGGAGCGCCTCCAGATCCCACGAAATAGGACATGGTCTGCGTACCGGCACCCGCGACGGATATCGAGGTGCGGGAATAGCCTCCCGAGCCTCCCCCACCACCGCCGGCATCACTGATGTCATCGCCGAACCGAGCTCCACCGCCACCGCCCGCGCCAAAGACCTCAACCACGAGGGTGGTAAAGCCTGCGGGAATGGTTTCCGTCCCAGAACCCGGGGTCGTATAGATCCGCGTCACCCCGGGGGTTGCCCCACCGAGGGCGAGCAGGTTGGTCGTGAGGTAACTGCCTGCACGAAGGGTCGTGTTGCTGGCCGTACTCGCTGCCTGGGCCCAGGACACTCCAAAGGTGCCGGCGCCAGAAACCAGCAGCACGCCTTTGTAGAGCACGCCATTGCTGTTTGAGGTGGTGGAGACCGTCGCATAACTGATAGTCGCGCCATAGAAGCTCTCGAGCTTCGGCCCGTAGGCGGCGGCATTGACTAGTCCTGTCGCCACCGCCGGAGAGGTCGCCCGCGAATCCGTCGCCGACCCATTGCCGGTGAACTTGAAGCCAGCGCCGGCGGCGACCGAATCAAAGAGCATGAACAGCTCGTAGGAGTACTTGCCGATCTGCAGGGTCGGCGTGACGAGATCGGGATCCGCGGTGAGCGTGACCGTGCTTTGCCGGGCGGTATCGGCGGGTTTCACGACCGAGTAGCCGTTTGTTCCGGAAGCGTACTGGTAGATGAGGACACGCCAGATCCCCGAGCCCATGTACTCCGCAAGGAAAGAGTCCCCATTGGCAGCGATAATGTTGGTGTTACCGGGGAGAACCAGGCTGGAGGATGCCGTCAGGGTGGGCGTTCCCGAGATACGCACGATGTAGATCGGCGCCACGATCTGGGCGGAGGTCCCGAAAGAAGTGATCGTCGCGGTCCCTGTGATCTGGGCGTTGTGACCGGAGACGCTCCCCAGGTCGGTCGTGGTGGCCGCAGCGATCGGCACTTCTGCCCCGAAGGTTCCGACATTCACCCCCACGCCAGAACCTCCGTAGAGCTGCCACACGCCGTTGATGGAGATGATGGAGACGAACTGCCCGGAGAGGATCTGGTTGGCTCCGAGCGCCGTTCCATTGGGGTTCAGGATGGCCTGGGGGCCCGCTCCATTCACGTTGATGGTGCTGGGACCGGTATTGCTGTTCGATGGAAGCCAGTAGATCACCTGCCCGTTGGTATTGGCCGGGACGGGAGAGGTGAAATTCAGGATGTAAGCGTTCGATACGCCCGTGTCGACCCCGCCATAAAGGGACAGGAGCGCGGCATCCACGATGTTGTCGACCGGGTAACCGGGGATCGCATTGCCTGCGGAATCGGTCAGAGCGAACTTGTAGGCGACATTGGGCAGCAGCCAGATGGACGCCTCGCCTCTGAAATTGAGGGTGATCGGATTGGTGTTCGTCGTGGTCCCGGTGGAATCGATGTACGTCGCGATCGGGTTATTGGTGCCGCCCGCGTAGGTCGTGAGCAGCCCGCCGGCCAGTGGGACCCCGTTATTGTCAAAAAACTTCGCCACCGGTGAGGGCGCAAGGAAGGCAGCTGTCATATACTGCCCTCATGAATCCCATGGGTGCGTGGTGGCTGTTCGCCGCTCTTTTCAAAGCTGCTCGAGTATGGGAAAGGCGTTTGGCCCGTCGCCGGGCTCAATTTGATGCCTTCATGCGCAAGGTGTTTATGGAGCATCCGAAAGACTCCTGATGCCCTTCTGCCATTTCTTGACGGCAGCGTGCTCAGTGGCCACAGATCCGACCTTGGCGCCCATCGCTTCCCCGACTGCCGCCCCGCCGGCAGCTCCTAATGGCCCAAGCGTAGATCCAGCGCCGGCTCCGGCGGCCCCGCCCACATGGGCCAGAGCCCGGCTCATAAAGCCACGTTTCACGGCATTCGCAGCTTGCGCGGCAGCGCCCGGATAGGACTGGTTCACCGACAAGATGTTGCCGGCTGAGCGAAGGTCCTGAACGCCTTGGAGTACTTCGGATTGATCGGCGAAAGCGCTTTGGAGCTTGGCGGAGTTCGCCTTGACGACTTTCTCTACTCCGCGAGCGTTCCATTGGCCCGAGGTCGAGTTGCCGGCGTCGTTGATCTTGTTCAGCAGATGCGCCTTGATTTCGGCCTTTGCGGCTTGCGCCAGAGGCTGGATTTCCTGCGGCATCGTGTCGAGCGTCTTCAGAACGTTGTCGAACTGGGCAACCGGGAGACGCGTCAGGGTGTCAGGCACCTTCTCAAAAGGTGTCGTACGGTTGATGGGTGTCTGCGGATCGTGCTCCATGAGCCGACTGATGCCATTCGGGTTATCGAGCGTCTGCTTGCGCATCTGCACGAGCGCGCGGGCCGGACCATAGATATCCTCACCGGCTCCTTTCAATACATCGTTGTCGAGTACGTCTTTGAGATCCCCGATCGCGCTCTTGTTGTCATTGGTCCAGATCTGGTTCAACCACTGACGCACCTGTTCGGCGCCGGCGACATTGAATCCCTGCGGGGATTGTTTGCGAAACTCCCCGAGCTGATTCTCAACCGAGGTAAGCAGATTGCCCTGATCTTTGGCGAGCAGCGTGTTGCGGAACTTCGGGTCCTGAAGGAGGGCATCGACACCTTCAAGATTTGTGACCGGGCCACCGCCGGCGCGCTGATCTGCGGTCCCATAAATCTTTTTGCGCTGCTGCTCGAACCATTCTCCCAGCGCATCGAAGGGTTTGGCGATCACTTGGCCGCGAGAGTTGAGGCTGTCTTCATCCGTGCCCAAAGTGCCGCCCGTCTTTTCCACGAGTCCCTTGGAATGCCGTTGCAGGGCTTCGCGTTCGGCATCAAATTGCGCCTTGGCCTGAACGCCTGCGGGTTCATCAAACTTGCTGAGCTGCCAATCCGTGGCCGCCGCTTTGGCATCCCCCTGCAAGGCACTCTCACGCGCATTCTCCACGCCTACACGCCGTAGAATATCGGCCCGCGCATCACTAGCACCCTTAGGCAACCCGCCTTCTACGGGCTCGGTATCGATGGAGACACCCGGTTTACCTGGTACAGCCTCTACCTCAAAAGGTATTGCTCGGGATGCCCCCGCCATTGAAGGTTCGGCAGTAGTAGCGGGCTTTTCGGTACCCCAACCCGGACTTGTGCGTGTGGTGGGGATATCGGTGCTTATCTCTCCCACGAAAGGCTTGGCGCCGAGTGCGACCTGCCCAATCCCGGAAATGATCGGGCCGAGTGCGGTCGATCCACCACCAGTTGTCGGGAGGGCTGTTGACGGGGGACCGTATCCGATCGTGCCAGCCTTGTCGGACAGCAAAGGATTTCCGCCTCCCACGTCTTTGCGTTGATTTAAGCGGTTTATGTCGGTGGCATTGTTGATCGTCTCGCTGAGGATATCGAAAGCCTTTCCGGGCCAATTGAGCGGACTGCGCGGGCTATCAACTAATAGGTCAGCCGCCTGAGTCGCCGCATCTTTAGGCTGATAGGTATGTTCGGAAATGAATTGCTGATTCCGTTTATCTACTTCTGATAGTGGTACGCCTGTGGCAAGGTCGTAGACACTTCGAGCACCGGCCGCAGCATTGGCAGCGAGTCCAGTAGCTGCATGAAGGAACATGCCACTTATCGTCGATTTCCAAGGTCGGATTCCTCCAGTCTGAATGCTTTTGTTATCCGTATTCTGTGCGTGTGCCGCAAGTGCAGTATCCAGAGGGTCACTCGACTGGGTATCCGCAGCTCGCGTGGCAAGAGCCATATCCAAAGGGTCACCGCTCACGGCAACTGCCCTTGCTCGAGTGCCTGGAGGTTTTTGCGCTTCTGCCGCAAGGATGCCGCCTCACTGGGAGATAGTTCAGATAGAACCTTCTGGACCGCCTGTGGATCTTCTTTGATGCGCTTCTGTGCGATCTCCAGCCGGAAGATATTTGGATCGAAGTTATCGACCCACGCAGATTTGAATTGTTGGACCGCCTTAGGACTCGGATTTCCGGTAAATCCTTCGATCTTATCTAACCCTTTGCGGTATGAGTGCAGTCCTTCCGCAAGCGCCTGATTCAGGTCGTTCTTATCCTGTAGTGCTTTCTGTTGGTACTGGGCATTGCCAGCAATCGCCTGCGAGGTCTGCGAACCCTCATTGGTCGAGGGCAGCCCCATCTGACGACGCGTAAGGGCTGCTTGACGGTCTAGATAAGCGCCAATGAGTTGGTAATCCGCCACATTGTTGGCTCCGAATGGCGCACCCATGGCTCCCAAGGCGTGATGCCAGATATCAGTGCCCGGTCCTGTCGCAGTATTCGCCGACAGCTTGCGGATGACATTGCTCAAAGAGACATTGGTGCCGTAGTCATTGTCGGCCTCCCGCACCTGCGCTATATGCTCCCGAGCGGCTTGCGCGGCAGCACGAAAGTTTTCCTGAACTGCGGTCGGTGCGTTGGGCGGTGGTGCATCATCTTGTGCCGTACGTGGGGCACCAGATTTTTGTGGAGTCCCTGTGCCACCGCCCAATGTGGCCACTCGCCCCGTAGAGGGAGTAACGGTCGCAATCGAACCCGCTGGAGTGGTCACCACCTGCTGCTTATTGATCGGCGTGCCCGCTGGCGTGACTCCCGTACCGAATCGATTGATCCCCACCGGCTGAATCTGAGTACCGGTATCGACCGTGCCCGCCGTCGTTTGCGGCTCACCCGTCGCCGCCGCCGCCCAGCGGGCTGCTATCGAACGTAACTGATCCTGGCTTGCTCCATTGGGCAAGTGCATGATCTGACTGGTCAGCAACCGGCTATATTGCGGGTCATTCGGATGAGCCAGCCGCAGACGTTCGATGTCATTTATGATCTTGCTATTATCTATGTTTGGATCTGCCGCCCAAGAAGCGAACGTATCGCCCATCTCCTTCTTCTGGCTCACTGTGAGGTTCTGATGTGCCTGCTTGTTGGCGATCACCTCATTGGCCTGGGACAGGAGTGAGCTGACCTGACTCTGTCCATAGACAGGTGCGACACGAAGGATGTCATTCGCCATCTTCTGGCGATCGAGTCCGCCGTTACCGTCGTCGTACTGACCGCTTTTCGCACCGTAAATCGCCACCTGTTGAGCAGCCTGCAGTTCACGGTTTTTCTGCTGATCCTGCTGGACGTTCGCGGCAATGCCTTGCTGTTGAATGGCTCCGGTAGCCAGATTCTGCTGCGCCTGACGAATGCCGATGATCGAGGCGAGCGTGGAGAGCCCCTGATTCGGATCAGGCGGTTTGATCTGCGTCGCAACCGGAATCATGTCGGGCATACATTCTCACGGAAGGCACGAACCCAACGCTTCCCGTTCAGGATTCGGGAAACCTGCGAAGGACTCACGCCAAATTCATGGGCAATCCTCACTTGAGGAACACCGGATTGTCTCTTGACCTTTATTTCCAGCACCTTCGCTACAGTCAGTTTTGCGCACAGGTGATTCTCACCATGAGCTGGAACCCAATATTTTCGCGGTACTGGCATTACGGTTGCCCTCCATAACCTGCATCAGAGGTCACACTCCCTCCCCCGCCGAGCGAGTATGAGTAGGGATCTGAGGCGTAGGGATTATTGTTATTACCGGCCAGCAACCACGGTGTTGCAGCGTTGGAGAGCGCGCCGCTCCAGGCATTCGCAGCCCCAACTGTTCCGCCTGCCAGTGCTGTCCCGATGTTCTGGGCGCTCTGAGCGGCTTGACCCGCGAGCGCCGTACCGCTTTGAGCCTGTTGACTCGCCGCGCTCTGACCGAGATTCGAGATTCCCGCGAGTCGGCTGTAGATGTTGCCCGTCTGGGTCTGATACTGATTGAACGCGTTGTTGAAAGCCGTGCCCGCCTGTCCCTGGTTGAAGCTGATGAGGTCCTTGAGCGCAGCACCCGACAGTGCCCCCTGCCCTGCGGTATCCCCATTCAACACCCCTTGCTGGCCTTGCTGTAGCTGGAACTGATAGGCCGGGGAGTACTGCTTCATGAAGTCCGCGGTGAAGGGGGTCAGGAGACTCCCATACCCGCCTCCCATGCTGGAGGCATCCGTACCGGGAGCTCCGGCATTGTTCGGCTTCACTCCCGGCGTTCCGATACCCAGGAGATAGTTCAGCTGGGATTGCGCGCCTTGACCGGCAGACAGAAACGGCTGTTCCTGCTGGGTGATGGTGTTGAATTCACCTTGGGAGATGTCCTGGGCGCGTCGTGCGCCTGCGGCCTGTTGATCGGCCGCATCACCGGCGGCATTGGCGGAAATAGCCGCACCCGCAATCCCTGCTATTCCGACTGCTGCGGCTACGAAGGTCATGTCAGCGCCTTGTCTTTGAGAATGTTCCCGGGCAGAAAGACCGCATTAGGATCTTCTTCCACCAACTCCTGCTCGATCACCTCGAGATCGGTCTCGAACGTACGATGCACCGTCATGCAGACGGAATCCTCGTGCGCATACACCGCCCGCTTGGTGCCGGGCTGGGACACCATGATGCGCGGGGCCTTGATGCGCTCCCGCTTGCCCTCTCCGACGATCGTCACCTCACCCTGTAACACCACGTAGAAGTGCTCTTTCTTGTGCACTTTCCCCACAATGAGCGTGTCCTTGCGACGGGCGACTTCACGGCAATACATGCCATCGGCGAAGTAGTGGCGCGTCTGAATCTCAACCTGCGGCTCATTGGCAATGCTCGCCTGCAGGCGCTCGATGTCCTCACGGGTTGGGATCTTCTCTGGGATCATTCTGTTTCCAGGATCAAGACCGGGTTAGAGAAATGCACGACAGTCGGATAAGCCGCGAGAATCGCCGCTTCTAGTCCTACTGGAGGACTACGATCAACGCAGCTCAGGCACGTCTTGGTTGCTGGGTCCAGCGTCTGGAATGTGTATATGCCATCTTCAACGTAATACGTGACCTGCGGTGGTGTTGCTTCGACTGCGATGCCATCGATCAGGAGTTTGTAGTCCTCCCAGTTATTGGCGGTGATCGTCGTGCCAGAGATGTCCAGGGATTCGGTCAACTCGATGGCACTCGGGAAGGCTGCCAATAGCGTCTGCTCGGGCAGATAGCCATCCTCGGCGATCAACACAAAAGGCATTGTGGCGGGGAAACCATAGACGGCGAAGTTGCCTGACTGGTTATGCCAGTAGAGCACGCGCATGAACGTCGAATAGGCATTCGCCATGGCCATAAAATCCGTGAAGGATTCAAAGTAGAAATTCATACCCACTCCTTGAGTTAGAGGTCATAGCAGAAGCCATAAATCCTGAAATCCGCGACCAATGCGGAGGAGCTTGCGGCATTCACGTTGAAATAGGGAACTGACGTAAAGGTCGTCGTGGTTGCCTGGATGAGGCAATTGACATGGGTGAATGCACCTGTGAGACCGTTATAGGATTGCGTCGAACTAACTATTCCCGTTCCACCACGGCTTGGTGAAGGATAGATTCCTCCTGTGGGACTACCTGCGGCGGCGCCGCTTTTCCAGACCGCCGTGATGTACTGAGGGTCCCAAGTCAATCCGGTGAAAACCCGCGTGAATTGTTGATCCTGATTGGAAATAGCTAAATTGGCATTCGCCAGGACGAAAAGAAGCTGCAACCCGTTATAGGTTGCAACCGTGTTAACCGTAGAGCTTGTGGCAGCGCCGGGGTTAGCCATAGATCCTCACTGTGGAACGAAAGTCATGGTGGGTTTGACGCTCCACGTCACGGTTATGATGTCCGCAAGCGACACCGGGAAAACACCGGAAGTCTGTCCTGTTGAATGAAGGCTCGTGCGCGTGAACTGGATCCGCGACACCGTCCCTCCCGTCACGATCACAAAACCCTTTTGCGTGGCTTGAAAAGCAAAAGGGGAAGCACCGACAGTGATCGAGGACTCATCCGCGGGAGGAGTGCCGTTGTCAGTCGCACCGAACCAACGGCGCCATGCCGTCGACATGTTGCCTTTCTCGTCGATCGGCTGGGTATAGGTCGGTAGTGCCCGATATTGCAGCGTCATGTGATGGCCGCTTCCATGTAACAAGTGGCGCCGATGATGTCGCGCGCTACGGGATCGGTAATGGAGGCTTCCCAAACCCGATCCCGCGCCTCTCCAAGGAGATACCAGACGGCCCTGTTCTTGGTTTCTCCCGCCAATCCGATCGTCACCCACTGCTCCGTGGACCACGAAAACCCGCCATCATCACTCCATCGCAACATGCACTGGGGATTGGCTCCCTGGCCGTTCTGCAAACCCACACCGGGGGTGAATTCGATCTGCAGTTGGGCGAAGAACACCCGTTGACGGGTCGCTTTCTCCCAGACGTGGGGTGACCGACGTAGGGCGCGCAGGGGATTTCCGGCATCGGAATAAAACTTCCGACTCATCTGGTAGAACTGGCCGTTCTGGTAGTCGCCCACGATGCGCACGTTGCCGAAGTCCATGTAGCAACTGCTACGGTGGCGGTGATATAGGCCCGCCAGAGGGTCCCAGGAGAGGCGTTTGTGCCATTGCCCGGTGTTGAGGTCGTAACACCACGTCACATCAGCGGTCGGGAAAGTGAGCATGTAGAAGAGATGGCCCTCTTCCTCGTACGCATATCCGATCGCATCGCTCGTGACCGGATAAGAGGTGATCGCATGCTCGACCGCATGGTTTGAGATGCGTTGCCAGCTATATTGAGCGGTCATGACTACGAGGTTCTCGCCCTGCTCGTTCTTAGCGAGCCAGGCGAGCTGTGTCCCGGTTCGCGCGATGGAATTCACCGCGCCACATCCGATCTGGGGGGCCACCCCGGGAATGCGTGAAAAGGCAAAATTCGCCAATCCCGAATCGAACCAGACTTCCGTCGTGCGTTCACCGACCAACCACAGCTCGCGATTGTTCTCAAACAGCGTCACGAGGTTGTCGGTGGATGAGTCTTTCAGTGCGAAAAAGGCCCCCGGAAAGAGCACCGAATAGGCGGTGGGGCCGGTGGTGAAGAAAGTCCGGGTGCTGGGCTGGTTGAAAATCAGCCACCCTTCAATGAAGGCAATCCGTTGAGCACCCAGGAATCCCGGGTCGGTAATCTGGCCAAAGACCGGGATATTGAGAGTGATCGTGTCCGCGGCATTGGTGTTGGTCGCGGCATTGGACATGGTGAGCGTGAGTGCCACCGTATCCACTGAAACAATCTTGGTGCCGGCCGGGATGTAACCACTCGTATCCGTCAGGGTCCCACCGGAGGAGACAATGAGACCGTTCGGCAATGACCCCGTGAAGGTCATCGTCGTGGAGGTATTGGCAACCGCTGCGGTAAAACTGTTGGCGTAAGGGACGCCTGACAACAGGTAGTAATACCCATAGGTCCCATCGACGATCACCGCATAACCGCCCTTACCGGCGAACTGCACCCCGTTGTCCCGGATGGTCACCGGCCCCGCATTGGTGAGGAGTGTTCCCACCTGAGTGACCGAGAACTGGGGGATGCTCGTTTGAGTGGCCGGAACGGTGATCTGGACGAGATAGACGATGTTGGACACTACGATCAGGGCCTGCGTGCCTCCCGGGAGAGGCCAGGCACCCCGAGCCTGACCGGTGGTCGTCGACCACAGCGAGCTCAATCCCGGGCAGCCCAGCATCGCCACCGGCTCTTTGGCACGCTCTTCGGGATCGCGCTCGAGGTACCAGTTGATGGTGTCCTGCGCGTCCTGCAACGTCATGGGGGCCTGATAGGAAGGCCCACAGAAGCAGAAGTCGGTGGCCAGGTAGGTCACACGAAGCCCCCGTGGGTGATCCATCCCGCGTCCGTGGTGCGGCTGTAGATCAGATCCGAGTCGTAGCGCAGCGTGACGATCGGCTCGATGTTGTTGTTCTTAAGAAGGTCTTTCGCCTCCTTGCACTGCTGCTTGAGCTCAGGACTTGGGGTCTTGCCGAACATCGGACAAAGCTCCAGCCCTAAGAGCTTCTTCAGCGAGCGCGCATAGCCTTGCGGCAGATTCACCGCCTGGGTGAGGGCTGTGAAGTTGGTCAGGATCTGATCGGTGTAGAGATAGACCTGGCCTGCGATCGTGGGATTGGGATAGATCCGCAGTGACCCATAGGGGTAGGTCTGAAGATAGGCCGCCTCATAGGGCCACGGACCGGGGACGGTCTTGTAGCCGATCTCCTTGTAGCGCTCGAAGGAGACCTCGCAGTCAAACCAGTAATCAAGACCTGCGGAGGCAGAAGTCGTCACCCGCGTGAAGCTGTTTCGGATGCGCAAGGGCCGGGCAATGGCGAAATCACCCGGTACCGTGTAGGTGATGGTGTCGGCTGCCGTGAGCGTCTGGGTGGCATTAGCCGACATCGTCACGGTATTGATGTTCACCGAGGCCGAGGTCGTGGGCGTGCCGGTGAGCGCCGGCGTCCACGTGACCGCCGTACTGTTGTGGGTGAAGTTGGCCGAGCGGGTTTCCCCGTCACTGAAGGTGATGAGGTAGAGACCGGTGACGCCGGCCCAGATCGCGTTCAGTGTGGCGGAGGAGCCGGTAGGCCCTCCGGTAAAAGTAATAGCCACCGCATTTGCACCGCCACTGAACGACAGGATCGTCGCACCCGATGGGATGCCGGCTTGCACGTCCGAGAGGCTTCCGCGGGCCACCAGGTTACTCGGAACCGTAACGCCTGTGATGACGGGGCTCCCGCTGGTGAGATAGCCGGCGAATGTGCCTCCCACCGGATTACCGAGGGAGTATTGGTACTGCCCCGGTGTCCAGGCGAGGATGTTCTCCTGCTGGGTGAAGATGTACGCCTTGTCGTTGGAGAGGGAGTCCAGCAGATCATTCAACACCTGCAAACACACACCCGAAATCGTGGCGTTGATGACCTGTCCAGGGGAGTAAGCATTGATGTTGAGCAACGCCCCCTGGATGAGATCGCTCGCGGTTTGGGTGGTCGCGCTCATTCAATGAAGATCGTGATGACGGAACCGCTGGTGAGCGCGGTCGCATCGGTATCCGTGCCATTCTTGGTGATCGTCGCAAAGCACGGTCCGGCATTGGACAGGGAACTGACGAACGATTTGGTCAATCCCGTGGAAGCCGGAATCTGGAAGGTGACATTGGGCGCTGTGGTCCCGAGCGCCGGGGCGGTATTGCTATTGCCCTGCCACCAGATCTTCAGATAGGAGATGTTGGTGGAATCAGCCGTCACGGAGAAACCCGTGACGTTGATCTGCTTGTTCGGTGGACCGACCGCCTGGAGCACAGGCGTGCCGGTGGTCACCGAGAAATGGACCATTTGACTGGCCATTATTGCACGATGCTGGGAAGTTGCGTGTAGGGGACTATATCGGCACGGCACACGCTAAGAATGAATGGCTGCGCGGCCGTACTGGTCACGTTGCTTCCTGTGGTATTGCTCCACAGGAACGTGAGCGTGTTGGCAGAGCTCACATAGACATTCTCCACGCTAATACCGGAAACCGTGCTTTGCTGGTTCCAGCCGATGAAATCACCGACCACAACACCCGGTACCGTGACGGTCTGAGTCGCCGTCGAGTTGGCGTTGACATTGGGGACGGTGACGGTGGGCAAGTAAAGCAGCATATCGAACTGCTCATTACCCCGTTGTATGGTTGTACCACCTGGCATGACATTTCTCCTCAAAGGGGGCCCGCAGGCCCCCGTGGAAAATTAACCCGCGATCCGAAGGCCCAGCGTGCGATACAACGAGGCCGGACCGTAAAGCACGTCAGCACGTGTCGGCTCCGAGTCGTTGTTGATCGTGTACTGGGTGACGAGACGGATGCTCATTCCAACATCCTCATCGTCATAGGCTCGCGCCGCCATCTCCACACCCTGGGGCAGGGGCAGATCAGCGAAGGCCAGTGCGTAGGCGTACTTGTGGAACACCAACCCCTGCGGGGAGACCGTGTTCGCCTGACCCGTGCCGCCGTTCACCGTGATGGTGTTGCCGGTGCCGGTGGGCGCTGCGGTGACGTTCTGGAACTGACCACCGGAGATGATGGCATCTCCGATGGTGAGCGTCAGATTGCCGCTCGAGTCGGAGGTGTAGACACCCGTGTTCGCGTTGAACGTGCCGTTGGTCAGGTTGGCAGGTGCGAAGTAGATACCCGTGGTCGCAGCCCCATTGGGCGGGGTCTGGAAGCCACCCGGTGGCAACACCACAAACTGGCGGGTGGACCTGCCGTACTGCAGGCGGTTCTGTGGGTTGACCGGATAGACGCCGGAGATCTGGATGACATCACCGACCTTGATGACGCCGGTCGAAGCGGTCCATCCCGATGTTGCGAGTGTGCCATTGGCGGCCCATCCGGAGCTCAACAACGCCGTGCTGCCTCCGAGGCTGGAAGCAACAGTGGGTGTACCACCCTGGGCACCGGTGGTGAAGGACAGAATGTTCTGATCCTCCCACCAGTCAAGGCCTGCGAAGTCGCGCGCGACCATGCCCTTGTCGTTGTATTCGCCGATCTTGGCCTGGGGATTGAACAGGCCCTTGATGGCATCCGTGGCGGCCGACATGGAGATCGGGTCCAGCACGCAGTTCTTCTCACCCGTGGTCGGGCAGGCTTCCATCGCGAGGATGGCGCGCGCATCGGAGAAGAGCTTGTAGGAGGCCGGTTGTACGCCCGGTGTTCCGAGGGAGCCGCCGGTGTTCAACGTGTAGTACTGCGCCGAGTCCGCATCGATGCGGTTGGCGACGGTTGCAATCTGCGGGCGCAGGATGCGCTTCTTGAACATGTCCATGCTCAAGGCGAGATCCTGCGTCGTGAACTGCACATCCACGTGGAACTGATAGTTGAGGACGACCGGTACGTACGTCTCAAACGTGTCCTCGACGTTCAGCGGCGGCCCGTAGGTGCCGATGTAACGGGGCGGACGACGGATATTGACGGTATTACCGACCTTGGCGCCGGTCTGCGCGAATTCGTTCGAGTATTGACGCTCGACACGATTCGCAATGACCAGCTCGTTCTCCAGCACCACCAATGCTTCATTGGTGATGTAGGACATCGTGAGGAGCTGTTGAGTCACTTGAGGTCTCCTGAATGGGTTTACATCAGGAGCACTCGCTCACCTCATCGCTTCTTCCGGCGCTCGCGCTCGTAGGCCCGCAATTCCTGGAAGCTCATCTTGGCAGGGTCCAGGTTCACGGTACCCGCGCCAGTGCCGGAGATCGGCGTAATGGGCGGCGGTGCTCCACCACGCCCGAGAGCCTTCGCAGGAGCCGCGGCCGCAGGTTCTGCGGGTTTCGCCGGCTTCTCGAATTGAGTCTCGAGCTTGCCGACGCGGGCTACAGCCTTGGTCGGCGAGAGTTTTGCGATTTCTTTCGCTTCTTCTGGGTGATTGGCCAGGTAATAGGTCAAGTCAGCCCCGTGATCGCTCTCGGTGATGTATTGGAGCACCGCATTGGGGACAAACATGTCTGCTGCCCCCACAACTTTCAGGAAATCAGGATACTTTGTCTCGGCTACCTGCAACCGCGCGCGCCATTGCGCTTCCGATGCTGCTTTCTGAGCCGCCTCTTGCTCTTTCTGTCGCTCTGCTTCCTTCTCGCGCCACTTCAATTCAGCGCGATAGTCAGCCTTTGCATCCGTGTACTTGTCCCAATCGATCTGTCCTTGGTCGTTCGTGAAATCTTTCGCTTCTGGCGCCTTCAACTCCGGCTCTTTGACCGGAGGAGTCACCTTCGCTTCCAACTCTTTGGCCCGGCGCTCGGCTTCGGCGAGCTTTTCCTCCGCCACACGGGCGCGATCGAACTGATTCTTGGCAAACGCCTCCGCATCGGCGGCAGCTTCCTGCGCCTCTTTCATGGCGCGGTGCTTCTTGCCGATCTTCTTCCGGATCTGCTCGGAAAACTCCAGTTCGTCAGGCTCGAGCCCCTCGTTCGGGTCATCAGAAACAGGTGTCTCAGACGGTTTGATCTCGGCAGGAGATTCGGTGGGCTTCAAATCCACCACGGGAGCGTCTTTCTTGACCTCCAGGGGAGCCGCACCGTTGGTCTTGGGCTTGTGATCGGTGACATGGGTCACCGTGCCCTTCTCGATGAACTCCTGAAGACCTGCGCCTGTGACGACTTTACCCATGTTGTTCTTCTGTTTTCTCTTTCTGAGCGTCGACGATGTCCTGGGCTTCCTCGAAACGAGTGCGGCCCGAGAGTCGGAGCATTTCGTGCAGTTCTTTCCATTCCATCGGTGACATGGTTACACCTTCACCATGTTGGCAATGAGGTCTTGGGCAGCTTCTTTGTAGAACGACAGGGCATACATCTGTCGCTCCTGATGTTTGTGTACGAACTCGGGGTGAATGGAATGCCCCATCGTGACCTCGAAGTCACAGCTGTAGCCGGCCGGATTCCACTGGATGTCGTTGTCCGGGGCATTCTCCAGGCGCCACTTCTTGGACAGGTAGAAGTAGAGCATCTCGGAGACCGGAGGCCAGGCGTGGGTGAAGTCCCCATAGGCCCGGTTACTGCACCAGTGGGGAGTCGTGATCGTGGCTTTGCCACCCTTCACCAGCACGCGATGCATCTCGTTGAAGATATGCACCCGCTCGGCACCGCTGAAGTGCTCGAGCGCATGGGACATGTGGATCTCTTCGACCGATCCATCCGCCCACGGCCAGGGCTGCAGGAGATCTGCCACCGTATCCACGCCGTCAAACTTGCGCTGGTCGACGCCGTGAAAGCCCTCTTTCTTGCGCGTCCCGCAGCCTAAATCTAAGCGAAGGGGCAAATCATTCTGATTTGAAGCGACTGCGTTCATCTCTCGCCTTTAAATGATGGAATGATGTGAATGACCAACATGACTCACCACATCATGTCGGGCGGCCCGAAGTCGCCCTTGTAGTCGTAGTGCCCGACTTTCACTGAGCAATCGATGCCACAGCGATAGCCGTACTTTCTCGCATCCGACCAGAAGGTCAGGTCCTGCGTCCCTACCCCCTTGCCATCCTTGCCGTCGTAGGTCTCAAACCACGGCTTCTTCAGACGTGAGTCCTTGAACATGGAGAGCCGCCAGAGATTGAAACCCATCCCTGTGCCATAACACTCCACGAGGCCGCCCTTCGGGTCCGGCGGCTGGGGGCGGTAGTTCGGCATGGGATCCTTGATGTCACCCCATATCTGCGCACAGCCGCCCTCACCCTTGGTGAAGTAGAGTCCGCCGATACAGGACAGCTCCGGATGCGCGTCCATGCGCTCCATGAGTTTCACGACTCCATCCCCGGGGGGACAGTTGTCGTGTTCGATCGTGAGGATGTATTCCCACGTCGACAGATCCGGGTGAGCCAGGATCTGCTCGATGGCCCGCGAATACGCATCCCCGACTTCCAACCCCTGGGCCAGGATGCGCACCAGGCCGTTGTTGGGCGGGAAACACAGATTCCAGTGGCTCAAAGCCACTTTGGCCGGAATCAGGTCGGAGGCGGGGATGATCACGATCGTGCGTTGCCGCTTCCAGCTGGCCCCTTTCAACAGGCGTGCATTGGTCTCAGTGAGATCCTGATTGTGCGCGCCGCCGAAATCTGCCATGACCAGCTGGGGTTTCATCAATAGTTCCTGATCACAAAGGCAAAGTTACCGCCGAGCAGGTTCGCGCCCGTCTGGTTGATCTGCGTGACGTTGACCGTACCCGGAAGAACGGCAGTGGCCGCCGAGTACACGCCCATCGCACCGTAGAGTCCGGAATTGGCGGTGGTCGCGGCGGTGAACTCCGCGTAGTTGGTCGCGGTCTGGTTGGTGAGGGCTGCCTGGATGGACGCACTGAAAGCCAGTGCGGTGGTGGCGGTGCCGATGCTTGATGCCGTGGTCGACAGTCCAAAGGCGACGTAGTACTCACCCGGCTGAAGGTTCACGTTGACCGGAACCGAGATCGGACGCACCGCGGCCGCCGTCAGCTGGCTCTGGCCGGAGTTGTTCGATGCCCAGGTGTAGGTCGTCTGGGTTGAGCCCTGAGACAGCAGGGACAGGAACGTGGTCGAGCCTGCCGTATTGACCGAGGTGAGCGCGGTATAGATACCCGCCATCGCCGTGTAGGCCACCGCGCCGGTATTGGCCGTGGCGGAGGTCGCGACCGCGATGTTGAACAGGCCGTCCATCCGACTGCCGGATACCGCGGCGGTCACCGGAACGTAGTTGAAGCTGAGAGTACCGTTGCCGAACGCTCCACCATTGGTGAAGCCGACGGGATAGATCATGCGCGAGAGCGGTCCGGTGGACAGGAACAGCTCAGTGTTGGGAATGCCGGCAATCGCCGGTCCTGGATTAGCCATGGAGATCTCCTGGAGGATGAGGGTAGAAGGTCATTTGGGGGACTTCTCGGCCTTCTCAGCCGCCTGGATCATCTCTTTTGCTGCTGCCCGGTCATGGGCCGCCTCGGTGTTGGTGTTCAGTAACTGACCCGCAGCCCCGATCTCCGCCACCGCGATGGAGGCCTGGGCTTTGACATGCGTGTCTTCACGTTTGGTATCGGCGTTCACCTGGGTGTCATGCACCTTGGTGCTCGCCTGGGTCTGGATCTTCTCGCGCTCGACGTCCATCCAGCCCTTCTCGATCGAGCCCTTGTACTTGAGCTCCAGGCCCTGCTGCTGGATGGTCTGCTGGGCCTGCTGGAGCTGTCTTTGCAAGGCTGTGACGATGTTCTTGGCCTGATCGGGAATGCCCTTCATGACCTTCTCCAAACCTTCCGGATTCATCGGCATGACCCGGTCGGCCAACTGCTCGCTGTAGGGTCCGTCGATGGAGCGGAAGAGGAGGTCGGCACCGTTCTTCGCCACGATCTCGGCGACGGGGGCGATCTTGAGCAGGTCGATGAGCTGCTCGGCGCCCTCCTGGCGCTTGGTCTCGTAGCCGGGGCCCGTGTCCATCACGACATCGAACCGACCCACGGTGACGTCGTATTTGATCTTCTGGGTCTGCGGGTCGATCGCGTTCAGCTCGACGGTCTCCGGCGTGCCGTCCTCTCCCAGGATGCGTTGCATGCGCTGGGTGGAGTAGTAGGCGCGGATGTACTCGAGCAGGATCCGGCCGCCGTGGGCTATGGCGCGGGTCTGGTTGTCGTAGTACTGGAAATGTCCGATGTCACTGAGAGCTTGACGTCGGCGTAATGCCACGCCTGAAACCACTTCTCCAGGCTTATCGACGCCAGGCTCGTGGGGCATACCAGCCAGAGCCATGAGATCCTTTGCGGCTCCCTCGGCGGCATTGACGAATCCTGCAGGTATTTGGATGGTCTCGACCCGGGTAGGCGGGGGAAGTGGAGTCTTTGTGCCATCCGGCTGCTCGATGAAGTCAGGGTTGTAGACGAGCTTGCTGTAGGGCTTCTGGTTGGCGTCATTCCACTCGGGATGTCCTTGGAACTGGTTCGTGGTGCCCATCCACGGCGCCCGGGGGGCGAGCGCGATCATCTCCGTCTCGCACGTACGCCAGTAGTTGTACATGCGGGCGGTGTCCATCATGTCATCGATCATGCCGCGGCGACGCACCTGACCATTCAGGTCCAGGGTGTTGCCTTCACAACGCACGATCGGGATCCACTTGCCCGGCAGGTCGACCTGTTCTACCACCGTGGTTCCATTCAGTCGGAACCACTGCACCTGCCGGCGCCAGGTGGGTCGGCGAATCTCCTTGCCACGCAGGTCAGTGGCAATGAAGACGTTGCGTTGAGCGGCCTGCTCCTTGTTGAACTCACTGAGGTAGACGCTCGATCCGTCCGAGAGCTTGATCAGCGTGTCCTTGACCCGTTGGATGCGGAAGTACTCGGCGAGACGGATTTCCTCCTTCGTCTCCCAGTCAGATCCCTGGTCGCCCGCCCCACCCTCACGCCATTCGGTCTGCTGCTCTCGGGGGAATTTGCGCTCGAACTCGCTGCGCTTCATCTTCTCCGTGAGGATGCACCACTCCATATCCTCACCGGCCGGGGCGATCGCACCCGGATCTATGTACACCGTGAAGGCGTTGCGGATCGGGGCGATGCGGATTTCCTGCTCGAAGCTATCCTCATCCACCCATTCGGTCAGAATGCGGTAGTAGCCCCAGCCGATCTTGACCGCGCTCTCACCGGCGATGTCGTAGGCAATCGCACCGTCTGAGCGGTTCTCAATGTGGCGGATGAGCCCTGCGATCTTCTGCGCCATGTCGATGTCAGCGCCATCGCCCACCGGATGCACTTTGATGCGTGGGCGCTGCTGACGCATGTTGTTCACGACCCTACGCACGAACGTGCGGGTGTGATTGATGGTCAGCGTGGGGCGTTTGGATACCTTGCGCAGGTTGTAGAGGTCATCCGGCCACTGCTGGCCGTCCTCGAATTCCAGTGCCAGTACCGCTCTCTGGCGGTTTTCCCCTTCGGCCTGCTGGGCAATGCGGAGCCGTTCAGCGCACTCAGCAAAGATTTCAGCGTCTGTCGACGCGGGCTGATGCGATTGCGCGGGGATAACGGGCATCTTGGGCGCGACTGTATCGCCAACCCCTCAATCAAGCAACAATTATACCTTATTGAACTGCCTGTGAAACGTTACACGTGGAACATGGCGTCAGAACCATCAAGTCAAGCTAGATTCCGTCTATTTTCCAAGGGAAAAGCCGATCTTCTCCCGGCAACCACGCACATTTGCGGGAATTACAGCTAGCGCAAAGGATTTGAAGGTTAGTCACTAGATGCGAACCGCCCCGGGGGATCTTATGGTCTACCTGCTGCCCTTCTTTTCCACATTCGGCACAAGGATCATCTGCATGCGCCTCAAACCACGCGAGGAAGTCCTTCCATTCCGCGATAGGCACACCGTACTTGCGTGCCCGTTGCACACCACATGCATAAGATCGATAAGCCCGTTCTTGCCGACGAATCCATGCATGCGCCGCTGGTAGGCATTCATTGCAGTGACAGTGTTCACGTCTACAACGACGGCATGTCCGGATAAATCCCGGGAATCTTAGCGATTCGCAAATCATGCCATCCAGCCCAGCCCATCATTGCGCGGCGCCTGGGTCGGGACGATGGTTTCTTGCTCGGTCTTCTGCTGGGGCGGCTTGAGGATGTCGGGAAACAGGTCAGAGAACGCCCAGATCATGGCGTCAGCGCGGTTCGGGCTGTGGGAGCCGGTGAAGCCGTGGGTGGTGAAGCCGTAGAGCTCGTCCTCAAGCAGCGGGAAGTTGCCAGCGAAGCGGATCTTGCCGGTCTCACAGAGGCTCGAGATGGGCTCAGCGCGGACTACTTTGCCTCGGGTGGCGGTGACCATGCGGAAGGGAGTTCGAGGTCTGGCAGTGTGGATGACGTGACGGACCATAGCACCGCCATAATTGACTTCCCCGACGATGCGATCCGCACGGTGCCGATCAAATGCTTGAGTTGCGACGCGTCCCCAGGTGGCTGGCCCTGCTTTACAAGTGAGATCTTCAAGGACATAGCCATTCCCGTCAATTCCGAGTCCTGCGACAACAATTCCGATCTCATCATTGTCCTGATTGTCCTCATCGTCCGCACCGCTAGGATCAATAGCGACCACCAGACGCAGCATCTCTGGTACAGATTCATCGGTGATTCTCCAGCGATCGATGTTCTCGTCGATAAATAAAGCATTCGGGGCGGCATCGCGGAACTCGCCCATCAGGAAGCGCTTCTGCAGGCGTAGCGGTAGGTCTTTCAAGGTCTTCACGTAGTCACCCGCGAGGTTGGCGGCATTGTCCTCGGGGTTCATCTGCAGTGAAGCATAGTCGTCCGGCTCGTTCAGGGGACGTTTGGTCTCCGGATCCTGCTTGGACTTGAACAGCTTGTAGGTCCAGTGCCCTTTGTCCGGTGGGTTCTCGTCGTAGTACATCTTCAGCGAGAGCGGCTTGGGCGCGATGTTCGACTTGGGATCGAACTCCTGCATGACTTGCTGGGCCAGGCGGGTGACCGCCATGTTGCGGCTGTTCCAAGGGATCTGGCTGCATTCGTTCAGGTGGATCGTGGCGTATTCGTTGCCCAGGATCTTCTCGGTGCGCTCCTTGTCGTCGAGTCCACCGAACCAGTACTCCGAGCCATTCGGGAACTGCGCGAACCAGTCGGTCTTGTTCAGCTCGTACTTCACGCCGGGGAAGCACAGTTTCATCACCTTGGGGAAGGTGTCGTAGATGATGCTCGACTTGATGTGACCGAAGCGAAAGCGGACCGAGAGATGGCGGCTTCCTGGCGCCTTCAGTGCGCGGATGACGATCGCGCGCACGATCTTGAAGGTCTTGCCGCTGCGTGAGCCCCCGAACAGCATGATGTGCCGGGCGGGGCTGGCGAGCAGCCGATTGGCTTCCTCCTGCTTGGGAGTGAGCTTAAAGCTCGGCATCCGTGCTGCTGATCACAAGCGGGCGTGTCTTGTCACCAGCCATGGTGTGATCGTGTGTGTCCTTCCAGCCCAGTTGCTTCAAGCTGAAGATCGCCATGGAGCAGTTCACGTCGCCAGCGAGGGCTTTCTTCTCCAAAGCGCTCTCCTTCTTGGTGACGCACGCTTTTAGAGCGTCACTTAACTCATCCATCTCATAGAGCTTCTGACGGCTCACGCCATGGGTATAGGCGAACTCCGCGACGATGGGAATATCAGTCTGTTCAATGTATTGCAGCAGCTTTTCGAGTAGCTCTGCGCGATCCCATTCGCGAGGACGTACCATTACCGTGCATTCCCCGGCCAGCTACTGAACTGAGCCTCGTATTTCGGTGGGGCGGTGCCCTGGAGCTTCTCCAGGATCACCATGAGGGCGTTGATGCGCTTGTTCTGCTCGAGCAGGCTCTTTTCGAGTGCGTCGATCCGATTAGCGAGCGGCAAGACGCCGGCTTGTTGCTGTTTCATGCGGCTTTCTCAGAAGATTCAGCTTTGGGAATGCCTGGCCACGAACTGGTTTCAATCGTGGAACCTGGCTTAAAGCGAATAATTATCCGATACCAACCACATAGCACAGCGTCGTTGTTGATCGTATAGCCGCTGATCTTCCACGGTAGGCGAATGGTAATGAAATACTCCCACGTATCCGCGCGTGACAACGTGCCATCGCATTTTTCGTAAACACCGCGACGAACGGCCTTTCCCCATCGTATCCATCGATCAGCCGGGATGCTTTGCCAAATCATGCTGCCTCCGTCTCCTGTTCGACGATGATCGCCACATCCGCTTCGCGGCAGATCACCATTTCGGTGTGACCCCACAGGAAGGTCTGGAAGAGATAGCCGCCGAGCTCCAAGCCTCCCAGCTCCACCACGTCGCCGGGTTTCACTTCGGTGCGCTGGAAGTGTTTCGAGTCCCATGACTTCGTACGCTGACCCTTGCGGCCGTTGTAGCGCTTGGGGTAGGTGCCAGGGCCTACGGCTCTCACAACGCCCCGTAAGGGCTTGTGCTTCGTTCCAGCGATGAGGATCAGCTTGGAGGGCTTCCACTCGAGCGGCTCGACGATGATCTGATCGCGCAGGGGACGGATCGTGACATCCGCGGGGACGAACGTGTTCGTCTCGTTGCCGACCCGGGTGCCGGGGCTGTCCAGCATATCGTCGTTCATTTGCGTTTCTTCTTGCGACGGAATTCGCTATAGGCCTCCGCGGCGCGCGGCTTCTGATCGGGGAGACTCTTCGCCTCACCCGATCCCATGTACCGACTGACGAAAGCGTTCAGCTTTTCGCCCTTCTGCTCGGGCATGTCACTTCACCTTCGAGACATCGCGCACACTCGGGATCTTCACCTGCATTCCGCTCTTGCCCCCGCAATAGGGGCTGCCCGGAGCGCCGTTGCCGAGTTTCTTCGCGACGAGCTTGGCCCCTTGGTTGCCGATCTCCATTTGCGGCTGGGCCTTGCCGCTGGAGGTATTCTCGCGAGGCATCAGTCGAGGTCCCGGACGCGCGAGTGATCGGTGCACTCGGAGTCCTTGGGCATCTTGAACGTCACACCGGTCTTGCCGGGCGAACCGACACGGGAATGACCTTCGATCCCCTTCACGGTCTCGGCCGGATGCTTGCCGTGTGAGCTCTCGCCTGCGGTCTTGGAAGCTTTGTTCTCGCCTTTCATGAAAATCTCCTATTGGGGTTGACTATGACGCGTGGGCGTCACTCCTATTTTGCGCTTCGAGCACTCTCAAGTCATTGGCGGCATCGCTCACGCCATGCCAGTAGGCCGCATCCACTTTGGCCTTCAAATACTCGATCAAAATCCGTCGATGCTCTTCGTAACTCATGGACATCTACACCGCCTACATCCTGTGCAGTAACGCCTGATCCACGCCGGTAAGGCGCAAATCAAGCGACAGAAAAACCCGTGGGCGGATTCGGCACAGGCGGTGCGATCGTGAAGCTCGCCTCATTCGACCACGCACTCGTGGCACCGTCCGAGGTCTTCACACGCGAAGCGGCGAACCATGTCCCGTTGCCGAGGTTTTCGTTCAGGCTAGCCCAGGGGATGGTGACCACACCGTTCTGGGTCTGGGTGGCGAAGGCCGTATCATCGGCGATGAGGGTGTAGTTGCCGGTGGCGGTACCGAAGCCAACCTGGACATCCACGATCTCACCATCGGATATCGCGGAGCCGTCGGTGTTCTGGGTCGGCAGGGTCAAGGTCACTGATTTGGGCATCATCATCTCCTTCGGTTGATCAAGCAGTAATTTCGCGAATCTCGATGTTGTACTCGGCAAGTACGTGTTTCTTCTTCCAACGATAAAGCGCCGTCTTCAGGCCCTTCGTGTCCTCGATGACAGTCTGGCCATTCTCCAGGTAGGTGAAGTCAGCTTCGTAAAATCCGATGTGAATATTGTTCACATGCAAATGCCAGTGTTTGTGAACCTGGATATGGGAGATGGCGCCGGCCTTCTCCAGTAGCTTTAACTCACCGTAACGTTTGGCTTCCAAAAGCGAGTCAAAGTCGTAGCCATCTACGCTCGTCGGTCGGTTCCGGTACTTGCGTCCACCCGCAGTTGGAGCCTTGATCTGCTCGCGTAGGTTAGTAGCCACCCGGGCAAGATCAGCAGCTGACCAGCGGCTCATGCGAGCTTCCTCGGATGACCTATCAACATGTTCTCGTGCTGCTCACATAGCGCTCGCGCACGTTCGTCAGTGCTCTCAACTCCCAGGTCGCGGCTGGTGCCAAAGGGGGTCAGCTCGTAGCCGATCCAGTTTTCTTCAGTGGCCTGCACAACGCAATAGCGCTTGTCCGCGGTATGTTGGACAGAACCGTTGGGTTTGTCCCATTTCATGCGGCTTTCCCTCGCAATAGAACGACTATGTCAGCCTCAGCGCGCTTCATACAATCGGCAAACTGCCTGGCTTGCTCATCCTCTGGAAGCCTAGTGATTTCGCCCGTCGAAGTATCGACAGTCGAGCACTCGCGCATATCACGTGCCCAAGCATTTTTATAGGCTACGGCGATACGTGTAGCTTCTGCATGTTGACTTGATCCAGGCGCGCCCCAAGGACGGTGAAAATCCATAAGCCGATGCGAGATATATTTCCAGAACCTCATATTGCCTGAGATATCCCAGCCGTCGAATGTTGGTCCCTCGATAGCTGGTACTGGGACCCACTCGGCAGGTCCCTCCTCGGGTGCGCTATCTCCGATCGCCGTGCAGTAGCGCACGAAGTCAGGTAGGTTCGGTACTCCGCCCTTCCACCCGTAACGCAAGCGTTTGAAGCAACGCCGAATCTGAAAATCGTTGAGCTCGGCGATCGCCTCAGCCCACTCCTCTGGTGGCATGTCGCCGAACTTCCGCAATAGTCCGTCACCGAAGTAGCCCAGCAGCCTGTCCCAGACTGCCTTCGCTCGATCCTGATTGTTCGCTGACCACTCGCCCATGACCGTTCACCGATTCCCGTAGTTTCTGACGCGCTTGCGCTACCGCGGACAAAGCTGGAGCAGGAGGCCCGCGCGCAAAGCGCAAGCCGTTCTCGATGTGGGTGGCATCGCGCAGGAATAGCTCGATGTCGTCGTAGACCGTCCGCCGCTCGTTCTCGCCCATGTGGTGCGGAGAGTTGCGGTAACCGGAGATCGCGGAGCGGAGTGTGGCCTCGTCGTACGCCTTCAAGGCTGCGTCGATCACGCGCCGGCGCTTCGGGTCGAGTACGGCCTTCTGGTGTCCGAACTCCGAACGCCAGTGCTCGAAGATCCTCTCGGCCGGTATCGCGTCCCGCTTCTGCGGGACAGAGTTCGAAGAACTCTCTCTTTTCTGGTCTAGGTCTGGTCTAGGTCTGGTCTGGTCTGGTAACGCAGATGCGTTACACACTTCTGGATCGGCGTTACGTTTGCGTTGCCGATGGTTCGAAACACGCTTCTGAGTAAGCGCTTTCTTCTTGGCTTCGACACCGTTATGTGCCTGAAATCCCGGCAATTCCACCGTATGTTCGTCGATTTCTCGTAACCAATCCGGCGGCATCAATGAGCAGAAATTTTCGACACCCACCAGCTCATCTATCTCGCGCGCGCCGAGGTCCAATGTGTCGTCTTCTCGGATGTGTGAGTCGGCATATCGCCAGAGGCGTACCAAGGCGCCACACAGCACCGTTACAGGGTGAAACGGCATAGCGTTACAGGTCCGTTTCAATTCTCGCGCCATGCGTAACATGCGCGGATCGTCCTCTAGATCCTTCTCCCATTTGATCCATCCGCTCATCGCGTCAGGCCACCAGAACCAGGATCCCGAAGACGCATAGCAGCATTCCAAGCAATGTCACGATGACAATGATTGGATTTGGGGTTTCTGGATCCGGCTCCGGTGGCTGGTACCACTTGGAATACTTCACAGGGGTACGGCGCATAGAGCCTCGGCCTGCAGCGCGGCTAGGCACTGCTGTTGCTTGTCTGAGGGGTTGTCCCCGCGAAGCGTCAGCGGGGCAAAAAAAGGCAGGTAGCCCGAGAGTCCCGCAGTTCGGGCATCGACTGCCGTATGGGCCAGCGCACGGGTGCAGATCGCGGCTTTCCCGGGGGAACTCATACTACTCCCTCTATGTACGCTCCCGTACAGAGCGCTTTCCATAGTGCACCGGATCATCGTGCCCGCTCGCGCCGGCTCACTCCGGCTTCTTCCCGCCTCTCTCCAAGGGAGTCCTCTTCGTCGCCGAATAACTCCGGCTGGGCTCCGTTTGAGGTTAGGCGCCGAGTTGCTACCTTGTGGGCATGCGCTTTCTTTTTGGCCCATTCCTGCAATATTTCCCGAGCTACAGCAGCCTTGTCCTTACCAAAGGCAGAAGCTTCAGCGTCCAGCCATATGTCAATGGACTCTGTGATACCGAGACGGAAATCCTTGAGAGGAAGACTCATGGACTTCTAACTACACGATTGCAGTATGGTGTTGGGAACGAGAACGGACTGAAATGTCAGGTAAAGAATACGCAGTCATATCCACTGAGAGCACGCCGTGAGTAATCGACTGGAGCCGTAGGGCACTTTTCAAAGGGACCCTTTCCGGCCACTGATGAACCGCGCTACGCGTGATGCCGAGGGCTCTCGCCACCGCGACAGGAGAATCGCTGAAATGAGAGAGAACTTTGGCTTTAAGCATAATCCCGAAGGTACAGCATGTTAAACCTTCGGGTCAAGGATGCTGGACCAGTTGTTTCCTATGCTGGCTTTCATATGGAAACAATGGGCGATAGAATCAAGCGCTTACGAGTGGCTAGGGGCTATACTCAAGAAGCTTTCGGCCAGCTCGTCGGCGTGACGAAAAGCGCTGTCTCTCAGTGGGAGGACGGCAGCAGCAAGAACGTCAAGCTAGAGACATTCGTCCGCGTGCTCGAGGTATTACATACCGACGCCAATTATCTAATTTGGGGCGACTCCCGGACCGGCCCCAACGGGGAACCCTCTCGGAAATCATTCCGTCCCCGGCAGTCTGGAACCTGATCCAGGTCACGTTATCTAGACTGAAAGTCTGCAGCTTTCTCGCGCCCATTCTTCTCGACCCCCGGGCTTAGCTATTCCTTGATGCGATGCAACGGACTTTAGTCCGTGATATAGCATCCTCCTTTTTCGGTACAGCATGCTTGACTTCAAGTTCAGTTAGCTGTACTGTCTCTCCATCGAATGATTGATGGAGAGCCCGATGACCTTCCGCTACCAGATCTATTCCCGCGACGGTGAGCAGTGGGGATATCCATATCTGGATATCGGCCGCGCGCTCATGCGGATGTGGGAGCTCAACATCTACGACCGGGCTACCCGGTACTCACTGAAGCCTGTGAGGAGCCGCGAATGAGCGAGCACACACCAGGTCCTTGGAGTTTGGATGACGACAAGGATATGCATCCAGTCGGTTTCTATGGAGATGGTGCTGGCCGTGGCTACCACGCAATCCAGATCCCTGGTCAAGGCTATCTCTCCGGATTCATCGGTGATGCGAACGCCCGATTGATTATCGCCGCTCCCGATCTGTTGGACGCGTTGCAGAAAGCCGCTGACACGTTTCGTGATCTCAGGTTGGTTCTCACCGCGTTGGGAACGCCCAAGGGAGCCGAGGCCTGTCAGATCGCTGAAGACGCCAGTCGCGTAATCATTGCCAAAGCTGAGGGACGGTCATGAGCATCGTAGATCAGATCGATTCAGTGCTTCTCACACGCCCACAGTTTGATGATACCAACTTGGGCAACGAAGGTGTGTGGATCCTCGACAACGCAGCGGCCCTCGCACGTTACTGGCAACTGCAGGGACGCGCACTCGGAATTGACGATCACGAGGGCGAAGAGGATTTGAAACTCTGGCTCTCCGAGCAGCACCTCCAGCAGATACGCCTGCACCCAGGCTTCATGTACCAGCGTGCCTCATGAAGATCATCACCAAGTACGACCCGCCGCCGATTCCAGAGCGCGATCACGACTGGTCGGCGTGCCTGGAAGGTGCTGACGAAGACGACCCTGTTGGCTGGGGCGCTACTGAACAGGAAGCGATCGACGATCTCAAGACCGAGCTGGAGTCGAAATGAGATGGGCGCCGCTACTCAGCTCGATCTGTTTTGGGTTCTTTGCCCTGAGCCTTGTGGCGAGCGCGATTCAGCGAGCGATGCGAAAGCCGCCACTTCTGCCGCCGCCGAGCGAGAGGTGTCGGAGGAATTCGATAGAGAGTCTATAGACCTGGGCGCTGCGGATCTGCCCGATGACTTCGGCGACTGGAAGGAAGACTACGCGGACGCCGTTGGGATTTCGAGCTGGAGAGAACTATGAACACCGTGATCGACATGAGCAAGGCGAGCGACCGTAAGGAAGTCGTGACAGTTTCCGATGCAGGCACCCTGATGCAGGTCATCGAGCGTGCGGCACGCGATCCTAGCGTCGATATCGAGCGCATGGAGCGGCTCTTACAGATGCACGAGCGTCTGGTAGCGAAGCAGGCTGAGGCTGCCTATGCAGAGGCCTTGGCGCGGTTACAGCCCAAGTTGCCGATCATCCAAGAGCGTGGCGCGATCAAAAACAACGCAGGTACGGTGCAGAGTCGCTATGCGTTGTGGGAAGACATCGTCGGAGTCATCACGCCGATACTCGCGACAGAAGGTTTCTCCCTGTCATTCCGTATCGCGCACCCCGATGGAAAGATCGAGGTCACGGGCGTTCTCACTCACCAGCGCGGGCATGGCGAGAGAACTGCGATCGTTTTACCGGCCGATACCAGTGGTAGCAAGAATGCCGTCCAGGCCGTTGCTTCTAGTGTTTCCTACGGCAAGCGATACACGGCTGGTGCCCTACTGAACTTGCGCACTGGCGAACTCGATGACGACGCACAGTCGGCAGGCGAGATACCTTTGCTCAGTCAGGACCAAGTCGCGCAGATTTTGCGCCGTGCCAAAGAAGCCAACGTGAGTGTCGATAGCCTACTGGAATTCTGGCAGGTGAAAGCCCTAAGCGAGATCCCAGCTTGTAATTTCGCAGTCATCATTCAGCGTCTCGACAAAGCAGCGAAGCGTATCGACCCTCGCGGCGATCTGACGGGAGTGGATAACTCACTCCGCGACAAGCGTTGCAGTGAGATCGTGGACCTAATCAACGAGTACGGCAGTGATGAAAACAAGCTGGCCGAGGTCCTGCAGGACTACCACAAGACCTACTTGAACCCCTTCCCTGAACTGTGGATCGCGATCAACGACAAGCTCGCGGCCGACAAGGTTATCTCTAAGGCTAACATGCGGAAGATACTTTCGCTGGTGTTGAAGCCGTGAAACTCTGGTTCCACAAGGTCAGCCGCGCCGGTAAATCTGGGTTAGTCCCCGATGACGACCAGGGTCACGCACTCCTGCGAAAGATGGGAGATGGTGAGTGCGCACAGATCGAGATCGTGCGCCCGCGTAGCGTCCAGTGGAACAAGATGTATTTCGGGATCTGCCGTACGATCGGGGAGAACCAAGACCCGCAGCGGTCAGAGTCCAGCATCGATGCGGAGTTACGTATCCGTGCCGGTCACTTCGATGTGTTGTTTATCGATGGCCATGAATGCCGAGTGCCTCGCAGAATCGCTTTCGCGCAATTAAGCGCGGATGAATGGGCCGAGTTGTGGCCATCGCTCGAGCTGGCGATCTGCGAGCACTTCGGCCAGGAATACCTGGGAGCGCGCGCGGCATGATGTCTCGCAACCAACCTCGGCAGACCAAGGAAGAGGCGCAGCGTAATAAGATCATCAAAGCCAACGGCTGTATGTTGAATTGGCTGAAGTTCGGCGAGAAGAAGTACGCCGAGATCCATCACATCACGATTCCGGGCAAGCGACTCGGTCACTGGTACACCATCCCCTTGAGCCCCTGGTACCACCGCGGAACCTGCGACCCCGGCAAGACGAAAGATGAAATGCGCGCCAAGTACGGCGCCTCACTGGCTGATGGAACACGCGCATTCGTTGCATCGCATCATTACACCGAGCTGGAACTGTGGCAAAAGCTACAGGTGACATTGGGACTGGACGATGAGTTGCCCAACAGCAAACGAGTTCCCAGGAGGATGGTCCATGTGGAAGTTACTACGGGCGAAGTACCTAGCGTGGCGCTATCCGGTACGCGCGAAGCTAGCGCAATCGATGCTGAGGGATCAGCACAAGCTGCCACCGGAGCTGCGGTATGAGCATCCTCACCGCCCAGGAACTCAAGGAGCTGACCGGTAAGACCAAGCCCGCCTGGCAGAGACGCGAGCTGGAATTTCTCGGTATTCCTTGCAAGCCTCGTTCTGACGGTTCCCTGATCGTGTTCTGGGCGGACGTACGCGCCACGCATAATGTCCAGCCTGTTCCCCGAGAACCCCAGGTGAGACTGTCATGAACCGTCCGCGCAAGCACGACCGACATCTTCCCAAGGGGATGTACTTTCGCCACGGCGCCTATTACCTGGTCCGTAAGGGCCGCTGGCAGCCACTGGGCAAGGATCTCCGCGTAGCGCTGGAGAAGTACGCCGCGACACTGGAAGGCCCCAAGGGCGGCATGGTCGATCTCATCGACACCGCCATGGTTCACATCCTTCGCGATGTGCAGCCGAATACCGTGAAGTGCTACCAGCAGGCCGCGCGCCGGCTGAAGAAAGCATTGCAGGAGTTCTCTCCCGACCAGGTCCGCGGTCGACACGTCGCGCAGATCAAGCAGGGCTTGGCCCGCACCCCGAACCTGGCGAATCACTGCCTGACCGTCCTGCGTCTGGTGTTCGCCTATGCCGTCGAGAATCAGATCGTCGACGACAACCCGGTGGCCGGGATCAAACCGCATCGAGTCAAGAAGCGCTCGAGACTGATCTCATTGGGCGAGTATCAGGCGATCTACGCCAAGGCCGTTCCGCGCCTACAGGTCGTCATGGATCTCTGTATTCGCACCGGCCAGCGTATCAGCGACGTACTCGCGATCCGGCGAGCGGATCTCCTGCCGGAAGGGATCCGCTTTCAGCAGAAGAAGACCAAAGCCAAGGGTGTCGTCCCCTGGACACCCGAGCTACGCGCGGTGGTCGATCGAGCGAAGGGACTCGGCGGTAATCTGACGGCCCTCACGCTGCTCTATAACCGCCGTGGGCGGCCGCTGTCCTATGGGGCTAACTTCGACCAGTGGAAGAAGGCTCGCCGCGCCGCGGGCATCCCTGACGCGCGTATCCACGATCTACGAGCCGTAGCGGCGACCTGGGCCAAGAAGCAGGGCAAGAACCCCACCGCGCTCCTGATGCATGCGAATGCTCAGCAGACCGAACGCTACCTCCGCGACAAGGAAGAACTCGTTGTCGACGGCCCTAGTTTTGGACATCTATTGGACGTCAACAAATAACCTTTTGAATAACAATGAAAAAAACATACTACAAATATAATCGTAGTACTTATACGAACGTAGGTTATACCTATGTTCCGTAAGACTATTTACGGGACATGTGTCCAATTCAGAACCCCTGAAATACCGTTAAAAACTGACGGTAATTCTGCATCAGTCGTCCGAGTATTGGACAGGCGAGACTACGCTCAGAACCACGAGTATGGGCAGACGACATGGGTGAAGTCATGACTGCAGATCAGCGCGGTCCCCAGGAATGGGACGACTGCGACGACTCCTTCGATGATGATTGGGATGGCGAGGGCTTGGAGGGAGACGACGAGCTAAGCAACTGTCACGCCTTCGTCGATGGCGGGGTGTTCGTCTGTGGCGCGGTCGGCTCAGAAGACTGCGACGAGTGTCCGTTCAACTGCGAGCTGGGCACCAAAGCCGACGAAGTTGATTATGAGGAAGAGTCAGATGACTGACCGGACATCGGATCTTGACTTCAAACTGGCTCCCACTCTAGAGGAGTCGGACGTGCGGGCATGGGTGGATCCGGAGCCTGATCTG
>Ga0207699_10000169_pt1 | contig 40012 bp, 31 predicted proteins | sample LARL51metaG_FD_184344 | JGI IMG/M metagenome (GOLD analysis project Ga0207699, IMG submission 184344) | Corn, switchgrass and miscanthus rhizosphere microbial communities from Kellogg Biological Station, Michigan, USA - LAR L5-1 metaG... | ecosystem: Host-associated > Plants > Roots >...
TCCCGCCGCGCTCGACGCGCTGCAGGCGACCGGCAAGGCGGCGTGGAAGTTCGTCGCCGTGTCCGCGGAGGATCTCGACGAGCTCGGCGAGCTGGTCGCGCGCCATGGACTCGCGCCCGTCTACGTGATGCCCGAGGGCACCACCGCCGAGGTGATCGCCGAGCGCTCGCGGCGGCTCGCCGATGCTGTGCTGGCGCGCGGCTGGAACCTGACCACGCGCCTGCACGTGCTGCTCTACGGCAACCGCCGCGGGGTGTAGCTGCATCTCGCGCTGCTCAGGGGAAGTACGCTGCACGGCGATGAGCGAATCGACCGTCGACCACTACGCCCGCTCGGGGCGCCGATGGGCCGCGGGCCCGATGCGTGTCTACGGACCGATCGCCACTGAGCTGGTGGCCATGTGCCCGCACCCGCTCGCCGGTCGCACCGTGCTCGACGCCGGCGCGGGCACGGGTGCGGCCAGCGCGGCACTCGCCGCCGCGGGCGCCAGGGTGATCGCCAGCGACCTTTCACCCGACATGCTCGCTTGGAACGCGCTCTCGCGCCCGCCCGCCGTGGTGGCGGACGTCCGCTCGCTGCCCTTTGCGGACGCCTGCGTCGACGACGTTGTGGCCGCCTTCGTCCTCAACCACCTGGTCGATCCGCAGCCTGCGCTGGCTGAGCTGAGACGCGTCTGCCGCGGCGGCGGTGCACTGCTCGCCGCGGTGTTCAGCAACGCCAGCCGCAGCGCGGTGCGCGACCGGCTCGACGAGCTGGTGCGGGCCGAGGGCTGGGCCTGCCCCGACTGGTACCTCGACATCAAGGCCACCGCCGCCCCGGTGCTCGGCGACGCCGCGGCCATGGAGACCGCTTTGCGCGCCGCGGGTCTGCGCGACATCGTGGTCGACGAGCGCCCCGTCGACGTCGGCGTCACCAGTGCCGAGCACCTCGTCGAGTACCGCCTCGGCCAGGCGCAGTTCGCGGCCTGGCTCGACGAGATCGGTGAGACGCGCGCAGCGGAGACGGCGCAACGCCTCGCGGACGGGATTCGCGCGTCCATGGAACCGTACCGCCCCATCGTCGTCTTCGCGCGCGCCACCTTGCCGTAGCCGGCGCGACGCTACTCGTCGACGATCAGGGCTCCACTGTGAACTCTTTCCCCTCCAACCGTTTCAGCGCCTCGAGCTCGTCCGCCGTCTCGACGTCCTTCGGCCGCCCCGCAGCTCGCTTCATGGCGATGAGATCCTCGATCGAGATGAGCCGCACCATTTCCCCGGCGATCTCCACATTCTCGGCCCCGCCGACGACCCGCTCGTACGTCCACTCGCCCTTGCCGACCTCGAGGATGTCGACTTCCCCAACGATCGTGTCGAAGGTGATCAGCTCCATGCCCATGAGGATGGATGGATCGATCGGCATCGGCGGACGCGGGCTACCCTTGACCCGGGCCTCCAACTCGGTGAGCACGGCAGCCAACCTGGTCAGGTTCTCCGGGGAGCGGTCCACGAGCACATCCAGGTCAGTCGTTTCGCGGAGCGAACCCCGCATTGCGGCCGCGATGCCTCCCACCACGACGAACGCAACGCCGCGCTCGGCGAGGAGCGCGAGTGCCCGCCGCGGTCGGAATTCCATCAGGGGCGTGCCTGTGACCGCGATCGTGCCAGGTCCTGCCGTAGCTGCTGCACGTCCTCGATGAACTCCTCGAGATGGCGGAGGCGCTCATCCGGCGACATGCGGAGCCGGCCGAGCAGCTGGCGCCAGTCCACGCCGCTGCGCTCCAACTCGGCGATGATCGGGTCGTGGGCCACGGGCCGCCTGCCGGTCATCGGCCCATGGTACGGCGCCTCGACGGGCCCGACACGGCTCGACGCCGCCAAGCTCACCTCGCCCAGCGTGTCATCCCGCCGGCGGCCAGCGGGCGTCGAGCCAGGCCACCAGGTCGTCCATGACGCGGTCCTTCTCGGGCTCGTTGAGGATCTCGTGGTAGAGCCCGTCGTAGACGAGCAGCGTCTTGTCGGCGGAGGAGGCGCGCTCGTGCACCATGCGCCCGCCTGCGGGTGGCACCAGGCGGTCGGCGGAGCCCAGCATGACCAGCAGGGGCACGCTGACGGCGGGCGTCTCGGCGGGGAAGCGGCTGACGGTGGCGGCAAGCTGGGCGATGGTGCGCGCGGGCAGTTTGCCGTGGAAGACCAGCGGGTCCTCGACGTAGGCGCGCACCACGTCGGGATCGCGGCTGACCAGCTTCGGGTCGACGGCAAGCAATCCCAGGCGCGGTGCGATGGCGGACAGCGCCTGGGCGGCCAGCCGCTGCATCGGTGAGGCCGCCGCCAGCGCGGCCAGCGGGCCGCTGAGCACCAGCGCGTCGATGTCGTCCTGCCCGGCGATGGCGTAGGCGAGGGCAATCAGGCCGCCCATGCTGTGGCCGAGCAGCACCAGCGGCTGTCCGGGGTGGCGCGCCCGCACGCTGCGAATGAATGTGCCGAGATCGGCCACAACATCGCCCATGTTGTCGATGTACATGCGCCGCCCGGCCGAGCGGCCGTGGCCGCGGTGGTCGAGGGCATGCACCGCATAGCCGGAGCCGGCCAGCCGTGCGCCCACGTGGGCGTAGCGCCCGGAGTGTTCGCCCGCGCCGTGCGCCAGCACCACCGCGGAGTGCGCCTGGGCAGGCTGCCACGACTGCCAGTAGATCTCGATGTCGCCGGCGCCGCGCATCGATCCCTCGTCGTGGGTCACCACCGCCTGCATCATCGGGAGGCGCGGGCCCGCGGCCGGGAAGTCTTCGCGCTGCGTGTGGTCTTCGCGGCACGTGCGCTGGTCCGGCGCGGTGTCACGCCGGTGCGCAGCTCCTCCAGCTCCTTCTCCAGCCAGGGCATCAGCCTGTCGAGGTCGGGCACCAGCTCGCGGTCGGCCACGATGCCCAGGAAGAGGCGGCCGTCGTAGCTCATCAGGGTGATGTTGAGTCCCATGCCGTCGGTGACCACCGACACCGGGTAGATGGCCTCCAGCCTCGCGCCTGCGCAGTAGAGCGGGAACTGCGGTCCGGGGACGTTGGAGATGACCAGGTTCCAGGTCGGTCGCATGTGCCGATTGCGCGAGAGCGCGAAGGTGAGCCGCGCGGCGCGCGAGAAGACGGCGGGCGGGATGAAGTGGTTGGCGTCCTGCAGGAGGTCGGCCGGCAGCGCACGATGGCGCTCCTTCATGCCCGCCAGCGACTCGTGGGTGCGCCGCAGCCGGACCACCGGGTCGGGCTCGTCGGTGTAGAGCGGCGCGCTCATCAGCAGGATGCGGTTGCCGAAGGTGCCCTGCTGCTCGCTGGTGCGCACCGACACCGGGATCTGCGCCACCAGCGGCTCGTCGGGCAGCTCGCGGTGCGTGACCAGCCAGCGGCGCACCGCGCCCGCGCAGATCGACACCACCACGTCGTTGACCGTGCAGCCGTGCGCGTTCTTGACTTCCTTGACCAGATCAAGGGGCAGCTCGCCGAAGACCACCCGCCGGTGCGCCGACACCCGTCCGTTGAACGAGGTGCGCGGCGGCACCAGCCGCTCGCGGTGCACGTCGACGACGTCGGAGTTGCGATCGACGATGCGGCGCACGCCGCGGGCCACCCGGCCCACCAGCGAGGCGCCGGGCAGGGCGGCGTAGACGCCGACGTCCTCGAGGTTGGGCAGCGTGGTGGGCACCGAGCGCAGCGCGCGCACCGGGTAGCGGGCCAGGCCGCTGAGACCGCGCAGCAGCATCTCCAGCTCGCCGGGCGCCCGCCCGTCGCCGTTGCTGCTGCTGAGCGGCGCGGGGACCTCGCGTCCCTCCGGGCTGATGTCGAGCAGCACGCCGAGGATCTCCGCGCCCGACATTCCGTCGATGACCGCGTGGTGGATCTTGGTGAGCAGTCCCACCCGACCGCCCTGCAACCCCTGCACCAGGTACAGCTCCCAGAGCGGCCGGGTACGGTCGAGCGGCCGCGCGAAGATGCGGGCCACCTGCTCGCTGAGCTGGGCCATGCTGCCCGGCGCGGGCAGGGCCAGCTCGCGGACGTGGAAGTCGATGTCGAAGTCCGGGTCGTCGATCCAGTAGGGATAGTCGAGCCCGAAGGGGATCTCGGCCAGGCGCCAGCGGAACGGCGGCAGCAGGGGCAGTCGCTCGACGATGAGCTGCTGGATGTCGGCCAGGTCGATGCGGCCGCCCGACGCCGTGGAGGGGTCGAGCACGGCCAGCCCAGAGGTGTGGCCGTACTGGCGCGGCGTCTCCAGGGCCAGGAACTGGGCGTCGAGGCTGGTCAGCTGTCGCATCTGGGGTCTCCGGGTAGCCGCGGCCGGCGCCGCACCGGCGGGCCCCGCATTATGCGGTGCGCAGACGGGGACGCCTCATCCCCTGCCAGTCGCCCACCTCGCCACAGGCGTCACAGAGAAGGCCCGTCCCCCGTTGCTACGATTGGTGCCGGAAACACGAAACCCCGTGCGGCGGGTTCGGGAATGCGAATTCTCCTGAGGTCGCCAATGCCTCGACCCGACATCGACGCACGCCTGGTCGCTCGTCTTGCCGACTGGCTGGAAGTCCCCGTGGAGATGGTGGCCGCGCTGCCGGGTGAGGTGCGCGAGGCGATTCGCACCCGCATGGAGGCCCAGATCGCCATCGAGTTGCAGGACGAGCTGGTCGGGCACCTAGTGGGAGCGCTCGGTCGCTCCGTGGATGCGGCGCGCACCGACGCGCTCACCGGCCTGCTCAACCGCCGCGGCCTCGCCGAGCAGTTGCTCGAGCTGGGCCGGCGCTGGACGCTGGCGGTCATGATGGCCGACGTCGACAATTTCAAGGGGATCAACGACCGCTTCGGCCACACCGTCGGTGACATCGCGCTGCAGCAGGTCGGCGCACGCCTGCGCGGTGCGGTGCGACAGCGCGACCTGGTGGCCCGCTGGGGCGGGGATGAGTTCCTCGTCGTCTGTCCCGACATCGCGGCCCCGGCGGTCAGTCAGGTCGCGGAGAAGCTGCTCGGCACGGTGTGCGGCGAGCCGATGATGGTGGACGGCATCGCCGTGCCGGTCGGGCTCAGCATCGGCTGGGCGCTGGCCGAAGACGGGCAGGCGGCCGAGCATCTCGTCGAGATGGCGGACGAGGCGATGTACCGCGCCAAGGCGGCCGGCGGGAGCCGGGTCGCCGGCGGGGTCGGCTGAGCCAGCCCTTACAGACGCCAGGTCAGCGGTTTGCCGGCTGCCGCCCGGGCGTGCCTGGCGCCCAGCTCCGCGGCCGGGCCGGTGAACGCGGGGTCGAAGTACAGATAGCTGAGCAGGTCGCCGTGGTCGACGGCAGAACCCCCGATGAGTCGCGAGAGGAACCACAGGCCAGGGTTGCGCACGGCGGCACCGAAGCCGTGGAGCTGCGTGTCGAAGGCGGTCTCAGCGACCTTCGCGATGGCGTTGCGCTCATCCTCCGAAGGTCCCGCGAAGAGGAATCGGACGCGCCTGTATGGTGCGTGCGCGCCCTGCGCCATAAGGCGGTTGACGGTCTGCAGAGTGTGCAGATCCTCGATCATGCTGTCGCTGAGTGCGGCCCGGAGCAGGTGCGCGGCCGCCGACGCGATGTCGGGCTCGGAGCCGCCCCTGTGAGTCGCGGCCGGATACGTGTCGGGGTGAGTGCACACCACGGCGACGCGGTCGGCGCCGAAGGCCAGCGCCGGCTTGATCGGCACGTTGAGGCGCGTGCCGCCGTCCAGGTACCAGCCCTGCTGCGTCGCAGGCGTGGTCACCTCCACGGCGCGGAACGCGACGGGGATCGCCGACGAGGCGAGCAGGTGTTCCACGTTCAGCTCGGTCTCGACGTACACGATGTCGCGCGCGGTGTCCGGTGGGGGGAGCGGGACCGACGCCTTCTTCTCGACGAACACCACCGTCCCCTGCGTCGCCGCCGACGTTGTCGCCACCGCCACCGCGTCGACGGGACCGTTGCGCACGTTGTCGTGGAGCTGCGCCCACGGGATGAGCGGCTCGACGGTCCTGGCCAGGCGTCGGGTGTCCAGCAGGCTGCGCACCTTGGGATGGCCGCCGAAGAGCAGCCCGAGAGTCTGCACGCCGTCGCCGATCAGGCTCTTCGGCACCGACGCGACCTGGTTGAGCTTCACCGACCTCCACAGGTCGATGAGTTTGCCCGTGGCCACCTCCGGCGTCTCGTTGGCGAACGCGGCCAGAGCGGCGACGTTGAGCGCACCTGCGCTGGTGCCGAACAGCAGCGTCGGTGTCGCGCCGTCCCTGGCCATCGCCGGCAGCAGCGTCGACAGGGCTCCCGCCTCGTACGCACCGCGGGCACCCGCACCTGCCACCACCAGGGCGGTCCGTTCCGCCATCTCGACCACCTCCCACCGTCTGTCCAAGCCGCATACAGTGACACACGAAACGGCCGCCGCGACGGAGAGTCGACGGCTACCGTGGCAATGTCACCGGCGCCCGTCCGATTCCGAATCCGACCTGCGCCCGACTGTCCGGGCTTGGTCCGTAGACGCTTGATATGACGCCGAGGCTTGGCCTTCAGGCGATCAAGCACCCGGCCAGAGGTTGATGTGCTACGGAACCAGTCAGTCTGCCAGGAGGTGTAGACGGTCATCATGTCTGCGCTCGACGGACAGAAAGGCTGCACCTCCCGCGTGGCAGGAACGTACCGTGTCATGCCATGGCCGTCAATCCGAAACTCGCGGGCCTGGCGTGAGCCTGAAGGTCCGGCGCCAGATCGAGTGCGCCGCACCTGCCTGGTCGCTGTCTGACCCTGAGTCCCAGCGCTCAATCCGTGCGGTCAAGCCGAGGAGTGCGTACGGAACGTCGCGCCTCGCGTCCCGAGCATCTACAGTTGCTTCAAGAGCTGGAGGGCCTGGGCAAGCGTGTCCGAGGGATCACCAATGCGCCAACCGACGATCACGGCAGGTACGCCCATGAGCGTCGGCGACCCAACCGGGTCGCGAGGTGAATCAACGACGATCAGCAGTCCGTCGATCCCGGACACGCCGAGCGTCTGCGCAATGGCGTCCTGAATGCGACGGCCAAGAAACCTCTCGCTCGCAGCCGTCTTTGTTTCAACGAGGAATCGCTTGCTTCCGTCCTCGATCATGGCGTCCCACTCGGTGCCCTGACTCCCCATAGCCGGCATCCGGACATGTCGACGGATCGATGCTGACGGGAATTCCCGCCGCAGCGCATCCAAGACGGCGAGTTCGTACGCGACACCCCTGATGGCCGGGCGATCGCTGCTTCGTGCGAGCTCCGCCGCTTGCGTCGCCAACTCCTGAGCCTGTTCAGGCTGTGTCGTCGCGAGCCGTTCGGCAATACGACCAATCTGAAGCGCGATCTTGTCACGTGTGACTTCCAACCCAATGATGGGAAGGCCTGTCACGGCCATGAGGCCGAAGACAGCCGCGATCACGAGACTCGCAGTTGCGGCGGCCTCGTTTGATGTGCGGAAGACCGCTGCTACACCCAGCGCAAGGAGCGCCACAGCGGCGACTCCAGCCAAAGTGCGGTCCTGTTTCGTCATGCCAGGCAATACCCCAACTGCCATCGCCCATTGGAGCATTGCATGAAGGCCGCATGGTTGCTAAGGACGACGGCGACGGCTGGCGGAGTTATCATCGCGCCAGCAGCGAGCTCAGCTTCCGTGAGGGGGAAGCGTGAGCTCGCCAAAATTCGCGCAAGTCGCTCCACGGATGTCGGGGGACGTGCCGCCTCGCGATGGTGCTGTGCTAGGAACCCGACGGCTTCGGCATAGCGACTCTGGAAGTGCCCAATGACAGATACGGTTCTGCGTACTGCGAACTCCGCACCACGCAGGACCGGAGCCGCCGGCACCGACTTTGCGGTGAGCACGTTAGTGGCCCAGATCCAACCTTACCCGATACCTCAGCAGCGCCAGGGGCCTGGCCGCCACGCGACCAAGCCCCCGGCCAGAGGGTGATGTGCTACGGAATCAGCTGCAACCGCTGGTGGCGCCGCAGTTGAGGCACTTGTAGCAGGCGCCCGAGCGCACCATGAGCGACCCGCAGTCGCTGCACGAAGGTGCGTCCTCCTGGTTGAGGAACGCGGTGGGCGCGGCGCGCTGCACGACGGGCACGGGCGTGAGCTGTGCAGCCTCGGTCGGCGCGGCGGCGGGAGCCGCAGAGCCACGCGGGGCGGCAATCGCGACGCGCGTGTCGACAGCGGGCTCCTGTCCCGCCTCGGTGCCGTCGCGGCGGATGATGCCGAGGCGGTCGCGCTCCTCCCAGGGCAGGAAGCGCGAGGCGAGCCAGCGGAAGATGTAGTCCATGATCGACTTGGCGATCGGGATCTCGGGGTTGCCGGTGAAGCCCGAGGGCTCGAAGCGCGAGTGGGCGAACTTGTCGACCAGCGCCTGCAGCGGCACGCCGTACTGCAGCGACATGGACACCACGGTGGCGAAGGAGTCCATCAGACCCGACACTGTCGAGCCTTCCTTGGCCATCTTGAGGAAGATCTCGCCTGGCGAGCCGTCCTCGTAGAGGCCGACGGTGATGTAGCCCTCGTGGCCCTGGATGGCGAACTTGTGGGTGAGCGCCTGGCGCTCCTCGGGCAGGCGCCGGCGCAGCGGCCGCTCGACGATCACCGTCTGCTGGGCGACGCGCGCACCGGTGGTCTTGTCCATGGTGGTGGCCATCGGCTGCGAGCGCTTCGAGCCGTCGCGGTAGATGGCCAGCGCCTTCAGCCCCATCTTCCAGCCGTCGATGTACGCCTGCTCGACGTCGTCGACGCTGGAATCCGACGGCATGTTGACCGTCTTGGAGATGGCGCCACTGAGGAACGGCTGCACCGCGCCCATCATGCGCACGTGCCCCTGCCAGGCGATGGAGCGCTTGCCCTTGGCCGGCTGGAACGCGCAGTCGAAGACGGCGAGGTCCTCCTCGCGCAGGTGCGGCGCGCCCTCGATGGTGTCGTTGGCGTCGATGTAGGCGACGATGTCGTTGACCACCGCCTCGCCATAGCCGAGGCGCTGCAGTGCCAGCGGCACGGTGCCGTTGACGATCTTCAGCATGCCGCCGCCGACCAGCTTCTTGTACTTGACCAGCGCGATGTCGGGCTCGACGCCGGTGGTGTCGCAGTCCATCATGAAGCCGATGGTCCCGGTCGGCGCCAGCACGGTGGCCTGGCCGTTGCGGTAGCCGTGCACCGCGCCGAGCTCGTGCGCCTCGTCCCAGCCGCGCCGTGCCGCCTGCACCAGCGGCTGCTCGACGTTCTCGGTGGAGATGCGGTACGCCGCCTCGCGATGCTTGCCGATCACCCGCAGCATGGGCTGGCGGTTGACGGCGAAGCCCTCGAAGGGCCCGATCTCCCGGGCGATGCGCGCCGACTGCGCGTACGCCTCGCCGGTCATGATCGCGGTGACGCAGGCGGCGATGTCGCGGCCCAGCGGCGAGTCGTAGGGCGCGCCGCGCGCCATCAGCAGGGCGCCGAGGTTGGCGTAGCCGAGGCCCAGCGGCCGGAACTTCTCGCTGTTCTCGGCGATCTTCGGCGTCGGGTAGGAGGCGTTGCCGACCAGGATCTCCTGCGCGGTGATGGTCATGTGCACCGCGTGGCGGAAGCCGTCGACGTCGAAAGCGCCGTCCTCGCCGAGGAACTTCATCAGGTTCAGCGAGGCCAGGTTGCACGCCGAGTCGTCGAGGTACATGTACTCGGAGCAGGGGTTGGAGGCGTTGATGCGCCCGCTGTTCGCCGAGGTGTGCCAGTCGTTCACCGTGGTGTCGTACTGGATGCCCGGGTCACCGCATTGCCAGGCGCACTCGGCCATGGAGCGCATCAGCTCGCTCGCGCGCACCGTCTTGAGGATGCGGTCGTGATCGGTGACGGCGTGCAGGTGCCACTCCTTGTCCTCGAGCACCGCGCGCATGAAGTCGTCGGTGACGCGCACCGAGTTGTTGGAGTTCTGGAAGAAGATGGAGCCGTAGGCCTCGCCGGTGAAGGAGCCGTCGTAGCCGGCGTCGATGAGCGCCCAGGCCTTGCGCTCCTCGGTCACCTTGCAGGAGATGAACTCCTCGACGTCGGGATGGTCGACGTTGAGGATGACCATCTTGGCGGCGCGCCGGGTGGTGCCGCCGCTCTTGATCACGCCGGCGAAGGCGTCGAAGCCGCGCATGAAGGACACCGGGCCGCTGGCCGTGCCGCCGCCGGCGAGGTTCTCCTGCGAGGAGCGGATCGGCGACAGGTTGGTGCCGGTCCCGCTGCCGTACTTGAAGAGCATGCCCTCGGTCTTGGCCAGGGTGAGGATCGACTCCATGGTGTCGTCGACGCTGTTGATGAAGCACGCCGACGCCTGCGGCCGGGTCCCGGGAACGCCGACGTTGAACCACACCGGCGAGTTGAAGCTCATCTTCTGGTGCAGCACCAGGTGGGTGAGCTCGTCCTGGAAGGCCTGCGCGTCCTCGTCGGAGGCGAAGTAGCCGCCCTCGCGGCCCCACTGCGCGATGGTGTCGCAGACGCGCGAGATCACCTGCCTGACCGACGTCTCGCGACGCGGCGAGTCGAGCGGGCCGCGGAAGTACTTGGAGACGACCACGTTGGTGGCCATCTGCGACCACGAGGTGGGGATCTCGCAGTCCTTCTGCTCGAAGACCACCTCGCCCTTCTCGTTGGAGATGACGGCCGAGCGCTTCTCCCACTGCACCTCGTCGAAGGGGTGCACGCCAGACGTGGTGAAGCGCCGCTCGACGACCAGGCCGCGGCCGAGCTTGACCTCGCCACGCGACGCCGCGGGCCGTCGTGAGCGGCGCGCCGTGGCGCGTCCGTTCTCGGCGGCGGGCTGGGATTCGTCCGAGGAGGAGGAGAAGGGGACTGGACTATCCACAGGAGGCCCTCGTACTGGGTTGGGAGGATGCTGTTCCGGGAGGGGCGGGTTACCCCCAGGTTACCCACAGGTTACCCCCGGCGTATCCCCAATTTTCCCACATCTAGGGCCCGTCGACGCCGTGAGCCCCTACATATTGGGTCCGACGGCCTCCAGCGTCAAGGTGTCGCAGCCAACCCGGGGCTCCCCGCCCGCGCGCGTCTCAGGTGGTCAGGTAGACGTCGATGCCGGCCGGGTTGGTGCCGGTGAGGGCGTAGACCGCCGAGAGGGTGGCGCTGCTCGGGCAGAGGCCCCCGCCCATGGTGATCGGGGCGTTCCTGAACTCGATCGCCGTGGTCTGCGGGTGGGGGGAGTGGACGTTCCCCTTGTTGTAGAAGTTGGCCACGGGACTCCCCGTCGCGGAGCAGATGAGGCCGTTGCTCAGCTTGATGCTGAGGTTGAGGTTGTTCACGGTGAAGGTGCCGTCGCACCCGGTCGCGCCTCCCTGGCACGCCCCGCTCAGCACCACGGTGAAGCCATACGGCAGGTTGTTCACGGTGAAGGTGGCGGTCGGGCTGCCGAAGAAGGTGGTCGTGCAGGGCGTCGTCATGCTGGTGCCGGAGAAGGCCAGGCTCGTGATCGAGCTGCTCGAGGTGTCGGAGTTGGACTGGGCGCCGAACGTCGAGGCCATGCAGTCGATGTCGCCGAGGTTGGTGTGGAGGATGGCGCTGCCGGAGAGAGTGCCCGACAGCTTGTCGGCGGCGTTGATGTCGATGCCGTAGAGGTCCCCGGTCGGGCATGGCGAGATGTTCGCCGTGCAGAAATGCTGCGACGTGGCCGCCGCGTCGCGCACGGACAGCGGGACCGAGACGGCTGTGGCCAGGGCGACGCCGAGGACGGCGGTGACGGGAGCTCGCTTCACTGGTTCTTCCCTTGATGCCTCGGGTGCGGAAAGAAAAAGGAGCCGCGCCACGCGGCGCGGCTCCTCGACGGGGTCCTAGCTGGTCAGGTAGAGGTCGGTGTTGGCAGGGTTGGTGCCCACGTTGTAGTAGACGGCCGACTCGGTGCCGCTGCTGGGGCAGAAGGAGCCGCTCACGGTCACGGAGGCGTTCTTGTACTCGATCTCCGAGTGCGCGGCGCCCGAGCCACCGACCGGCGCGTTGGCGTTGCCCTTGTTGTAGAGGTTGGCGACCGGGCTGCCGGTGGTGGTGCAGGTGATGCCGTTGCTCAGCCTGATGGTGATGTTGATGCTGTTGGTGGTCAGGGTGCCGTCACAGCCTGTGGCACCACCCTGGCACGCCGCACCGCGGGCCACCGTCGCCGTGTATGGGAGGTTGTTCACGGTGATCGTCGCCGACGGGTTGCCGAAGAAGGTGGTGGTGCAGGGCGTGGTGCCGCCGTTGTTGAAGGCGAGCGCGGTCACCGAGCCGTTGCTGGTGTCCGAGTTGGACTGGGCGCTGACCGTGGAGTTGGTGCAGTCGATGTCGCCCAGGCTGGTGTGCAGCACGGCGTGCGCCGAGGCGAGGCTGGCCGACTGCTTGTCGGCGCTGTTGATGTTGAGGCCGTAGAGGTTGCCGCTCGGGCACGGCGAGGTGTTGACGGTGCAGACATTCTGCGTCACCGCCGCCACGTTGCGCACGGACAGGGGCACGGACACGGCGGCCGCCAGGGCAACGCCCAGCGTGGTGATGATGATTCGCTTCACGGATTCTTCCCTTTCCTGGCTTGAACTCTCGCAATGAAATGCGGAGGGACTACGGAATGCTCACTTCGCTGAACCCTCCAAGGGCACCGCCTCCCAACCAGGTTCGATCCACTCCATGAACCATAACCATCAGTGTTTCTGAAAGTCAAGTGCGCGGCCGGAGGCCGAGGAAATCGTTGCTGCACAGTCCCGAGCCGCACCGGCGCGAGCGCCGGCGGGCGCCGACTCAGACCAGCTCGAGCCGGGCCCGCGGGCAGCCGACAAGGGGCGCCAGCAGGAAGTAGGCGAGCGCGGAGCGCAGCTCCGGCAGCGAGTCGATCTGCCCGTCGCGCACGCGACGCGCGACGATGCCGTAGATGCCGCCGACGGTCGCCTCCGACACCAGCGCGCTGGGGCCGCCCGCCGGGTCGCGCAGTGCCAGCTGCCGCGCGGCGAGGAAGCTGGCGAAGCTGCGCAGTGCGATGTCGCGGTTGGCCAGCGCCTCCGGTCCGGCCATCAGCGCTTCGACGAGAAACGCGCGCGCCTCTTGCGGATGGTGTGCGAGATAGGTGAGCAGGGCGCCGAGCGCGGCACGCACGCCGGCCTCCCATTCCTCGACGCCGCGCAGCGCCGCTCGGATGCTGGCGAGCAGCTCGTCCACGAAGATCCGTCCCGCGGTGGCGAAGCAGTCGTGCTTGTCGCCGAACTGCGCGTCGAAATCGGCGACCTGCACGCCGGCGCGGCGGCAGATGCCCGCCACCGTGGCGCGATCCCAGCCGACGTCGGCCACCTCTGCCACCACCGCGGTGAGAAGTGCCTCGCGCACCCTGTCGCGCGCGGCGGGCACGTGGCTCGCCACGGCGTCGGCCCCCGCCTCCCAGAGTCCATGCGGCGTTGTCGCCAGCTCGGCATCCATGGGATTGGCCCGCCATGTCATCGCGCGGAGGCCGAGAAGGCTGGAGCCCGCGCGTCCTTCCTCCAACTTGTCGAGGTTATCATAGACAACCCTGTGTCTGATGGTCAACCACGCCTCGCCCCCGCCGCCGCTCCGCTGACCGCGGGATCGGCGGACGTCCTCGGCGTGTCCGCGCGACCTCGACAGGGTGGCAAGCTGCCCGCCGGAAACCACAGCTTCTCGCGCGAGTTCGTGGTCCGCTCCCAGCGCGAGCGCATGCTCGACGCCGTGGCCCGCGCCGTGGCGGCCAAGGGATACGACAAGGCGTCCGTTGCCGACGTCCTGGGACTAGCGGGCGTCTCGCGCCGCACCTTCTACGAGCAGTTCACCGGCAAGGAGGACTGCTTCCTCGTCGCCTACCAGACCATCTTCTCCGACCTGCTCGGCGCGTCCTGGAGCGCATATCTCAGCCGCCGCCGCTGGCCCGATCGCATCGCGGCCGGGCTGGAGGCGTTCGTCGCACCACTCGCGGCCGAGCCGGCCTACGCGCGAGCCGGCATCATCGAGGTGCTCGCCGCCGGACCTCGCGCCTTCGAACTGCGCGACTCGCTGCTGCGCGGCTTCTACCCCGTCTTCGACTCGCGGCGGCCCGAGGTGCCCGACCACGGTGCCCCGCGCATCGTCGCCGAGGCCACCGTGGGCGGCATCTACGAGGTGATCTACCGGCACATCGTGGCGCACGGTCCGCAGACGCTGATGGGGCTGATGCCGGAGCTGACCTACCTGGCCCTGGCCCCGTTCATCGGCTCACGCGCGGCCCATCGCGCGGCGCGACTCGACGCCTGCCGCAGCGGTCGGTCAGGAGCCGTTGGTGCTGAACTCGAGTGACCCCTCGGCACCGCCGAAGGTGGTCGCCGAACAGGTGGGATCGCCGATCTCACTGATGAAGGAGGTGGCGCCGCCGACCTGCGTCTGCGTGGGGAAGGCCGCGTTGTCGCTGCTCACGGTGTACGTCGACGGCGTGCCGGCCGGCGGTGTGCCCGTCGAGGCGACCTGGTTCAGCGTTGCCGCCGCCGCGACCTGGCCACCGAAGAGCCAGACCGGTCCGGCGCCGATCGTCGAGTAGTCGACCACCGTGTGGGTTCCGTCCGGCCAGTCGGCGATCAGCGTGCCGCTCGACGTCGACAGCGCACAGCTGCCGTAGCCCGCGGACTCGGGCAGCGCGTAGGTGACGCTCCAGTCGCCGGTGATGGGATCGGTGCCGCTGACGGTGACCGAATAGGCGTCGCCGGCATCCATGACCGGCGTGCCCGCCGGTGCGCCGCCGACCGTGGAGCTGCAGGCGGCCAGGCCGGGAACGGACTGGCTGAGCCCACCGACGATGTTCGAGGTGAAGGGCGCAGGGATCGCGGTGAGGTAAGGGCTGTCGAACTGGATCACCGCCTGGAACTCGCAGGCGGTGCCGCCGGTGGTGGCGGCGACGGCCGGTGCCGGCCAGGCGGGCAGCATCAGCGTGCCCAGCACGCATGCGCCCGCGCAGCAGATGCGGATGGTCCGGTGCATGAGTGCTCTCCCTTCCAACTGGGTGCCGTTCCGCAGCCCTCGTCGGACCGCCGATCGGACATCATAGCCAACCGTATTTCTGAAGGTCAAATGCGCCGGGCGCGCGAACGCACCGGACGAATCACTCGCCACCGTCGCAGCGAGTACGATGCGCGGCGTATGGATCTCGACGTCGCTGACGCCGGGAGCGCCGCATGACCGCGCAGGACGAGAGGCGTGAGGATCTCGAGCGGTACGAACGCGCCCTGCCCCGAGGCGGCCGCCAGCTCCCCGGCGGCCGGCACCGCTTCTCGCGCGAGTTCGTGGCCCAGTCCCAGCGCAACCGCATCCTCGACGCCATGGCCCACGCCGTGGCCGAGCGGGGCTACGACGCCACCGCCGTCGCCGACGTCCTGGAGCTGGCCGGGGTCTCGCGCAAGACCTTCTACGAGCACTTCGCCGACAAGCAGGACTGCTTCATCGCCACCTACGACACCGTCTTCGGCCGCCTGCTCGAGGGGGCGGTGGGAGCCTACGAGGCGGAGCGCACCTGGCCGCAGCGCATCAGCGCCGGCCTGCGCGTGCTGCTCGAGGCGCTGGCCGCCGAACCCGCCTACGCCCGCGCCTGCATCGTGGAGGTCCTCGCCGCGGGCCCGGTGGCCATCGAGCACCGGGATGCCGCGCTGCGCGCCTTCCACACCTTCTTTGATCCCTCGCGCTCCGAGGTACCCGAGCACCGGGCGCCGGCCATCGTGGCGGAGGCCACCGTCGGCGGCATCTACGAGGTCATCTACCGGCGCATCGTCACCGAGGGTGCGGAGCGGCTCGGTGAGCTCCATCCCGAGCTGACCTACCTGGCCCTGGCGCCCTTCGTCGGCCCCGCCGGGGCCACTCGCGTGGCGGGCCTGCAGGCTGCCAAGGCCAAGGCCAAGCCCGCCTCGGGCAAGCCGGCAGCCGCCCCGGCGCGCCGCCGCCTGCGACCCTGACGCTGGCACCGCCGGTTCGGCGGGAGCAATATGGAGCGTGCCCCGGTTGGAACACGAGGAGAACGCACCATGGCAGTCGAGGCCAAGACCATCGAGGCCCTGCTGCAGGAGGGACGGTCCTTCCCGCCGTCCGCGGAGTTCCGCAAGCGAGCCAAGGTGACCGACGACAGCCTCCACCGCGAGGCCGAGGCGGACCTCGAAGGCTTCTGGAAGCGCCAGGCGGAGAAGTACGTCAGCTGGTACAAGCCCTTCGACAAGGTGCTCACCTGGGACCTGCCGTTCTCCCGATGGTTCGAGGGCGGACAGCTCAACGTGTCCTACAACTGCCTCGACCGGCACGTCGAAGCCGGCCGTGGTGACAAGGTCGCGTACCACTGGGAGGGTGAGCCCGGCGACACCCGCGCGGTCACCTACAAGGAGCTGCTCGACGAGGTCTGCAAGCTGGCCAACGGCCTCAAGAGCCTGGGCGTGCAGCGCGGTGACCGGGTCGGCATCTACATGCCGATGATCCCCGAGCTGCCGGCGGCCATGCTGGCCTGCTCACGCATCGGTGCGCCGCACTCGGTGGTGTTCGGCGGCTTCAGCGCCGACGCGGTGCGCGATCGCATGAACGACGCGCAGGCCAAGGTGATCATCACCGCCGACGAGGGCTGGCGCCGCGGCAACCGCGTGCCGCTCAAGGCCAACACCGACGACGCCATCGCCGGCGCGCCGAGCATCGAGCATGTGGTGGTGGTGCGCCGCACCGGCGGCGACATCGACATGCACCCGCAGCGCGACCACTGGTACCACGAGCTGATCGCCGACCAGCCGGCCACCTGCGAGCCGGAGCGCATGGAGTCGGAGGATCTCCTCTACACCCTGTACACCAGCGGCACCACGGCCAAGCCCAAGGGCATCAAGCACACCACCGCGGGCTACCTGCTCTACGCGATGTTCACCCACGACTACGTGTTCGACATCCAGCCCGACACCATCTACTGGTGCGCCGCCGACATCGGCTGGGTGACGGGGCATTCCTACATCGTCTACGCACCACTCGGCAACGGCTGCACCAGCGTCATGTACGAGGGCACGCCCGACTACCCCGGCAAGGACCGCTGGTGGTCGATGGTCGAGAAGTACAAGGTGACGGTGCTGTACTGCGCGCCGACGGCGATCCGCACCTTCATGAAGTGGGGCCACGAGTTCCCCGGCCAGCACGACCTCACCTCGCTGCGCGTGCTCGGCACCGTCGGCGAGCCGATCAACCCCGAGGCCTGGATGTGGTATCGCCACTACATCGGCGGAGACCGCACCCCGGTGGTCGACACCTGGTGGCAGACCGAGACGGGCGGCATCCTCATCTCGCCGCTGCCCGGCGTCACCACCACCAAGCCGGGCTCGGCGACCAAACCGCTGCCCGGCATCGTCGCCGGCGTCGTCGACGAGCAGGGCAAGGACGTGCCGCTCGGCGGTGGCGGCTACGTGGTGCTCAAGAAGCCCTGGCCGGGCATGCTGCGCGGCATCTGGGGCGACGACGAGCGCTACAAGCAGACCTACTGGGCCAAGTACGGCGACATGTACTTCGCCGGCGACGGCGCCCGCATCGACGAGGACGGCTACTTCTGGTTCATGGGCCGCGTCGACGACGTCATGAACGTGGCCGGCCACCGCATCAGCACCACGGAGGTGGAGTCCGCGCTGGTCGACCATCCCGCCGTCGCCGAGGCCGCGGTTGTGGCCAAGAGTGACCCGGACACGGGCCAGGCCATCGCCGCCTTCGTCACCCTGCGCACCGGCTACGACGAGACCACCGAGCTGATCGGCGAGCTGCGCGAGCACGTGGCCAAGCTGATCGGCAAGATCGCCATGCCCAAGTGGGTCTCCTTCACCCCCGACCTGCCCAAGACCCGCAGCGGCAAGATCATGCGCCGCCTGCTCCGCGACATCGCCGAGCAGCGCCACCTCGGCGACACCACCACCCTCGCCGACCCGACCATCGTCGCCGAGCTGCAGCAGCGCGCCGTGGAGGAGGCGGGGAAGGAGGGCTAGCGCCAACTCTCCCAGCAGGGCGCCGGCCGCGCGTCACGTGCTCGGCCGGCGGCTCGGGCCGAACATTCGTACGCTATACTTATTTGTCGTGATCGACGGCAACACAGTGCGGACGGTGTTGGAGGTCATCGGCGGCGTCGGCGGTTCGCTGGTGCTGCTCCTGCCGGGCTGGCTGCTCATCGCCGTGTACAGCCGCGGCACCAAGGGCCCGGACCTTCCAGACCGGGCCTATATCCTGCAGATCGCCTTCGCGGGCATGTTCGTCCACATCGCCGCGTCACCGTGGACGTACTGGCTGATTCGCCGGCTGCTGGCCGATCCCACCGGGCAGGCAATTCCGACGGTCGGATGGGTCGCCGGAGTCGTCGTGGGTATGCCGGTTGCGTTCGGGCTGGGCTTCGGCTATCTGGCTGACCTGGGCGACGCCGTTGGCCCGCAATGGCTGCGCGGCCTCGCTGCTCGAATGGGCATATCCTCCGCGGTGAGGACCAGTGCTGCGTGGACGATGGCGTTTCGCACCCTGCAGAAGGGAGTGTTCGTGAGAGTGCGCCGCGACGACGGGACGCTGATCCTGGGCCGCTTTGGTCCCGGGTCACTCGCATCGTCCGACCCGGCACGAAAGGATCTCTTCCGCGAGGAGCTCTGGAGTGCAGACGAGGACGGATGGTTCCACGAGATGTATCCCGGCTCGGCAGGCATCTGGGTCGCCGGCGATGACATCCACTCGATCGAGTTCTATTCAGGGGTAGACTGAACACGCGATGAGCCAAGTCCGCAAAGTCCTGAGCCCCGATGAGACGCGCGGGTGGCGGCCTTCCGCGCCAGGCGGACAGAAGCCTCCGCCCAAGCCCGCGTGGCTGAAACAGGACAAGCCGTCCTCGAACCCTGCCAGCTCTGCACGACAGACCGGCAACGGCGAGGGTCGCACGAACTAGCCTCGCATGAAGGCGCCTGTCCTCTGTCTGGACTGCCACGAGCAGTACATGGACCTTGACCTCCGCAAAGATCACCAACACTTGGTCTGCCCGGGATGCGAGCGCGTCTGGTGTGCCGTCTGCATCGCGCGCGTGGAGGTCAAGATCAGCGAGGAGTGGCTGAGGCGAGCCCGGGTGGCCCACCTCAACTGAGCTGAGGAGCCCGGAGCGGTGGCACCAGCACGGTCGGGCTCTACCAGCCCGGCGTGAAGTGCGAGGATATCCCCCATGCCCGAGACCGTCGCGGTGACCCTGCCGGCCATGGGGGAGTCCGTCACCGAGGGCACGGTGGTCGAATGGCGCAAGCAGGCCGGCGACCACGTCGACGCCGGGGAGGTGATTGCCGACGTCACCACCGACAAGGTGGACGTCGAGGTTCCCTCGCCAGTGGAGGGGACGCTGAGCCGCATCGTGGTCGAGGCGGGACAGACCGCCGAGGTGGGGGCGACGCTGGCGGAGCTGGTGGTGGGAGCGGCGGCGGAGACCAACGGGCAGCAGCCATCCGCGCCCGACGCCGAGCGGGAGACCACGGGCGAACCCGCGACAACCGCCACCGCAGAGGACCCGGCGCCGGCCCCGGCCGTGTCGGGTGCGCAGGTCGAGGTGACGCTTCCCGCCATGGGTGAGTCGGTCACCGAGGGCACGGTCGCCCGCTGGCTCAAGAAGCCGGGCGACGCGGTCAGCCAGGGGGAGCCGATCGTCGAGGTCACCACCGACAAGGTCGACGTGGAGGTCCGGGCGTCGACGACGGGCGCGCTGGGCGAGATCCGCGCCGAGGAGGGTGCCACCGTCGAGGTGGGCGCTGTGCTGGCGACCATCATCGAGGGCGCCGGGGCAGCACCGTCTGGCGGCCCCGAGGCCACCGCCGCTGAAGCTCCCGCCGCGCATCCGGATGCCGAGGCCAAGGCGAAGCCCGAGCCCGCGCCCCCCGCCGCGCAGCCCAAGGCCGAGCCGTCCGACGGCAGTACCGGCCAGATCCCTGCCGCCCCGGCGCGCCCCGAGGTCCAGGCCTCACCCCTGGCCCGCCGCGCCGCCGCGCTCAACGGCGTCGACCTCGCCGCCGTCCAGGGCACCGGCCCCGGCGGCATCGTCCGCAGGGCCGACGTCGAAACCGCCACCCGCGCGCAACACCCCGCAACCGCGCAACCCGCCGGCCCGCCCCCCGAGGGCGCCCAACCCCTGCGCGGCCCGGCCGCGGCGCTGGCCGGCGCCATGGAGCAGAGCCGCGAGATCCCCACGGCGACGTCCTTCCGCAGCATCGAGGTCGACGTCCTCGACGCCCGCCGCCGCGAGCTGAATGGCGCCATCAAAGCCGCCGGCCGCCCCGAGAAGGTCAGCTTCACCCACCTGATCGGCTATGCGATCGCCAGGGCGGCGCTCGATCTGCCCAGCATGTCGAGCCACTTCGAACGCGACGCCGAGGGCAAGCCCTACAAGGTCAACCCCGGCATCCACCTCGGCCTCGCCGTCGACACCACCCGCAAGGACGGCACGCGCTTCCTGGTGGTGCCGGTCATCAAGGACGCCGCCCAGCGCTCCTTCGCGGAGTTCCGCGACGAGTACGAGCGACTTGTGGCCAAAGCCCGCACCAACTCGCTGACCGCCGACGACCTCAGGGGCGCGACCATCACCCTGACCAACCCGGGCGGCATCGGCACCGTGGCCAGCGTGCCGCGGTTGATGACGGGCAACGGCACCATCGTGGCCACCGGCTCCATCGACTGGCCGCAGGGCCTGCACCGCGTCGGCGAGGCGCGGCTGCGCGACATGGGCGTGAGCAAGGTCATGACCATGACCAGCACCTACGACCACCGCGTCATCCAGGGCGCCGAGTCGGGCGAGTTCCTGCGCCGCATCGAGCAGCTGCTGGGCGGCGCCGACGGCTTCTACGGCGAGGTCTTCCACAGTCTCGGCCTGCCGCCGCCCGCCGCGGAGCCGCCGGTCATGCGGCTCACCGACCAGGCAACCGTCGAGGTCGTCACCGGGCAGGCGGCGTCACACGAGCTGCTCGCCGCGGTCGGCGCGGGCATGTCACTGGTCAAGGCGCACCGCACCCACGGTCACCTCGGCGCCTACCTCGATCCGCTCGGCCTGCAGCAGCCCATCGGCGACCCGGCCATGGAACCGTCGACGGTGCACCTCACGCCGGCGCTGATGCAGGCGGTGCCCGCCGACGTGCTGCGCGTCTACGTCCCCGGCCGCACACTCGCCGAGGTGCTGCCGCGGCTGCGTGAGACCTACTGCGGCACCATCGCCTACGAGATCGAGCACATCAGCTCGCACGAGCAGCGCGTCTGGCTGCGCGAGCACATCGAGTCGGGGAAGCACCGCCCGCCGCTGTCGCCGGAGCGCCGCCTGCAGCTGCTGCAGCGGCTCACCAAGGTCGACGCCATGGAGCGCTACCTGCGGCGCACGTTCCTGGGCCAGAAGACCTTCAGCATCGAGGGCCTCGACGCCATGGTGCCGATGCTCGAGGAGCTGGTCACCATGGTCAGCGACGACGGCATCGACCAGGTCATCCTGGGCATGGCCCATCGCGGCCGCCTGGCCGTCACCGCGCACGTGGTCAACCGGCCCTACGAGGCGGTGCTGGTCACCTTCGAGCAGGGCGAGCAGAAGCGCGCGGTGGGCAGCGAGGGGACCGATCCCACCGGCGACGTCAAGTACCACCTCGGCGCCCAGGGGACGTACGTCACCGAGGCGGGCAAGGCGGTTTCGGTCAAGATGCTCCCCAACCCGAGCCACCTCGAAGCCGTCGACCCCGTGGTCGAGGGCTGGACGCGCGGCGAGCAGACGCGGCGCCATTCCGCCGAATTGCACGTCGATCCCAAGGCGGCCTTCCCGGTGCTCATCCACGGCGACGCCGCCTTCCCCGGGCAGGGCATCGTCGCCGAGGTGCTCAACCTGCAGTCGCTGCAGGGCTACAGCACCGGCGGCACCGTGCACCTCATCGCCAACAACCAGGTGGGCTTCACCACCGACCCGTCCGACGCGCGCAGCACCCGCTACGCGTCCGACCTGGCCAAGGGCTTCGACATCCCGGTGATCCACGTCAACGCCGACGACGTCGAGGCCTGCGTCCACGCCATGCGCCTGGCCTACGACTACCGGCGCACCTACCACCGCGACGTGGTCATCGACCTGGTCGGCTACCGCCGCTTCGGACACAACGAGGCTGACGAGCCCAGCTACACGCAGCCGGTGATGTACCGGGCCATCAAGGACCACCCGCCGGTGCGCGAGCTCTACGCGGAGCGCCTGGTGCACGAGGGCCTGATCACCAAGGAGGATGCCGACGCGCGCGCCGAGGAGGCGTACCAGCGCGTCGCCGCCGCGCACCAGAAGGTCAAGGCGTCACTCGCAGCCGCGCCCTCGGCCGACCCGGCCGACCACGGCACCGCCGACGCGCGCGACATGGAGGCGGCCACCGGCGTCCCCGCCGACACGCTGAGCACCCTCAACGAGCAGCTGCTCACCCTGCCGGGCGCCTTCCACCTCAATCCCAAGCTGCAGCGCCAGGTTGAGCGACGGCGAGAACTGGTCAAGGAAGGCCAGATCGACTGGGCCACCGCGGAGTCGCTGGCCTTCGCCTCGCTGCTGCTGCAGGGGCGTCCCATCCGGCTCACCGGGCAGGACACCGAGCGCGGCACCTTCTCGCAGCGCCACCTCACCTTCCACGACATCGAGACCGGCGGCATGTGGACGCCGATGCAGCACCTGGTCGGCGCCACCGCCACCTTCGAGCTGCACAACAGCCCGTTGAGTGAAGGTGCGGCGCTCGGCTTCGAGTACGGCTACAGCGCCTCTGCGCCCAACGCGCTGGTGCTCTGGGAGGCGCAGTTCGGCGACTTCGTCAACAGCGCGCAGGTGATCGTCGACCAGTTCATCGCCAGCGGGCAGGCCAAGTGGGGGCAGCAGTCGCGGCTCACCCTGCTGCTGCCGCACGGCTACGAGGGCGCGGGTCCTGAGCACTCCAGCGCGCGCCTGGAACGCTTCCTGCAGCTCAGCGCCAACGGCAGCATTCGCGTGGCCAATCCCACCACCGCGGCGCAGTACTTCCATCTGCTGCGCCAGCAGGCGCTGGCGCCCAAGCCGCGGCCGCTGGTGGTGATGACGCCGAAGTGGCTGCTGCGCGTGAAGGAGGCCACGGCGCCGCTGCAGGAGCTGGTCAAGGGCCGCTTCCGGCACGTCATCGACGATCCGGAGGTCAACGGTGCGCGGCGGAAGGAGATCACCACGCTGCTGCTCTGCACCGGCAAGATCTATCACGAGCTGGCCATGCACCCGCTGCGCAAGGAGGCGGAGAAGCTGGCCATCGCCCGCGTCGAGCTGCTCGATCCCTTCCCCACCGACGAGGTGATGAAGCTCATCAAGTCGTATCCCAGGCTGTCCCAGATCTTCTGGGTGCAGGAGGAGCCGCTCAACATGGGCGCCTGGTACCACCTGGCCCGGCGCATCGGCAAGCGGCGGCCGTACGACATCCGCTGGGACTACATCGGCCGGCCGCGGCGGCCCAGCCCCAGCGAGGGCTTCAGTGGGGCGCACCAGATCGAGCAGGAGCGCATCCTCACCACCGCGCTGCGCAGCGCGGAGCACGTGCCCGAGAAGGTGACGCCCGTCCTCTCCCCACCGAGCAGCGAGGCGTGAGCCCACGCGTCGTGGTGCTCGGTGGCGGCCCCGCCGGCGACGTCGCCGCTCTGCGCGGCGCGCAGCTCGGCGCCGAGGTGACCCTCATCGAGCGCGCCGAGCTGGGCGGCACCTGCCTCAACTGGGGCTGCATCCCCACCAAGTCCCTGCTGGCCACCGCCGACCTGCTGCGCAAGATCCGCCGTGCCGACGAGTTCGGCATCGAGGTCGGCGACGTTCATGTCAACTTCGGCCGGATGATGGAGCGCAAGGAGGAGGTGGTCCTCAAGATGCGCTCCGGCGTCGAGGCCGCCTGCAAGCGCAAGAAGGTCAACGTGGTGCGCGGCCAGGGTGTGGTCGACGGCGACGCGGTCGTGGTCGACGGGCAGCGCTACGACTACGACCACCTCGTCGTCTGCGTCGGCACCGAGGCGTCGGGACTGCCGGGTCTCGACATGGAGCACCCGAGCGTGGTGACCTCCAACGGCATCCTCCGCCTGGAGCGCATCCCCGAGCGGTTGCTGGTCATCGGCGGCGGCGTCATCGGCTGCGAGTTCGCCTCCTTCTTCGCCCCGCTGGGCACCAGGATCACCGTGGTCGAGATGCTGCCCCAGATCCTGGCCGGCGTGGAGCCGCGCATCGTCACCCAGTTCCGCAAGCTCATGGAGCAGCAGGGCATCACCTTCCTCACCGGCCGCAAGCTGGACTCGGTGGTGGAATACCGCGCCGACGACCTGACCGCAAAGCTCGACGACGGCACCACCGTCGACGCCGACGTGCTGCTGGTCAGCATCGGCCGCAAGCCGGAGACGCGCGGCATCGGCCTCGAGGACGCCGGTGTCGAGATCGACGAGCGCGGCCACGTCGTCTGCGACGACACCCTGCGCACCCGCAACCCCAAGGTCTGGGCGGCCGGCGACTGCATCGGCGGCCTGCAGCTCGCCCACCTCGCCTCCAAGGAGGCGGAGCGCGCCGTGGAGAACGCGCTCGGCCACCACCCGCGGGCCATCGACCGCACCGTGGTGCCCTCCTGCATCTACACCCACCCGGAAATTGCCATGGTCGGCCTCAACAGCGAGACGGGCAAGGCCGCCGGCCACGAGGTCAAGGTGGGCCAGGCGCGCTACCTGGGCAACGGCAAGGCGCTCGGCGAGGGCGAGCCGGACGGCGTCGCCCAGATCTTCAGCGACGCCAAGACCGGACTGATCCTGGGCGCCTGCATCATGGGCGCGCACGCGGTGGAGATCATCCACGAGATCGGCGTGGCCATCAGTGACGGGCTCGGCGTCGACGAGCTCGGCGACATCATCCACGCGCATCCCACGGTGAGCGAGCTGGTCATGGACGCGGCCCAGCTCTCCGCGGGAGTGGCGCCCTACCTGTCGTAGCGCTCGAAAAAGAAAGAGGAGCGGGTGCGAAACCCGCTCCTCTCCGAAGCGATCAGTCTGCCCGGTCGGGCCTCACACGAAGGTGACCGCGAAGCCGACGATGGGCTTGTTCAGCGGCGTTCCGCCCTCCGACCCGTAGGAGGCGTTGAGCGCGGAGCCGAAGGGGAACAGACCGCCGTCGCTGGCGACCATGTAGTAGCCGTTGCCGTCAGGCATCAGGCCCATGGCCACGATCGGCTGGTTGAGGTGCGTGCCGCCGGTCGAGCCGTAGGAGTGCTGCAGCGCGTCGCCGAAGGGGAAGAGGCCGCCGTCGCTGGCCACCAGGTAGTAGCCGTTGCCGCTGGCGGTCACCGCCATGCCCACGATCGGCTGGTTGAGGTGCATGCCGCCCGTCGAGCCGTACGAATGGTTCAGCGCGTCGCCGAAGGGGAAGAGGCCGCCGTCACTGGCCACCAGGTAGTAGCCGTTGCCGGTGTGCGTCAGCGCCATGCCGATGATCGGCTGGTTGAGGTGCATGCCGCCGGTCGAGCCGTACGAATGGTTCAGCGCATCGCCGAAGGGGAAGAGGCCGCCGTCGCTGGCCACCAGGTAGTAGCCGTTCCCGCTGGGCGTCACCGCCATGCCCACGATGGGCTGGTTGAGGTGCATGCCGCCGGTCGAGCCGTACGAATGGTTCAGTGCGTCGCCGAAGGGGAAGAGGCCGCCGTCACTGGCCACCAGGTAGTAGCCGTTCCCGGTGGGCGTCAGCGCCATGCCGACGATCGGCTTGTTGAGCGTCGTGCCGCCGGTCGAGCCGTAGGAGTGGTCCACGGCGGAGCCGAAGGGGAAGAGGCCGCCGTCGCTGGCCACCATGTAGTAGCCGACGCCGCGAACGTGGGTGAAGGTGACGCTCACCGTCTGGGCGATCGAGACGCTGGTCAGGGCGTCCCGGGCCGTGTAGGTGATCGGACCCTCGCCGTGGCTGTCGCTCACGGTGAACACCGCCTGGCCGCTGCCGTCGGTGGTCGGCGACACCGCGTGGATGGCCGACGAGCCGCCGCCGGCCAGCAGGGTCAGGGTGCGGCCGCTGATGGGACGGCTGTTGGTGTCGAGCAGGGTGGCCGTGATCGTTGAGGTGGTGACGCCGTCCGCCGGCACGCTGTTCGTCGATGCGGCCAGGCTCGACTTCGAGGCCGAGGGCACCACGGTGGTGTAGCTCACCGACGCCGTATGGGTCAGGGTGGTGGCGTCCGTGGTGTCGTGCGCCACGTAGCTGACCGGGCCCTCCACGGTGCCGTCCTTCACAGTGAAGGTGACCACGCCGCCCGAGGTGCTCGGTCCGCTGGCCGCGCTGATCACCGAATGCCCGCTGGCCGCGGTCAGGGTGACGGTCTTGCCCGACACCGGGTTGCCGGTGGCGTCGGTGAGGGTCACGGTGACCGTCGAGGTGGTGAACGAGTCCGCGGGAACGCTGGTCGGGCTGGCCGACACCGTCGACGCGCTCGCCGACACGGCACCGGTGGTGAAGACGACCTGCGCCGTCTGGGTGACGGGCGTGCTGTCGGTGCTGTCGGTGGCGGTGTAGGTGACCGTCTCCGCGTGCGTGTCGGTGACCGTGAAGGTCACGACGCCCGCGGTGTCACTGTTGCCGCTCGCCGCGCTGATCACCGAGTGCCCGCCGCCCTGGGTGAGGCCGACGCTCTTGCCCGAGACCGGATTGCCGGCACCGTCCTTGAGGGTGACGGTGATGGTCGAGGTGGTGGCGCCGTCGGCGACCACGCTGCCGGGGTTGGACCCGACGGTCGAGGACGCGCCCGAGACGGAGCCGGGATCGATGGTCTCCACGGGCGAGCTGGCGATGGCCGTCAACGTGCCGCCCGAGGTCGAGGCCTCCTGGGTGGTGAAGGTGTACGCGCCCGCGGCGCCCGGCACGGTCAGGCCCGGCCCGCCGCCCGAGATGTCGCCGTAGCTGATGGTCAGCGCGCCGCCCGCCGGCACGGTGACGCCGGTCAGGTTGATGGCCTGTCCGCTGACGGCGAGGGTGCCGACTCCCGTGGTGACCTTGCTGTAGCCGGCGTTGCTCGCGGTCGTCGACGGTGCGGGCCAACCGGCGGGAACGGTGACGGTCAGCTTGGCGTTGCTGATGCCGGCGGTCGGCGAGAAGGTCAGGGTCAGGGTTTGACCCGTGGTGCCCTCGGTGACGTGGGTCGGCGCGATGGTGTTCGTGCCATTGCCGTCCGCGGGCGGGGTGAAGGTGACGGCGGCGGTCTGGGTGATGGTCAGGTTGCTGTCGGTCACGTCCTTGGCGGTGTAGGTCACCGCCTCGGCGTTGGCATCGGACACGCTGAAGGTGACCTGGCCGTTGCTGTCGGTGGCCCCGCTGGGCGGGCCGATCGTCGAGTTGCCCGAGCCCTGGCTCAGCGACACGGTCTTGCCGGCCTCGGGGTTGTTGTTGCCGTCGAGCAGGGTCACGGTGATGGTCGACGAGGCCACTCCGTCCGCCAGCGCCGAGGTCGGCGAGGCGCCCACGGTGGAGTGCCCGGCCGAGACGGCGCCGGGGTTGACCGTGACGCTCGGCGAAGTGGCCAGTGCCACCGGGGTGGCGCCGGATGTCGAGCCCTCGGCGACCGGGAAGCCGGCCGTACCGGTGGTCGACTGCGCCGTCGCCCCCGCTCCGCCGCCCGTGGTCGAGCCGTAGGTGACGGTCATCGGGTTGCTGGCCGCCAGGGTCACGCCGCTGACGGTGATGGTGCGGCCTGAGACGCTCACCGTGCCGGTCGAGGCGGTGGTGTAGCCGCTGCCCGCCGGGGTCGAGGACTGCGGCGTGGTCCAGCCGGTGGGAATGCCCACGGTGACCTTGCCGCTGGTCATGCCCGCGGTCGGCGTGTAGGTGATCACGAAGGTGCCGGTGCCCGAGGCGGCGGCGGTGGTCGGCGAGATCTGCGCCGCGCCCATGCCGTCAGGGCCGGTGGTGAAGGTGATCTGCGGCTGCTGCGTGATGGTGACGTTGGAGGTGATGTCCTTCGCCGAGAAGGCGAGCGGACCCTCGGCGTGGGCGTCGGTCACCGCGAAGGTGACCACGCCGTGCGAGTCACTGGGCCCACTGGCGGCGCCCACGACGGGATTGCCGCTCTGCGGTGTCAGGGTGACGGTGTGGTTCGGCACCGGGTGCGACTCGGCGTCGATCAGGGTCACGGTGACGGTCGAGGCGGTGGTGCCGTCGGAGACCACCGAGGTGGGCGCGGCCTGCACCGTCGACAGTGAGGCCGACGAGGGGCCCGGCGTGAAGGTGACCTGGGCTGTCTGGGTGATGACCAGGTTGTCCGTGGTGTCGGTGGCCGTGTAGGTGATCGGTCCCTCGACCGTGGTGTCGGTCACCGTGAAGGCGGCCTGGCCGCTGGCGTTGCTGGTGCCGCTGGCGACGTGGACCACCGAGGACCCGGTGTCCGCCGCCAGGCTCACCGCCTTGCCGGCCACGGGGTTGTTCTGGGCGTCACGCAGTGTGACCGTGATGGTCGACGACGAGGTGCCGTCGGCGATCACGCTGGTGGGTACCGCGGCCACCGCCGACGTGCCGGCGTTCACGGCACCGGCCGTGAAGGTGATCTGGGCGGTCTGCGTCGGGGTGACGTTGTCGGTGGTGTCCTTGGCGGTGTAGGTGATCGGACCCTCGGCGGTGGTGTCGGTCACCGAGAAGGTGACGTGCCCCGCGCTGTCGCTGGCACCGCTTGCAGCGCCGACCGTGGAGTGGCCGCTACCCGCGGTCAGGGTGACGGTCTTGCCCGACACCGGGTTGGAGAACTGGTCGAGCAGGGTGACGGTGACCGTCGAGGCCGTGGCGCCGTCCGCCGTCACCGAGGTGGGATTGGCGACCACCGTCGAGTTGCCCGCGGTGGGCGTGCTCGCGGTCACCGTCACCGACGGCGAGGTGGCCAGGGCGGTCAGCGTGCCGCCGGAGGTCGAGGCCTCCTTGACGGTGAAGGTCGCCGAGCCCGCGGTGGTCTGTGCGGTGGCGCCGGGGCCCAGCATGCTGGTGTCGCCGTAGGTGATGGTCACCGTCTGGCCGGCGCTCAGGGTCAGGCCGCTGACGGTGATGACCTGACCGGAGACGGCCACCGTGCCCGTGCTGGCGGTGGTGAAGCCCGCCGCGGTCCCCGTCGTGGTCTGCGGGGCGGTCCAGCCCGCGGGCACGGTCACCGAGACCTTGCCGCTGCTGATGCCGGCGGGCGCGGTGTAGACGATCGAGTAGCTGTGCGTGCTGCCGGCCACCACCGAGGTCGGCGAGATGGTCGCCGCGCCGCTGCCGTCCGCCGGCGGCGTGAAGGTGATCTGCGCCGTGTTGGTGATCACCAGGTTGCTGTCGGTGGTGTCCTTGGCGGTATAGGTGATCGGGCCCTCGGCGAAGGCGTCACCGATGTTGAAGGTGACCACGCCGCTGGCGTTGCTGGGCCCGCTCGCCGAGCTGATCGTGGAGTGGCCGCCGCCGGCCGCCAGGGTGACCGTCTTGTTCGCCACGGGGTTGTGGTTGGCGTCGAGCAGGGTGACGGTGATGGTCGCCCCGCTGAGGCTGCCGTCGGCGAGGACGCTGGAGTGGTTGGTGGTGACCGTCGAGACGCTGGGATCGACGGTGCCGGCGGTCACGGCCACGGCCGGCGAGGTGCCGATGGCCACCGGGGTGCCGCTCGAGGACGCGGTCTCCGAGACGGTGAAGGTCGCCGTGCCGGCCGTTGACTGCGCGGTGGCGCCGGGCCCGCCCGAGGCCTTGCTGCCGTAGGTGATGGTGACGCTGTTGCCCGCGGCGACGGTGACCCCGGAGACGGTAATGAGCTGCCCGCTGACGGCGACGGTGCCCGTCGACGAGGTGGTGAAGCCGGGATCGGTGGTGGTCAGCGAGGGCGCCGACCAGCCGGCCGGGACGCTGACGGTGAGCTTGCCGTTGGTGATGCCGTCGGTGGCGGTGTAGGTGATGGTGTAGGTGCCGCCGGTGGCGCCGGCGGTGACGCCGTTCGGGGAGATGGTCGCGGTGCCCGAGCCGTCGGCGTCGGGCAGGAAGGCGACCTGGGCGGTCTGGGTGATGACCACGCCGCCGCCGTCCGTGGTGTCGGTGGCCCGGTAGGTGACCGACTCGGCCGCGGCGTCCTTGACCAGGAAGGTGACCACGCCGTGCGAGTCGCTGGGCCCGCTGGCGGCGCCGATCACCGAGCTGCCGCCCAGGGCGGCCAGGGTGACGGTCTTGCTCGGTACCACGTTGCCCTGGGCGTCCTTGACGGTGACGGTGACGGTCGACTGGGTCAAGCCGTCGGCGGGCTCGCTGGTGGGCGAGGCGGTCACCGTGGAGGTGGCGGCGTCGCCCGGGCCGGGGTTGACGGTGACGCTGAGCGCCGGGCTGACCGCGGTCAGGGTGCCGGTCGAGGTCGAGGCGGCCAGCAGCGGGAAGCTGGCCGTGCCGCTGCTGGTCTGCACCGTGGCGCCGGGGCCACCCTGGCTGGTCGAGCCGTAGGTGATGGTGACGGCGTGGCCCGCGTTGACGGTGAGTGCGCTCAGGCTGACCACCTGGCCGCTGATCGACAGCGTGCCGTCGGAGGCCACGGTGTAGCCGCCGGCGGTGAAGGTCTGCGACGGGGCGCTCCAGCCGGTGGGGATGGTCACCTGCAGCTTTCCGTTGCTGGTGGCCACCGTGGGCGTGTAGGTGATGGTGAAGGTGCCGTGGGCGCCGGCCACCACCGAGGTCGGGCTGATCGCGTCGGCGCCGTTGCCGTCGGCGCCGGTGGTGAAGTCGATCGAGGCCCGCTGCACGACGGTGACGCCGTCGGTGGTGTCGTCGGCGGTGTAGACGATGGTGCCGTCGGCCACCGCGTCCGTCACCGCGAAGGTGATGGCGCCGTTGCTGTCGGTCTTGCCACCGTTGCTGCCGGCGGCGATGACCGAGCTGCCGGTGCCGGCGCTCAGGGTCACCGTCTTGTTGGGCTCGAGGTTGCTCCAGGTGTCCTTCAGGGTCACGGTGACCGTGGACGCGGTGCTGCCGTCAGCCACCTGTGAGGTGGGCGAGGCGCTTGCCGTGGAGGTGGTGTCGTTGGTCGCGCCCGCGGTGATGGTGTAGGCGGTCCCGTTGGTCGCCGGCGTGGTGTCCTTGGAGGTGGACACCGCGAAGTCCGTGTACGACCCCGCGGCCGTCGGGTTCTGCGGCAGGCTGCCGATGCCGCCGACGAGCACCCGCACCTGCTGGCTGGCCACCGCGGCGAAGGTGCTGGGCAGCGGGATCACCGCCGTGGCGCCGCCGTTGGTCGGCGTGACCGTGCCGGTGACGGTGGTCGGCGTCGGCGTCCCGCTGATGGGGACGACCTCCACCTGGTAGGAGTTGGGCGAGTTCGACGGGAACACCGTTCCGGTGTGTGCCGCCAGGGTGATGGTGTCGTTCTGCGAGCCCAGGATGGGGGTGACGACGGTGAAGTCGACCTGGTACTCGATCAGCGCGTTGGCCTCGCTGGAGCTGGCTCTGTTGGAGCCGAAGGACACGGCCACGTTCATCACGCTGGTGGCTGCATGGGCCACGCTGACCAGTCCGGGTGCCACCAGGCTGAGAGCGATGGCTACCTTGGCCGCCCGCCGGGCGCCCGTCATCCGACGTACCACGTCATGTCCTCCCGTCGGGGCGCCGACCATGCCCGGCACAACCGAAGCGTGTGTGTGCATCCCGTCGTTGAATTGCAATGCGTCACCCCTCTCGTGCGGGACGCGCGACGCATTCTAGAGGTTAGTTGTCTTCAACGACACGACTGCCACCGGCAGTTGTCACCAATTCGCAACCGGCCGGGTTTCTGACCAAGATGTCATTTGCTCCGATTGCCGAGACAATGTGCAAACGACCGGCGCAGGACTGGTGAGAGCGGCGCTGTACGCGCATCCGACAACGCCGTGCGCGGCTAGGGCAGGTCGGGTCCCTGGTCGGACAGACGCTCGACCCAATGCCGGCGGCGCCTCAGCGTCACGGCCCGGCGCAGGAAGACACCTTCGCGGACCGCGGCCAGACCGAACCCCGCGGCCAGGGTGAGCAGCACGCCGCCCACCCACCGTGGTCCCAGCGTGGCCAGCGTCGTCCCCGCCGACAGCAGCACCAGCGCCGCGGAGCCGAACGCCGCCAGCCCAAGGGCGTAGCCGGCGACGCGGGCGCCCTCGGCGACCTCCGGCATTCGCCTGCCCAGCCAGGTCCGCGACGCGAGCGCCCGCAGCCACTCCGGAGGCCGCCCGCTCGGCTCGACCCCCGGCGTGCGGTAGGGCGGTGGCACGGAGGTCCGCCCCCCGCGCGTCCGCCGGCGCAGGAGGACCACGCCGAGCACGACGAGGATGCGTGACAGGAGACGGAAGAGCAGCGCGAGCGGCATCAGTGATCCACCGAGACGGCCATCATCGCGCAGAGCGCATCAGTCGCAGCCGGGCGCGCACTCCCCACACAGAGATGAGCGGGCGGACCGTTGCCGGCCCGCCCGCCAGGAAGGGGTGAAGTGCATCGGGAGCAGGCGGCTGGGGGGCCGCCCGGCGCACCCGGTGGCGGCGTGGTTCTCCCCCGAAAACCACGAACGCCACGAGCTGCCCACCCATTGTGCCACCAAGGACCCCCAGGTTGTCCTCCCCGACAGGCCCGAGCGCGCCCGGCGAGGCCCGCGGCGAGCCCCCGAAACCCCGCGGGGCGCCGTGCTACAGTCGCCCGGCAACTGGCAGCGGAGCGTGGAGGAGCCGACCCCATGGTGCGTGCCTACGTGCTGATCAGCGCCACCCCCGGCAAGGCGATCGACGTGGCCGGCAAGCTCAAGGGACAGGACGGCATCGTCCAGGTCGACGCCATCACCGGCGAGTACGACGTGATCGCGCAGGTCCAGGCCTCCGACATCGCCGGGATCGGCGTCCTCATCGTCGAGAAGATCCAGCGCCAGGAGGGCGTCTTCAAGACCATCACCTGCCTGGCGGTCGAGTAGGGCAGGTGGCCGGGGGCGGACCCACCGTCGTCGAGGGACGCGTCGGGCTCGGTGGATTCCTCTCCTTCTATCGCGAGGCGCTGGGACGTTTCCGCACCAGTGCACACCTGCGCGCCTCCTTCGCCTTCTGGGCGGGGGTGGGGCTGGTCTTCACCGAGGCGCTCGGCGTCGGCGTGGCCCAGATGGACTCGCGCCAGGCCGTCTACGTGGCGGCCGTCCTCTGCGCCGTGTGGTGGGTGCTCGTCAGCGCCGTGCTCGCCGGCGGCGCCGCGCTGCTCACGCCGCCGCACGGCGGCCCGCCGATCGACTACTACGGCGTCCCCAACGGACTCACCGCGCTGCGCGCCTACGCGGTGGTGCCGCTGGTGATCACCGTCTGCGTGCACACGCCCGGCAGGACCGCGTTCGTCATCTGGTGCAGCATCGCGGGGGTCACCGGCCTGCTCGACGCCGTCGACGGCTTCATCGCCCGCCGTGTCGGCCCCCTCACCGAGCTGGGCCGCGCCTTCGACCCCGGCATGGACGCGCTGTTCTTCAGCGCCGGCTTCTACGCCGCCTGGCGGCTGGACATCGTGCCGCTGTGGCTGATGATCTTCACCCTGGTGCGCTACGTGGGACCGCTGCTGGCCACACCGATCGTGTTTCTGGCGCGCCGCCGCCCCGAGCTGGTGCACACCGCCTGGGGCCGGCGCAACACGCTGTACACCGGCGTGGTGATCTTCACGCTGATGTGGGTGCGCATCGCGGGCGGCCCGATCGGCGCCGTGGCGCTGGCCCTGGGCATCCCGCTGCTGGGCACCACGGCTCTGCTGCACTTCTTCGCGCTCGGCGAGCGCGCCTACCACGCGCCCGCCGTGCGCGAACGCCGCCGCGAGCGGGTGCAGCCCAAGTAATCGCCAGAGTTGTCAGAATCCGGCGACCACCTCGCGCACCTCTTTGCTGAGGACCTTGACGCCGGGGCCGGGCTCGTCGGGGATCATGGCCAGCGCCGCCTCGGCGTTCTCCTTGGTGTCGAAGCCCACCATGGACATGCCCGTGTTCTCCTTGGGGTCCAGCCATACGCCCCACTTGACTCCCGGCGACTGCTTGACCATCGGCACGACGGTGGACTCGAGGTTGGCCCGCGCTGCGTCCGCCTGGCTCGGGTCGATGCTGACGGTGACGAGGGATGCGTACATGGCTCCTGGCCTCCGCTGACATGGGCAGGATGACGACCCGCAAGTATGGCCCTCCGACTCGCACCCGCGCAAACCCGCAATGGCGGTGTCGCGGGCTACACTCGGGTGCAGTGAAGGCCGTCGTCAAACCCTCCCCCGGCCCCGGATTCGAGCTGACGACCGTCCCCGACCCCACGCCTGCAGCCGGCGAGGTGGTGCTCCGAGTCGAGGCGGCGTCGATCTGCGGCACCGACGTGCACCTCTACGAATGGAATCCCTGGGCCGCGTCGCGGGTGCGCCCGCCGCGCGTTATGGGCCATGAGATGTGCGGCGAGGTGGTGGCCCAGGGCAAGGGCGCGGAGTCGACCAAGCTGGGCAGCCGGGTGGCCGTGGAGACGCACCTGGTCTGCGGCCACTGCCCCGAGTGCCGCCGCGGTGACTTCCACGTCTGCGCCAACACGCGCATCCTCGGCGTCGACGTCGACGGCGCCTTCGCCGAATACGTGGCCATCCCCGCGCACAACACCTGGCCGGTGGCGCCGGGCCTGCCGCCGGAGCTGGGCGCGCTCATGGAGCCGTTCGGCAACGCCGCGCACGCCTGTTCCTACGGCAGGCTGCGCTCGCAGGTGGTGGCCGTGTTCGGCTGCGGCCCGATCGGCTGCATGTGCGTCGGCATCGCGCGCGCCGAGGGCTCGGCGCGCATCGTCGCGGTCGACCGCAATCCCTACCGGCTGCAGCTCGCCGCGGCAATGGGGGCCGACGCCACCGTCGACGCCGCGCTCGGCGACGAGGCCATTCTCGAAGCCGCCGGCGGCCCGCTCGACTGCGCGCTGGAGATGAGCGGCGCGCCCGCCGCGGTGGTCGCGGCCACGCACCTGGTCCGCCCCGGCGGCTGGATCTCACTGCTCGGCATCGGCGACGCGGCGACCACCCTCGACCTCTCGCGCGACGTGGTCATGAAGGGCCTGACGCTGTACGGTGTGACCGGGCGCCGCATGTTCTCGACCTGGGAGCAGACCAGCGCCTACCTGGCCGACCATCGCATCGACGTCAGCCCGCTGCTCACCCACCGTTTCGACATCGCCGACATCGACGACGCCATCCAGCTGATGCGCAGCGGGCAGTGCGGAAAGGTATCGCTGAGGCCAAGCAGATGATCCCCGAAGCCCCGAAGCTCAGCGCGGCGGTGTCCGCGCTCGACGAGTCGCTGCAGGGCGACCTCGACCAGCTCCGCCGTGACGGTCTCTTCCGTCCCCTGCGCGTGCTCGAGTCGCCGCAGGCGGCCGAGGTGGTCATCGGCGGCCGCAGGCTGATCAACCTGTCGAGCAACAACTATCTCGGCCTCAACACGCATCCGCGACTCGTCGACGCCGCGGTGCAGGCCGCGCGCGAATGGGGCGCCGGCAGCGGCGCGGTGCGCACCATCGCGGGCACGCAGACGCTGCACGAAGAGCTGGAGCGGCGCCTCGCGACATTCAAGATGACGCCCGCCGCGCTCACCTTCCAGAGCGGCTACACGGTCAACGTCGGCGTCCTCGGCGCCATGCTCGAAGAGGGCGACGTGGTGGTCAGCGACAAGCTCAACCACGCCAGCATCATCGATGGCATCCGTCTCACCAAGGCGGATCGCATCCTCTACGAGCACACCGACGTCGACGACGCGGAGCGCGCGCTGAAGCAGGCGCGCGAGAAGAACTACCGCCGCATCCTGCTGGTCAGCGACGGCGTCTTCTCCATGGACGGCGACATCGCCCCGCTGCCGCAGCTCGTCGAGCGCGCCGAGCACTACGGTGCCGCGGTGATGGTCGACGACGCGCATGCCTCCGGCGTGCTGGGGCGCAACGGCCGCGGCACCACCGACCACTTCGACCTGCACGGCCGCGTCGCCCTCAACATCGGCACGCTGAGCAAGGCGCTCGGCGTGGTGGGCGGCTACATCGCCAGCACCCAGGCGGTGCGCGACTTCCTGATCCACAAGGGGCGTCCGTTCCTCTTCAGCTCCTCGCATCCGCCGGCGGTGGTGGCCGCCTGCATCGCGGCCGTCGACGTGCTGGAGCAGGAGCCGCAGCTCATCGACCAACTGTGGGAGAACACCCGCTACTTCAAGGAGAGGATGCGCGAGCTGGGCTTCGACCTCGGCCGCAGCGAGACGCCGATCACCCCGGTGATGTGCGGCGAGGCGCCCACCGCCATGCAGCTCAGTGACATGCTCATGGAGCGCGGCGTCTTCGCCCAGGGCATCGGCTTCCCCACCGTGCCGCGCGGGCAGGCACGGGTGCGCACCATCGTCACCGCGACGCACACCCGCGAGCAGCTCGACCAGGCCCTGGAGGCCTTCGCCGGCGCGGGTGCGAAACTGGGGCTGCGCAAGGCTTGAGAGCCGGGCGTAACCGCCCGAGGTGGCGGCAACTTCTGCCGTTGCACCCGGCGGCGGGGTAGGCTCCGGAGCGATGCCCCATCGCAGCGAGGCCGAGCTCGCCGCCGAGCGCGACCTGATCCTGGCCGCCCAGCGCGACAGAGCCGCCTTCACGCCGCTCTACGAGCGCTACGTCGACCAGATCTACGCCTACGCCTACAGCCTCACCCACAACCGGGAGCTCGCCGAGGACGTGACCGCCGCCACCTTCGCCAGGGCCATCGAGGAGCTGCCGCGCTTCGAGTGGCGCGGCGTGCCCTACTCGGCCTGGCTCTACCGGGTGGCCGCCAACCTGGTGGCGCGCGACCGCCGGCGGCCCGGCTGGATCGAGCTCTCGCCGCACGTCAGCGACGAGGGCGTGGGGCCGGAGGAGGAGGTGGCCCGGCTCGACCGCGACGCGCACATCCGTGCCGCCGTCGACGAGCTGCCGCCCGACCAGCGCCAGGCGGTGCTGCTGCGCTTCGGCGGCGACCTGCGCAACCGGGAGATCGCCGAGATCATGGGCCGCAGCGAGGGGGCCATCAAGCTGCTCACCTTCCGGGCCATGACCACGCTGCGCCGCCGCCTCGGCGCGCCGCTGCCGGCCGAGCGCGAGGAGCACTCGAGGGGGACACGACGCCATGCCTGACCATCACCTGCGGTTCGTCCGCGACCGGGCCACCCGCATCGACATCGCCGACCGGCTCGACGCCGCGCTCGACAGCGACGAGCTCGCACCCGCCGGCGCCGAGGTGCTGGCCCTGCCCGCCGCCGACCCGGTCGCCGGGTTCATGTCACTGGCGACCGAAATCCGCGAGGCGCTGCACCACCCGGTGCTCTCCGCCGCCGAGCGGGCCCGCATCCACGACCATGCCCTGGACATCGCCGAAGCCCGCGGAGCCGGTGGTTTGCGCCGCGCCTGGCCGCAACTCGCGCAGCGCGCGGCCGGCGTCCACCCCGCCCTGATCGGCGGCGCCGCGGCCGCGGTGCTGGCCGCCGCGGTGGGCGTCGCCGCCCTGCAGCGGCGCGGGCACGGCGGGTCCGGAGCCGCCCTCCAGCCCGCCTAGCACCCCCTGAATTCGGGGTGTGCGCTGTCGCAGTCGCCTGTGAACGCGCCAAACCGGAGGAAATTCGCAAGGTCGAGGGTACAATCGAGCGTGGCCATGCCTGCTCACGACGCGCCCGACCCCGAGGCGCAGCTCTCACCCCGCGAGATCGCGCGCCTGCGGGCCCGCGACCGAAAGCGCAGCACACGCATGGTCGTTGACAATGCAGGGATCAAGCGCATCCTGCTGGCCCGGCGGGACCGCGCGGCAGCCGAAGCCAAGGACAAGGACACGGTGTCCGCCGGGACCACATCCCGGGGCCAGCGTGCCGGGGGACGACAGAACACCACATGACACAGGTGACGGGGGCCCGGGACATCGAGAGCCCGGCGGTGGCCTCCGCGACTCGAGAGGTGGGATCTCCTGCCGACGCCGTCGGCGAGGTCCCCGTCGGCGAGCGCATCCGGCGGCTGCGCCTGGAGCGCGGCATGTCCCAGTCCGAGCTCGCCGCGGGCCGGCTCAGCAAGGGCTTCATCTCCCAGATCGAGTCGGGCCGCAGCCGGCCCTCGCCAGAATCGCTGCGCTTCATCGCCCTGCGCCTGGGCGTGCCCCTGGTGGCCCTGCTGCCCGGGCTGGAGCTGGCCCAGCAGCAGGCCTTCCTGCTCCGTGCCGCCGAGGCCGCGGTCAAGGCCCGGGAGGCCGTCGAGGCCGAGACCCTGCTCGAGGAGGTGCGGCCGCTGCTCAGCGCCCCGGCCGAGCTGTCCTGGTTCCACCGCCTGTGCGGCGAGCTGTTCATCCAGCGCGACCAGCTGGTCGAGGCGCTGGACGAGGCGCTCCTCGCCTTCGAGCAGGTGTCCTCCGGCGACGCCGGCGACGAGGCGGTGCGGGCCTGCAACCTGGTCGGCCGCATCCACCACCTGGCCGGCCGCCAGCCCGCCGCCCTGCTCTACTTCGACCGCGCCGCCGCCCTGGCCACCCACCAGTCGGTGACGCCCGCGGTGCGCGCCCTGGTCCACTCCAACCGCGGCAACGCCCACATGCGCCTGGGCGACACCGGCCACGCCGTCAGGGCCTACGAGCAGGCCCGCTCGGCCGCCGAGGACGCCGAGGACCTCTGGCAGCTGGCCGTCGCCCACACCGGCCTCGGCGAGGCGGCCCGCCAGCGCGGCGACCTGCCCTCGGCCATCGCCCACGCCGAGCGCGCGGTGACGCTCTTCGAGCGCATCGAGATGCGCGAGCTCCAGGCCCAGATCCTGCACAACCTCGGCCACGTCTACGCCGACAGCGGCGACCTGCAGAGCGCCCGCCGCTTCCAGGACCAGGCCCTGGCCGCCGCCCGAGCCATGAACAACAGCATGATCGCCGGCTACTCCCTGGAGCGGCTGGCCGCCCTGGAGGTGGCCGAGGGCAACGTCGAGGCCGCCCTGGAGTCGGCCCGCACCGCCATCGAGTCGGCGCGCCACTGCGGTGACAACGCGCTGCTGTCCATCTCCTACGCCGCCCTCGGCGAGGCCTACGAGGCGGCCGGCGACCTGCAGGCCTGCGACGACGCCTTCACCGACGCCCGCCGCATGGCCCAGACCGCCAGCCCCATGGAGATGCGCCAGATCCTGCTGCGCGAAGGCGCCATGCGCCGCCGCCGCCAGGACTTCGAGGGCGCCGCGGGCTGCTTCGAAGCCGCCGCGACCATCTCGGCGTAGACCGCGGCGCCGCGGATCGTGTCCGCAGCGCCGCGGCGGAGACGGATCAGCCCACGCCGAGGACGGTGATCGCCGTCGCCGAGCCGCCGGTGATGGTGACGTCGTCGTAGTAGATGTGGCCCACCTGCTCCGGGTAGGTGCAGGTGATCGGGCTCACCACGAAGCCGATGGCGGGACACGAGGTCACCAGGACGGAGGTGGTGGTGGTCTCGTCGTAGACGTCGACCCGGTAGGACACGTTGTCAGTGGTCGCCGAGGTGACCACCGCGATGGCCCGCCCGCCCTGCCCCGCCGGTGCCAGCGCCACGTAGTTGCAGGCGTCGTCCGATGTCGGGTTGGGCGCGGCCACGTCGAAGCAGTAGCCCAGCCCCACCGGGTTGTCGTCGTAGATGACCACGGCGCCGCCGGTCACCGTCGCCTGGTACTCGCAGCCGCCCTGCTCGTTCGAGGCCACGGCGTACACCGGCGAATCGACGTTGGCGTTGCTGACCGACCACGACGTCGCGGCGCAGCTGGGATCGCCGTTGGGGACGGTGGTGATGGTCACCTTGCCCGGCCCCTGATAGACCACCTGCTCCGGGTCGCTGGCCAGGTTGTCGAAGGTGCAGTTGTTGTTGATGGTGGTGACCTCGGCGGTCACCGTGCAGCCGCCGGGATAGGAGATGCCGCCCACGTCGGCGCTGGCCCGCATCCCCGGCAGCGCGGGCGTGGCCAGCAGGGCGATGACGGCTCCGATGACGAGGCGGGTTCGTGAGTTCTCTGAGTCAACCCCTATGCCGCAGCGAGGCGTTGCTCAGCGCGGTGGCGGTTGGGGCTGTAGGCGACGTCGGAGTGCCAGCAGGCGT
>Ga0207699_10000173_pt1 | contig 39126 bp, 36 predicted proteins | sample LARL51metaG_FD_184344 | JGI IMG/M metagenome (GOLD analysis project Ga0207699, IMG submission 184344) | Corn, switchgrass and miscanthus rhizosphere microbial communities from Kellogg Biological Station, Michigan, USA - LAR L5-1 metaG... | ecosystem: Host-associated > Plants > Roots >...
CGGAGGCGGGGGAACGCCCCAGCCTCGGCCGCGCCCCTCGTCTCCACCGCCGCAGGGGTGTGCCTCGCCCCCCTCCAAGGCGGACCCCTCTCAGCCAGGACCCCCCCGATGGGAGATTCGCCATCCCCGGACCCTCCGGACCGCTGGTGTAGGATAGAAGCCGGCGCCGGCGGAGGGCGGAGGAGGGGTGTTGGGCAAGGTAGAGGATGAGCTGAGAGGGGGACACGAGGTGCTGGTTGACGAGCACCTGCCGGAGGCCCTCGAGCGGATCGACGAGGCGCAGCGGCCGATCGCGGAGCGGATCGCCCACCATGTGCGGGGCATCCTGTCGGCGCTGGACCTGGACCTGTCCGATCCGAACCTGGCCGAGACCGATCTGCGGGTGGCCAGGATGTACCTCGAGATGTTCCAAGGCCTCGCCGAGGGCGCCGAGCCCAAGGTCACCACCTTCCCGAACCAGGAAGGCTACAGCCACATGGTGATGGAGAAGCGGATCCCCTTCTACTCGCTGTGCGCCCATCACCTGGTGCCCTTCTACGGCCACGCCCACATCGCCTACATCCCGCGCGACCGCATCCTCGGCCTGTCGAAGTTCTCGCGCATCCTCGAGTTCTACGCCAAGCGCCCGCAGCTGCAGGAGCGGATCACCGAGCAGGTCGTGACGTTCCTCGAGGAGAAGCTGCAGCCGCAGGGGGCGATGGTGGTGATCGAGGCCCGGCACCTCTGCGTCGAGATGCGCGGCGTCAAGAAGCCCGGGGCGCAGACCGTCACCTCCGCGCTGCGCGGCATCTTCCACCAGCGGCAGGTGCGCGAGGAGTTCCTCGACCTGCTGCGCCATGATTAGGCCATGAGCGTCCCCGAGGGCCGGCGCGGACGGTGGGCCAATGCTGCCGTGCTCGCGCGGGCGGCGGTTCTCGCGCTGGCCTGCCTCGCCGGCGCGGCCTGCTCGGGTGGCACCGGCGGCTCCGTCGGCGCCATGGCCGATCTCGCCAACCCGTTCCTCGGGCCCGACTACTCGGCCTGGCTGATCGGTCCGGTGGCGCGCATCGCCAAGCCCGAAGAGATCAAGGCCTACCTCGCGCTGCACGACGACGGCGAGGCTGCGGCCTTCATCCAGCAGTTCTGGGAGCGCCGCAACCCCAAGCCGGGCCAGGCCAACCCGCTGCTCGCCAGGTTCGAGGAGCGCGCCGAGGTGGCGGACAAGAAGTACAGCGAGGCCGGCCTGCTCGGACGGCGCACCGATCGCGGCACCATCTTCATTCTCTACGGACCGCCCGGCAAGGGCGGCTTCGAGGTGGCGAGGCGGCCGACCGACCCGCCGATCGAGGTCTGGCAGTACGCCGCCAACGCGCCGGCCGGCCTGGACGGCAGGCACCCCGACCCGTTCTACCGCTTCACCAAGCGCGGCGAGCTGACGGTTCTCTACATCCCGCGGCCGGGAAGCGTGCCGCTCAGCGCGGCGCCCCCGCCGTGATCCCGGCCTCCATGACCGCGCCTCGCGCCGTGCTCGCCGGGACCGGGATCGCCATCCCGCCGCTCGAGGTCGACAATCACATGCTGGCGCGCATCATCGAGACCGACGACGCCTGGATCCGCGAGCGCAGCGGCGTCGTGACGCGCTTCTACGTCGAAGCCGGCGTCGCCTCGTCCGACCTCGGAGCCGAGGCGGCCCGCGCCGCGCTGGCCAACGCCGGGGTCGAGGCCGGCGAGATCGACTACCTGGTGTGCGCCACGATGACCCCGGACCACTACTTCCCGGGCACCGGCACGCTGATCCAGCAGAAGCTGGGCATCGGGCCGCTGCCGGTGCTGGACATCCGCCAGCAGTGCGCCGGCTTCGCCTACGGGCTGCAGGTGGTGGACGCCCTCATCCGCAGCGGCATCGCCCGCACCGTGCTGCTGGTGGGCGCCGACGTCCACACCTCCCTGATGCCGTTCTCGGCCCGCACCTTCGAGGTGCTGCACGGCCGCGACCCGGGCCCGCTGTCGCCCGAGGACTTCGAGTGGAACTCGCGGTTCCGCCACCTGCTGGTGTTGTTCGGCGACGGCGGCGGCGCCATGGTCTTCCGGCGCGGCGACGCCGGCGACGGCGACCGCGGCATCCTCGGCGCGGCGCTCTTCGGCGACGGCAACCACCGCGAGATCCTCTACGTGCCCGGCGGCGGCTCCGCGCGCCGCCCCTTCGTCAGCTGCGAGATGATCCGCTGCGCCGAGACCGTGCCGTCGATGGATGGGCGGGCGGTGTTCAAGCTGGCCGTCACCCGCATGCCCGAGGTCACCCGCCAGGTGCTCCACGCCTGCGGCCACGGCCTCGAGGACCTCGACCTGCTGGTCATGCACCAGGCCAACCTGCGGATCAACGAGGCGTCGCAGAGGGCGCTCGGCCTGCCCGACGAGAAGGTGCACAACAACATCCAGCGCTACGGCAACACCACGTCGGCGACCCTGCCGATCGCCTTCTACGAGGCGCAGCAGGCGGGCAAGGCGCCCGCCGGCGCGCTGGTCGCCTTCACCGCCCTGGGCGCGGGCCTGCACTGGGGCTCGGTGCTGGTCAGGGTATAGCCCGAAGCTCCATGCCGGCCACCACCGCCAATCTCGATCCGACGGCGATTGCCGCGGCCCTCTCGCGGCGCGTGATGGGCCAGGAGCAGGCGGTGCGCGAGATGGCGATCGCGCTCGCCAAGCAGCTGGCGGGGCTGCGGGTGGGCAACATCCTGATGATCGGTTCCTCGGGGACCGGCAAGACCACGCTGATGCGCGCGGTCGAGTCCTACCTCGCCGCCGACCCGGAGCTCGCCGGCCGCTCGGCGGTGGTGCGCATCCATGCCAACGTGCTGGGAGAGGAAGCCTCGCGCGGCCGGCCCGGCGAGGCGGTGCTCGGCCGCCTGCTGGCCCGCGCCCGCGAGCAGCTGGGTCCGGCGGCGCCGCTGTCCGAGCTGCTGCGACGCGCCGGCTCCGGCCTGGTGTTCGTCGACGAGGTGGACAAGATCCGCGCCTGGGTGGGCGAGGTGCCGAACGTCGCCGGCATCCGCGCCCAGGAAGCCCTGCTGACGCTGATCGAGAACGAGGCGGTCGAGCTCGAGCTGCCGGCCTGGGCCGGCGGCGGCACCGCCATCGTCGACTCGTCGGGACTGCTGTTCGTCTGCGCCGGCGCTTTCGAGGGGCTCTACGACGCCGTCTACGATCGCGTCACCATCGGCAAGGACCGCGGCGCGCTGCAGCCGGTCACCGTCGTCGAGGCCGGCAAGGTGCGCGAGCAGGTGGTGTTCCAGCTGCGGCGCTGGCTGCGCAACGAGGACCTCTTCGAGTACGGCATGAGCCCGCAGTTCCTGTCGCGCTTCGACGCCGTCGTGCTGCTCAACGATCTCACGCTCGACGAGCTGGTGCGGATCTTCCTCGAGGCCCCGGACTCCGCTTATCACCAGACGCGCGCCTACTTCTCCAGCCGCGACATCCACCTCGCGCTGTCGCCCTCCGCGGTGCGCCGCATCGCGCTGGAAGCCGCCCGCCAGCCCCGCCTCGGCGCCCGCGCCCTGAAGGAGGCCTTCCGCCGGGTCATCCGCGACTACGAGTTCGACCCCTCCACGGCGGCCAGCGGCGGCGTGCTGATGATCGACGAGCAGGAGGTCGAGGCGGCGCTCGCGGGGTAGAGATAGATCCTGAGTTACGGGGCCTCGCGGCGGTCCGGGACTTACCGGCGCTGTCGTCGTTGCTCTCGCAATTCTCGCAGGGAGGCAAGCTTCTGCTTGCGCCGCCGCGCCCGCACCCACTGCGGCACCAGCGTCACTGCCAGCAGCAGGGCGAGCGCCGCCGCGAGCTGCAGATAGATCCTGCCGCGGTGGCCGGCCGCGGCGTGCGCCACCGCGGCGAAGAAGAAAGTGTAGATGGTCACCGTCGGCGTGATGCCGAGGATCGTGGTGGCAAGGAAAAGCGGCGGCCGCACACCGGCGAGGGCGGCGCCGTAGTTGACCAGCGGAAAGGGGAGCGGCAGGAAGCGCACCGCCACCAGGTTCCAGAAGCCGCGCCTGCCGATGGCCAGCTCCACCTTGCGCAGCCGGCGGCCGGCGACATGGCGGACGAAGTCCCGGCCCAGCAGGCGCCCCAGGAAGTAGCTCGCCGCGGCACCCAGGATCACCCCCGCGACGTTGTAGAGCGACCCGGCGGCGCCGCCGAACACGACTCCGCCGGCGATCATCAGCGGCGTCGCCGGCACGCCCAGCGGTGACAGCACGAGGTAGCCGGCGACCAGCAGCGCCGGCGCCCACCATGACTCGCGCAGCCGGGAGATGGCCGCGGCCAGCGCTGGTCCCGAGAGATAACCGGCGAGCGGTGTCCAACGCACCGCGGCGTAGCCGCCGGCGAGCAGCACCGGCAGCAGCAGGAAGCGCAGCAGGACGCGCCGCGGCACCCGCCGGGACGGGCGCGGCGCCGGCGATGCCGTGGGGGCGGCGCTAATGCGAGGCGTCTCCGGAAGCGCCGCCGGAACCGCCCGGCGAGTCGGGACCCTCGGTCCCGCCGGGCCCTCCGACCGCGGGCAGGTGGAGGAACTCCCGCATCTGGCGGTTGAGGATCTCCTGCGAGGCCGGGTCCATGAAATTGAGGCGCAGCTCGTTGATCACCATCACCTCGGCGCGGCCCCACTCGGCCCAGCAGTCGGCGCAGATGCCGGCCTGCACCTCGCGGCCGGCGGCGCCGGGCAGCGGCGGCCGCGCGAGCCGCGGCGCGCCGGCGCGGCCGCAGCGCAGGCAGTGGAAGTCGGCGGCGGGCGGCTGGGCCGCGGACGGCTCGGGCGGCATGCTCTAGCCCACCTCCCCGGGGAGGATGATGCGGCTCTCGGCGCGCTGCAGCACCTCGCGCGGCACGCGCACCACCAGCACCAGGTCGTGATCGTCGCGCTGCCCGCCCTTCAGGCTCTTGACCAGGTCGTCGGGCACCGCCAGCTTGACCCAGGCCGGCCGCTTCGGGTTCTGCCGGGCGCTCTCGAGCACCAGCTCCTGCATCACCATCAGCTCCACCCTCTCGGGATACTTCTCCAGCGCCCAGGTCAGGGCCTTCCGGGGATCGTCCATGGCGCGATTCTACTCGCGGTCACCCGGCGCCATGTTCTCAGGGGGCGACCGGCGCGCCGGGTGCCGCGGGAACGGCGGGCGAGGCGGCGAGCGCCCGCTGGAAGAAGCCGATGGTGCGCTCGATGCCCTCCTCGAGCGAGACCCTGGGCTCCCAGCCGAGCAGCGTGCGGGCGAGGGTGATGTCGGGCTGCCGGGTCTGCGGGTCGTCCTCGGGCAGCGGCTTGAAGACGATCGGGCTCGGGCCGCCCGCGCCCTCCTCCCGCCCCTGCCTCCCATGCCCCTGGACGATGCGGCGGATGGTCTCGGCGAACTCGAGGATCGTCATCTCGTGCGGGTTGCCGATGTTGACCGGCAGCGTGACGTCCGACAGCAGCAGGCGGTAGATCCCCTCCACCAGGTCGTCGACGTAGCAGAACGAGCGCGTCTGGGTGCCCTGGCCGAACACCGTCAGCGGCTCCCCGCGCAGCGCCTGCTGGATGAACGCCGGCACCACCCGCCCGTCGCGCAGCCGCATCCGCGGACCGTAGGTGTTGAAGATGCGCACGATGCGCACCTCGAGGCCATGGTAGCGGTGGTAGGCCATGGCCATCGCCTCGGCGAACCGCTTCGCCTCGTCGTAGACGCCGCGCGGGCCGACCGGGTTGACGTTGCCCCAGTAGCTCTCCTTCTGCGGATGCTCCTTGGGGTCGCCGTAAACCTCGGAGGTGGAGGCGAGCAGGAAGCGCGACCCCTTGGCGCGGGCCAGGCCGAGCGCGTTGTGGGTGCCGAGCGAGCCGACCTTGAGCGTCTGGATCGGCAGCTCGAGGTAGTCGATCGGCGAGGCCGGGGACGCGAAGTGCAGCACGTAGGCGACCTCCCCCGGCACCTCGAAGGGCGTCGTCACGTCGTGCTGCAGGAACTCGAAGTCCGGGCGTCCCAGCAGGTGGGCGACGTTGTCCCGGTTGCCGGTCAGCAGGTTGTCGACGCACACCACCTCGTGCCCCTCGCGCAGCAACCGCTCGCACAGGTGCGAGCCGAGGAAGCCGGCGCCGCCGGTGATCACCGCCCGGCTCATGCGGGAGCCTCCTCGCGCGCGGCGACCGTCGCCGCCGTCGCCGCCGTCGCCGCGGGGACCGCCTCCGGCTCGGCGCCGGGACGGGCCACCGGGCGGCCGATCGAGATGTACTCGAAGCTCGCCGCCGCCATCTTCTCCGGCGCGTAGAGGTTGCGCAGGTCGACGACCAGCGGCCGCCGCAGCAGCTCGTGCAGCCGGTCGAGCTCGAGCTTGCGGAACTGGTTCCACTCGGTGCAGATGACCAGCGCGTCGGCGCCGCGCGCCGCCTCGTAGGCGTTGTCGCAGAAGCGCACGGCGGGGAAGAGCGGGCGGCAGGCCGGCATCGCCTCGGGATCGAAGGCGCGCACCTCGGCGCCGCCGTCGAGCAGCCCCTGCACGATCGGCAGCGCCGGCGATTCGCGGATGTCGTCGGTGTTGGGCTTGAATGACAGCCCGAGCACGGCGACGGTGCGGCCGGCGATGGTGCCCAGGGCGCGCTCGATCTTGGTCACCATGCGCGCCTTGGTGGCCTCGTTGACGTCGAGCACCGCCTCGATGATGCGGAACGCCAGCCCCTGGTCGCGGGCGATCTGCGCCACCGCCCGGGTGTCCTTGGGGAAGCACGAGCCGCCGAAGCCCGGGCCGGGCGCGAGGAACTTGGGGCCGATACGGCTGTCGAGGCCCATGCCGCGCGACACCACCTCGACGTTGGCGCCCAGCGCCTCGCACAGCTCGGCTACCTCGTTGATGAACGAGATCTTGGTGGCGAGGAAGCCGTTGGAGGCGTACTTGATCAGCTCGGCGCTCTCGACGTCGGTGATCACGAACGGCACGTCGGCGGCGGCGAGCGGCGAGTAGACGTCGAGCATCAGCTCGATCGCCCGCTGATCGCGCGAGCCGATGACCACCCGGTCGGGTTGCATGAAGTCCTCGATCGCCGAGCCCTCGCGCAGGAACTCGGGGTTCGACACCACGGCGAACGGGTGCTGGCCGCCGGCGCCCTCGCGCACGATGGCCTCGATCATCTTGCCGGTGCCGATCGGCACCGTGCTCTTGGTGACGATCACCTTGTAGCCGTTGAGGTGCCGCGAGATCGAGGCGGCGACGTCGCGGATGAAGGTGAGGTCGGCGGAGCCGTCGCTCCTCGGCGGCGTGCCGACGGCGATGAAGATGGCCTGCGCCTCCTCGATGGCCGGCGGCAGGTCGGTCGAGAAGCGCAGGCGCCCCTCGTCCATGTTCTTCCGCACCAGGGTGCCGAGGCCCGGCTCGTAGATCGGCACCTGTCCCCGCGACAGCGCCTCGACCTTGGCGGCGTCCTTGTCGACGCCGACCACGTGCATGCCGAAATCGGCCAGGCAGGCGCCGGTGACCAATCCGACGTATCCGCTTCCAACGACGCAGATGTTCATGACCAGGGCAGCCTTCGCGAGAGATCGATCCGTTTCACGCCGGATCCGTCAGAGATTGGGAAGGGACGGCCGCCGGCGCCGCGTGCTGCTCGCGATACCAGCGGACGAAGCGGCGCAGGCCTTCCCGGATCGGGACCTTCGGAGAGTAGCCCAGCAGCCGCGCCGCCTTCGCAACGTCGGCGTAGGTGATCGGTACGTCGCCGGGCTGGGCGGGAAGATACTCGATGCGCGGTTCGACGGCAAGCTCCTCGGCAAGCCAGCGCACCAGGTCGGCGAGGGCGGTGGTGTCGGCGCCGCCGAGGTTGAGGATCTCGAACTCCGGCGCCAGGGCGAGGGTCGCCTCGAGGCCGTCCACGATGTCGTCGACGTAGGTGTAGTCGCGGCGGCTGCCGCCGTCGCCGTAGAGCGGCACCGGCTCGCCGCGGGCCAGCAGGTCGGTGAACTTGGCGATCGCCATCTCCGGCCGCTGCGCCGGGCCGTAGACGGTGAAGAAGCGCAGGCAGGCGGTGCGCAGGCCGTAGAGGTGATGGTAGTTGTAGCAGAGCAGCTCGCCGCTCCGCTTGGTGGTGGCATAGGGGCTGATCGGCAGGTTGACGGGGTCGTCCTCCGAGAAGGGCACCTTGGTGTTGATGCCGTAGACCGAGGACGAGGAGCCGAACAGGAACAGCCGCGGTCCGTGGCGGCGGGCCGCCTCGAGCAGGCGCAGCGTGCCGATGCAGTTGACGTCCTCGTAGAGCACCGGCTCGCGCAGGCTGGGGCGGACGCCGGCGCGGGCGGCGAGGTGGACGACCGCGTCGAAGGCGCCGCCCGCGAACAGCCGCTCGACCAGGGCGGCGTCGCGGATGTCTCCCTCGACCAGGCGGAAGCGGTCGCCGAGGTCGCTCGGTGGCGCCGGGGGCGCCAGGGGTGCCAGGAGCCGAGCGAGATTGCGGCGCTTGCGCGCCGGGTCGTAGAAGTCGTTGAAGTCGTCGAGCACCGTCACCCGGTCGCCGCGGACGAGCAGCCGCCGCGCCAGGTGCGAGCCGATGAAGCCGGCGCCGCCGGTGACCAGGATGTGAGATGGCATGGGGTCGGTGCGGGCTTCAGCCCGGGGGCGTTCCTGTCTCGAGGGGGGGCGGCGAGGGCGGCGGCGTCGGAGGTTGGAGCGAGGCTGGCGGCGGCGTCGGCGGCGTCTTGCCGGACGGGGCGTCGGCCGGCTGCTGGCGGCTCCTTCCCGCGATGGCGTCCTGGTAGCGCTGCTTGATCCCCGCCTTCTGGCGGTTCTGAATCAGCCAGCGCAGCATCGGGGACCTGTTCACCCCGACGATAACATCGTTGATCGCGTCGTAGACGCCGGGGTCGTTGAGCAGCAGCGCGGCGCTGCCTTTGCCCTCGACCAGCCGGTCGGTGGCCGTGTCGAGATGCTGGACCGTCTCCCGCAGCCGCTCGCTGACCTCACGGCCGTAGGCCTCGTCCTCGAGCAGGCGCGGCAGCAGCGCCTGGCTCTTGCCGAATCGGGAGGTCAGGTCCTTCAAGTCCTTGCTGGCGCCGTCGAGGTTCGCCAAGGTCTCGTCCACCCTGGCGCGCTCACCCGGGTCGTTGAGCAGCGCCGGCAGGGCTCCCGGGCCATGCTGGGCGCTCGCCACCACCGCATCCAGGCGATCGATCACGCCGTCCACGCGCGCCGCCAGCCGGCGGTCGTTGACCAGCCGGGGCAGGACGCCGGGGCCGCTCTCCATCTCGTTCGTCAGCCGCTGCAGGCTCTGCAGGGTGGCGACCGCCGCGTCCCGCAGCTGGCGGCCGGTCGGGGACTCCGAGGTCAGCTCCCCGAGCAGACCCTCACCTCTGTCCATCCGGGCGAGGATGTGCTGCAGGGAGTGCGAGATCTGCGCCACGTTCCCCATCACGTCCTCGCCCGAGGCCACCAGGGCGTCGAGATTGGCTTCGGAAGCCGCCGGGATCTCGCCCTCGTCGGGGATGGCGGGGAACTTCTCGGAGCCCGAGTTCAGCTCGATGTACTTGTCCCCCAGCAGGCCGAGGGTGGTGATCTTCGCCTTGGTCATCTGCTCCTTCTCCGGCACCGGCGTCTGCGGCGCGCGCAGGCGCTCGCTGTAGCGGCGGTCGACCGCCAGCCAGACGTCGATCTCCCGCTGCTGGGGGTTCTTCGGCAGCACCACCCTCTCGACGGTGCCGACGTTGACGCCGTCGAGAGTCACCCCGGCGCCCGGGGCGAGGCCGCCGACCTGGGTGAAACGGACGAAGTAGCTGGTCTTGCGCACGAAGAAGTTGCTGCGGTCGCCGATGACCAGCAGGCCGACGGCGAGCACCGCGAGTGCGGCCAGGACCAGCAGGCCGACTTTGAGCTCACGGTTGTGCGCTCGAGGCATGGTCGTCCTCCTCCTCCCACTCCCGTCCGGACAGCAGGTCGCCGAGCTCCGGGTCGGAGCTGCGCTCCGCGGCGGGCCAGTCGCCGAGGAAGCGGAAGTGCCCCTCGGAGAGATAGGCGATGCGGTCGCCGACGTGCCGGGCCAAGTCGAGGTCGTGGGTGATCACCACCTGGGTGACGTCCAGGCGGCGGTGAATCTGTCGGATCAGCTTGCCGATGGCGGCCGAGGTGATCGGGTCGAGGCCGGTGGTGGGCTCGTCGTAGAGCAGCACCTCCGGGTCGAGCGCGAGGGAGCGGGCAAGGGCGGCGCGCTTGCGCATGCCGCCGGAGAGGTCGGAGGGCATCTTCGGCCCCACCTCCGGCAGGCGCACGAGGCCCAGCTTCTCCCGCACCTTGGCGGCGATCTCCGCCTCCGAGAGTCGGGTGTGCTCGCGCAGCGGGAAGGCGACGTTGTCGAACACCGTCATCGAGTCGAACAGGGCGCCCCCCTGGAAGAGCATGGCGATCCGGCGCCGCAGCGGGTAGAGATCGCGCTCCTCGAGGCCGGTGATGTCGGCGCCGTCGAAGACCACGCTGCCGGCGTCGGGCTTGTCCAGGCCGTTGAGCTGGCGCAGGGTGACGCTCTTGCCGCTGCCGGAGCGGCCGAGGATGACGAAGCACTCGCCGCGCAGGATCTCAAAGTCGAGGCCGTCGAGCACGTTGCGGCCCGCGAAGCCCTTGGTCAGGCCGCGGATGACGAACAGCGCCGGCCGCTCCTGGGGCGGCGGCGGTGGCTGGGTCGGATCGTCCGGCGGCACGTCGAGCTCTCCGCTCAGCTGATGAGCAGGATGAACAGCCTGGTCAGGAAGTAGTCGGAGATCATGATGGTGATCGCCAGCGTCACCACGGTATCGGTGGTCGCCCGCCCCACCCCGTCGGCGCCGCCCTGGGTGTGGAGACCGTTGTAGCAGCCGATGATGGCGATGATGTAGGCGAAGACGAAGGACTTGCCGACGCCGCTCACGACGTCGGCCAGCGTCAGGTTCTGGGCGATGTTGTTGAGGTAGACCGAGGCCTGCACGTGGAGCTGGTACACCGCCACCAGCAAGCCGCCCAGGATGCCCAGGCCGCAGCCGATCACCGTCAGCGAAGGCAGCATCACCAGCACGGCGGCGAGCTTCGGCGCCACCAGCTTCTTGACCGGATCGACGGCCATCGAGCGCATGGCGTCGATCTGCTCGGTCACCGTCATGGTGCCGATCTCGGCGGTCATGCCCGAGCCGATGCGGCCGCCGACGATGAGCGCCGTGAGCACCGGTCCGAGCTCGCGCACCAGCGACTTGGCGACCACCGCGCCGATGTAGTACTTGACCCCGAGCGCGGGCAGGCTGTAGGCGGTCTGCAGGGCCAGCACCATGCCGGTGAAGGTGGTGGCGATGCCGGCGACCCCCAGCGAGCGCACGCCCAGCTGCTCCATCTGCGCGAACCAGACCCTGGTCTCGAGCGGCCGCGCCGCCATGGCGGCGAAGGCCTGGCCGCTGAGCAGGGCGATCTCGCCGGTGCGGGTGACGAAGTCGCGGGCTCTCACGCTCGGATCGGCCACCAGGACGCGGCATGGGCGAGCCCCAGCCCGAGGTCGGCGGCGGCCAGCGGGTAGAGGCCCGCCAGCCCCGGATGGCCCCAGGCCGCGGCCACGAAGACGAGGCCGCCCAGCACGCGGCCGCCGATGGCCACGGCCACCACCCCGGCGTAGCGCCATGGCTCGCGGGCGGCCAGCAGGTAGAAGCTGGCGAGCATCAGCAGCAGCACGGCCATGATCCACAGGTAGAAGGCGCCCTCCGGCAGCGGCGGCAGCGGCAGGCGCAGCAGGCGGGCGGGCAGGCTCGGCGCGGCCACCATGAGGACCGCGAAGGCGGCGTCGTAGAGCGCGCCGAGCGCCAGGCTGCCGCGCAGCAGCGCCAGGAGGCGGGAGCGGCGGCCGCGGCTCCGCTGGTCGCCGGTCGCGGCACTCCCCGTGTGTCGGGCCGAGGGTTCCATGACGGTTCAGCGCGCGGGCTCGCCCCGGGTTCGCGGGAAAGGGCGTCCGGCGCGGCGGCGGGCTGGAGGGACCGGCACAGTCTAGCAGGGAACGCCGGAGGACCGGAGGGGAGAGGCCGACGATGGCCAACGCTGCCGATTATGCCGATAATGCCTGCCACTGCTCGACGAGGAGACCCATTGAGCGCATCCAACCCCGAGACCCGCGGTCCGGCGGCCTTTCTTAGCAAGGCGCTTGCCACGGCGGCGGGCAATCTGTACCTGGTCGTCGCCAGCCTGGTGCTGGGGATCGTCACGATCGCGGTGGGCGGGCTGCCGCCGCGGGGGCGCTGGTCGCTGGCGGTCACGCGGCTCTGGTCGGCCGGCCTGCTGCGCGTCAGCGGGGTGCGCCTGGAGGTGCGGCGCGCCGCCGAGCTCGACCCCGCGGCGAGCTATGTCTACCTGGCCAACCACCAGAGCCTGTTCGACATCCCGGCGGTGCTCCTCGCCGTGCGGGGGCCCTTCCGGATGGTCGCCAAGCAGAGCCTGTTCCGCATCCCGATCTTCGGCTGGGCGCTGTCCGCCGCCGGGTTCGTCTCGGTCGACCGCGCCGACAAGGCGTCGGCGCGGCAGTCGTTCGCCGCCGCCGAGCAGCGCCTGCGCTCCGGCGGCTCGATCCAGCTGTTCCCCGAGGGGACGCGGTCGACCGGCGACACCCTGCTGCCGTTCAAGCGCGGCGGCTTCCTGCTCGCCCTGCGCACCGGGTTGCCGATCGTGCCGGTGGGCATCCGCGGCACGCGGGCCGTCCAGGCGCCGCGGCAGCGGTCGATCCGGCCGGGAACGGTCGAGGTCCGTTTCGGGGCGCCGATCGCGGTGAGGGACTACGGCGTCCGCCGCAAGCGCGAGCTGATCGCGGAGGTGCGGCGGCGGCTGGCCGAGCTGGCCGGCATGAGCGCCGGGGAAGTCGACGAGGTGGCCGAGGAATGATCGATGATACAGGACCCCTATGGTACTCTTTATCGCCCGCACCGACCGTCGACACCCTCGAGGCATAGCGAGTAGAGACAGGGAGACAGGAACCGAGACAATGGCGAACGACTTGGAGGCCAGGGTCTGGGAGGCGCTGAAGGCCGTGCGGTTTCCGGGCATGAGCCGGGACATCGTCTCTTTCGGGTTCGTGCATGACGTCAAGGTCGCGGAGGGCGGCGAGGTGGAGGTGAGCCTGCAGATGGCCACCCACAACCCGGAGGCCGCGGAGAAGGTGCGGGCGGAGGCGGAGCGCGCGGTGCGGGCGGTGCCGGGGGCCGCCGGCGCCCGGGTGGCGATCCAGATGCAGCGGCCGGCGGCGCCCGCCGGGCAGGACCCGGCGGCGCAGCGCGCGACGTCGCAGAACCCGAATCTCGCTCCCGGCGTCCGGCACATGGTGGCGGTGGCAAGCGGCAAGGGCGGCGTCGGGAAGTCGACGGTGGCGGCGAACCTGGCCGTGCGCCTGGGACAGCTCGGCCACCGGGTGGGGCTCCTGGACGGCGACATCTACGGCCCGTCGGTGCCGACCATGTTCGGCATCCAGGAGAAGCCGATCATCTCGGGCAACCGCATCGTGCCGTTCGACAAGTACGGCATCCTGCTGATGTCGCTCGGCTTCATCCTCGACGCCGACACGCCGGTCATCTGGCGCGGGCCGATGGTGACGCGCGCCCTCGAGCAGATGCTCGGCGACGTCGAGTGGGGCAGGCTGGACTACCTGATCCTCGACCTGCCGCCCGGCACCGGCGACGCGCAGCTCACCCTCACCCAGAAGGTGCCGCTCGCCGGCGCGGTGATCGTGACCACTCCCCAGGACGTCGCGCTGATCGACGCCCGCAAGGGGCTGGCCATGTTCAAGAAGGTCAACGTGCCGGTGATCGGCATCGTCGAGAACATGTCCTCCTTCGTCTGCCCGCACTGCGGCCAGGTCACCGACATCTTCAAGAAGGGCGGCGGCGAGCGCACCGCCAAGTTCCTCGGCACCGCCTTCCTGGGGGCGATCCCGCTCGATCCGAAGATCGTCCTGGGCGGCGACAGCGGCGTGCCGATCGTGGTCGCCGAGCCGCAGGGACCGCACGCCGACGCCTTCCGCCAGGTCGCGGAGGCGGTGGTCGACGAGGTGTCGCGGCAGAGCGCGACCCGGCAGAAGCTGTCGATCCTCTGATTCCTTCCTCCGGCAAGGCATGGACGACGTGAGCACCCCGTCCGCCGGGCCCGCACCGGGCGCGGCGCCGGCGGCGGAGACCGCGCGGCGGGCGATGCACGGCGTCGTCGCGCTGCTCGCCGACGCCCACCTGGGCGGGCCGGGCGGTCCGGCCGGGCCGCTCGTCCGGCAGCTCGCGGCCCTGCCCGACGCCGGTTGCCGCCGCCTGGTGGTGATGGGAGACCTCTTCCAGGCCTGGGTGGGCATGGGGCGCTTCGAGACCGCGGACATCGCGGCGGCGGTGGCCGCGCTGCGCGCCCTGCGGCGGCGCGGCCTGCGTATCGACTACGTCGAGGGCAACCGCGATTTCTTCCTCGCCGGCAGCCCCTATGCGGATGCTTTCGACGAGGTGGCGGCCGAGATCGCCTTCGAGGACGGCGGCGTGCGCTACCTGGCGGTCCACGGCGACGGCCTGATCGCGGACGACTGGCAGTACCGCGCCTGGCGGCGCCTCGCGAAGAGCGGCTGCAGCCGCTTCCTCGCCAGCCACGTCCCCGCCGCTCTCGCCCGCCGCCTCGTCAGCTCCACCGAGCGCCGCCTCTCCCGCACCAACTTCAAGCACCGCCGCCGCCTCCCCGAGGCCGCCATCCGCCGCTACGCCGAGCGCCGCCTCGCCGAAGGCCACGACGTCCTCTTGCTGGGCCACTTCCACGTCGCCCGCGCCTGGCCGGTCCCCGGAGGAGAGGTCCGCCTCCTCGAGGCGTGGTTCAAGACACGGACGGTGGAGTGGCTGCCGGCGGGGGTGGCGTCAGGCGAGAAAGGCGCCGGTCAACACTGAAGGCTTCAAAGCAGGGCAGGCCACGGGGAAAGCATGCGCCGGTAACGGGAGGCTGCTAGGCAGGCGCTTCGAACTTGAGGCTGGGGTCGACCTCGGCGCGCCGCAGGAACTGCGCCAAGCCCATGGCGGCCTGGACGGTCAGCTGCTCCGCATCCACCGCCTGCTTGAAAAACATCAGTGCCGCCAGAGCCTGGCGATGAATCTTCCAGGTGGAGAAGATCGGGAGTATCTCGGCAGCGAGTTGCTTGAGTTCGGCGGTCCGCTTCTGCTCGGCGTAGAGGACCGCCAAGTCGAGAGAAACCGCGGCCGCGTCGTAAGGTATCTCTTCGGCAAGGAAGCGCTCGCGAGCTGCGACGAGCAGGGCTTCCGCTTCGAGATGTTGGCCCAGGCCGCGTGCGATCCTGCCTTTCAACCACAACCGGCGGGGGCCGAACTCGCAGTCCTCGGCATACTTCCGATAGAGCGGTCGAGCCTTGCGGTAGAGTCCCTGAGCCTCGATGAACCGGCCCAAGGTCGCGACATAGCCAATGAGGTTATGCCAAGCAATCAAGAGCAGCCGCTCATCCTGGGCAGGATCGATCAACGACAGCGACCGGTGCAGTACGGCGATCGCTTGTTCCGTTTCACCAGCACGGCTGAGGATCAAGGACAGGCTCAGAAGGCTCTTGCCGGCGCGGTGTCCATCGGCGTTGCAAAGAAAGATGTCAATCGCCCGCCGGAGAAGCTTCTGCGCCTCCGCCGAACGCTGCTGCGCTCCCCGGAGAGAGGCCTTGAGATCCAGGAAGAAAGCGCGCTCCAGGGGCTCCCGCGTACCGCTCTTGAGGTGAGTGTAAGCGACCTGGAAGGCCTCCTCGGCACCATCGAGATCCGCGGCGATCCGTCGAAGATTCGCCATGTAGGACCAGGCCCGGGCTTGCAGGTCCTCGACGATCTCGCGCTGGTAATACGAGGTGTCGAGATGGGGGGCAAGGTGAATGGCCAGACCGACCAGCTCCCTGGCCTGGACGCGGCTGGAGCCGCGGCATTCCCAGCTCTCGTCCAGCATTCTCTCGAGCAACCCCCAGGTCTGGTACCGCGACGAGTTGGCCAGCAGGAGCATGCGCCTCTCCTGGTTGTGCGCCAGCAGATCGGCCAAGAGGCCAGGGGCTTCCGTCCGCTCCCGATGAAGCTCGCGGGCACGTTCGAGGTACTTCTTCTCGCTCCTCGCGATGGCCGGTCCGTAGTCGGCAGAATCGGCAGGACCGCCCGGACCCGGACCGGACAGCCGCAGGCCCCCTGTGCTGAGGGCTCCCGAGAGACCCTTCAGGAGATCGGTGAGGCAAGAGAACTTGCCCGACATTGCGCCGACTCTCGACCGGCAAGAGGGACAGCTGGCGAGATGACTGAAGAGGCGGTGCTTCTCGCCGTGGAGCGAGAGCAGAATCTCCTCAAGCATGGAATCGCTAGGGTGAATTTTCACCGGTTGCCGCCTCCCTAAACATTTGACACCGTTCGAGGACATTTCTCAAGAGCCCCGTGGGTTGGCGGGACAAGCCGCCACGCCAAAGCTTAGAGGCTCTTAGGATCTCCACCGTCGTCCGAGGACGACGCTGAGTCATCTCTCCGGAGCAGGCTCGAGAGCCGACCCCGGAGGGCCATCGACCGGTCCATCACAGTGGTAACCAGAGTACCACTTCTACTAAGGAAAGGTTACGCGGAAGGGGCAAAGCGGGACAAAGAAGTGACCGGAGGACGCCGGTTACGGGAACCGGCGCCCCCCCTCAGAAGATCTCCCCCAAGCTCCTGGCCACTACCAGCAAACCCGGTGGCACACCATGTGCGGCTACGGTTTCGTCGACCCTTGCCGCTACCTGCAGGCGTTGTTGGGATCGATACCCGGGCACTGCTTTTCAAACGCCGCGGGCGCCTGCCGGGCCGGTCCCGCGATCACGTGCCCGAGGGCGGCCCACTTGTCGGCGAGCCACCCCCAGACGGCGCTCAGGAGGTCCCCTCCGGCCGAATCGATGGCGGCCGCCCGGGGACCTCCCATCGCGGGCATGGCGGCCACGGCCTGGCCTGCCAGGCAGGCTAGTAGGGCAAGGACAAGGACGAGGGTTGTGCAACGGTTCTTGCGGGGCATGGCAAATCACTCCTTCTGGCGACCCTCGCGCGCGGCCTTTATGGCCGGTCGCGGGAACCGCGGATTCTCAAGAGTGGCACCGTCTCGGACGAAGCGCGCCGATGCGCCTGATTCAAGCCCCCGAATTGCAGTTTCTTCCCTACGCATTGTCAGTAGTTTGGAGGGTAAACGTTTTCTCTCGACCGGGACGCAGGACGTGGGTTCTGGAGCCGGGCGCCCTCCCTGGCCGGCGCCGGGGCGTGGTCCGGCTGCTAGACTGCCGGCGCCATGTCGCTCCGCGTCACCATGCTGGGCAGCGGCACCTCGACCGGGGTGCCGGTGATCGGCTGCACCTGCCCGGTCTGCACGTCGGAGAACCCCCGGAACAAGCGCTGGCGGCCGGGCCTCAAGCTGGAGAAGGACGGCCAGGTGGTGCTCGTGGACACCCCGACGGACCTGCGCGAGCAGGCGCTGCGTTTCGGCCTGCCGCGGGTGGACGCGGTGATCTTCACCCACGCCCACGCCGATCACGTCTTCGGCCTCGACGAGGTGCGCATCTTCAACTTCCGCCAGCGCTCGCCGATCCCTTGCTACGGCTCGGCGGCGACGCTGCGGGCGCTGCGCCGCACCTTCGCGTACGTGTTCGAGGAGGGCCAGGCGGGAGGCGGCAAGCCGCAACTCGAGCTGGTCGAGGTGAAGGGAAACTTCGCCTTGCTCGGTCAGGAGGTGGTCCCGATCCCGGTCTGGCACGGTGACCTCGAGGTATACGGCTACCGGTTCGGCAATTTCGCGTATGTGACCGATTGTAACGTAATCCCGGAGAAAAGCTTCGAGCTGCTGGAGGGGGTCGAGGTATTGATCCTGGACGCTCTGCGCTACCGCCCGCACGCGACGCATTTCTCGGTGTCCGAGGCGGTGTCCGTCGCGGCGCGGATCGGCGCTTCGCGGACCTTCCTCACTCATCTCGCTCACGAGATCGATCACGGTTCTCCGGCGGTGGCGCTGCCTCCCGGTGTCGAGTTCGGTTATGACGGGCTGGTCTTCGACGTCGACTGAGGCGCAGCCGATCCCTAGCGGACGGCAGGCGCGCGGCCGCGTGCGGGTGCCGCCCTCGAAGAGCATCACGCATCGCTACCTCAACCTGGCGCTGCTCGCCCGCCGGCCGCTGATCGTGGAGCGGCCGCTGCTGGCCGAGGACACCCGCCTGTTCCTCGCCGCGCTCGGCCGGTGCGGCTGGACGGTCGAGGAGCGGCAGGAAGAGATCGGGCTGGCGCCGCCCGCCGGCGATGTTCCCATTGGCGCATGGCCTGCCTCCGGTGTTGTTCTCGGCGCGCCGCCGGCCGGCGGCGCTTGGGCCGCCGCGCCGCCGGTCGAGATCTTCTGTGGCAATGCCGGCACGATGCTGCGCTTCCTGGTCGCCTCGCTGGCGGCGTTGCCGGGGCGCTGGCTCCTCGACGGGGTGGCGCGGCTGCGCGAGCGTCCGGTCGGGCCGCTGGTCGAGGCGCTGCGCCGGCTGGGGGCGGAGGTCCGCTACCTCGGCGCCCCGGGCCGCGTGCCGCTCGAGATCGCCGGCGCCACGCTGGGCGGCGGCGTCACGGGCCTCGACGCCGGCGACTCCAGCCAGTTCCTGTCCGCGCTGCTGATGGCGGGGCTGGCGGCGCCGCGGCCGCTCCTCGTCGAGGTGACCGCGCTCACCTCGGCTCCCTACGTCGAGGTCACCCTGGCCGCCGCTCGCCGCTGCGGCGGCCGCATCGAGGCGCTCCCGGGGGAGGGCGGAACGATGCGTTGGCGCGTGGTCCCCGGGCTGCTGCCGCCGGCCCGCCTGCGCGTCGAGGGTGACGCCTCCGCCGCCTGCTACCCGGCAGCCGCCGCCGCTCTCACCGGCGGCAGCGTCCTGCTCGGGGGTCTTGCCGTCGACTCGGCGCAGGGAGACCGGCGCTTCCTGGAGCTGCTGGCCGGGATGGGCGCGGAGGTGGCCTGGAGCGGCGACGAGGTCACGGTGCGCGGCGGCCCCCTGCAGGCCGTCGAAGCGGATCTCTCGGCCATGCCCGACCAGGTGCCGACCCTGGCGGCGCTCGCTCCGTTCGCTCGCGGCACCACTCGCATCCACAACGTCGCCCACCTGCGCCTCAAGGAGAGCGATCGGCTGTCCGCGATGGCGAGCGAGCTGCGCCGCCTGGGCGCCGAGGTCGAGGAGGGGCCGGACCGCCTCGACGTCGCCGGCACCTGGTGGCAGACGCCGCCGCCCCACGACCCGGTGGCGGTGGACACCCACGGCGATCATCGCATCGCCATGAGCCTCGCCCTGGTCGGCCTGCGCCGGCCAGGGGTGCTGATCGAATCGCCGCAGGTCGTCGCCAAGTCCTATCCCGCCTTCTGGCAGGATTTCCTCGGATTGCTCAGTTGATCTGCCGCCACCCGGCTCCGCTGCCCACCACACCCAGGCTAGCCCAATGAGCGGCGCCACCCAGGTACTGCACCCGACCCTCGGCCCGGCGGCTGCGGCGGCGTCGCCGCTGCCGGCGGCGCGGCTGACGGATCGGCAGCGGCTCGCCGTGCTGCTGGAGGGCGCCGCGCTGCTGTCGCTGCTGGAGCGTGCCGCCTGGTGGCTGCCCCACGGCTGGGCGGCGGCGCGCGTCGCGGCCGGCGGCCGGCTGGCGCTGCCGCCGCGGGAGGCGGTGCCCGGGCGCTCGCCGCGGCCGGCCCAGGAGCAGCTGCGCGAGCTGCTGCTGCGCCTGTTCGGCGACGCGGCCGGCGACCCCGGCGCGGCCGCGTGGAGCTGCGAAGCCGGCGAAGGAGGGACGGCCCCGGGTTCCGGCCTGCTCGCCGGCCGCGGCGAAGCGCGGCGGGCGGCGCGGGAGCTGCTCGCCGAGTGGTGGCAGCCGCTGGTGCCGCTGCCCGCGGATGAAGCGGTGGCGCAGATCCTGGCGGCCGCGCCCTTCCTCTGGATGTCCGCTTTCGCCGCGGCGCGCCAGTCGCTGGCCGGAGAGCTGCTCGGCCCGGCTGGCGACCGCCTCTGGGTGGCGGGCCCGAGCGCCAGCCGCTCGCGCCTGCTGGCGGCCTGCGCCGGAAAGGCCGAGCTCGCCGCCCGGCTGGCGGGAGCGGCAGCCAGGGATTGGTGGGAAGGGGCGGCCGCGGCGCCGCCGGCCGCCGGCACGCCGGCGGCCTGGCGAGCGCGGATCACGGCCTCGCGCCTGGACGCTCCGGCCTCCGAGACCGCCCGGTTGGAGCTCGCCGCGGCGTTCGCAGGTCTCGGACGCTTCAACGCCGCTCTCGGAGCGCTGGCGCCGTGCCGGGCGCCGGCGGCCCGCGTCCTCCGGGCGCGCTGCCAGCAGCAGCTCGGCCGCCTCGGCGCGGCGCGCTCGACCCTGCGGCGGCTGGCGGAGCTGCCGCTGGCGCCGGCCATGGCGATCGAGGCGGCGGAAGTGGCGGTGCGGGTCTTCGCCAACAGCGGCGAGCCGGACCACGTGCCGCGCTGGGTCCGCCGCGCCGAGGCGGCGGCGCGGACGGCGTCGCGCTCCGAGCGCGCCCGGTCGTTCCTGGTGGTGGCGGCGGCGGCCTGGGACCGCCAGGATCTCGCCGCCATGGATGCGCCGCTCGCGGCGGCCCGCGCCGCACTCTTCGACGGCGGCGGCGACCCGGCGGACGGCGCGGAGCCGGACGCCGGCTCCTTCGGCCAGGCGCTCTGGCGATGGCACCACGCCCGCGGGCTGCGGGCGATGACGGGGAGCGACGGCGCGGCGGTGGTCGAGCACCTGGGGAGTGCGCTGCGGTGCGGCCGGCGCCGCCTCGCCCGCTACGAGGCGGCGGCGCTGTGGAACGACCTCGGCATCGGCCGCGTGCAGGCCGGCGATCTGCCCCGGGCGGAGCGGGCCTTCCTGCATGCGCAGCGGCTGTTCGGAGGCTGTGAGGGTCCGCGGCGGACGACGCTCGCGCTGCACAACCTGGCGGAGGTGCGGCTGCGCCGCGGGCGCATCTCCGGCGTGCGCGAGATCCTGGCCCGCTCGACGGCGGAGAACCGCAGCGGCGGCAACCTGCGCGGGCTGACGCAGGACACGGAGCTGTGGGCGCGGCTCGAGCTGGTGCTCGGGCGCCCCGAAGCAGCCGCGGCGCTCTGCCGCGCTGCGGTCGCGCGTCTCGAGGGCCGCCGGTCGCGGTGGCGGCGCGGCGTGCTGGCGGTGCTGAACGCCCGCGCTCTCGGCTGGTTGGGGCGGCCGGCCGAGGCGGCGGCCGAGCTGGCGCTCGCCACCGGCGAAGCGGTCGCCGAGCTCGAGCCGGAGGAACGCCCCGCCCTCTGGGCGCACGCCGGCGACCGCGCGGCCGCGCTGCGGGCCGCTGCCGCCCTGGAGCCGCCGCTGCGTGCGCTCTGGCAGGCGGCGCTCGCGGATGGACCGGTGCCGGCCGATGCGTGGGAGGCGCTCGCGGGGCTGGAGCCCTACCGCGCGGCGCGCCTGGTCTTCGATCTCGAGCGCGCGGCAGTTGGCGCGCTGCTCGCCCCGGCCGCCTGGCGGCGCCCGGCCATCGCCGCCCTGCGGAGGGTGGGCGCCGGCAACATGGCGGAGTGGCTGGAAAGCCGCGAAGCAGGTACCTGGCAGGCCCTCGCCGCGTATGCCGCGCGGCCGGCCGGCGACCTGCACGCCATCGCCGGCCTGCTGCGAGGAGCCGGCGATCCGGACGCCCGCCTCTCTTGGATCCCGGCGGGAGAGGTGCGCGAGACGCCGGCCGGCGACGGTCCGCCGCCGGCGCCGCCCCTGCTGGCCGCCGACCTTCCGGCCGGCCGCCTGGAGCTGCGCTGCCGCCATCTCGATCCCGCCCTCGCCGCCTGCTTCGCCCTCGCCGTCCGGGACCTGGCGGCCGCCGGACCGCGGCCGGATCCCTCGCGGGCGGATCTCCTGGCCGGCCAAGCTTTCGGCGAGGCACCGCGATCCGATCCCGGCGAAGACCCCGAGCGAGCCAATGGGAAAGTCGGCGAGGCCGGCGAGGCCGGCGAGGAGATCCGCCTTCGCGGCCCGGCGAGCAGCCTGGTCGGCTCCAGTCCCAGCTTGCGCGCCGCGGTGGCGCGGCTCGCCCGCGTCGCCACGGCGGACATCCCGGTGCTGATCCGCGGCGAGAGCGGCACCGGCAAGGAGCTGGCGGCGCGCGAGATCCATCGTGGCAGCGCCCGCGCGCACGGCCCGTTCGTGGCGGTCAACTGCGCGGCGCTCGCGGAATCGCTGCAGCTCTCGGACCTGTTCGGGCACGTCCGCGGCGCCTTCACCGGCGCCGATCGCGACCGCGTGGGCGTCTTCGAAGCGGCGCGCGGGGGAACGGTGCTGCTGGACGAGATCGGCGATCTACCGCTCGGCGCGCAAGGGCTGCTGCTGCGGGTGCTGCAAGAAGGCGAGGTGCGGCGCCTGGGAGAGAGCCTGCCGCGCCGGGTGGACGTGCGGGTGCTGGCCGCCACGCACCGCGATCTCGAGCGGGCGGTCGCCGCTGGCACCTTCAGAGAAGATCTTTTCTATCGGCTCAAGGTCGGCGCCGTGGACCTGCCGCCGCTGCGCGAGCGCGGCGACGACGTGCTGCGGCTCGCGGACCTCTTTCTCTCGCGGCACACGCCGCCGCCGCCGCCCCGCCTGGCCGCCGCCACGCGCGATCGCCTGCGCGCTCATTCGTGGCCTGGCAACGTGCGGGAGCTCGAGAACGTGTTGCGGCTGGCGGCGGCGCTGGCTGGCGGCGCCGTCATTCAGCCGGAGCATCTCGAGCTGCGGCGCGCCGCCGAGAGCGCGCCGCCGGCAGGCACCGGCGCCGCGGGCCAGCGGCCCGGGGAGCGCGCCGCGACGTCGCCGGCGGCTGCGGCGGCCGGCTCCTATCACCAGCAGGTCGAGAGCTTGCGCCGGCAGCTCGTCGTCGAAGCGATCGCCGCCGCCGCGGGCAACCACGCGGAGGCGGCGCGGCGCCTGGGAATCTCCCGCCAGGCGCTCTCCTACCTGGTACGTCAGCTGGGTTTGCGTTGAACCTGGAACCTCGGCGTTCGATCACCTGCTGACGCCCGAGAGTTGACATCGACAGCCGCGCTAACGCAGCGCGGCGCGACCGCTCGCAAGATATGCGCGCAGGGCGCCGGCGATCCGCTCGAGCCCGGCCTGGTCTTCCTCGTCGAAAGCGGCCGGTTGATGCGAGTCGACGTCCAGCACGGCGATCAGCTCGCCGCCGCCGTCGAAGATCGGCACCACGATCTCCGAGCGCGCCGCGGCATCGCAGGCGATGTGACCCGGGAAGCGATCGACGTCGTCGACCAGCTGCGTCGCGCGCAGCCTGGCGGCCGTGCCGCAGACGCCGCGGCCGAAGCTGATTTCCAGGCAACCGAGCGGTCCCTGGTAGGGGCCGACTCGCAGCAGCTCCGGCGCCACCACGCGATAAAAGCCCGCCCAGCTCGCGTACGGAAGCCGTTCATGCAGCAGGCAAGCACAAGTGGCCATTGCCGTCACGTCGTCGGCGATGCCCGCGAGAACGGCTTCGAGGTCGCGCAGGACGCCGGCATAGAGTGCGGCCTTGTCGAGGTTGTCCATACGCGAATTCTACGCCAGTTCGTCACCGGGCGCCCCGGGCCGATCGCGCGGCGCCGGGCCCGCCCGCAAACGCTTCGATCACGGTGCGGCACGGCCCGCTCATTGGCAACCGGAGCCGACACCTTGATCGATGCGAGCGGGCGTCGATGTCGGCATTAGCGGCATGAGTGGAACGAAACTTTCCGAGGTGCGGGGGAGGGAGGGGGGCAAGTATTGACATATGGCCGCCTTCATTTGATAATGACGGTGTCTTGTTAAGACGACCACATCCGTTCTCGCGCATTCGTCGTCATTCGCGGCCATTACCAGCAGAGGAGGCATAAAGACAGACATGGCAGAGCCCCAGCCGCCGGTCCAGCCAGCTCCCGCCGATGAGAAGCTGTTCACCTTGTCCGAGATCTCGCAGCGCACCGGCATTTCGATGCCGACCCTGCAACGTTACAAGAAGACATATCAGGATCGCCTCCCTTCGGTCGGCTCCGGGCGGAAGCAGCGCTATCCGGAGCATGCGCTGCCGGTGTTCGCGGAGCTCCGCAGCGAGAACGCCGGCAGGCGCGGACGGCCGCGGAAGAATGCCGCCGCTGCCTCCGGCGCGACCGCGAAGCGCCGGCCGGGCAGGCCCGCCGGTGCACGGGCCGCCGCTGGCAAGGCCCGCGCCGGCCGCCGCGGCAGGCCGGCTGGCGCCGCACGCGCCGCGAAGCCGGCGAGAGGCGCCGCGAAGGTTGCCCGGAGCGGACGCCGCCCCGGGCGTCCGCGCAAGGTGCAGGCCGCAACGCCCGCTCGCCGTGGCCGTCCGCCCGGCCGTCCGCCCGCTCGCCGTGGCCGTCCGCCCGGGCGTCCGCGCAAGGTGCAGGCCGCAACGCCCGCTCGCCGTGGCCGTCCGCCCGGCTCCGGTCGGCGCGTGGGCCGTCCCGCCGGCGCCGCCGCTCGCCGCGCGGCGGGCCGCGCCAAGACCGAGGGTCTGCTCACCCTGACCCAGATCAGCAAGACCACCGGCATCTCCTATCCGACCCTGGTGCGTTACGTGCGTCTCTATTCCAACCGCCTGCCGCACGCGGGCAAGGGCCGCGCGCGACGCTTCTATCCCGAGGCGGTGGACGTCTTCCGCAGCCTGCGCCAGGAGAGCGGCCGCGGCGGCCGCCGCGCGGGCGGCCGGCGAGCGGCCCCCGGCACGGCGCGCCGCGGACGTCCGCCGAAGGCAGCCGCGAGCGGCGCCGGCGGACGCCTCGAGGCGATCCTGGTGCAGCGCGTTCGCGACCTCGAGAGGTTCCGGCAGGACGTCGAGAAGCGATTCGGCGACCTGGTCAGAGGACTGCAGAAGCTGCGCTGACGCCGAACGTCCGCCGATGTCCGCCGGTGTCCGCGGACGTCCGGCACTGGCGGCGACATTCCTCGACCCCGGTCCGCTCACGCGGGGACCGGGGTTTTCAATTTCCCCTGCCGTCCAGGTGGTCGTCCAGGTGGTCCCAGCCGGCGGGCGGCAGCTCGCCGGCTTTGCCGTGCGCGACCAGAGACACCCGCCGGTCCGCGGTGACCATGCCGATGCGGCGGCAGCCGAATCGCGCCGGCGGCTCGACGCCGGCGGGCAGCGTGAACAGCAGGACGTAGTCCTCGCCGCCGCCGAGCGCCAGCTCGTCCGGCTCGACGGCGAGCGCGGCGCACAGCGATCGAAAGCCCGCCGCGAACGGCAGCGCCGCGGCCTCGACGCGGGCCCCGACCCCGCTCTCGCCGCACATCCGGTGGAGGTCGCGGGCGACGCCGTCCGAGACGTCGATCGCCCCTCCGCCGGTCTGCCTTGCCAACCATTGGCCGAGCGCCAGCTGCGGCTGCGGCAGCAGGTGGCGGCGCACCGCGCGCCGTGCCGCGGCGGCGAGCGGGCGCCGGCTCTCCCGGCCTGCCCAGCCCGCGGGCAGCGCGACCCGTCCCGAGGCGAAGCGCGCGCCGGCGGCCATCAGCAGCCGCCCGGCCGCCGACTCGCCGACCGTGCCGCCGAGCCACAGCAGGTGGCCCGGCGAGGCGCCGGCACGCCGCAGCCAGCGCGCCCCGCGGCGATGGCCGCCGAGCACGGTGAGCGTCGCGACCAGCGGGCTTTCCGCGCCCCTATTTGCAACCGCGGGGCCACGTGAGAGGTCGCCGCCGGCGAGCCGCATGCGGTGGCGGCCGCAGGCCGCGAGCAGTGCGCGAAAGAAACGCCGGTGATCGAACGCGGGCGGCGCGGTCAGGGCCAGGAACGCATATTCCGGCGTCGCTCCCATCGCCGCCAGGTCGGAGAGATTGACCGCCAGCAACCGCTCGGCGATCGCCGCCGCGTCGAGGCCCGGCACGAAGTGCACGCCGGCGACCTGGCTGTCGACGGTGACCGCAAAGGGCCCGCGAGCGGGCAGGATCGCAGCGTCGTCGCCGAGCAGAGGTGGCGCCGCGGCCGCTCGCGAGAGGCCGTGCTGTCGCCGGGGTCGATCGATGCGGCTCCGGAGCCAGCGCAACAGCCGGTCTTCTCCTTGGAGCGCGCGGGGCATTTGCGCACTCGTGGATCGAGGATCAGCGCACGGCCGCGGGCGGCTTGATCTGGCGCCTGCCTGGAGTCGGTGGCTTGATCTGGCGTGCGGCGGCTGGAGGTTTCGCCGGAGCCCTCTCGGGGCGCGTCGCGTCCGGCGAGGCCGCCGGCAGCACCTGTTGCGGCGCGTTGGACGCTCGCGCCGCCGGCGCTTGCGCCGCCGGCGCCAGGAGCGCCAGCTCGAGCACCTCGTCCATGTGCTCGACGAAGTGGAAGGCGAGCCCTTTCTTGATGGTCTCCGGCACCTCGGTCAAGTCGCGGTGGTTAAGCTTGGGAACGATCACCGTGTGCACGCCCGCGAGCTTCGCGGCCAGCACCTTCTCCTTGAGGCCGCCGATCGGCAGGACGTCGCCGCGCAGCGTGATCTCGCCGGTCATCGCTACCCGCCGGTTGACCGGCCTGCCGGTGAGCACCGACAGGATCGCGGTGCCGATGGTGATGCCCGCCGAGGGGCCGTCCTTGGGGATCGAGCCGGCCGGCACGTGGATGTGGATGTCGTGCTTGGCGAAATAATCGGGCGACATCTCGTGCCCGCCGGCCCAGGCGCGCGCATAGCTGAGCGCCGCCTGCGCGGATTCTTTCATCACGTCGCCGAGCTGGCCGGTGAGCATCAGCTGTCCCTTGCCCGGCACCGCCACGACCTCGATGAACAACAGGTCGCCGCCGGCCGCGGTCCAGGCGAGGCCCGTCGCCACGCCCACCCGGTCGCGCTCCAGCAGCTCCTCGGCGAAGTGCTTGCGGACGCCGAGGAACTCCTCGACCTGGGCCGGCCCCACCGTCACCAGCGTCGTTTCGCCGCGCGCCACCCGCACCGCGACCTTGCGGCAGATGGCCGCCAGCTCGCGCTCGAGGTTGCGCAGCCCGGCCTCCTTGGTGTAGCCCGAGATCACCTGGCGGATGCCTTCGGGCGAGAAGGCGATGTGCTCGGCCGTGACGCCGTTCTCCCGCATCTGCTTGGGCACCAGGTGCCGCTCGGCGATCTGCAGTTTCTCTTCCTCGGTGTAGCCGGTCAGCCGGAGGACCTCCATGCGGTCGAGGAAAGCCGGTTGGATCGGCTCGAGCATGTTGGCGGTGGCGATGAACAGCACGCGCGAGAGATCGTAGGCCAGGCCGAGATAGTGATCGACGAAGCTCCAGTTCTGCTCCGGGTCGAGCACCTCGAGCAGCGCCGACGAGGGATCGCCGCGGTAATCGGCGCCAATCTTGTCGATCTCGTCGAGCACGAACACGGGGTTGCCGGTGCCCGCCTGGCGGATGCTCTGCAGGATGCGCCCCGGCAGCGCGCCGACGTAGGTGCGGCGATGGCCGCGGATCTCCGCCTCGTCGCGAACTCCGCCCAGCGACAGGCGGACGAAGCGGCGGCCGAGCGAGCGCGCGATCGAGCGGCCGAGCGAGGTCTTGCCGACGCCCGGGGGGCCGACGAAGCAGAGGATGGGGCCGCGCGTATCCGGCTTCAGCTTGCGCACCGCCAGGTACTCGAGGATTCGCTCCTTGATCTTCTCGAGATCGTAGTGGTCGTCGTCGAGCACCTGCTGCGCGTGCGCGAGGTCGAGATCGTCCTCGGAAAGCGTCTCCCAGGGCAGCGCCGTCAGCCAGTCGAGATAGGTGCGGATGATCTGCGTCTCGGCGCTCTCGGGATGGCTGCGCTCGAGCCGGCGGATCTGCCGCTCCAGCTCTTCGCGCCCGTCCTTGCTCAGCTTCTTCTCGTCGGCGAGCTGGCGATACAGGGCGATCTCCTCGCCCAGCTCCTCGCCCTCGCCGAGCTCCTGCTGGATGGCCTTCAGCTGCTGGCGCAGGAAATACTCGCGCTGGCTGCGATCGATCTCGCCGCGCGCCTGCGAGGAGATCTCCTGCTGCATGGTGAGCACCTGGATCTCGTGCGCCAGCAGGTCGCTCACCTTGCGCAGCCGCGCCACCACGTCGGCGGTCTCGAGGATGTCCTGCGCCTCGGCGAGCTTGAGATCGAGATTGCTCGCGGCGAGGTCGGCCAGCCGTCCCGGCTCCTGCAGGTTGGCGGCGATCACCATCACCTCGGGCGAGATGCCCTTGCCCAGCGTCACGGCGCGGTCGAGGCTGTCCTTGACGCTCCTCACCAGGGCTTCGATCTCCATCGTGCCGGCGGCGGCGGGCGAGTCCTCGATGCGCTCGATCTTGGCCTGCAGGTAGGGCTCCATCTGGCTGATGTGCTTGACCCGGGCGCGCGCCAGCCCTTGCACCAGGATGCGGATGCGGCCGTCCGGCAGCTTCAGCATGCGCATGATGACCGCCGCCGTGCCGACCTCGTGCAGGTCGCCCTCGCCGGGATTGTCGAGCGTCCCGTCGCGTTGCGCCGCCAGCATGATGACGCGGCTCTCGGCGAGCGCGCGGTCGACCGCCAGCACGCTCTTGTCGCGCCCGACCGACAGCGGCAGGATGATGTAGGGAAAGACCACCGCGTCCTTGAGCGGCAGCACCGGCAGGACGTCGGGGATCTTGATCGCCTCGTCCGGCGAATCCGGGCGGTTCATGGCTGGTCCCCCTCGGGCAGCTCTTCGACCTGCAAGCGGAGAGCCGCCTGCCGCTGGTCGGCGATCTTGGGGAACTCGATGGTGAGCAGGCCCTCGCCCAGCCGGGCCGTGCCCCGATGGCTGTTCACGGGCCAGAACAGCTGGATCTCGCGGCCGAAACGTCCCTGGCTGCGCTCGAGGCAATGGAACTTGAAGTTCTCTCCCGGCGGCGGCTTCGGCTTGAGGCCCGACAGCACGAGCAGCTGGCCCTTGACCTCGACCGTCAGATCGGCTGCCGAGAAGCCCGGCAGCTCGACCAGGATGAGGATCGACGCATCGGTCTCGACGATGTCGACGGCAGGCTGCCACTCGCCGACCTCGACCTCGCTCTCCGGCAGCCCCATGGCCTCCTGCAGCAGGCGGTCGAGCTCGGCCTGGAAACGCGACAGCAGGTACAGCGAAGCATAGCGCCCGGTCATTCCGCGGGCGGCTCCTTGCCGGCGGCGCCGGCGGGCTGGATCAGGGTCTTGAGCACGTCCATGAAGGCGTCCAGGTCCTCGAAGCGCCGGTAGACCGAGGCGAAGCGGACGTAGGCCACCTGGTCGAGCTCGCGCAGCCTCTCCATCACGAAGGCACCGATCTCCCGCGTGGTGATCTCGCGGTCCTCGCGGTCGTGGAGCATGGCCTCGGCGTCGCCGACGACCGCCTCGAGGCTGCGCATCGCGACCTCCCGCTTCTCGCACGCCTTGAGCAGGCCGGAGAGCAGCTTCTTGCGGCTGAACTCCTCGCGCGAGCCGTCGTGCTTGACCACCATGTAGGGGATGTCGTCGATCTGCTCGTAGGAGGTGAAGCGCCGCCCGCAGCTCACGCACTCGCGCCGCCGCCGGATGGTGGCGCCGTCGCGGCTCTCGCGCGAGTCCACGACCCGGTCGCGGTTCTCGGTGCAGAAGGGACACCTCATGGCGGCTGGCGGCCTGGCGGAGAGGAGCGGCAAAGGCCGAGGATCATCTGCGGATCAATCTGCGCCACGCGCCATGGCGCCGTCACTCCTTGGCATGCAAGGCGATGTTGAAGCGCAGCAGCAGCTTCTCGAGATCGGCCGTGTCCTTGAGCTCGACCGGCAGGTCGTGCACCGCGTCGACCACCCGGTGCTGCTCGTCCTCGACCTGGAAGCTCAAGAGGATGCGGCGGGCGCGGGCGAACTCGGAGCGCTTGAGCGTCATCTCGATGTTGCGGGACAGCTCGGCGCGGCCATTGCTGGCGGCGGCCTTCGCCGCGGCGGAGCGGCCGGACGCCGCGGAGGCCGATTGAGGGTTCGCCGCCGAAGGCTGGCCGGCCGGCGGGGCCGGAGTGGCCGCATGGGCCGGCTGCATGGCCTCGCGCCGCAGCTTCTCGAGCTCGTTCAGCACGTCGAAGGAACGGCTCTTGCCGGTCGCCCGCTTGGCACTCGGGCGCGCCCCGCCGGGCGGGGACGCCGCGGCCGGAGCGGCCGGGCTGGAGGGCTGGGGCGCTGAAGCACCGGCAGCAGCCGCCCTCGCCGGTGCGCCTGGAGCCGACGGGACCTGCGGTGGGGAGGCGGCCCCGGCGGCTGTCGCCGCCGGCGGTGACGCCGGCGCGGCCGGAATCGGCGTGGCTGCCTGGGCCGAGAGCGGGGCCGGGGCCGCGGAGGACGAGGCCGCAGCGGTCCGCGGCAGCGGCGTGGCCGCCGGCGTCTGGCCCGGGGACGCGGCAGCTACCGCGGCTCCCGCCGTCGCCGCCGATGCGCCGGGCCTCGAGGCGCCGGCCGTGGATGCGGAGAGCCGCGCCGGAGCGTCGGCGCCGGTGCGTCCGAGGCGCTTCTTGAGCGCGAGGAGGGTGTACTTCGAGATCCCCTTCAGGGTCTCGAAGACCCCCTGGCCGGAGACCGCCGAGGTCTCGTAGTAGGGCCAGCCGTGGCGGTTGATGGCCTGGTTCAGCTCCTCGACGGAGTAGATGTCGGCGAGGTCGCGCTTGTTGTACTGCAGGACCAGGGGCAGGCTGTCGACCGCCAGCCCCATCTCGCCGAGGTTCTCCTCGAGGTTGCGGAACGAATCCAGGTTGGCCTGCAGCATCGCGCGCTGGGAGTCGACCACGAAGACGACGCCGTCGACGCCCTTGAGCACGAGCTTGCGGGTGGTGTTGTAGAAGACCTGGCCGGGGACGGTGTACAGCTGGATGCGGGTGTTGAAGCCGGCGATGGAGCCCACGTCCAGGGGGAGCAGGTCGAAGAAGAGGGTGCGGTCGGTCTCGGTCTCGAGAGACACCATCTCGCCGCGAGAATCCTGCGTCGTATGACCGTAGATGTAATGCAGATTGGTGGTCTTGCCGCACAGACCGGGGCCGTAGTACACCACCTTGGCGGCCATCTGCATCGTGCTGTAATTGAAAAAAACCATATCGGATCTAGCCTGAGACGGGGCTGGCAGCATAACACACACACCTCCGGGGAATCCCCCCGCCCCCCGGAGATCCACCCGCCGCACGGGGCGGCCGGCGAGGGGTTCGAGAAGAGGGTCGAGATCGGGGGTATCGACTTGGCGGGCTCAGCTCACTAGTGTAGGCCGGTGCCCAACTCTGGGGTGTCGAGCACGGCGTTGCTCTCCGGGCTGCGCTTCTCGCTGGTGGGGCCGGGACGGGTCGGCAAGAGCGTCGCGGGATGGGCGGTGGCGGCGGGGGGCGAGCTGGTGGCGGCGGCGGGGCGCGATGGGCTGGCGGGGCTCGGTAGTGCCGGGCAGGACCTGCTGCTGATCGCGGTACCGGACGGCTTGCTGGCGGAGGTCGCGGAGCGGCTGGCCGCGCGCCCCCAGGCGGCGGTGGCGCTGCATACCTCGGGCAGCCTGGACGCGACCGTGCTGGCGCCGTTGCGGGCGGCCGGCACCGCGGCCGGCACGCTGCATCCGCTGAAGGCGTTCCCGCGGGTGCTGTCCGCGCCCGAGGAGGCGCGCGGAGTGTTCTTCGCCCTGGACGGGGACGCCGCGGCGCTGGAGCTGGCCCGCCGAGTGGTCGCCGCCTGGGGAGGGGTGGCCGGCGAGGTGCCGGCAGCCGCCAGGCCGCTCTACCACTTCGCGGCCACCCTGGCTGCCGGCGGGGTCGCCACCCTGCTGGCCACGGCGGCGGACCTGGCGGCGAGAGCCGGCCTGCCGCCGGAGGTCACCAGGGGCTACCTGGAGCTGGCCCGCGGCACCGTGGCCGCGGCCATCGCGGCTCCGGCACGAGGGCCTGGCTCCGCCGCCGCCCTCGCCGCCCTCACCGGACCGGTGGCACGGGGAGACCTCGCCACCGTCCAGAGCCACTTCCAAGCCCTGAGAGCCGCCGCCCCCGAGCGCCTCGACCTCGCCCGTGAGCTGGCGCGAGAGACCCTCCGGCAGGTCGCCGCCGCGCAGGAGCCAAGCCAAGGCCACCGCGACCTGATGGCCTGGCTGGACGAACAGCAGCCGGCAGGATAGGGGCTCCTCCGCACGGCCGCGCCGTAGCCGACAAAGCACGCTGGATCAATAGTTTGTGCCCATCGGCCGGCTTGACTTCCGGGGCCTTTCCGGGTAGCATGGCTTAGCACTCTCGCGTGGAGAGTGCCAACTCGCGGAGGCGCTCGGAACATGGAAACGCGGGATGCGGACAGGCTCTTGCCTCGCGATCGCGAGATCCTGAGAGACATCATCGCCACCTACATCCTGAGCGCCGAGCCGGTCAGCTCGCGCTCGGTGGCGAAGCAGGGCCGGCTGGGGCTCTCGGCGGCGACCATCCGCAACGTGATGGCCGATCTCGAGGAGTGGGGCTACCTGGTGCAGCCGCACACCTCGGCCGGGCGCGTGCCGACGCCCGCGGCGTACCACATGTTCATCGAGTCGATGATGCAGGCGCGGAAGCTCCCGGCGCGCGAGCGCCGCTACATCGAGGAGAACCTGGCGGGCACCCCCGCCGACGCGGACCAGCTCATCGGCATCGCCTCCCACCTGCTGTCGGAGCTGTCGCAGCAGGTCAGCATCGTCGTGGCGCCGGCGATCGGCGACACCGTGCTCAAGGCCGTCGACTTCGTGCCGGTGGCGGAGCGGAAGGTCCTCTGCGTCGTCGTGTCCCAGGAGGGCTTCGTCGACAACCGGGTGATCGAGACCGAGGAGGAGATCCCGCGCCAGGAGCTGACGCGGATCTCCAACTACCTCACCGAGAACTTCGCCGGCCACACCCTGCGCGAGATCCGCGACCGCCTGCTGCGGCAGATGACCGAGGAGCGCCTGCAGGTCGATCGCCTGCTGGCGCGCACCATCGAGCTGGCCCGCGAGGGGCTCGCCCTCGACTCCCAGCCCGAGGTGCTGGTGGACGGCGCCTCGGCGCTCCTGGCGCGCCCCGAGCTCGCCGACATCCTGCGTGTGCGCCGCATGTTCGAGGCGTTCACCGACAAGGCCCGCCTGGTGCGGATGCTGAACGGCTGCATCCAGGGCGGCGGGGTCAGGGTGCTGATCGGCGACGACAGCGACCTGACCTCGGAGCTCGATTTCAGCCTGGTGGCCTCCTCCTACCGCGTCGGCGAGCAGCCGCTCGGGACGCTGGGAATCTTCGGCCCGTCTCGGATGGAGTACCAGAAGATCATCCCGCTGGTGCATTATCTCGGCCAGGCGCTGTCGCGGGCGCTGTCCGAGGCTTTCACGGGAGCGCCTGCCGAGAGATGGGAGAAGAAGTGATGACCAAGCAGTCCGCCCACCCGGGCAACCCGAGCGACCCGCGCGACCCGGGAGACCCGAGCGACACCCCGGAGATCCTGCTCGACGATCCCGCCGCCGACATCGAGGCGGCGATGCGCGACGCGCTCTCGGCGGTCGAGGCGGTGGAGGCGGACACCGCGCAGGCGCCCGCGAAGCCCGGTACCAATCGGGAGGAGACGTCGGAGGCATCGGAAACATCGGAGACATCGGATACCCCGGAGACATCGGAGACCCCGGAGATTGACGCCCTGCGCCGGGAGATCGCCGACCTGCGCGACCGCTCGCTGCGGACCCTGGCCGACTTCGACAACTTCCGCAAGCGCGCCGAGCGCGAGCGCCAGGAGGTCCGGCGCTACGCCCTGCTCGAGCCGCTGCGCGAGTTCCTGCCGATCGCCGACAACCTCGAGCGCGCGCTCTCGGCGGGCGGCTCGGCGGAGGACCTCAAGCGCGGGGTGGAGCTGATCCTGCGCCAGATGCAGGACCTCCTGCGCCGCTTCGGAGTGCGCGAGGTGGAGGCGGACGGCGCGGCGTTCAACCCCGCGGTGCACGAGGCGGTGGCGCGCACCGAGAGCGACCGGGTGACGGTGCCGACGGTGAACGAGACGCTGGTGCGCGGCTACATGCTGCACGACCGCCTGCTGCGGCCGGCGATGGTCAAGGTGGCGGTGCCGCCCGAGAGCGCCGGCGCCCGCCCGGCCCAGGAGTCCTCGCCCCTGCAGTCGTCGGACGGCGGGCGGGACGGCGGGCGCGGAGAGCCGGCGGCTTGAGCAAGATCATCGGCATCGACCTCGGGACGACCAACAGCTGCGTCTCGATCGTGGAAGGTATCGAGCCGCGGGTGATGACCAACCGCGAGGGCAGCCGCACGACCGCCTCGATCGTCGCCTTCGCCGAGGAAGGGGACCGGCTGGTGGGGCCGATCGCCAAGCGCCAGGCGATCACCAATCCGCTGAACACGGTGTTCGCGGTGAAGCGCCTGATCGGCCGCAAGTACAACGATCCCGAGGTGACCAGGGCGCGCGAGGTGCTCTCCTACTCGGTGGCGCGCGCCCCGAACGGCGACATCAAGATCGAGATCCGCGACCGCCAGTACAGCCCGGAGGAGATCTCGGCGCTGATCCTGCGCGAGATCAAGGAGTTCGTCGAGGAGGGCCTGCAGGAGGAGATCACCGAGGCGGTGATCACGGTCCCGGCCTACTTCGACGACTCGCAGCGGCAGGCGACGAAGGACGCCGGCAAGATCGCCGGCCTCGACGTCATGCGCATCCTCAACGAGCCGACCGCCGCCGCCCTCGCGTACGGCCTCGACCGGCGGGAGGAGAACCAGGTCATCGCGGTCTACGACCTGGGGGGCGGCACCTTCGACGTGTCGATCCTCGAGCTGTCGCAGGGGATCTTCGAGGTGCGCTCCACCGCCGGCGACACCTTCCTGGGCGGCGAGGACTTCGACCAGCGCATCATGGATTGGCTGATCGCCGACTTCCGCGGCGAGACCGGCATCGAGCTGCGCGGCGACCGCATGGCCCTGCAGCGCTTGAAGGAAGCCGCCGAGCGCGCCAAGTGCGAGCTGTCGAGCGCCGACGACGCGGCGATCAACCTGCCGTTCATCTCGGCCGACGCGTCGGGGCCCCGCCACCTGGCGCGCACCTTGAGCCGCACCCACTTCGAGCAGCTGGTGCAGGACCTGGTCGCGCGCACCGAAGGACCGTGCCTGGACGCGCTGCACCAGGCGAACCTGCGGCCGGACCAGATCGACGAGGTGCTGCTGGTGGGCGGCCAGACCCGCACGCCGCTGGTCGCCGCCACCGTCGAGCGGATCTTCGGCCGCAAGCCGAACCGCGACATCAATCCCGACGAGGTGGTGGCGATGGGCGCCGCGATCCAGGGCGGCATCCTGCGCGGCGACATCAAGGACCTGGTGCTGCTCGACGTCACCCCGCTGTCGCTGGGGGTCGAGACGCAGGGCGGCCTGTTCACCAAGCTGATCGATCGCAACGCGACCATTCCGACGAAGAACACCCAGATCTTCACCACCGTCGTGGACAACCAGGACACGGTGCGCGTCCACGTGCTGCAGGGCGAGCGCCAGCTGGCCAACCAGAACAAGTCGCTGGGCCGCTTCGAGCTCGTCGGCATCCCCCCGGCGCCGCGCGGCATCCCCCAGATCGAGGTCACCTTCGCGATCGATTCGAACGGCATCGTCAACGTCTCGGCGCGCGACCTCTCGACCAATCTCTCGCAGAGCATGCAGATCAACCCGGCCGGCGGGCTCTCCGAGAGCGAGGTGCGCCGTCTCGTCGACGAGGCCAACGAGAACGCCCAGGCCGACGGCAAGCGCCGCGAGCTGCGCCAGCTGAAGAACCGCGTCGAGGGGCTGATCTACAGCAACGAGCGCGTCTACACGCAGTTCCGGCCGCTGCTTCCCGAAGCCTCCTCGCGCCGCATCCAGGAGGTGCTGCTCGGGGCGCGGACGGCGCTCGGCCGCGAGACCCAGGCCGAGCTCGAGGCCGCGATGTACGACCTCAACTCGGTGGCGCAGATCCTGTCGGAGGTGATGCTCTCCAACGCGCGCGGCCCCGGCCCGTCGGGCCGCCAGCAGGACCAGGCCAAGGGTTGATCGGGCGCGTCCTGCCCCACGTCCAGGCCACCCTCCGAGCATCCCGGGCATCCCAGGCATTCAAGGCATCCCAGGCATATGGCAAAGCGTGACTATTACGAGGTGCTGGGCGTCGAGCGGAGCGTCGGCGCGGTGGAGCTCAAGTCGGCCTACCGGAAGCTGGCGATCAAGTATCACCCCGACCGCAACCCGGGCGACGGCACTGCCGAGGAGCGCTTCAAGGAGGCCACGGAAGCCTACGAGGTGCTCTCCGACGGCGACAAGCGCGCCCGCTACGATCGCTTCGGCCACCAGGGCGTGGCGGGGGTGGGGAGCGGCGGCTTCGATCCCACCATCTTCGCCGACTTCTCCGACATCCTGGGCGACCTCTTCGGCTTCGGCGGCGGCCGCCGCGGGGGCGGCTCCGGCGCGATGCGCGGCGCCGACCTGCGCTACGACCTCTCGCTCACCTTCGAGGAGGCGGTCTTCGGCACCGAGATGACGCTGCGCATCCCGCGCCTGGAGACCTGCCCGCGCTGCGCCGGCAGCGGCAGCGCCGACAAGGCGGCGCCGGCCGTCTGCTCGGCCTGCGGGGGCCGCGGCCAGGTGCGCTACAGCCAGGGGTTCTTCACCGTCGCGCGCACCTGCCCGCAGTGCCAGGGCGAGGGCCGGGTGATCGCCAATCCCTGCCACGAGTGTCGCGGCGAGGGGCGGGTCGAGCGCGAGCGCTCGATCTCGGTGAAGATCCCCTCCGGCGTCGACACCGGGGCCCGCCTCCGGCTGAGCGGCGAGGGCGAGCACGGCCGCCGCGGCGGCCCGCCGGGAGACCTCTACGTGGTGCTCGCGGTCAAGCCGCACCGGCATTTCCGGCGCGAGGGCGCCAACGTCCACTCCCGCCTGGCGATCGGCTACGAGCAGGCCGTGCTGGGCACCACGGTCGAGGTCGACACCCTGCGCGGCAAGGCCCCGCTCGAGATCCCGCCGGGCACCGCCTACGGCCGCGACTTCCGGCTGCGCGGCGAAGGCATCGATCGCCTCGACGGCAGCGGCCGCGGCGACCAGATGGTCAGCGTCCAGATCGAGGTCCCCAATCCTCGCGACCTCTCCGAGGAGGAGATGCAGCTGCTGCGCCGCCTCGCCGAGCTGCGCGGCCACCCGGTGCGCGAGGAGAAGACGGTGCTCGACCGGATGAAGAACCTCTTCGGGTAGTGGCATGTCCTGGAGAAATCGAATGCGGATGGCGCAGCAATCGATGGCGCGGGCAAGGCGCGCCGACGCAGGCATAGCAGGGACTATGTCGAGGAGGCGCAACGCCGCCCCCGCCGTCGAGGGCAAGCCAGGCGCTTTCGATTTCTCCAGGACATGCCACTAGGCGGGCTCGCCGGTTCCTCTCGATGCCCTACCTGCGCCGCGTCTACCGGCTCAACGCCGAGCTCGAGGAGAGCCTGGTCGCCGATCTCTGGCAGGCCGGGACCCTCGGCGTGAGCACCGAGAGCGAGCCGGACGGCCGGCTGCGGCTGACCGCCTGGTTCGAGCCGGCGGCGGCGCCGCCGGCGGCGGGCATCGAGTGCTGCTCCGAGGACGAGCTGCCGGACACCGATTGGATGGCGGAGTACCGGCGGCGGGCGGTGCCCTTCCCGCTCGGCCGGAGGCTGTTGATCGATCCGCGCGAGCCCGAGGAGGCGGAGACGGCGGCGGCGGTTCCGGCCGGACGGCGGCTGCTGCGGCTGCCGGCGCGCACCGCTTTCGGCATCGGCAGCCACGAGTCGACGTTCCTGGCGCTCGCGCTGCTGGAGGAGGCCGAGTTCGCCGGCCGCGCCGTGCTCGACGTCGGCACCGGCACCGGCATCCTGGCCTTCGCGGCGCTCGCCTGGGGCGCGGCGCGGGTCGTGGCTTTCGACGCCGACCCGGTGGCGGTGCTGCAGGCCCGCGCCAACAGCCGCCTGAACGACCTGCATCCGCTGCTCTTCGCCGGCCGCGCCGCGGCGCTCGGGCCGCGCGGCGGGGCAGGCCCTTTCGACCTCGTCGTCGTCAACGTCGTGCCGGAGGAGATCCTCCCCGACCTCGCCGACCTGCTGCCGCTGCTGGCCCCCGGCGGTACGCTCATCCTCTCGGGCTTGCTGGCGGTGCGCGCGGCGGAGGTGACGGCGCGCCTGGCGGCGTGGGGCCTTCGCGAGACCGGCGAGACCGGCCGCGCTCTTGGCGCCGGCGACAGCGGTCGCCGCTCGCGCAGCGAGTGGACAGCCCTGCGCCTGTCCCGGACACGGCCATGATCACCCTGCTCGTCGAGCCGCCGCGTTTCGCCGCGGGCGACGGCGCCGGCGCCTCCGGCCAGCCCGCCGCCCAGGCGCAGCCCCTGCTGACGGTCGAGGGCGACGCCTACCGTCACCTGTTCAGGGCCCGCAGGATCGCCGTCGGCGAGCGCCTGCGGGTGGTCGACGGTGAGGGGCGCGCGCGCTGGGGCGAGGTCATCCAGGTGGGCCGCACCGCGGCCGTCGTCGAGCTGGCGGAGCCCGCCGCGCCCAACGAGCCGCGCCTGCGCCTCGAGATCCTGGTCGCCACCCTGCGCCCCGAGCGCGCCTCCTGGCTGGTCGAGAAAGCCACCGAGCTCGGCGCCGGCGCCGTCCGCTTCCTCAACACCGAGCGCGGCCCCCGCAGCTTCGGCCCCGGCACCGCCGACCGCCTGCGCCGCGTCGCCGTCGCCGCCGTCGAGCAGTGCCACCGCGCCCGCTGCCCCGAGGTCACCGGCCCCCACCCCTTCGCCGAGGTCGAATCCCTGTCCGCCAATGCCGGCCGCCGCTGGCTCCTTGACCCCGCCGCCAATTCCCTGCCGCCCGCGCCACCCCTCTCGCCATCCGAGCCCCCCCAGGAAACCCTCCTGGTAGGCCCCGAAGGCGGCTGGTCTCCCGCCGAGCTCGAGACCCTCGACGCCGCCGGTTGGGAGCGCATCTCCCTAGGCCCCCGAATCCTCCGCATCGAGACCGCCGTCCTGGCGGGAGCCGCCCTCCTCCTCCTCCGGAACGGCTCGACCTAGCCGAAGCCTCCAAGCTACCGATCACCAATGAAGGTCGCCGAAGGGATTGGTGACCGGAGGGGGAGGAGCGAGGGCTGCGGACTGCGGAGGTCAGCGCGAGGGGTCCGCCTTGGAGGGGGGCGAGGCACACCCCTGCGGCGGTGGAGACGAGGGGCGCGGCCGAGGCTGGGGGGTTCCCCCGCCTCCGGCCCCTTGGGGCGAGGCGCCGCATTT
>Ga0207699_10000174_pt1 | contig 38950 bp, 25 predicted proteins | sample LARL51metaG_FD_184344 | JGI IMG/M metagenome (GOLD analysis project Ga0207699, IMG submission 184344) | Corn, switchgrass and miscanthus rhizosphere microbial communities from Kellogg Biological Station, Michigan, USA - LAR L5-1 metaG... | ecosystem: Host-associated > Plants > Roots >...
CCTCGCCCCAGAGGCCGTGAGGGGAGGGAACCCCCCTGCGATGCCGCGCCCCTCGTCTCCACCGCCGCAGGGGTGTGCCTCGCCCCCCTCCAAGGCGGACCCCTCGTCCAGCCCCGGCCCTCCACCCCTCGTCCACGCCAGAGCGATGCGGGTGTCCCCAGGGGTCGGGGGAGCCGGGACCCCTCGTTCCACAGGAGGCTGGGGACTACTAAGGCGCCGTGCTCTCCCGCCAGAGCGGGCGGGTGAGGCAGGTGGGGCCGCCTTCGGTCTTTAGCGAGATCTCCAGGCCGCGGTAGGTGAGGACCTCGCAGCCGGCGGCTTCGAGACGGGCCTGCGTGATGGGGTTGCCTTCGAGCATCAGGCAACGCCGGGGCGCGAGGGCGAGGACGTTCGGGGCCTGGGTGGGGAGCTCCTGCTCGGGCACCTCGACCAGGCGGATGCCGCGGTCTTGCAGGAGGCGCCAGAAGGAGACCGGCAGGAGCGGCGAGTAGACGACGGCGAGGTCGCGGTCCACGAGGCTGACGAGGGACAGCAGGTGCAGGCAGGCGTCGGGGCCGGTCCAGAAGGGGAGCTCCACGACCAGGACCTCGACGCCGAGCGGCGCCAGCGCCAGGCGCAGCTGGCGCAGGCCCTCGCGGTTGGTGCGGAACCCCTGGCCGGCCGCCAGGGTGTCGCGGTCGAGCCAGAGGAGGTCGCCGCCCTCGGCGCGGGCGTCGCCGCCGAGAGCCGCCAGGATGGGGATTCCCAGCGCCGCGAGCCGCCGCGCCATGGCGTCCTCCTCGCCGCGGCGCAGCTCCTTCGCCATGCGCAGGATGACCGCCCCGCGCTCGGTGACGAGGGCCGGGTCGAAGACGAAGAGCGCGTCGGCGCGTCCCGGCTGCGGCTCGGGGTGATCGACGACCTCCGCGCCGTGGCCGGCGAGGATCGCCACCAGCTCCTCGTGCTCGCGCCGCGCGGCGCCGAGGTCGGGCCGGCCGGCGTAGTGCCACGCCGCCGGGTCGGCGACCGCGAAGCCCTCCTCGGGACGCTTGACCAGCACCCGGCGCAGCGGGGCGACCATGCTCTGCGCGCCGAAGGGGTGGGCCGACATGGAGGGCGATCTTATGCTCTCGGGTTCCGGCCCCGTCACGTCCGCCGATGCCGCCGGCCGCGATCGCGGTCTCGGCGCAGCGGCCGCAGCAGGGTGGCGGCTCTCAGGAGGAGGCTGGAAAGTCCGGCCGCTGGCGCAGGCGCGCGGCCTGCACGAGATGGCGGCGCTGATGGGCGGCGATGACCAGGAAGCCGGTGCCGAGGGTGAAGCGGACGAGAGGGACGAACGGATTGACGAAGCGGGCGCGATTGAGGTCGAGATCGGCCACCGCGGCGAGCAAGGCGCGCGCCCGCGCCTGCTGGCGCTTGAAGTCCTCGCCTACCGCGGCCTTGCTGGCTCGCGAGGCTGGCGCCATAGGCGCGATCTTCCGCGGCGCTCGCAGCCGCCGGCGCGGCGGCGGTTCCAGCTCGCGCAGGAACCATCGCGACGGCGCTCCGGGCCGGATGGGTCCGCGCCGCTGCCAGCCGCGGCGCCGCGCCGTGGCGGCCGCTTCTTCCATCGCGTCGAGATAGACGCGGCTCGTCGCGCTGAGGTGATCGAGGCACTGCGCGATGCTCCAGGCCGCAGGGCTCGGCCGCCAGTTGAGCCGCTCGTCGTCGAGGTCCTCGACGAGTGCCGTCGCCTCGCGCTCCGCAGCGTCGAGCTGGTGCCGGAGATCTTCGAGGTCGCGGGGCAACGACCCGGGGCTGACAGCGGTGGTGCCGGGCACGGCGCCCTCCTTTCGGACGTGGAGGGCGATCTTACCTCCTCCTCCGGCAGCCGTGGCGGCCACTGCCGCGCGGGACGCCTACCTGACCCGCTTCGGGAGCACCGGCTGGACGTCCTCCGCGAAGCCCACGTAGATCGGCACCTTGCCGCTCTGGTCCCAACCGTGGGACGTGTAGACCGCGGTGACGTCCAGCGGCAACGGCTCCGCCTGGCCGACGCCACTCACGATGATCACCACCCAGCCCTCGATGAAGGTGGGAGCGGGAGCCGTACCCGCGAGGAGCCTGGTCCGGATGTCGGCGCAATCGATCTCGAGCCCGAAGTCCGGAGAAAGCTCGACCCCTAAGATCTTGCCAGGCGGCATCGGAGTTTCCCCGGGCTGGGCCTTGTCGGCCCGATAGAGCAGCACCGCCTTCTTCCTGAACGGGAGGATGGTCCCGTTCGGATTGTGCACATTGATCACGGTGAGGTAGTTCCCCGGCTTGACGGGCGGCTCCGGCACGCCGTCGCTTGGAGGCACGGGCGTCCTGGGCAAGAAGCTCCCGCAGAGGAACTTCGCAGCATAGACGTCCTTCGGTGGGGGCACCTGCCTCCCCTGTGCCGCGGGCACACTCAGCGCGACCGAGCCTAGACATGCCAATGCCAGCGTCAGCAGCTTCTTCATATGAGCCTCCTGGTTCGTGGCGGCTGAAGGCCGGAAGGAATCTGGGCCTTCTGAACGTATGATCTAAGCTACGCATCGATGAGTTTGTTGTCAAGTTGCTTGCCGCCGCGGCTACCGCCATCTGTTGCCCGCCTGGCGCCGCCCCTGGCCATCGGGTTCGTGCGACGCCGGACGGCCACATGAGCGCGGCGCCTCACCCCACACCGCTGCCCCGCCGACGGCTTGCCGGGATTCCCGGCCGCCTTGCCGCCTCGCTGCACCGGCGGTAGCATCGGGCGTCCTGGCGGAGGTGAGATGACCGCGATTCTCGAATTGCACAGGGGCGTGCTCCCGTCCTACGGCGACGTCTTCACGCCGCCGGCCCTGGCCGCCCTCGAGGCGCTGGCGCCGCTCAACCGCGAGCGGCGGGAGGTCATGGCGGGGCGGATCGCGCGGCGCCGGGAGCGGGCGCAGAGCGGCCGGCGGATCGCGTTCCTCGATCCCGGGGCGCTGATCCCGCGCACCGGCATCAGGGTCCAGGACGCGCGCGACGGCAACTTCGTGGGCAGCGAGATCCCCGCCGACCTGCGGCGCCAGTGGATCCAGGGGACCGGTCCCGCCACCCGGCCGCGCGCCTCGGTCCGGGCCGGCCTGCGCAACGTCGCCTACGCGCTCCTCTCCGGCGCCGACGGCTGGATGTTCGACGGCGAGGACGCGCTCGGGCAGGTCGACACGATGTCGCTCGACAACCAGCGCAACCTGCGCCTCGCGATCGACAGGGACCCGGTCTTCCTCGAGGTCGCCGCCGAGGTCGCCGGCGAGATGAACCAGTGGGCGCAGGGCTTCCTGGGCCGGCCGATCGTCGCGGACTGGCGCGAGCAGCTCGGCTTCACGACCCGGATCTACCGCGCCCGCGGCCTGCACCTCGACGACCGCCACGTGCGGGAGGCAGGCGGCGCCGGCTTCTCGGCGTCGATCGTCGATCTCGTCCTCTACGTCGTGAACAATCACCAGCGCCTGCGCGCGGACGGCTCGTCGATCGTCCTCTACCTGCCGAAGATCCAGACCGCGGAGGAGGCGGCGCTGTGGAACGACGTGCTGGCGGCGCTCGAGCGGCACCTCGGTCTCGCGGTGGGAACGATCAAGGTCTACGTCCTGGTCGAGCAGATCGAGGCCTGCTTCCAGCTGATGGAGATCCGCGCCGCGCTGGGGGTGCATTTCGTCGGCTTCAACACCGGGCGCTGGGATTACATCAACAGCGTCGCGGACGCGCTGGCCTGGGACCGCGACTTCCAGAACCCGAACATCGACGCGATCGTCATGACCTATGGCTACATGCGGAACTACGAGGACCGCGTCCGCCGCGCCGTGAACACGCCCGATCGCGAGGGCCGCTGCGCCCTCTGGCAGGGCGGCATGGAGGCGAACATCCCGGTGGGCTCCGAGGCGGGGGTCGCCGCGAGCATGAAGCGGGCGGTCGCCGGCGGCGAGCGCGAGCAGCGCGAGGGGGCGAGCGGCAAGTGGGTGGCGCACTGGAAGATGGTGCACATCCTGCGGCCGGTGTGGGAGCGGGCCGGCGCCGACAACCAGCTGGGGCGCGAGTTCCCGCGGCTCACCTACACGCCGGCCGACGCCGACGCGCTGGTGCTGCTCGAGCCGGCGCCGCGCACGGTCCGCGGCGCGCGCGACCTGCTGAGCGTTGCGCTGCAGTACGGCAACGCCTTCCTGCAAGGATTCCAGGCCGCCGCCCTCAAGCCGGCCGACTTCTTCGGCAACGACGACGTCCTCTACCTGATGGAGGACATGGCGACCGGCGAGATCCGCGCCAGCATCCTCTGGGAGTGGCTGCACAAGGGCGCGCCGTTCACGGAGGGCGACGCGGAGACCGGCACCGGCGTCGAGGCGGGGACCGCGTTGAATGGAGAGATCTTCGCGCGCCTCCTCGAAGAGGAATACGGCAAGCTCCTGCGGGCGAGCAACCGCGACGTCCACGACGACTCGAAGCAGACGACGCTGCCGATCGCGCGGGCGATCGTCGAGGCCTACGTGCTCGACGCGGTCAAGCCGCCCTGGTACATCGATCTGCTGAATCTTCAGCTCAACGTGCAGGATCTGGCGACGGCGCGGGAGCGGATCGCGCTGTACCTCGAGGCGTTCCGGGGGGACGGGACGCGGATCACGGAGAATCTCGACCTCGCGGCTTCTTGAGACGATAGGGGCTGGTGCGCCCGCGCCACGCCCTCCAACCGCTGTGCAGGCTCGGCCCTGAGAAAGGCGGCGCCCTGGGGGTTTTCCCGCCCGCGGCGTAGGGGTTCCTCCTCATTCCATCGCGGCTCGCCGCGCCGTAGAAAGGTGCTTGGCGATCGGCCGTCCGGCGGCCGCACCGCCCTGCAGCCTCGACAGGCCCGAGGCACCACGCTTCTTTCCCTGATTGCGTTCGAGGAGGTTCGAGAGATGAGCCCCGCCACTGTCTTGCAGTCGTGGATCACCGCCGTCCGGCCGGCGCTGTGCGCGCTGCTCTGCGCCTGCGTCGCGGCGGCGGCTGCCTGGGCGTCGCCCGCGGTGACGCTCACCGACGCCAACGACGCCGGCAACCCCGTGACCTATTCGGCCGGGCCGTTCTTCGTGCCGAACATCCCGCCGCCGGTCGTCGGCGGCGCCACCACCTGCGACTCGACCCATCCCTGCGACGAGACGACCTTGACCGTCAACGTGTCGTCGCAGACGGCGGCCGCCAAGCGGGTGAAGGTCGTGCTGTCCTGGCCGCTGCACACGGCCGACGCGGACTTCGATCTCTACGTGCTGCAGGGCGCCAACACGGTGGCGCAGTCGGCCACCGCGATGGACCCCGAGATCGCTACGTTCCCGGCCGTGAACGGCAGCTACGACGTGCGCGTGGTCGAGTTCGATCCGCAGGGCCAGAGCTTCACTGCCGCGATCTTCCTCGAGCCGATCCCGCCGAACACGGCGCCCGCCACGGGTCCGGCCGGGCGCTTCCAGGTCTACCAGGCGCGGGGCGGCCTGGGGACCACCGCCGGCGAGCCGTCGGTCGGCGTCGACTGGTTCACCGGCGAGGTCGCGACCCAGTCCGACGTCCACACCCTGTTCACCACCTTCAACGACTGCTCGTCGCCGGCGCAGGACACCTGGGTGCAGCACGACGCTCCGACCAGCCTCGTCGACTTCGACCCCATCCTGTTCACCGACTATCACACCGGCCGCGCCTTCACCTCGCTGCTGGTCAGCGACATCGTGCTGTTCTCGACCGGCTGCAGCGAGAGCTCGCACACCGACAACGACGGCGGGCTCTGGGTGCCGAACGACGGCTGCAGCCATCCCGGCGGCTCGGATCACCAGAGCTTCGGCGGCGGCCCCTACCACGCTCCCATCCCGACGCCGCTGCCGCCGGCCTATCCCGACGCGGTCTACTACTGCGCCCAGGACCCGGGCGCGCTGCTGTTCGCGCCCGCCTTCTGCGCGCGCAGCGACGACGGCGGGCTGACCTTCGGCCCCGCGGTCACCGCCTACACCACCGAGTGCGGCGGCCTGCACGGCCATCTCAAGGTGGCGCCCGACGGCACCGTCTACCTGCCGAACCGGCAGTGCAGCTCTCCGGACACGATCGGCGCCGGCGTCGTCGTGTCGGCCGACAACGGCATCACCTGGACGCCGCGCGTCGTTCCCGGCAGCTCTCCCGCCACCGGCGACCCGTCGGTCGCGGTCGGCCTGAACGCCACCGGCAAGCCCCTTGGCCAGGCCGGCAACACCATCTACCTCGGCTACTGCGACGGCGACGGCCACGCCAAGGTCGCGGTCTCGCACGACCAGGGCGTGACCTGGAGCAAGCCCACCGACGTCGGCGCTCCGGCCGGCGTCCAGAACTGCGTCTTCTCCGAGATGGTGGCCGGCGACGACAACCGCGCCATGATGTTCTTCCTCGGCACCGCCACCGCGGGCGACTTCCAGGCGCCGACCTTCGCCGGCGTCTGGCACGCCTACATCGCCAGCACCTACGACGCCGGCGCCACCTGGGGGCTGGCCGACGCCACGCCCGACCAGCCGGTGCAGATCGGCTGCATCTGGATGCAGGGCGGCAGCAACGCCTGCCGCAACCTGCTCGACTTCAACGACGCCTCGGTCGACAAGCAGGGCAGGTTCGTCGGCGTCATGGCGCGCGGCTGCGTGGCGCCGGGGTGCACCTCGATCTCGACGCCGGATTCCTCGCGCAGCGCGCTCGACACCATCATCCGGCAGTCGGGCGGCAAGCGGCTGTTCGCGGCCTACGACACGGTCGAGCCGGCGGTCCCCGGCGCGCCGCGCCTGATCTCCGCGCTCACCGGTCCGTCCGGCGTCACCGTGTCCTGGGACGTGCCCGACAACGGCGGCTCGCCGCTGACCGCCTACGAGGTCTACCGCGGCGCCGCGCCGGGCACCGAGACGCTGTACGCCAAGATCGGTCCCCTGAAGCCGCGCTTCGTGGACACCGCCGTCAAGCCCGGGAGCCAGTTCTACTACACGGTGCGCGCCGTCAACGCCGCGGGCATGAGCGGCTCCTGCGGCGAGGTGGGGATCACCAACCCGCCGCCGGCGCAGAGCATGTGCGTGCTGCCCGGCGTGACGGTGGTCACCGACGCCACCGGCGACCAGCTCGGCGGACCGACCGCCAACCAGGAGCTGGACATCACCGAGCTGGACGTGGCGGAGCCGTTCACCAGCGCCGCCGACCATTCGATCACGTTCACTCTCGACCTCGCCAACCTGGGCCAGACGCCGGTGGCGCCGCAGCCGAACTCGATCTGGAAGATCAGCTGGAACGCGCCGGACAGCAACGGCAACACGCAGACCTTCTTCGTCACCTTCGACACCACGATCGTGCCGACCGGCGCCTTCAATTACGGCTACACCGACAACACGACGAATCCCCGCACCGACACCGATCAGTGCGACCCGACGGCCACCAGCTGCGCGCAGGTGACCGGGGCCTTCGACCCGACGCTGAACCAGATCGTGATCAAGCTGAACAACGCCGCGCCGCTGTCGTACACGCCGCCCACCGGCAGCACGCTGCAGCCCTTCACGGCGAGCTTCGGCCCGGGCACGGTGCTGGCGACGGTGTCGGCGACGACGCAGCTCCTGGTGGGCGCCGTGGGCACCGGGTTGCTCGAGCCGGTGGACTCGACCGGCAGCGCCAGCTACACCGTCAAGGGCAACCTCGCCTGCGCGCCGAACAATCCGCCGCTCGCGGTGCTCACCGCCACTCCCACCTCCGGCAAGGCGCCGCTCGCCGTTGCCTTCGACGGCTCGAAGTCGACCGATCCTGACACCGGCATCGACACCGTCGCCTCCTACACCTTCAACTTCGGCGACGGCAGCGCGCCGGTCACCCAGGCGGCGCCACGGATCTCGCACACCTACGCCAAGGCGGGCACCTACGCCGCGACGCTGCAGGTCACGGATTCGCGCGGCGCCGGCAGCACGAACTCCGCGAAGCTGAGCATCACGGCCACCAAGAAGTGAAGTCCGGGCCGGGCCGGCGCCGGGGCTCCCGTCGAGCCGGCGCCGGCTCGGTCCTGCCGGCCGGGCCGGTAGGGCGCGGGCGCCCTACCCGCGCAGCGCCAGGCTGAAGATCCCCGGCAGCTTGGCGGGCGAGGGGTCGGCCTCGAAGCGCACCAGCCGCGGGGTGAGGCGGCTCGCGGTGCGGTGGTCGGCGAACCAGGCCGGCTTCGGGCGGGCGTGGAACGGGGCGCGGACGACGCTCTTCTGGACGCGCGAGAACATCAGGGTGTTGTGGACGACGCCGGTGCCCGACTGGATGTCCTGGGCGGTGTGGCCGGGATAGGCGCCCCAGGGGGTGACGACCAGGCCGTAGCCGATGGCGGCCCAGTGGTTGACCGACACGGTGCCGTAGCGCAGGTCGGCGATGGCGCGCTCGACCGCCGCCGCGATGGCCGGGTCGGCGAGGGCGGCGGGCGGCACGATGAGGGTGGCGTTGAGCGTCCCCCAAAGCGAGTCGTTGGCGAAGGCGACCGCGCGCTCGAGGTACTCGGGGATGCCGCCGGCGGCGATGGCGGTCTCGGCGAAGAGGCCGCAGAAGGCTTCGGTGGTGTAGCAGATGTCGCCGCGGGCGCCGGGGTCGAGGTGCGGGATCAGGGTCCAGGGCAGGCGGTCGGCGGGGGCGCCGCGGCCGCCGGGCTCCCCGGGGGCGCCGGGCTCTCCGGGGATGCCGGGCTCGCCGGGCTCGCCGAGAGCGCCGGCCGTGGCGCCGAAGCGCTCCGCCTCGGGGTGGGCGGCGACGAAGGCGCGGTAGCGGTCGGCGGCTCCCGGGTAGTAGGCGCGCCGCGCCGGCACCCGGGCGAGGCGCTCGCGCACCGCGTCCAGCAGCCGCTCGCGGTCGGGGGAGGCGGCGTGCTGGATGACGACGCGGGTGGCGTTGCAGTTGAACCCGGCGTTGTTCGTGACCATGGTCACCAGGTTCTCGGCGTGGTAGGCGAGGTCGGCGGCGCCGTAGCTGCCGAGGGCGGCGCCGGCGCCGGCGCCGGAGCCGGAGCCGGAGCCGGCGGCGGGCGGCGGCGCGGGCACCACGATCACCGGGCTGACGTTGCCGAGCTCGGCCGAGATCGGCTTGGCGAGCAGCGGGGCGCCGCGCTCGCGGCGCCGGCGGCCCTCCTCGCCGGGGCCGAAGACGATCGCCTCGTAGGTCTTGTCCGAGCCGGTGATGTGGATCTCGTCGACTCCCGGGTGGGAGCAGAGGTAGGCCCCCTCCCCGGCGCCGCCGTAGACCAGGCGGAAGAAGCCGCCCTCGGCGAGGGCGCGGAACCCCTCGAGCAGCAGCGGCCCGAGGTAGGCGTTGACCGGGTGGGCCTTGTACAGCACCACCCGGTTCTCGACGAACAGCTTGTAGAGGGCGTCCATCGGGCCGATCGACGAGACGTTGCCGGCGCCGAGGACCAGCGCGACGCCGCCCGGGTCCTGCCGCCGGTAGGCCACGGCCTGGGTGGCGGCGAGGCCGGCCGGGGCGACGTCCGGCTGCATCCACACCTCGGCGGTGACGCCGCCGTAGAAGAGGCGGTCGTAGACGTCCTGCGGGAAGACGCGGGCGACCACCTGGCCGCCGGCGCGCTGCCGCACCGGGCCGGGGATGCGCGGCGCGCCGCCCGACTCGATCCCGGCCAGCGCCTTGTCCAGGAGCCGCAGGTCGCGGAGCACGAAGTACGGCCCGGTGAGCGAGGTCTCGCCGGTGTCGGGCAGCCCGAAGGCCGCCGCCGACGCCGCCGCCCAGCGCTCGGACACCGCCAGGAAGTCGCGGCGCAGCCGGCCGAGCAGGGCGCGGCGCTGGGCGGGGCCGACCGCCGGCCAGGCGGCCTTCCGCGCCTGCAGCTCGGCCACCGCGCGGTCCATCTCCGGCCGCGGCGTCGGCGGGTACGCGCCGGCAGCGTCGCCGTGCGCGGGCGTGCCGGCGGGCGCGGCGCCTGCAGCCTGGGGGGCCCCGGGGGCCTGGGGGGAATCGGATCGAGGAGACGGGACCGGGGTGCGGGGCGTGGCGATCTCCATGGGCGCCGCTCCTTCGCGGGAGTCCGGTCCAAGATAACATGGCGGTGCGCGGCCGCCGGGGCCGCCGGCGGGGACGATCATGCACAACTTCAGGGGCGCGCACATCCTGTCGGTCGACCAGTTCGACCGGCAGGACATCGGGGTCCTGTTCGGGCTGGCGGCGGAGATGGAACCGTTCGCGCAGCGCAGGAAGCTGACGCGGGTGCTGGAGGGGGCGGTGCTGGGGAACTTCTTCTTCGAGCCCAGCACGCGCTCCCGCGTGAGTTTCGGCGCCGCGTTCAACCGGCTCGGCGGCTCGGTGCGCGACACGACCGGGTTCCAGTTCTCCTCGATGGCGAAGGGCGAGTCGATCTACGACACCAGCCGGGTGGTGAGCGGCTACGTGGACGTCGTGGTGGTGCGGCATCCGGTCGAGGGATCGGTGGCGGAGTTCGCGGCCGCCACGCGCGTCCCGGTGATCAACGGCGGCGACGGGCCCGGCGAGCATCCGACCCAGGCGATGCTGGACCTCTACACGATCCAGAAGGAGCTGGGGCGGCCGCGGGGCGAGCTCGACGGCCTCGAGGTGGCGATGGTCGGCGACCTGAAGTTCGGGCGCACGGTGCACTCCCTGGCGAGGCTGCTGTCGCTCTACAAGAACGTCCGCTTCGTCTTCATCGCGCCAGACGCCCTGCAGATGCCGGAGGCGATCGTCGAGCGGGTGAGGAGCCGCGGGCACGCCGTCCGCCAGACCGGCGACCTGGCCGAGGGCGTCGCGCGCGCCGACGTCATCTACTCGACGCGGGTGCAGCAGGAGCGCTTCACCGACGCCGAGGAGGTGGAGAAGTACCGGGGCACCTTCTCGATCGACCAGCATTTCTACGAGCGGCACTGCAAGCCGGGCGCGGTGCTCATGCACCCCCTGCCGCGCGACAGCCGGCCGGGAGCGAACGAGCTCGACGACGACCTCAACCGGAACCCGGCGCTGGCGATCTTCCGCCAGACCGACAACGGCATCCCGGTCCGCATGGCTCTCTTCGCGCTCGTCCTGGGCGTGGAAGGCGAGGTGCGGAAGACCGCCCGCGAGGTGTCCTGGTTCGTGCCGGCGAAGATCGGGGTCGACGACGTGTAGCGGGGAGGGCGGGTCGCGTCACGGCACCAACGCAACGCTCGTCGAACGTCCATCAGGGCCACAGGCCGGCACGTAACCTTTGGAGCGCTCGATCCTCCGGGGCCTTCTCGAGAGCGGCCGCGATCGATGCTGCACGGAGAGATGTGCATTTTCAAGCAGCGATCAACTCGCAACGTCATGGCCTCAGCGCGGCGTTCCGGCCGGAGCCGGCAGCGTCCACTCCGAAGGTGGTGGCAGACGCCACAATCCCAGCTCGCCGTAGGCCGCCGCGGCGCGCGGGTTGGCGAGACAGGCGCCGCCGCTGGCAGTCCTGGCGTAGGTGGGGTGTGCGCCCACGAGAGGATCGACTGCTCTCGCGTCCTCCGCAGACAGGCGCTCCGGGTAGGCCCCTTGCGTCGCGGCTTCGATGCGGAGGCGGAGAGACAGGGCAGCGAGTTGGCGCGACGCGACGACGCCCTTGAAGTGAATGATGTGCTCGACCCAGTCCATTGCGGGGGAGGCCGTCAACAAGGATTCGCCGTGCGTTATGCCGAGGCCCGTCCACGAGTACCTCGAGAGCGTATCGAGTCGCTCGTCGAAAGCGTGGAGGGCTTGCTGCGCCTGGCGGTACGGTAGATCCGCCCACGGCCGGATCTTGGCGAAATCCTCGAGGCTCCGGGCCGTCTTGAGATCCCTGCAGCAGTAGCCGAGGAGGCCGCGGTCGAGACCTCGCCATATACCCTGCTCGCCGGCGTACCGAGCTGCCTCGCTGGCGAAGTATCGAGCGAGATCCGCGGCGACGCTCTCGCTCGGCAACCCGGCGCGAAGGCTCCGGAGCAGGCCAGGCGGTACATCTGATGCGCCGAGGACCCAGTTGAGCCCCCGAAGATATTCCCTTTCGAGCCCCGTCCCGATCCTCTGACTGAGCGCGCACTCTTGACGCTCCAGCCCAAAGGCCAGGTCGCCGAGAAGCTTGACGGCTCGGACTGCCTCGTCGAGCCGATGCTGCCGCAGTTGGAACCCAGCCTCGAGAAGAAGAGGCCTGCCCAAGACATCTGCCCGCATGTCCACTCGTTCGGAAGCCACGACGCGGAATTCGCAGACCGGCCGCGAGCCGGCCTCGTAGGCAAGCTCCAACGTCCGGTGGATCTCGGCAAGATCGGAGGCTGCCTGCTCGACGTCCTTCGCCGACCACGTGGTCGGCGATCGGTTCACCAGCGGCCTTAGATCGAGAGTCTCCCGTGTGGCCTGTGCAGCAAGATAAGCGCTGCCGGCCGATTGATACCAGAACGCCGCGTTGTGCGAATCGCTCTCCGGCAGCCTGCATGCGGCGGGCAGGGCAGGCAGGCTCATGGCGCGCGCCAATCTCGCACGGGCGTGATCCAAGCGGTGCTCGCCGTAGGAATGAAGACCCACACACACACCCGCCAAGCAGAGGACGATGCCGCACCAAAGCAACGCTTGTCGAACGCTCATCGTCGGAAGAGCACCAAGCAGCGCGGTGCAGGCATCCAGCGCCTACATCCCGGCGGCCGCGTCCGCCGGATCGGTCGCCAGCTCCCTGCCGGCGCCGTGCCGCGCGGCGGCGACCGCGGCGGCGAGGAGGCCGCAGACGAGCGCGACGGTGAGGATGCCGAGGAGGGTCAGCCAGCCGCTCACGCCGGCGGGGGTGGCGAGCGCCAGCAGCGGCGCCGCGAGGCCGAACGGCCGGGGCGGGTGGCCGGGGGCGGCGCGCATGGCTTTGAGGGCGGCGAGGAGGGCGGTGACCAGGGCGGCGAAGAGGCCGCCCGCGAAGGCTCCGGCGGCGGCGCGGGCGGCGAGCTGCCTGGGAGTCAGGGGCTGGTCCCTGGCGGGGGCGATCTCGACCTCGAAGGCCGGCTCGCGGGCTCCCCAGGGGGCGAAGCGGGTGAGCAGGAGGAGGGCGGGCAGGCCGGAGAGGATGGCGAACCAGAAGAAGCGGGTCCAGCCGACCGCGTCGACGAGGAAGCCGCAGATCGGGCCGGCCACCAGGCGGGGCAGGCCGAAGAGGCTGGAGAAGAGGGCGTACTGGGTGGCCGAGAAGCGCTTCTGGGTCATGCGCAGGAGGAGCACGGAGAGAGCTCCCATGCCCAGGCCGGCGGCGAGGGTCTCGAAGCCGATGGCGGCGTACATCACCGCCCGATCGGCGTGGCCCAGGTTGGCCAGCACGACGTAGCCGGCGTTCGAGAAGGCCTGCAGCGCGCCGAAGATCCAGAGGGAGCGCCCGAGGCCGAAGGGCGTGGTGGCGGCGCCGCCCAGGAAGACGCCGGTGAGGGTGCCCGCCAGGCCGATGGTCGAGAGCGCGAAGCCGCGGTCGAAGTCGCTGTAGCCCATCTCGACCAGGAAGGGGCGCTGCAGCGACTGCGCGAGGTTGTCGGTCAGCCGGTAGAGGATCACGAAAGCGAGGATCTCGAGCGCCCGCCGGCGGGCCAGGAAGCCGACGAACGGCAGCCAGACCGCGTCGCGCAGGGTGCGCGGCGGCGGCGGCATGCCGGGGGGCTCGGGCGCCTTCCAGGTGACCGCCAGCATCGGCAGGTAGAGGAGGGCGAGCCCGCAGTTGACCACCGGCCACGAGAAGCGGCCGGCCAGGGTGATGCCGACGCCGCCGGCCACCACCATGCCGACGCGGTAGATGGCGGTGCGGGCGCCGCCGGCCACGGCCTGCTCGTCCGGCCGCAGGACGTCGACGGCGTAGGCGTCGAGGGCGATGTCCTGGCTGGCCGAGGCGAAGGCGATGGCGAGCGCCAGCGCGGCGACCACCCAGGGGGTGTCCGGGTGATTGCCTACGCCGGCAAGCCCCAGGGTGAGGACGCAGAGCGCGACCTGCGTCAACGCCGCCCAGCCGCGCCGCCGGCCGAAGAAGGGCGGCGTGAAGCGGTCCATCAGCGGCGACCAGAGGAACTTGAAGGTCCAGGGGGCCTGCGCCAGGGTGATGAGCCCGACGACGCGGATGTCGACGCCGATCTTGCGCATCCAGTCGGGGATGGCGATCCACACCAGGCCCAGCGGCAATCCGGAGGAGAACGACAGCAGCACGACCGACGCCGTGCGCCACGAGCGCATCGCCGCCGCCAGGCTGGCCATGGTGCCCGGCGGCCGCGCCGGAGGCGGGGCGCCCGGCGCGCCGGCAGCGCCGGCAGCGCCGGCAGGGCCGCTCCGGCCGGGCTGCGCGGGCCGGCCGGGCTCGACGGGCGAGGGCTGGGTTGGCGCGGGGTTCGGCAAGGAGATGGGCTCTCGTCGAGCTGGGGTGGGAGGAGCTTACCGCGAGTCGAGCGGTGGCAGGGGGCCAGGGGGCAGGGGGCCATGGGGGCCTGGGGCGCCTGGATCTCGCGTTGGCCGGGCAGGGGGGCGGCCCGCGCGGCGCGCCTGATAGCATGCGGCGCGATGCGCCCGGCCTCGGGAGTGCCCACCTTCGATCTCTCGGATTACACCTCCTGCGACACCTCGCTGCGCTCGCGCGGCATCGCGACGCTCGGCGGGGCGCTGGTGGACATCGGGTTCGTGGTCGTCGAGGGGCACCAGGTCGACGGGCGGCTGATCCGCGACGTCTACGCGCTCTGGGAGAGCTTCTTCGCGCTCGACGACGCGGCGAAGCGGCGCTACGCGGGGGTCGAGGGCGGCGCGCGCGGCTACACGCCGCTCGGGGTCGAGCACGCCAGGGACAACCCGACGCCGGACCTCAAGGAGTTCTGGCACGTCGGCCAGGAGCTGCCGCCCGACCATCCGCTGGCGCACGAGTATCCGCCGAACGTCTGGCCGCGCGAGCTGCCCGAGATCCGCCAGCCGACTCTCGCGCTGTACCACGAGCTCGAGCGGGTGGCCGAGCTGCTGCTGATGGCGCTCGCCGAGCACTTCGCGCTGCCCGAGGAGACCTTCGCCGCGATGACGCGCGGCGGCAACAGCGTGCTGCGGATCCTGCACTATCCGCCGGTGGCGCCGGTGGCGGCGGGGCCCGCGGGCGGCGCGCCGGCGTTGCGGGCGGCGCCGCACGAGGACATCAATCTCGTCACCCTGCTCTGCGAGGCGACCGATGCGGGGCTCGAGCTGCTGCGCCGCGACGGCTCCTGGCTGCCGGTCGAGGCGCGGCCCGGGCAGATCGTGGTCGATGCCGGCGACATGCTCTCGCGCGTCACCAACCAGGTCGTGCCCGCCACCACCCATCGCGTCGTCAATCCGCCGCCGGACGCCAACCGCGACCGCTACTCGATGCCGTTCTTCGTGCATCCCTACCCGGCCTGCGATCTCGCCGTGCTGGAACGCTTCGTCTCGGCCGAGCGGCCCCCCCGCTTCCCGCCGGTCACCGCCGGCGAGCTGCTCGCGAAGCGGCTGGCCGAGATCGGCCTCGAGCGATGAGATCGCGGCGGCCTCGAGTCTCCTAGCCCGATCTCCCCGATCTCCCCGATCTCCCGATCTCCGATGGAGGGATGACCATGCGCACGATCCGCCGCCGGCAGGCCGGTCTCTCGCTTGCCCGAATCGCAAACGGTAGCGGCACCGCCGCGGTCGGCATGGCTTCCCTCCTGGCCGCCGTTTGGACGCGGGTGGCGGATGGAGGGGGGGCGGACTTCGATGGCTCGCCCAACCGGCGGCCGGGGGGGCGGCCATGCCGACCGCGTGGACGGGCGCGACGGGCATGGCGGGCGCGGTGGGTGGCGCTCGCGCTGCTGGCCGGGGTGGCGGTGCCGGCGGCCCTGGCCGGGGCGGCGGGTACGGGGGCGGTGGGCACGGGGCCGGCGCGCCGGCCGATCGCCGAGACGGACCTCTTCCGCTTCGTCTGGGTCGGCGACCCGCAGATCTCGCGCGACGGCAGGCACGTCGCCTTCGTGCGGGTGACCGTGGACGCCAAGCACGACGGGTACGAGACGGCGCTGTGGATCGTCGACGCCGGTGCCGCCACGCCCGCCGGCCCGGCCGGCGCCGCCGGTGCCGCCAGCGCCGCCGCGGGTCCCCGGCCGCTCACCGCGGGTCCGCGCGACACGGCCCCGCGCTGGTCGCCGGACGGCCGCCGGCTGGCGTTCCTCCGTCACGCCGGCAAGGAGGAACAGCTCTTCGTGCTGCCGCTCGACGGCGGCGAGGCCAGGCAGCTCACCGATCTGCCGCGGGGCGTCAAGTCGCCGGCCTGGTCGCCGGACGGCAGGACGCTGGCCTTCCTCAGCGACACCACCGCCGCCGACCTCGCCAAGCCCGGCGCTCGCGGGAAGGACGCCGCGGAAGAACAGCCCGGTCCGCCGGCGAGCGATGCCGGGACGGCCGGCGCCGGGACGGGGCCAGGCGGCGCGGCTGCCGCGGCGCCGCACGAGGACCCGCTGCCCGAGCACCAGAGCGACGTGCGGGTCATCAGCCGCGCGGTCTACCGGTTCAACGGCGGCGGCTACCTCGATCCCTCCCGCCCGGACCACCTCTGGACGGTCGAGGTGCCGGAGGGTGGCGCCGCCGCGCCGCCGCCGCGCCAGCTCACGCGGGGCGAGTTCGACGAGCAGGCGCCGGCCTGGGCGCCGGACGGCTCGCGTCTCTATGTCATTTCCGACCGCGTGAAGGAGCCGTATTACCAGGACGCGGGAGAGGTCATCTACGCGGTCCCGGCGGCCGGCGGCGAGCTGGTGAAGGTGGCGAGCTTCGCCGGCGGCATCGCGAGCCTGGCGGTGAGCCCGGATGGCCGCCAGATCGCTTTCATCGGCGCCAGCGTCGGCAAGCCGGTGCGTTCCTACGACCAGCCGGACCTCTGGGTGGTGGCGTCGGCGCCCGGCGGCGGCGAGCCGCGCAACCTCACCGCCGGCTTCGACTTCGACATCGGCGGCCACCTGGCCGGCGACCAGCACTCGCCGCGCGGCGCCGGCCGCGACGTGCCGGCCTGGAGCGCCGACGGCCGCTCGCTGCTGGTGCCGGTCGCGGAGCGCGGGCGGGTCGAGCTGCGGCGCTTCGACGTCCAGGACGGCCGGTCGCGGCAGGTCACCGCCGGCGATCACGAGGTGGTGTCGTACTCGGCGGCGTCGGACGGCTCGCGCCTGGCGCTGGTGATCTCGACGCCGACGGCGATCGGCGACCTGTTCGCGCTCGATCTGTCGCCGGCGGCGGCAGCCGGCGCGTCGGGAGGCGGTGCGTCGGAAGGCGGCGCGGGAACGGGGGCCGCCAGCGCCGCCGGCACTGCCGGCGCCGGCGCCGCGGCCGCGGTCGCCGCGCCGCCGCTCCGCCAGCTGACGCGCTTCAACGACGCTCTCTTCGCGCGGCTCACCCTGACGCCGCCGCAGGCGATCGCCTATCGCAGCTTCGACGGCAGGGAGATCGAGGCCTGGGTGCAGCGGCCGCCCGGCTACCCGGCGGGCAGGCCGTACCCGACGATCCTCGACATTCACGGCGGGCCGCACGGCGCCTACGGCTACACGTTCTTCCACGAGGCGCAGTGGATGGCGGCCAAAGGCTACGTCGTGATCTATCCCAACCCGCGCGGCAGCACCGCCTACGGCCAGGAGTTCGGCAACGTCATCCAGTACCGCTACCCAGGAGACGATTTCAAGGACCTGATGGCCGGCGTCGACGAGCTGGTGCGCCGCGGCGATGCCGATCCCAAGCGCCTGGGCGTCACCGGCGGCAGCGGCGGCGGGCTGCTCACCAATTGGACGATCACGCAGACCGATCGCTTCGCCGCCGCGGTGTCGCAGCGCTCGATCGCCGACTGGGCGGGCTGGTGGTACACGGCCGACTTCACGCTGTTCACGCCGCGCTGGTTCCGCGGCGCGCCGTTCGAGGAGGCGCAGGACTTCGCGGCGCGCTCGCCGATCACTTACGTCAAGAACGTCAAGACGCCGCTGATGCTGATCGAAGGCGAGGCCGACTACCGCACCCCGCCGACCGCCGGCGGCGAGGAGATGTTCCGCGCGCTCAAGTACCTGCACCGGCCGGTGGTCATGGTGCGCTTCCCCGGCGAGAGCCACGAGCTCTCGCGCTCGGGACGTCCCTGGCACCGGGTCGAGCGCCTGCAGCACATCGTGCGCTGGTTCGACAAGTATCTGCAAGGCAAGAAGACCGATCTCTACGACGTCCCTTGACGGTCGTGGGTCAGCTGCGCCGCCGCAGGGGCCTGAAGAAGGTCCGGACGTCCTCGGCCAGCAGGCCGGGCTCTTCCCACGCGGCGAAGTGGCCGCCGCGCGGGAAGTCCGTCCAGTGCCGGACGTCGTAGCCGCGCTCGATCCATGGCCGGGGAGGGAAGGGCGCCTCGCGCGCGAAGTGGGCGATGCCGCACGGCACCCCGACGTAGTCCCCCGGGCCGAAGTGGAGCGGGGCGAGCTTCACCTCGTGGTAGAGACGGCAGGAGGAGTGGATGGTCTCGGTCATCCAGTAGAGGGTGACGTGGGCGAGCAGCTCGTCCCTGGTGAAGCGGCGCGCCAGGTCACCGTCGCAGTCGGCCCAGTCGCGGAACTTCGTCAGGAGCCATGCCGCGAGGGCCGCGGGAGAGTCGTTCAGTCCGTAGGCGAGGGTCTGCGGCTCGTTGCGCTGGACGTGGTCGTAGGCGCCGTGCTCCTCGAGCCAGCGCGCGTCGTCGTCGAGGAACTGGCGCTCCGCGGGCGAGAGCTCGTCGAGCGAGGGGACATGGGGCCGGTAGGAGCCCGGGATGTAGTTCAAGTGGATGCCGAGGACGTGCTCGGGATGGCGGAGGCCCAGGATGGTGCTCACGCCGGCGCCGAAGTCGCCGCCCTGCGCCGCGAAACGCTCGTAGCCCAGCGCCCGCATCATTCGCACCCAGATCTCGGCGACCCGGAAGAGATTCATCCCGGCCTGGCGCGGACGATCGGAGAACCCGTAGCCGGGCAGGGAGGGAACGATCACGTCGAAGGAGTCGGCGGGGTCCGCTCCGCGGGCCGCCGGGTCGGCGAGCAGCGGGATGATCTCGAGCATCTCCAGGAACGAGCCCGGCCAGCCGTGGGTGACGACCAGTGGCATGGGCGCCGGGCCCTTGCCGCGCGCGTGGATGAAATGGATGCCGGTCTCGCCATCCTGGAAACGAAAGTGATCGAAAGCGGCGAGGCGCTCGACCTGGGCCCGCCAGTCGAAGCCGTCTGCCCAGTAGCGGCAGAGCTCCCGCATGGTGTCGAGATCGGCGCCGTAGCGCCAGCCCGCCGCCGCGAGCTGGTCGGGCCACCGCGTGCGTCGCAGCCGGGCGCGCAGGTCCGCCACCGCCGCGTCGGAGTAGGGGATGACGAAGCGTTCGATGCTCATCGCGGCAGCTCGATCGTGCCCAGGCCCCTGGCGGCCAGGCGCCGGTTCAGGGCGGGCAGGTCGGTCGCACGCAGGGCCGCGCCGGTGGCGAGGACGCGGTCGAGCTGGGCGCGCCAGGCGGCGAAGGCGGCGGCCGCCTGGGCGGTGGGGGCGGCGTCGCCGGTGCCGACGCTGACGGCGAGGGTGGCGAGCCCGCCGTGGACGACCGTCAGGCTGGGCGCCGCCTCGGGCTCCTCGGCGAAATCGCGCTCGCGGCCGGTCAGCTCGTCCAGCTTCCGATGCAGGGCGGCCACCACGGTAGCGAGATCCCGGTCGCCGCCGGACAGACGTGCCGCGAGCTGCGCGAGCCGGCCCGCGATCTCGCGCTGCCGCTGGATGGCCGCGTGGCTCTCGGCCAGCGCCGCGTCGATGCGGCGCGCCAGGGCCAGCTGGCCGGCGAGTGCCGCCGCGGGCACCTCCACCCGCGGGTCCTGCTCGACGCGCAGCGAGGCGGTCGAGGTGCGGCCGTCCGCGGTCAGCAGCAGGCGGTAGGTGGCGGGCAGCACGAGGGGACCCTCGGGCTCGAGCGGCGTGTCCTCGCCGTAGACGGCGTCCATGCTCGCCTGGGGGCGAAGGGTCGGCGGCGGCGGATAGCGCAGGTCCCAGACCAGGCGGTGGAGACCGGCGCGCCGGGGGAGCGGGCCGGGCGGATGCAGCCAGTAGGCGGGGTAGGGCGCCGCGGCGTCCGGGCGCCGCACCGGGTCGCCGCTGGTGAAGCGGCGCACCCTCTCGCCGCGCTCGTCGAGGATCTCCAGCGTGACCTCGCCGGCCGGCTCGGCGGCGAGCCAGTAGTCGATCAGCGCGCCGGCCGGCGGATTGGAGCCGGCCGGGGTCTCGGGGGGCAGCGGGGTCTCGCGGTTCTCGCCGCGGCGCCTGCGGACGGCCGGGGCGGGAGTGAAGAGATGGACCGGCGTGGCGACGACCGCGGCGTCGAGCTGGCGCAGCGGCGCGAGGCCGTCCAGCACCCAGAAGGAGCGGCCGTGGGTGGCGGCGATCAGGTCGTCGCCGTGGACGGCGAGGTCGCGCACCGAGGCCGCGGGCAGGTTGAGCTGCAACGTCTGCCAGTGATCGCCGTCGTCGAAGGAGACGTAGACGCCGCTCTCGGTGCCGGCATAGAGCAGGCCGCGGCGCCGCGGGTCCTCACGCACGGCGTGCACGTAGGCGGTGCCGGCGATGCCGGCGGCGATCGGGGTCCAGGTCTTGCCGTAATCGCGGGTGCGCAGGGCGTAGGGGCGGAGGTCGTCCACCTGGTGCCGGTCGACGGCGACGTAGGCGGTCCCGGCGTCGTGGCGCGACGCCTCGACGAGGCTCACCATGCTCCACTCGGGCAAGCCGGGGGGTGTCACGTCCTGCCAGGTCTTGCCGTCGTCGAGGGTGAGGCGGACGAGGCCGTTGTCGGTGCCGGCCCAGATCTCGCCGTCGCGGAGCGGCGACGGCGCGATGCTGTAGACGACGGCCTTGCCGGGAGCAGCGCGGGTGGCGGCAGGGGTGCGAGCGGCGCGCCAGGAGCGCGGGGTGCGATCGGTGGGAGCGGTGCGGTCGGTGGGAGCGGTGCGACCGGCCGGCGCCTCGCGACCGTGGACGGCGGGCGCCGGCTGCCGGTCCGCGACGGTCAGGTCGGGGCTGATCACCGTCCAGCTCATCCCGCGGTCGGTGGAGCGGTGCACGAACTGCGAGCCCTGGTAGATCGCGTGCGGCGGACGCGGCGAGATCGCCAGCGCGGGGGTCCAGGGATAGCGATAGAGGACGCCCGTGCCGGTCTCGCCGCCCGCCGGACCGACGGTCGGAGAGACGTCCTGCACCTGGCTGGTGCGGCGCGAGTAACGGAACAGCTGGCCGCCGGGGTTGCCGCCGTAAACGGTATCGGGGTCCGTGGGGTCGGGCAGGACGTACCCGCTCTCGCCCGTGCCGGTCGAGAACCAATCGCGGAAGGTGATCTGTCCGGCGTCGCTGCGGCTGATCACCGCCGCCGTGCCGCTGTCTTGCTGCGCGCCGTAGATGATGTACGGGTAACGGTCGTCGGTCGCGACGTGGTAGATCTGGGCGGTCGGCTGGTTGAACCAGCTGCTCCAGGTGGCGGCGCCGTCGACGCTCACCACGGCACCCTGGTCGCCGCCCAGGATCATGCGCCGCGGGTCGGAGGGATCGATCCAGAGCGAGTGGTAGTCGTCGCCGCCCGGCGCTCCCTTGATCGCCTGGAAGGTACGGCCGCCATCGGTCGAGCGATAGAGCGACACGTTGGCGACATACACGGTGTCCGGATCGCGCGGGTCGGCGGTCAGCCCTCCGAAGTACCAGGGTCGGCTGGTGATGCGGTGGTGGGTGCCAACCCGGAGCCAGGTCTGGCCGGCGTCGTCGGAGCGATACAAGCCGGGCTCGTGCGGGTCGTCGATCAGCGCGTAGACCCGCCGCGGGTGGGCGGGGGGGTCGCCGGGCGCGGCGTCGTGTCCGGGCGCGGTGTCGCTTGCGGGCGCGGCGTCGCTTGCGGGCGCGGTGTCGCGTCCGGGCGCGTCGTCGCTTGCGGGCACGGCGTCGTGTCTGGGCGCGGCGTCGCTTCTCGGCGCGGCGTCGCTTCCAGGCGCGACGTCGCGTCCGGGGCCGGTCGGGCCGCCGGCGACCGCCAGGCCGATGCGTCCCATCGGGCCGGCCGGCAGCCCGTGTCCGCTCAGCTCCTGCCAGGTGAGGCCGCCGTCGCTCGAGCGGAACAGCCCGCCGCCAGGACCGCCGAGCGGCGCATAGGTGCTCCAGGGCGGACGGCGCACGTTCCACAGCGCCGCGTACACCGTCCGCGGGTCGCCGGGGTCGGCGGCGAGGTCGATGGCGCCGGTGTCGTCGTCGCGGTACAGCACCCGCTGCCAGCTCTTGCCGCCGTCGGCGGTCCGGAAGACGCCGCGCTCCGGGTTCGGCCCGAAGCCGTGGCCGAGCGCGGCCACCAGCGCCACCTCCGGATGCCGCGGATCGACCAGGATGCGGCCGATCTGCCGGCTGTCGCGCAGGCCGGCCGGCTGGAAGGTGCGGCCGCCGTCGGTCGAGCGGTACATGCCGTCGCCCCAGGAGATGTCGGAGCGCATGTCCGCTTCGCCCGTCCCGACCCAGACGACGTCCGGGTCGGAAGGGGCCACCGCCAGGGCGCCGATCGAGCCGCTCGGCGGACCGTCGAAGACGGGCGTCCAGACCCGGCCCGCGTCGCCGCTGCGCCAGACGCCGCCGCCCACGGAGCCGAAGTAGAAGGTCTCCGGCCTCCCCGGCACGCCGCTCACCGCCAGCACCCTGCCGCCGCGGAACGGACCGATCAGCCGCCAGCGCAGCGCCCCGCCGAGCGGCGCCGGATACGGCGGCGGTCCCGACGGCACCGGGGCCTGGGCTGCCGCGACCGGAGCGCCGGGCGCAAGCGATAGCGGTGGAGCGTGCGATGCCGGCGGCTCCGGCGCTGGCGGCGAGGACGGCGAGGCCGGCGCTGACGGCGATGACGGTGGCGGGGCTGGCACCGCCGGCGCGAGCGGTGCGAGGGTGCAGGCCAGCGCAATCACGAAGCGTCTTGCAGGGCGCATCGGTCTCCTTCCTGCGGTCTTGTCCGAAGTCTAACGAGGATTGGCTGCTCCCCGGCAAGCTATTCGTCCCCGTTGCAGCGAGCCGCGACGAATGCAGCATCTCAATGCTTTCGAGGACTAGAATGCCGGAAGCGATCAAGATCAAGCGCCTGCTGGAGCCGCCGAGTGAGTAACGACACTTTCGTCCTGTGCATCGACAACCGGGGCTACGGCGCGTCCCTGGAGCAGCGCAAGGTCTATCGTGCGATGAGCGACCCTGTTGCCGAGAGGCACGCCATGGTGCGGGTCGTCGACGAGTCCAGCGAGGACTACCTGTTTCCTGCCAAGCTCTTCGTCCCCATTGCGGTGCCGCGGGCCGCGGCGAAAGCCTTCCGGGCATCGCGCCGACCCCGCGCCGCCCGAGCGCTCAGCCGGCGCCGGGCCGGCACCCCGGGCCGAGCGTAGTCCCGACTGGGCAGGGAACCCAGCACTAGCCAACGGACGCGATCGGCGGCGAGGAAGGCGGTGGCGGGCTGCCGCCGGGGGCTGCGAGGCTGTCGCCGGCGCCGAGCTCCTTGGCGAAGACGAGCTTGTCGTCGCCGGGGCGGTAGAAGCCCTTGATGCGGGCGACCAGCGGATAGCCGCTCTTCTCGTAGAAGCGGATGGTGGCGTTGTAACTCTCCTGCGAGGAGGTCTCGATCAGCAGGAGGCGCCCCGCCGTGGCGCGCACGTCGGCCTCGGCGAAGGCGAGCAGCGCGCGGCCGTACCCTCCCCCCTGGTACGCTGGATCGACGGCGATCCAGTAGAGGTCGTAGGTGCTCTCGGTGAGCGGCGTCGGGCCGTGGCACTCGTAACCCGCGACGCTGCCGCCGTCGTCCTCCGCCACGTAGGCGCGGTAGTCGCCGCGCGGAAAGGCGGGATCGGCCAGCGCTTCGTCGACGACCTCCATCGCGATGGCGATCTCGGCGGCGGTGAAGTTGCCGGTGGCGGTGACCACCTCCAGGATGCGCGTGCGGTCGCGCGGCTCGAGCGGACGGATGCGCACGGTTGGGTCCTCCCTCGATATCTCTCTGTCTCGGTTACTCCTGCCGGCAACGAGTCACGAAAACTGGCGCTGCGATGTGGCTCTCGAGGCCTACTCAAAGCGTCTATCGGATCTCCCCCGCATCCCCTCGATCCCCTTCCCACCCTCCGGGGGGAAGGGGACGCCCCCTCCCTCCCCCTCCCTAGGAATTCTCGTCTTAGCTCAGCGGCGGCGATTCGGTCGCCGCCCGCGCCACTGCCTCGATGGCGATCGCGGCGAGTGCGGCGCCGTAGTCGAGGTCGATGTTCTCCATCGTGTCGTGGCTGTCGTGGTAGCCGTGGCGGTTGATGTCGTAGTTCTCCATGAACAGCACCGCGGGCACGCCGGCGTCGGAGAAGATCTGGCCGTCGGTGTTGTAGAGCGTGCTGTGCGGATCGATCTGCGGCCGCACCTCGCCGCGCAGCCGCGGATGCAGCGCCAGCGCCGGCATGGTCTTGCCGTCGGCGCTGCGCCGCCCGCGCTTGCAGCGGCGGCGCCCACGCCGGTTCCAGAGCGGCGCGAGGCGGTTCCAGGCGCGATTGGCGAGGTGGGCCTGCAGGGCGAGCCACATCGACTCGGGGCCGGCGCCCGGGCAGATCTGGAAGACATCGCGCTCGCGATCGTTGTTGTGGGCGATCATGTCGAGCACGTAGAGACCCTGCACGCGGGTCTCCGACAGGTCGAGCCAGCCTTCCTGGCCGTCGCCGGGCGCCGGCGCCTGGCCGCGGCCGGCGCCGGCCCTGGCGCCGGCTCCGGCGGCGGCCGCGGCGTCCGGCCGGGCGCGCAGCCGCAGCGTGCCCTCGACCAGCGACTGCGTGAGGTGGCGGGCGCCCAGGCAGTCGGAAGGGAACTCCTCGCCGGTCAGGTGCACCAGCCAGACGTCGCAGCCGAGCCGGCCCTCGCGGCTCATCTCGAGGAAGATCGGGGCGGCCAGCATCAGCGCCACCGTTGCCGAGTGATTGTCGTCGGCGCCGGCGGCGGCGAGGCGCGGCCCGTGGCCGCCGTGCTGGTAACCGTAGCGGTCCTCCATGTAGGCGGTGTCGTAGTGGTCGGCCATGATCACGGCGCGGCCGCGGTCGCGGCCGGGGATGGCGATCAGCAGGTTGCGCTCCTCGAGATGTCCCTGCTGGTTGCCGAGCCAGCCGCCCGACCAGGCGAAGTCGAAGTCGGTCTGCCAGCGGAACGGCAGGTCGCCGGCGGCGGCCCGGCCGTCCATGCCGCGCGCGGCGATCAGCTGCCGGTAATAGCCCAGCAGGTGCTCGGCGAGGGCGTCGAGGTCGCGCTGGCGATGGCTGAGCTGGGCCAGAGTGACCGGGTCGCGCACGACGTCGGCGTTGTCCTTGTTGACGAAGCGTCCCTCGGCGAGGAAGGCGATGCGCTTCCAGTAGGCCTCCTCGAAGCGCCGGTTGGCGGTGTGCCGGAAGGTGAGCGGCTGCGCCTCGCCGGCTGCCCCTCCGGCGGCGGGCGGGGACTGTGCGGCGCCGGCGCCCGCGATGGCGGCGCCCGCGACGGCGGCGGCAGCGGGAGCAGCGGCAGTGGCGGCGGCGCCGGTGGCACGGGAGGTCTTCGGCTTCGCCGCCTCCGCCTCCGGCCCCGGCCCCGGCATCGCGATGCGGGCGCGCAGCTCGGCGGCGAGACCTGGCGGCGCCCCGGCCTCCGGCGCCGGGCTGCCGTTGCCGGCTGCCGCCGCGAGCCGGTCGAGCCAGGCGGCGAGCGTCTCGTCCTGCCGTAGACGGACCAGCGCCCTGGCGAAGCTCTCCGGCAGCGGCGCGCCGCCGAGCAGCTGCCAGGCGTCGAGGAGCTTGCGCGCGTTGGCGACCGCACGCCAACGGTCCACGATCTCGGCTCCCCTCGGCGTGCGCGCGTCCGGTGTCCGCGGGTGCTGCAGCTCGATCGCGGCGCGGTGGGCGGGCCTGGCGAGCAGGCGCGGCCAGAGCTCCACCGGGCGGGCGAGGTCCGGGTGGTCGGCGCGGTAGGCGGTGAGGTAGCCGAGCGGTGCTCCCTCCACCATCTCCGGCTGGCCGCCGCCGGCGCCGGGGAGGGCCGCGAGCAGGCGGTGCCAGTAGACCTCGTGCTCGCCCACTCGCATCGCCGGGTAGAGGAAGCGGTAGCCGAAGGTGCCGCCCGCCGCCAGCCGCGCGGCGGCGGCGGCCAGCTCGCCGCGTCCGGCATGCGGGCCGTCGAGCAGCAGGCGGTAGTCGTGGGTCCAGAGCTGGGCGTTGCGCGCCATCGGCTTGCCGTAGAGGCCGAGGTCGTCGGCGTCGGCGCTGAAGAGCACGTGCGCCATGCGGTCCTCGAAGCCGCTGACCGCGAGCGCGTCCTCGAGCCGCTCGATCCGCTGCCAGCGGTGGGTGCGGCGGAAGCTGTTGCGCATCGGCCCGTGCTCGGTCGCCGGCTCCGGATGATCGGCGTGCGGCTCGTGCAGCCAACCCGACTGCGGCACGCGCAGCCGGTGATGGTCCTCGCTGCGCTCGATCGGATGGAGCAGCGGGATCTGCAAGGCGAGCGGCAGCTCGCGGGCCAGCGCGCGGTACGGCGGCGCGCCCCAGAACAACAGGCTGCCGGGGAAGGGGAGCAGCTGCAGCTCGCCGGCCAGGTAGGCGCGGCGCACCTCCTCGGGCAGGCCGGCGAAGGGGCGGAAGGTCAGCAGCAGGCGCACCGCCGCCGCCGGCTCGTCCTGCCGCCACATCAGCGGCGCCGTCCAGGAGGGCAGACCGTGCTCGCGCCAGAAGCCGATGCCCGCGATGCCCGCCGAGCCGGTAGCGCCGGAAGCGCCGCCGCTCTCGCCGCTCTCCGAGATGGCGGCGCCTCCGGTCCCCTCGATGCCGCCGGGGAGGATGCGGAACCCCTGCGCCAGCAGATCGCGGATCGCCGCCTCGGCGCTCAGCGGCGCGCCGCCGGGACCCCCCGCGCCGCCGGCCGCCCTGCCGGCTCCCGCCCCGCCGCCGCCCGCCGCGCTGCCGCCCGCCCCGCCGCCGGCTACCGCGCCGGCGAGGCGGCGGCAGAAGGCGAGGCCTTCCTCGGCCGCGCGCTCCTCGCCGGGGGCGCGCCAGAAACCGCGCCAGAACGGTCGCGCCGGTCCCTGCTCGCTGGCGCCGAAGAGCGTCCAACGCACCCGTCCCTTGTCGTCCTGGGTGCGGGTCAGGGCGAGCGGCGAGAGGAGCAGATATCGCTCCTGCCGCGGCGCGCCGGCGCCGGCCAGGGGCTCGGGCCAGAAGGGGTTGTCGCGCAGCTTCACCTTGCCGAGGCCATGCGCGCGGTCGCCGCTGTCGCCGCGTCCCAGCCGTTGCAGGGCCGCGAGCAGCTGGCCCGCCACGTGGACGAGACCCGGGCGCAGCTCGAAGCTCTCCTCGTACTCGGTGACGCGCCAGCCCCACGGATCGTCCTCGGCGAACAGCACCGCGTCCCGCGCGCCGCCATAGGCGCGGCGGCCGAGGCGCGGCGGCGGCATGAACTCGGAGTAGGCGGGGATCGGGTAGGCGCCGGGTCGCCGGTACCAGGGCCCGGGCGGCAGCAGCTGCTTCCATCCTGCGGCTGGCTCGGTCACTGGCGACCTCGAGGCCCCGGGCCCGGTGGTTGCGGCAGCATCGCCGCTGCCTGCGCGCCCCGCTCCATCTTGGGGTGGTACGGCGTGGTACGGAGGCGCGGTACGGCGCGTCGCGGCGCGACGGCTCGATTATAGCCGCGCCTGTCCACCGAGCCCGCGGCGGCGCGCGACCCGGCGACGCGGTCACGGATGGCGCCGCGGGCTCGGCCTGGCGGGCGACGGGTCGTGCGCCGGAACCCATCTCCGCTCGGCGCGTTACGGTCTACCATAGGGCCGGTGCCGGGTCCGGGGGGAACGATGCCCCGCCGGCGCGGTCGCTGCCGGCCGGCGCCGGTCGCCGGAGCCGCCGCCGCCAGCCCGTTCACTTGTCTCGTCTCGTCATCCGGGCCGCGTGCTCGTCCCTGAGGAGAGTCGATGCGCCAGCAACGCCGCAGCACCCTGTCCGCCTTCGCCTTCCTAGCGGTTCTGTCTGCCGCACCGGCCGGTGCAGCGCAGGCCGCTGCCACCTCGGCCAGCGCGGCGCAGGCTGCCGGCGCGGCCACGTCCCATGCCGCGTCACCGGCGGCGGCGCCGGCGGCTTCACCGGCAACTACCCCGCCCTCGCCAGGAGCGTCTTCCGGCTACCGGGTGCACCGGACCATCGCGGTCGGGGGGGACGGCGGCTGGGACTACCTGGCCTTCGACAGCGCGGCGCGCCGTCTGTACGTCACCCGCGGCACCCGGGTGATCGTGCTCGATCCGGACTCCGGCAAGGCGGTGGGGGAGATCCCGAATCTCTCGGGCGTGCACGGCGTCGCGCTGGCGCCCGATCTCGGGCGCGGCTTCATCAGCAACGGGCGCTCCGACAAGGTGACGGTGTTCGAGCTGCAGAGCTTGAAGGTCCTGTCGGAGCTCGCGTCGACCGGGCAGAATCCCGACGCCATCCTGTACGACCCGGCGTCGCACCGCGTCTTCGCCTTCAACGGCCGCAGCGGCAGCGCCACCGTCTTCGATGCCGCCTCCGGCAAGGTCGCCGCCACCATCCCGCTCGGCGGCAAGCCGGAGTTCGCCGCCAGCGACCGCCGCGGCAGCGTGTTCGTCAACATCGAGGACAAGAACGAGCTGGTGGCGATCGACGCCGCCAAGCTCGCGGTCGCCAGGCGCTGGCCGCTCCCCGGCTGCGAGGAGCCCTCGGGCCTGGCCATCGACGCCGCGCACCAGCGGCTGATCGTCGGCTGCGGCAACGAGACCGCGCTGATCGTCGACAGCGCCAGCGGCCGCGCGGTCGCCAAGCTGCCGATCGGCAAGGGCGTCGACGCCACCGGCTTCGACCCCGGCGAGGGTCTCGGGTACGCCTCGTGCGGCGACGGCACGCTGACGGTGATGCGCGAGGAGACGCCGGACCGGTGGACGGTGGCCGCCAAGGCCGCCACCCGCCAGGGCGCCCGCACCATGACGGTGGACGAGAAGACGCACGAGGTCTACCTGGCGACCGCCGAGTTCGGACCGCGCCCGGCGCCGACCGCGGCGGAGCCCCACCCGCGGCCGCCCATCGTCCCGGGCAGCTTCGTCATCCTGGTCGTCGGCCCCTGAGGGGGGTCGAGGGGCTCGCCCCCGTCACGGCGGACCCCTCGACTCCGGCGCCGGACGACGCTAAGATTCCTTCACGCTCAATCCTGCGGTAATTGCGATCCGGCCGATCGAGAGCGCCCCGGCATGCTCCGGCGCCGCGAGGGGATGGCGGGGCCGGCCGGGTCTCGCGGTACGAGACCCGGCCCGCGCGCTCGCGAGCCGGGCAGAGGGAGACGCGATCATGCGCCATCGGCTTCCGCGGCGGCAAGGTGGCTGCCGTCGCCTCACGCGCCGGCAGCGCCCGGCCCTGCTGCCGCTCGTCGCCTGCTCGACGCTGGCGCTCGCCCTCGGTGCGGGCCGCGGCATCGCCATCGCGGCGACGGCAGATGCGCCGGGTTATAGGTCGGCGGAGCCGCCGGCGCCCGTGGCGGTCGAGGTGGTGAACCTCACCTACGTCCCGAGCAGGGTGAGGCCCACCGGCGGCGAGGAGGCGGACTCGGCGCCGGTGGCGCAGCCGGCGCCGCAGCCGGCGGCCGCACCGGCGGCGGCCACTCCCGCGGCCGGAGGTCAGGATGCCGGCGCGGCCGCAGCCCAGGCCGCCGGCACGCCGCCGGGCTCGGGCTCGGGCTCGGGCTCGGGCGCAGGCGCGGGTCCGGGTGCGGGGGCCAGAGCGCCCGCGCCGCCGTCCCGGGACGGCGTCGACGAGCTGGTCGCGGCTCTCAACGCGATGTTCCCGTCGCCCGAGGGCGCCGCGGCCGCTGGCGCCGGCGCCGGTGCCGGCGGGAAGACGGCGCCGCCGGTGGCCCGGCGTCTCTCGTCCCGCAGCCTGCTGCTCCGCGCCACCCCGCGGCAGCTGGGCGGCATCCGCCGGATCCTGGACCGCACCGACGTGCCCTGGCCGCAGGTGCAGCTGGACATGTGGGCCATCGAGATCAGCGGCGGCGCCGAGGAGGTGGGCAACGAGGTCCACCGGATCTCGAGGCTGATCGGCGACACCCAGGATCAGCTGGTCGCGGTGCAGCGCGCCCTGGTCCGGCGGGTCAGTCTCGGCGGCACCGGCGCCCGCGAGGCCGCGGCGAGCGCGCCGCCGCCGGCCGCGCCCGGAGCAAGCGACCGTCAAGCTCCATGCTCGCTGCGCACCATCGAGCAATACGTCCAGGAACATCCGGTGATCGACTTTCCCGAGGAGGAACCGATGTCGCTCCACGAGGCGCTGATCCTCCTGCTGCTGCGCGACGAGCGCGAGCGGCAGGCGACGATCGACGCCTTGCGGCAGGTCGTCGACCGGCGGCAGGCGGAGGCGCGGGCCCGGCGGGACCCGGCGGCCGGGCAATGCCGCCGGCAGTCGGACGGGAGCGCCGGGCAGCCGAGCGCGCGGAACGGCGGCGGCGGCGCCAGGGACGGCGGCAGCGCCGGCAACGGCGGGGCGAGCGGCGGTCTCCAGGCGTTCCGCCGCTTGCAGGAGCTGCTCGCCGACACCGACCCGCAGGCCGAGTGCCGCTGCTTGTCGAGCTTCCTGAAGGCCGCCGTCCAAGTCCAGGCCGACCGGCGGCGGCCCTACGTGGACGCCGACACCGACGCCTACGGCGAGGAGCGCCGGCATGCGTCCGCCCTGGTGCGCCAGAGCGTCCGGGTCGATCGGCTGGTGAAGTCCGCCATGGACGCTTTCGTGGCCGACGTCGAAGAGCTCTACTTCAACCCCTTGCTCGAGGACATTCGCGACGGCGGCGGCTGTCCGGAAGACGACGCGCGGCGGCGCGACGAAGGCATCGCCCTGAGCGGGCGCACCCACATGGTGGTCACCAGCGGCCTGGAATCCGACCTCGAGCCCGAGATGGCTTCGTTCGTCGAGACCACGCGCCCGGCGCCTTTCGGCAAGGACCTGCTCGACACGGCGTTCGGGAGCGACACCACGACCGGCACCGGCCGTATCCTGGCGTCCTTGCCGCAGGGGAAGGCGGCTCTCGTCGCGGGCGCCCTGCTCTCCGAGACGCCGCCCACGTACTCCAAGGTGGCCCCGGGCGTCGCAATCCACGTGCGGCCGACGGTGCTGCCGGACGGCAGCGCGGCGCGACTGACCATCGATGCCCGCTTCGGCATGGCCACCGCGGACTTCGATCCCAAGGACCAGGGGCGGCAAGACGTGCGGATGCAGCCGGCGCCGCCCGGCATCGCCAGCCATCACGTGTCGACCGACGCGGCGGTGAGCGCTTTCGACCTGTTCGACATCTCGTCGTTCAGCGTCGACACCGCGGTGCCGCAAGCGCCCTTCGTGGTCCCGCTCCTCGGCCGGCTGCCGATTCTCGGCCGCATGTTCCAGTTCCGCAGGGCCAACGTGACGACGCGCCACGAGAGCCTGATCCTGGTGAACACCGCCATCCTGCCGCGCTCGCTGGCGCTGCTGTCCTACTACCAGGCCGGCTCGTCGACCAGCTCGCCGCGGGTGGAGGGTGGTCGTCCATGACGGGGTCGACGAGGGCGACGAGATCGACGGGAGCGGTGCGATCGGTGGGCTTCGTGGCGGTGCTCGTCGCCGCTTGCGTGGCCGCCGCGGTCGTGGCGGGCGCGCCCGCGGGCGTGGGACCGGGCGCCGCTGGGACCGGCGCGGCGACCCCTGCGGCCGGACCGGCGAGCCCCGGCGGCGGCGCGGCTTCCCGCTTCGCTCCCGTGCCCGGACCCTTCGCCGTCGAGGCGATGAACCTCGACTGGCTCGACCAGGACCGGAACCGGCAGGTGCCGGTGCGGATCTATTACCCGCGTCGTGAGCCCGGTCCGTTCCCGGTGGTGCTCTTCTCGTCCGGTCTCGGCGCCGGCCGCAACAATCTCGAGTTCCTCGGCCGCCACCTGGCGAGCCACGGCTACGTCTCGGTGCACGTCCAGCACCTCGGCGGCGACGATCAGCCCGCCGCGGACGGCGGCAACACGCGCGCGGCGCGGCTCAGGGCGGCGCGCGATCCCCGGGCCGGCCTCACCCGGCTGCTCGACCTGGTCTTCGCGCTCGACCAGGTGGGCGCCCTCGCCGCCAGCTCCCCGGTGCTGCGCGGCCGCATCGACCTCGGGGCGGTGGCGGTTGGCGGCAACTACCTGGGAGCGTGGACGGCGCTCGCCGCCGCCGGCCTGGCGACGGTCGGCAAGGACGGCGAGGAGAGCTCGCTGCCCGATCCGCGGGTCAAGGCGGCGCTGCTGCTCTTCCCGCCGCCGGCGGGGCAGGGCGGCAGGATGCGCTTCGAGCACGTCAAGGTGCCGTGCCTGCACGTGGTCACCGTCCCGGCCGGCGGCGGCGAGAGCGCGCCGCAGGCGGCGGCCCGGCGCGTCGCCTTCGACCACATTGCCGGTACCGACCAGGTGCTGGTGACCGCGATCGCCGCCGCCGGCGCCGCGGCTGCGCCGGCCGGCGCCACCGCCGGAGCCGCCACCGCCGCCGTCCCGGACCGCACCGTGAGCGCCGCCGGCCGCGGCGGCACCGGTGCCGCCTCCGGACCGCGCCGCGATCCGGCGATGCAGGACCGCGTGAGGTCGATCTCCACGGCCTTCCTGGACGCCTACCTGCGCCACGACGCGGCGGCGAAGAGCTGGCTGGCCGGCGGCGGACTCGCCGCCTACCTGGGCGACGGCTTCCGGGTCGAGACGCGCCCGAAGTGAGCGCCGGCAGCGTGGATCATGGGCGCTCCGCGCGGCCGCGAAGCAGGGTAGGATAGGCGGGTCCCTGGCGCGCCATGGCCGATCTCGAGGATCTCACCGCCGACGACTTCGCGGCCCACTCCGGCAGCCGCTACCTGCTGCACTTCGCCGGCGCCGCCGAGCCCATCCCGCTGGAGCTCGTCGAGGTCACCGCCAGCAGCCGCCCGCAGCGCGGCGGGCGCCCCTTCTCGCTGGTCTTCCGCGGACCGCGCAGCCCCTCGCTGCCGCAGGCGCAGTACCGCCTCGAGCACGAGGCCATGGGCGCGCTCGACATCTTCCTGGTGCCGATCGCGCTCGATGCGCAGGGGCTGTGCTACGAAGCGGTGTTCAACTGACCTGGCCTGGCCTGCCTGATCCGACCCTCCAGCTACTTCCCCGGAAGAAGTCTCTGCCTGGCTCCCTTTGGGCGAGGGGCCCGAAGTCCCAGGTCGGTTCCCTTGGGCCCCTCGCCCAAAGGGAGCCAGGCAGAGACTTCTTCCGGGGGGGAGTAGCTGGAGGGTCAGGCTCCGGCCGCGCCGGGGGTCCACTCCATCAGCAGGTAGATGCCGCCTTCGTCGATGCGGCGGAAGCCCAGGCGCTCGTAGAGGCGCAGCGCCGGGTTCAGGTGCTCGACGTGGATGCGGGCCGGCTTGCCGGCCGCCGCCGCCTCGGCCAGCAGGTCGCGCAGGATGGCGCCGCCGACGCCGTTGCCGCGATGCTCGGGCAGCAGGGCGATGTCGACGATGAGCATCTCGTCCTCGCGCCGATCGACGTAGAGGCGCCCGGCCGGCGCACCGTCCACCAGGATCACCAGGAAGGCGGCGTCCGGGTAGTTGGCCGCGTAGTCTCGAGACTGGGCCTGGAACTGCATGCGCAGGAAGGCTTCCTTCTGCGCCTCGGTCCAGGGGACCGGCGCCAGCTCCTCGGTGCGGGTGCTGGCATAGATCCGGTAGAGAAGCTCTTCGTCGCCGGGCGCGACGGCGCGGAGGGTGGCTACGGGCGGCATCGGCGGCGTCACTCCGCGGAACGCCGGGGCCGGGCGCCGCGGTCACCGCGGTCATCACTCATGGCGCGGCCGTCCGCAGCCCGTGCAGCATCTCGAGAAAGGCGGGGCGCGCCGCGGCGACCGTCGCGTCGGGGCCGATGGCCTTGACGAACCAGGGGCCGCCCGGACCCTCCACCACCGCCCCGAGCAGGCGCGAGCCCGGCTGCGCGGTCGCCGGTCCCATGCCGATCGTGCTCGGCTTCATCGTCCCCGCCACCTCGACCCAGGTCACCCCGAGCCCGTGGGTCGCGAAGGCCCCGCGCTTCGGCGGCGCCGCCGGCTGGTCGATCTGGCCGATCCAGCGCTCGATGTTGGCGTCCGCCGTGCCGCCGCCGCCGGCGCCGAAGTAGAAGATCGCGAGCTCAGCCGGCCCCGCGGCCCCGGGGATCTTCGCCTGCGCCAGCCGCATGCCGCTGCTCGGCGGCTCTCGCACCCACGAGGCCGGCAGCGCGAAGACCAGCCGCGACGGCGCCGCGGGCGCCGCCGGCGTGGCGCCCTCGGCCGGGGAGCCCATGACGGGCTGATGCGCCGGCGGCACGGCCACCTGGCCCGCCGGGGCGGCCGCCGCGGCCGTGGTCGCCGCCGCCGCCGCCGCCGCGGGGACCGTCGCGAGCGTCGCCAGCGTCCCGAGCGTCGCGATCGTCCGGATCATGGCGATCGTCGCGAGTCTGCCGACCCCGGCGGTCCTGGCGACCCCGGCGCTCCCGGCGATCCTGGCGACCGCGGCGCTCCCGCCGACCGCGGCGGTCCCGGCGACCTCGTGGCATGCGCTACGCCATCGCATATCCGTTCGCTCCTCCCGGCGGGGGCCGCCGCCGGCACGCGGCTACCATACCAGAGCCCGCTCGGGGATAATGCGCCCTTGCCCGCTCCGCCAGAGCCCCCGCTCGACCCTGCCCCGGGCGCTCCCCGGGAGCCGCGCCCGCGCGCGGCCGGCGGCGGCGTGCCCGGCGGCTGGCGGCTGCAGGCGGTCGGCGTGCTGCTGTTCCTGTTCATCCCGCTGGTGCTCTATCTCTTCGTGCGCCACCCCGAGCCGGTCGCGGCCAGCCTCGCGGCCGGCGTCGTCCTGATGGCCGGGCACCGCTTCCTCGCCCGCCCCTACATGGTCCGCGCCGTCCCTCACAAGTGCCTCTGGTGCAATCGCGTGCTGGCGCCGGCGCTCGACGCCTCGACGCGGACGCTCGACCTGGCGCTCGACGGCCGGCTGATCGCCGCCCGCTGCTGCGCGGCCCACCACGCGCCCGCCGCCCGCTTCTTCCGCTTCCTGGCCCTGGCGCGCCTGCCGCTGCGGCTCGGCATCTTCGGCCCCCTGCTGCTGCTCCTTGCCGCGCTCGCCGCCGCCGCCGCGGGCCATGCGCACGCCCTGCCCGCCGCCACCGCGCTCTTCCAGCTCGCGGTCGGGCTCACCGTCAGCGCCGCCGCCTGGGGCTGCCTGCTGACGCGCCCGCCGGCCGGGCCCGCGCCGCTGCCCGTGCCATTCCCCGCCCACAACTTCTTCCTCCTCGGCGTCGGCCCGCTGCTCTGGATCTTCCGCCTCGTCGGCGCCTGGTGGATCGTCCGCGGCGTCTGGTTCTTCTTCTCGTAGAGCTCAGCGGCGGGAGCGCGTGGACTTCTTCAGGCGGTAGCGGATCTGGTGCCGGCTGAGGCCGAGCAGGCGCGCGGCGCGGCTGCGGTTGCCGCCGCTGCGGTTCAGGGCCTGGTGCAGCAGGTCGTGCTCGAGGCGCGGCAGATCGAGGCCCTCGGCGGGCAGCTCGACCTGGTGCGGCCGGGCGCCGTGCCCGAGCGACGGGGGCAGGTCGGCCTCGGTGAGCTGGTCGCCCTCGCTCAGCAGCATGGCGCGCTCGATCACGTTCTTCAGCTCGCGGACATTGCCGGGCCAGCCGTGGGCGGTGAGGCGGGCGAGGGCGCCGCGCGAGATGCCGTGCACGCGCTTGTGGAACGCCTCGTTGTAGGAGTCGACGAAGAAGGCGGCCAGCGGCGGGATGTCGGCGAGGCGCTCGCGCAGCGGCGGCACCCGCACCGGCAGCACGCGCAGGCGGTAGTAGAGGTCCTCGCGCAGCGATCCGTCGCGGACCGCGTGCTCGAGGTCGCGGTTGGTGGCGGCGATCACGCGCACGTCGACGCGGATGTCGGCCGAGCCGCCGATGCGCTTGAAGGCGCGCTCCTCGAGGAAGCGCAGCAGCTTGATCTGCAGGGCCGGCGTGATCTCGCCGATCTCGTCGAGGAAGACGGTGCCGCCGTCGGCGACCTCGATCAGGCCCTTGCGCTGGCGCTTGGCGTCGGTGAAGGCGCCGCGCTCGGAGCCGAAGAGCTCGCTCTCGAGCAAGGTCTCCGGCAGAGCGCCGCAGGTGATGTTCTGGAACGGACGCTCGCAGCGGTCGCTGCTCGCGTGGATCTCCTCCGCCATCAGGCCCTTGCCGGTCCCGCTCTCGCCGCACAGCAGCACCGTCGAAGCAGGGCTCGCCGCGATCTTGGCGAGCAGGGACTTTACGGCCACGATGGCCGGGGAGTTGCCGATGATCCGGTCAAACGTCAGCGCGGGTCGTACACTCCGTGAGAAAGGACTCGCCGGCGCGGGCAGCGCCATGGTGAGTCGACCGAGTTCACTATATCATCCGCCCCACGGAGTCGAAACGATTGGATCTGACGAGCCCCGCCGCCGGGCATGCCGGCCTTGACGAGCGTCTGCGGCTGGCGTCCGTGCTCGTCGAGATCGGCGAGCTGGGCGCCGGCGAGACGCGGCTCCTGCAGCTGCTGGCCGAGCAGCCGCAGGACCGCGAGGCGCTGAGCCTGCTGGCGAAGATCAAGCACATCCGGGGAGAGCTGTCGGCGGCCTTCGCCTGCTGGGCGCAGATCCACACGCTCGCCGCCGAGGGCCAGGGGGCGCACATGCGCCTCGCCAGCATGCTACGCCTGGCGCAGGACCCCGAGCGCGGCGCCGGGGAGTTCCTGGCCCTGGGCCAGAACCAGCTGTGGCGGAAGCCCGCGGCCCTGCTCGAGCTGGAAGGGGCGTTCCGTCTCTTCGTGGCGCTGCGGCCCGACGAGGCGCGCGCCGCGTGCGCCCGGCTGGCCCAGAAGAGCCGCGAGCAGGACCGCGACCTCTACAAGCTCGCGGTCCTCGCCGAGGCGTGGATCGCCGAGCTGGCCGGCGACCCGGCGCGCGCGGCGGAGGTGCTCGAGCAGCTCGGCAACGAGCGCGGCTTCGGCGGCGACACCGACCGTGCCCTCGCGCTGGTGCGCGTCTACGAGCTGCTCGGCCGCGCCGAGGACCTCGAGAAGGCGATCCACGTCTGCGAGTACCTGCTGCGGACGTTGCGCAGCTTCGAGCGGGTCATCGCGCTCGGACGCCTGGCGGTGCTCTGCCGCTCGGCCGGCCGGCCGGCCGACGCGGACGACTACGATCGGCAGTTCCAGGCGGCCTTCCAGGCGGGCATGCACCGGCCGACGCTGGCCGACGCCGTCGCCGCGGCCGCGGGGCACTACCTGCCGCTGCCGCGTCTCGCAGCGGCGCGCTTCGTCGCCGGCGCCGATCCGGCCGCGGCCCCGGCCGAGATGACCGAGATCGGTGAGCTTCCCGCGATTCGTGAAATTCCCGCGATGCCGCCGGCCGGCGCCGAGCTTCGCCGGCAGGCAATCGCGATGGCCCTGGCCGGGAATCGCGCCGGCGCGCGCTCTCTCTTCGAGCGCGGCGGCGAGGTGCTGGACCGCAAGTACCTGGCCGATCTCGCCCTGCTCGACGGCAAGCCGGAGCAGGCCAGCCGGAAGTTCCTCGCCACGCTCGCCGAGGATCCCGACGATCCGCGGGTGATCGGCTGGCTGCTCGACCAGGCCGCCGGCGCCGCGGGGGCCGCCGGCGACGCGATCCGCCGCCACTTCGCGCAGCCCGAGCACGCCGCCCGGGCGGTCGCCGCTCTCGAGGCGCTGAACCGCGAATCGCCGCGGCGGCCCGCGGCATGGCGGCATCTCGCCGTGCTCCACGGCCTGCGCGGCGACCAGGCGGCGGTGCGGCGCTGCGCCGACCGGGCGGCGGCGCTGGCGACCGCGGAAGCGCGCCGGAAGAGCGCGGTCGGCAGGGTGCTCTCGGCGGCGGTGTATCACTTCGCGAGCCGCGCCAAGGGCCTGATCCACGAGGTCTGGGCGGCGCGCAAGCCGGTGGCGCCCGGCCACGGCGGCTTCCTCGACGAGATCCTCGGCAATCTCACGTCGGAGCTGACGCAGGCGGTGCGGAACTCGTTCCTCGCGGTGCGCGAGTACGCGCGGGCGAATCTGCCGCACCTGACCGGGGACATCCTGGACTTCAATTACAGCTACAAGGTGACGAAGGAAGACGAGCCGTCGGGAGGGCTCTCGGCCGGGCTGCCCACGGCGCTCGCCTTCCTGTCGGTCTTCCTGGATCGCCCGGTGCCGCAGGACCTGGCGTCGAGCGGGGTGCTGGTCACGGATGCGCACGACGTGCTGGTGGTGCGGCCGGTGGGCGAAGCGGAATGGAAGGTCCGCGGCGCCTACAACCGCAACCTGCGACTGGTGATCCTGCCGGAGGGCAACCGCGCCGACTTCGAGCGCAGCATCCAAGTACCGCGCGCGGTCAGCTCAGAGCTGGTGCGATTCGTGCCCGATCTCGACAGTGCGGTGAAGATCGTGTTCCCGGATCTGGACTAGGGGTGCGGGCGCGTGGGACGTGTGCGGCGTGTGCGGCGTGTGCGGGGGGCATGCTGCTCTGGCCGGGCCCCGGGGGGGAGGCGGATCTCCTCTCCCGGCCCCGTTGGGCGAGGCGCTATGGTGGCGGATGGGGGGTGGTGGACTGAGGCGCCTCGCCCAAAGGGGCCGGGAGAGGAGATCCGCCTCCCCAGGGGGGGCCCTCCGTTCTTCTCGCCTGCGGCTGTGATGGCTTCGACAGGGGGTTCCGGCAGGATTGGATGGCTGGCCGGATCCCATCGAGTTGCCGAAGACACGGAGCCTCCCGCGGCCATGTGGGTGGCCGGAGGAACCCGTAGCCGTAGGGGATGGAGGGCCGGGCCGCGGTGGGCGAGAGCCCCTGGGCGGAGTGGGGATGGGCGAGGGGTTCGCCTTGGGCGGGGGCGAGGCACCCCCGGGGGCGGTGGTGACGAGGGGCGCGGCATCGCAGGGGGGTTCCCTCCCCTCACGGCCCCTGGGGCGAGGCGCCAAGGTGGTAGACGGGGTGTGGTGGACCGCCGCGCCTC
>Ga0207699_10000175_pt1 | contig 38824 bp, 25 predicted proteins | sample LARL51metaG_FD_184344 | JGI IMG/M metagenome (GOLD analysis project Ga0207699, IMG submission 184344) | Corn, switchgrass and miscanthus rhizosphere microbial communities from Kellogg Biological Station, Michigan, USA - LAR L5-1 metaG... | ecosystem: Host-associated > Plants > Roots >...
GGGGAGCGGCGGGGGGCGGTCACCTCTATCGGCCGTGCCCGGTATGCGGGACCCTGATGAACCGCCAGAATTACGGCCGCAAGAGCGGCGTCATCCTCGACATCTGCGGCGCCCACGGCATCTGGTTCGACCTCGACGAGCTGCCGCAGGTCCTGGCCTGGGTCCAAGGGGGAGGCGAGGAGCGGGCCGGACGGTTCGAGGCCGAGGAGGCGCGCGCGGCCGTCCGCGCGATGCGCCTCCAGGCGACCAGCAACGCCCTCGGCGGCGGCAGCTGGGGCTACGGCGTGGCCGATCGCAGCCTGCTCGAAGGCCTGATCGGCCTGCTCGGCGAGGGATGGAGCTACCTCTTCGACCGCTGACCGGCGTCGCGGCCCCCGATCCCGATGGCAGCCAGCCCCCACTTCTCCGACCGCCTGATCGCGGCGATCCGCGCCAAGGGCAGCCCGTGCATCGTCGGCCTCGATCCCCGTCTCGAGACAATGCCGCGCTACCTGCTGAACGAGGCGGCGGCGATGCCGCGCGACGAGGCGGCCTTTGCGATCCTCGCCGGCTTCGGGCGGGCGGTCGTCGACGCCGTCGCGGACCACGTCCCGGCGGTCAAGCTGCAGAGCGCGTTCTACGAGCTGCTCGGCGTCCCGGGCCTGCGCGCGTTGCTCGAGACGGTGCGCCTCGCCCGCGCCGCCGGCCTGGTCGCGATCGTCGACGCCAAGCGCGGCGACATCGCCAGTACCGCCGCCGCCTACGCCGAGGCCCTCCTCGGCGAGCTGGACTGGCGTGGGGAGTCCCGGCCGGCCATCGGCGCCGACGCCGCGACCGTCTCGCCCTACCTCGGCGGCGACAGCCTCGAGCCCTGGGTGGACGTCTGCCGCCGCCACGGGAAGGGCATCTTCGTGCTGTCCAGGACCTCCAACCACGGCTCGGCCGACCTCCAGGGATTGCACTTGGCAGGCGGCGGGACGGTGGACGAGCGCGTCGCGGCGATGGTCGACCGGCTGGGAGAAGGGCTCGTGGGCGCCGCCGGTTACAGCTCGGTCGGCGCCGTCGTCGGCGCGACCTTCCCCGCCGACGCCGCACGGCTGCGGCGGATGATGCCGCGCGCCATCTTCCTGCTGCCCGGCTACGGCGCCCAGGGCGGCGGCGCGGAAGGGCTGGCCGCCTGCTTCGACCGCGACGGCCTGGGCGCGGTGGTCAGCGCCTCCCGGAGCGTCACGTATCCCAAGGGGGCGGAGGCGGCCACCTCGGCCGGCGACTATCGCGCGCTGGTGCGGGCCAGCCTCCTGGAGATGATCGCCGACGTCAGGGCGGCCCTCGCACGGCGGCCGGGCTGACAGCTGTCCCAGCCGCCCTCGCCGGCTGATTGTCAATTGGAATGACAATCAGCCTTGATCGACCCTCGGCCCACTGCCTTCCCGCGGCTCCCGCTCTTGCCTCCGGCCCTGGCCCTGCCCCATGCTCTGAAGTAGCGGCTTGCCAGCTGCGTTACGTATAACCTTCACATGATCGTCCCCGAGGCGCCGGGATCGACGTCGAGCCGAGGCGAGTCGGCGAGGCGGCGAGCGGCGGCTTGGGCCTTCGTGGCCATCCTGGTCGTGGCTGCGGCGGTCCGGCTGCCTGGGCTCACCGCCGGCTATCCGTACCTCGAGTATGTCGACGAGGGGCACGTGCTGCATCGCGTGCTGGACGAGCTGCGCACGGGCGACTGGGACCCGGGCTTCTACCTCTACCCATCGCTGCCGGCCTACGCCATCTTCGGCGCGGTCCGGCTCTATGCGCCGGTCTACGAGCTCGTGCATGGTCGCCCGCTGCTCGCCGATCTGCCGGTGGACTCGATCTATCACTACGACCGGATCGGTCCGCCGGAGGTGCTGTTGCTGGCGCGCGCTCTCAGCCTGCTCCTGTCGCTGGCCACGGTGGCGCTGACCGGCTGGCTGGCGGCGCGACTCGCCGGGCGGGCGGCGGGGCTGCTGGCGGCCTGGCTGGCGGCGCTGCTGCCGCCGCTGGTGATCCGCGGCGCCATCGTCGACATCGACGTCTACGCGACCTTCTTCGTGATCGCGGCGCTCTGCTTCGCCGAGCGGTTGCGGGACCCCGGAGCCGGCGGCACGCCGCGCCGGGGGCGCCGCGACGCCGCCCTCGCCGGGGCCATGGCCGGTCTCGCCCTGGTCTCCAAGTACCCGCAGGTGCTGGTGGCGCTGCCGGTGGCGATGGCGGCGATGTCGTCCCCGAGCCCGAGCGGCGACGGCGGAACGGCCGGGAGAGTCGAGACGGTCGAGAAGCTGCGCCGCCTCGGCCTGGCCGCCGGGGCCGCCGTCCTCGCGGCGGCGATGGGCATGCCGGCCCTGGTGCTGCGCACCGGCCGGGTGATCGCCGCGCTGCGCTACCAGGCATCGCTCTACGCCGCACCCGTCGGCTCGTACTGGGACCAGGCGGTGCGGCGGGCCGAGTGGGATCTGCGGTTCGACCACCCCGAGCTGGGATGGCCGCTGCTGGCGCTCGCCGCGGTCTCGCTGGCGGCAATCCTCGACCGGCGCCAGGCGCGGGCGCTCCTCGGCTGGGGAGCCTACGGCGCCGCTCTCGGCCTGCTGCTCTCCCGCTTCGGGTTCCACGCCTTCCGCAACCTGCTGTCGCTGGTGCCGCTGCTGGCGGTGCTGCTGGCGTGCTCGTACCAGCGATTGCGCCAGGGAGCCGTGCGCCCGGCGGCCCGCCGGATGCTGGACGCCGCCGCGGTGGCCCTGCCGCTGCTGCTGTTCGGGGCGCCGCTGACGTCCCATGTCCGGCAGCAGCTCGCGCTGGTCGATTCGCGCCGCCAGGCGGTGCGCTGGCTGGCGGCGCACGGCGAGCCGGGAGACGAGATCGTCGTCGCCGAGGAGCTGGCCTTCCTGCCGAGCGAGATCCGCGGCCTGCCAGGGAACGTCCGCGAGCTGACCTGGCCGCAGGCGCGGCGCGAGATCCGGCTGCGGCGCTGCCGCTTCGCCGTGCTCGGCGAGATGTTCGTGCACGAGAAGGGACCGCTCCCGTCCGCGGCGTGGCGCCGGGAGGTGCCGGCGGAGTATGTGGAGCGGGCCGTTTTCGGGGAGGAGGGCCCGAACGGCGACCCGGACTTCGTGTTCCACGGCAACCGGCAGCGCCTGTACGTGCTCGAGATCCAGCCGGTGCCGTGACGTCCTGGCACTGCCGCGTGCGCTGCGGACGCCGCGGGCGCGCTACGGCCGGTCGCGGCGGCTCGGCGGGTCGCGGCGGCTCGGCCGGCCGCGGCTGCCGCTACCTGCGGGTCGAGGCGCCCGCGGGCACGACGCGTACCTGCTGGCCCTCGACGAGCGAGTCGGGGGGGCTGTCGACGACCCGCTGGCCGGGCGCGAGGCCGGCGAGGATCTCGACCTCGTTGCCGAAGTCCCGCCCCGGCATCACCTGCGCCAGGTGGGCGCGGTTGGCGGCGTCGAGGGTGGCGAGGCGCAGCCCTTCGGACTGGAAGATGAGAGCGGTCACCGGGACCACCAGGGTGCCGGTGGCACCCGAGAGCTCGAGATGGACCTGGGCGTAGGCGCCCGGGAGCAGCTCGCCGCCGGCGTTGTCCACGTCCACCTCGGCCAGCAGGGTGCGGCTGGCGACGTCGATCGCCTTGGCGTTGCGCACCAGCTTGCCCGGGTAGCGCTTGCCGGGCGCTTCGGCCAGCGTCAGGTAGGCGCTCACCCCGGGGTGGGCCGCGGGCGAGTAGACCTGCGGCACGTTGACGTAGACCCGCAGCGTGCGCGTGGCCGCGACGTGGAAGAGCTCGCGGGCCGGGCCCGAGGCGCTGCCGGAATCGATCAGCTGGCCGACGTCGGTGTTGCGCGCGGTGACCACGCCGTCGAAGGGGGCGTAGACCTTCTCGAACGACCGCAGCTGCTCGAGCCGCTTGACGTTGGCCTGCGCGGAGTTGACCATCGCCCGCTTGGCCTTGGCGTCGCCCTGGGCGTTGTCGAGGTCCTGCTGCGATACCGAGTCGGTCTTGCGCAGCTCGACGTAGCGCGCGGCGATGACCTCGGCCAGCTCCGAGTTGGCGCTGGCGGTGGCGAGATCGGCCCGCGCCTGGTCGAGCTGCCGGTCCACCTCGGGGGTCTCGATCTCGGCCAGCAGCTCGCCCTGCCTGACCCGGGCGCCGATGTCGGCGTGCCAGCGCCGCAGGTAGCCGCTGGTGCGGGCGAAGATCGGCGCGTCCGCCCAGGCCTGGATGCTGCCCGGCAGCACGATCTCCTGCGCCGCGGCGCCCTGCCGGGGCACGATCGCCACCACGGCGGGGACCGCCCCGGCCCTGGCCTGCTTCGCCAGCGCCGCCTCCGCGCGCATCCGCGGCACGATCCCGGCGACCGCCAGGCCGGCGGCGGCGAGCAGCCCCAGGGCGAGCAGCAGGATGCCGCGCGACGGCCGCGCCGGGCCGGCCCCCGGAGGCGGTTCGGGCGGGCTCATCGCGCTCCTCCCGCCGCCGCCGGCAGGGCCGCGGGACGCGGCGGGACGGCCGGCGATGCGGCTTCGTCGCCCGCGTGGCCCTCGTGGTCCGCATCGCCCGGATGGCTTGCATCGCCGGCGCCGCCGCCCGCCCGGCCCGCATCGCCCGCCGGGAGCCGCGCGCCGGCGCGTCCGTGCATGACGCTGAACAGCGCCGGCACGAAGGTCAGCGTCGCGACCGTCGCCAGCACCAGGCCGCCGATCACGGCGCGTCCGAGCGGCGCGTTCTCCTCGCCGCCGTCGCCGAGGCCGAGGGCCATCGGCACCATGCCGATGATCATCGCCAGCGCGGTCATCAGCACCGGCCGGAAGCGGGTGAAGCCCGCCGACCGGGCCGCCTCGGCGGCGGTCGCGCCGGCCGCCAGCTGCTCCTTGGCGAAGCTGACCACCAGGATGCTGTTGGCGGTCGCCACGCCCATGCACATGATCGCGCCGGTCAACGCCGGCACGCTGAGCCGCGTCCAGGTCAGGAAGAGACACCAGACGATGCCGCAGAGCGCGGCGGGCAGGGCGGCGATGATGATGAACGGATCCAGCCACGACTGGAAGTTGACGACGATCAGCAGGTAGACGAGCACGATCGACAGCACCAGGCCGCCGAGCAGGCCGAGGTAGGAGGCGCGCATCGTCTCGACCTGGCCGCGGACCACGAGCTGGGTGCCGCGCGGCAGGTCCTTGCGGTCGGCGGCGACGATCGCGTCCACCTGCCTCGCGACGTTGCCGAGATCGGTCCCCTCCACGGCGCCGAAGATGTCGAGCACCGGCTGGACGTTGTAATGGCTGATCGTGCCCTGCTCGGCGCCGCGGACGATCGAGGCGACGTTGCCGAGGATCTGCCGCGGCGCGCCGGTGGTGCCGCCGACCGGGACGTTCAACAGGTCTTGCAGGCTGCTGATGCGGTACTGGGGCGACTGCACGGCGACACTATAGCTGACGCCGTTCTGCGGGCTGAGCCAGAAGCTCGGCGTCGTCTGGGAGCTGCCGCTCAGGGCCACCAGCAGGTTGCCCGCCACGTCGCGCTGCGAGTAGCCGACCTGCGAGGCGCGGGTGCGATCGACATTGATCTCGAGCTTCGGCTCGTCGAACGGCTGATGGATGCGCAGGTCGGTGGTGCCGGGGATCCGGCGCACCTGGGCGAGCATGCGGCGCGCATATTGCCGGTTCGCCTGCAGGTTGTTGCCGATGACCTGGATGTCGAGCGGCGCGGGGAGCCCGAAATTGAGGATCTGGCTGATGATGTCGGTCGGCAGGTAGTAGAAGCTGACGTTCGGGAACGCGGCGACCAGCTTGGCGCGCAGCGCGCGCATGTAACCGGCCGTCGGGTGATGGTCCGGGGCGAGCGACACCAGGATGTCCGCGTCGCCCGGGCCGATCGGCGCCGAGTTGCTGTACGACAGGTTGATGCCGCTGTAGGGCACGCCGACGTTGTCGATGATGGTGACCAGCTCGTCTCTCGGGATGGTCGCCCGGATCGCCTGGTCGATCTCGCCGCACAGCTTGGCGGTCTCCTCGATGCGGGTGCCGGTGCGCGTCCGCAGGTGCAGCTTGAACTGGCCGCTGTCGACCTTCGGGAAGAAGTCCTGCCCCAGCCAGGGGAAGAGCACCGCCGTCGAGACCAGGCAGAAGGCGAGGAAGCCGAGCAGGAACGCGGCGCGGTGCGCGATGCAGGCGGCGAGGACCGACTGGTAGGCGCCGCGCAGGCGCTCGAACCGCCGCTCGAAGCCCTGCTGGAAGCGCACCAGCGGGTTGCGGCTCGCCGCCCTGGCCGCCTCGTCCGCGTGCGAGTGCGCGCGCAGCAGGTACTTCGCCATCGTCGGCACCAGCGTGCGGGAGAGGAAGTAGGAGGCCAGCATGGCGAACACCACGGCCTCCGCGAGCGGCACGAAGAGGTACCGCGAGACGCCGGAGAGGAAGAACATCGGCACGAACACGATGCAGATGGCGAGCGTCGAGACGAACGCCGGCACCGCGATCTGCGACGCGCCGTCCAGGATCGCGCGCTCGGTCTGCTTGCCCTGCTCGAGGTTGCGGTTGATGTTCTCGATCTCGACCGTGGCGTCGTCCACCAGGATGCCGACCGCCAGGGCCAGGCCGCCGAGGGTCATGATGTTGATGGTCTCGCCGAGCGCGCTCATGACGATGATCGAGACCAGGATCGACAGCGGGATCGACACCGCGATGATCAGCGTGCTGCGCCAGCTGCCGAGGAAGACCAGGATCATCACCGCCGTCAGGCACGCCGCGATGATCGCCTCGCGCATGACGCCGTCGATGGCGCTGCGGACGAACAGCGACTGGTCCACCAACGGCTGGATGCGCAGCTGGGGCGGCAGGGCGGCGGCGATCTGCGGCAGGCGCTCGCGGACGCGCCGGATGATGTCGAGGGTCGAGGCGCTGCCCGACTTGAGGATCGTCACCAGCGCCGCGCGCTGACCGTCCACGCGCACGATGTTGGTCTGCGGCGGAAAGCCGTCCCGCACGTGGGCGACGTCGTGCACGTAGATGGTGGCGCCGCCGACGGTCTTCACCGGCAGGTCGTTCAAGTCCTGGATGGTGAGCGGGCTGCTGTTGGTCTCGACCTGGTACTCGAGGCCGCCGATCTTGGCGGTGCCGGCGGGCAGGATCAGGTTCTGCACGCTGAAGGCGTTCACCACGTCGGTCGGCGCCAGGCCCTTGGCCTGCAGCGCGGCGTCGTCGATGTCCACCTGGATCTGGCGCATCTTGCCGCCGTAGGGATAGGGGATGGCGGCGCCCTGCACCGTCGCCAGCTGGGTGCGGATGAAGTTGATCGCGAAGTCGCTGAGCTGTTGCTCGGAGAGACCCTCGCCGGAGAGCGCCAGCTGGAGGATCGGCACGGAGGAAGCGTTGTAGGTGATGATGAACGGCGGGTTGGTGCCGGGCGGCGCCGAGCGCACCTGGCTCTGGGAGATGGCGGTCACCTGGGCGATGGCGGCGCCGATGTTGGCGCGCGGCTGGAAGAAGATCTTGACAATCGAGATGCCGGCCAGGGTCTGCGACTCGATGTGCTCGATGTCGTTGACCGTGGTGGTCAGGCCGCGCTCGTAGTTGCTGACGATCCGGTTGGTCATCTCCTGGGGCGACATGCCCGAGAAGTTCCAGATCACCGTGACGATGGGGATGTCGATGTTCGGGAAGATGTCGGTCGGCGTGCGCTGGATCACGATCGGAGCCAGCAGCAACAGCAGCAGCGCCAGCACCACGAAGGTGTAAGGCCGGCGCAGCGCCAGCCGGACGATCCACATGCCGTTGCCTCTCCTCGTCGAAGTCCGACGCCGGCCGAACGCCTGCCGGCCCCTGCGCTGCCCTGCCGCCGTCCTGCCGCCGTCCTGCCGCTGCCGGGGCGTCTCCCTGTGAAACGCCCCCGCGGGCGGCTCCGTTCCCGCGCGGCGGTCGCACGCGGCCGGCCGGTCGGCGGACGATCATAGCCCAGGCCCGGCGGGGCACTTGGGGGCGTCCCGAGAGCCTCGGCACCCAGCCCCTGCGCCTGCTCGCGGTGCGGGCCAGCTGAGGACGAGAAAGAGACTGTGTCAGGCGCCTGCCGGGCCGGCGGGGTGGAAGATCTCCGCCAGGCGCTCGATGCCGTCCACGAGCCGCGGGCCGGGACGGCTGAAGCAGCCGTTGGCGTCGACCGGATGAACGCGGCCGGCGCGCACGGCGCGCAGGCGGCGCCACTCGGGACGGCCGGCGACGGCCGCCACCTGCGCCGCGGCGCCGGCGGCGTCGTAGCCGCAGGGCATGGCGACCAGCAGGTCGGGGTCGAGGCCGGCGATCTGGTCCCAGGTGAGGCGCGCGGAGTGGTCGCCGGGGGCCGCGGCCACGTCGATGCCGCCCGCGGCGGCGATCATGTCCGGCACCCAGTGGCCGCCGGCGAAGGGCGGGTCGAGCCATTCGAGGGCGAGAACGCGCGGGTGCGGGCGATCCGCCACCCGCCGGCGCACCGCCGCGAGCCGCCGTTCGAGAGCGGCCACCAGCTCGGCGGCCTCGGCGGCGCGCCCCGTCCGTTCGCCGACGCGCCGGATGTCGGCGAGCACATCGGCGAGCGTCGCGGGGTCGAGCGACAGCACCTCGGGGCAGCGGGGGAGGGGCGCCACCGCGCCGTCCACCTGCGCCGTCGACACCGCGCAGACCGGGCACAGCTGCTGGGTGACGATGAGGTCCGGCGCCAGCTCGGCGATCTTCTCCTCGGCGAGCGTGTAGAGGCTCTCGCCGCTGCCGACCTGCGCGCTGACGGCGCGGTCCACCTCGGCGGCGCCGAGCCCTGGCGGCAGCGCGCTGCCGGTCAGCACGGGCCGCCGCCGCGCCGCGGCCGGGTAGTCGCACTCGTGACTTACGCCGACCACCTCGTCGCCGGCGCCCAGCGCGAACAGGATCTCGGTGCCGTTGGGCACCAGCGAGACGATGCGCATGGCGGCAAGTTTACCCCGCGGCACCGTGCTTGACGCGTGCGCGGCCTCACGCGGACAATGCACGCACCACATCGGTTCGACGCTCGGGAGGCAAGCCTTCATCATCCAGGTTCGGTGGGTTCTGCGTGCGGTCGCGACGGCGCTCGCGGTGATGGCGGCGGCGCTGGCGCCGGCGGTGTCGCGAGGCACGGCGCCCGGGGCCTCCGCCGCGCCTGCCGCGGCCGCGGCGGGGCAGGGACCTGCAACGGTCGCGCCTCCCGCTGCGCCGCCGGCGCCGCGGGTGGTCGTGGTGGCGCTGGGAACGGCCCAGGACGGCGGCGTGCCGCAGGCCGGCTGCGACTGCTCACGCTGCGTCGCGGCGCGCCGCGATCCTGCCCGCCGCCGCCGGGTGGCGAGCCTGGCGCTGCAGCTGCCGGCGACCGGGCAGAGCTGGCTGATCGACGCGACCCCCGATCTCGGCGAGCAGCTCGAGGTGGTGCACCGCTTGCGGCCGCGGACTGCTGGCCGGCCCGACCGTCATCCGGTGGACGGCGTCCTGCTCACCCACGCCCACGCCGGGCACTACCTCGGGCTCGCCTTCTTCGGCTACGAGGCCATCGACAGCCGCGACCTGCCGGTCTTCGCCTCGCCGCGGATGGCCGCCTTCCTGCGCGGCAACGGCCCCTGGAGCCTGCTGGCGGCGCGGCGCAACATCCTCCTGCGCGAGCTCTCCCCGGGCGTGCCGCTGGCACTCGTGCCGGGGCTGACGGTCACGCCACTCGTGGTGCCCCACCGCGACGAGCTGAGCGACACCTTGGGGTTCGTGGTGCGCGGTCCGCGGCGCACCCTCCTCTACGTGCCGGACACCGATTCCTGGGCGGCCTGGGCGCCGCCGCTCCCCGAGGTGCTGCGCCGCGAGCGGGTGGATCTGGCTCTCCTCGACGGGACCTTCTACAGCGCCGGCGAGCTGCCGGACCGCGACGTGCGGACGATCGGGCATCCCTTGATGAGCGCCACCATGGAGCTGCTGCGCGAGCCGGTGCGCGGCGGCCTGCAGGTCTTCTTCACCCATCTCAATCACTCCAACCCGGCCCTGGACCCCGCGGGACCCGAGCGCCGCGCGCTCGCCGCCGCCGGCTTCCGCGTGCTGGAGGAGGGCCAGGCGCTGGAGCTCTGACCGGCCTAGCGCTTCGCGGCCCCCGCGGGGGACGGGGCGCTCCCGAGGCACTAGATCGGCGGCACCGGCGCCGGCGAGGTGAAGACCGCGTCCGGGAGGGTGGCGGCCACCAGGATGTCGGACAGCTCGAGCTTCTTCTGGCCGTCGGGCTGCACGCGGTGCGGGGCCAGCATGATCTGGCCGTAGCGCTGCCAGCCCTGCCAGAGCCAGACCGTCGGCGCCGCGTCGCGGGGCTGGTCCTGCAGCAGGTAGGCCCAGCGGTCCATGAGGTGGGTGCCGCGGTTGAACCAGGCGAAGTAGTGGTCGCCGGGGGTGAGGCCGACCGGGCCGAAGGTGAGGCCGATCTCGTCGTAATCCTTGCCGTCGAGGTGCTGCTCGCCGACGTAGGAGAGGTTGACGCCGGGGTCCTTCAGCTTGTACGGCATCAGCAGCCAGTAGGTGTCGTTGATCCACGCGGCATAGGAATTCTCGACCATCTTGGCGCCCTTGTCGCCCTCGACCGCCTTGCCGCCGACGTAGGCCGTGCCCTGGTGGGTGTTGACGTTGTCGATCACCACGTACGCCTCGTTCTCCTTCGTCTTGCCCTCCAGGCGGTGCCGGCCGGTCCACTTGTCCCAGTAGTGGGTGCGGCGGCCGGCGAAGGTGAAGCGCAGGTAGTGTGTGCCGTCCCAGCCAGCCTGGCCGCCCATCGCCGCCAGAGTGGCGTCGGCGATCGCCACCGCCTTCGGGTCGGAGGCGACCCCCGTCGTCGGAGGGTTCACCGCCGCCGGGTTCGGCGCGGTGGGAGCGGAGCCGGCGGGCTGCTGGGCGGAGAGCATCGCCGCGAGCGGCGCGGCGAGCACCAGGGCGGCGATGACCGGAGTGCGTCGCGGAAGCGGGTAGCGCATCGTGATCTCCTCGGGGCGCGGTTGCACGCCAGACGGCTGCGGCGCGGCCACGCCACATGCTAGTACACCCCGGCCGCTCTTGCCCGCGAGACCCTTCGCGTATACCTAGATTGTCACGGCTTTGGATCCGGCGAGATGCAGGCTCCGCCGCTGCCCCGGGTGCGTGCCTTTGCCGCACTGGAATAAAGTAAAGAGCTTGTTTACAAGCTCGGCGTTCGGGCTGGTCCTTTCGACGCTCGCCGTGACCCGTGCGGCGATCCGGTGGCGGTCGAGCGGGACCTGAGCGGTGCTGACGCCGAAAGGAGGAAGCGATGTACTTCGACAGCCAGGGCAGGAGAGTCTCGCGGGCGAGGTTCAACCAGATGTACGCCGCTTTCAAGAACCGGCAGGAGCTGATCAAGGCCGGCTTGATGAACCGCCGCGATCTCGTCAAGCTGGGGCTGCTCAGCGGCGGCTACCTGGCGGCCAAGGGCGGCCTCAGCGCTGCCTGGGCCTATGGCGGTGGCGGTGGCAGCCAGTGCGCCAGCCCGCCGACGACCCCCTTCACGATGCAGCTTCCGATCATGCCGCTCAAGCAGCCGGTCTCGGTGTCGTCACTGAGCCCCGCACCGCAGATCAACCCGAATACGGCGACCAATCCGGCGACGGGACTCCCGTTCGAAGGCCGCACCCGCACCCACCAGGCGCCAGCCCTGGGCTTCGCGTTTCCGCCGCCGGTGGTCTACCAGGTTACCCAGAAGCCGGGGCTGGTGACGATGTCCAACCAGTTGCCGCAGCAGACGATCTGGGGCTTCGACGGGATCAGCCCCGGACCGACCTACGTGGCCAACTACGGGACGCCCGTCCTAGTCAGGAACGTCAACGGCCTGCAGGGCGACAATTCGGGCTTCGGCAATCCTTCGGTCACCACGCACCTGCACAACGCCCATACCCCATCCGAGAGCGACGGCTTCGCCTGCGACTACTTCGCCTTCGGCCAATATTACGACCAGTACTATCCGAATGCCCTCGCCGGGTTCAACTCCGACCACAAACCCACCGGCGACATCAACGAATCGCTGAGCACCCTCTGGTACCACGACCATCGCGTCAGCTTCACTGCGCAGAACGTCTACAAAGGGCTCGCCGGCTTCTATCTCCTGTTCAACCAGTTCGACACGGGCAACGAAACGACGGGCTTTCGCCTCCCGAGCTTCCCGGCGTTCGACATTCCCATGATGTTCAACGACCGTTGCTTCGACCCCACGACCGGGTTGCTCGTCTTCGACACCTTCAACCTGGACGGTATCCTGGGCGACAAGTTCCTGGTCAACGGCGTGATTCAGCCGGTCTTGCACGTCCATCCGCGGCGCTACCGCTTGCGCTGGCTGAACAGCGGCCCCTCGCGCTTCTACCAGATCTACCTCACCGATCTGAACAACTTGAACGCCAACAATCAATTCTGGCAGATCTCGAACGACGGCAACCTGCTGCCGAAGGCGGTGCTGGTGCCGGCCGTCGCCCTTGGCGTGGCCGAGCGTGCGGACGTGATCGTCGACTTCACGCAGCTCGCGGGAAAGACCTTGTACCTCGAGAACCGCCTGGAGCAGCTCAACGGACGCGGCCCCACGGGCAACGTGCTGGCGGCAGGCCAGGGCAACCTGCTGCTGCGGATCGTCGTCGATCAACCCCAGGTTGCGGACCAGAGCGTCGATCCGGCCACCGGCCCGAGCTACTACGCGCTGCCGAGCACCAACGTTACGCCGCTGGTACAGCGCAGCTTCGACTTCGACCTGAGCTACAACGGTCAGTGGGTGATCAACGACGGGTTATTCGACTGCAACACGGTACGCTTCAAGGTGACGCAGAACAGCGTCGAGACATGGGAGTTCAAGGGCGGCCGCTTCGGCGATCCACCCTGGTCCCATCCCATACACACTCACCTCGAGGAGTTCCAGATCCTGCAGGGCGCCCCGGTCCTGTATCCCACCGGCGGCGGCTACCAGGGCAGCGGCAGCTACTACGGCACGCCTCCCCCCAGCGGCACGAACCTGGCGCGCAAGGACGTCGTACGGCTCACTCCGAACGGAGACGTCATCGCCTTCTTCCGCTTCCGCGACTGGCTTGGCCGCTACCTGTTGCATTGCCACAACGTGATCCACGAAGACCACGGGATGATGCTGCGCTTCGACGTCGCCGTCACCGGCGACAACAACCAGCGACCTTGAGCGCCGTCAACCGCCGGTGATCCCCCGCCGGCCGGGCAGCTGGCGCCGCGGGGGAGCCGGATGCAGAAAGGCACTGCCGAGAGAAGGAGCTTCACCATGCCAGGGATGACCAGACGAAGAGTGCTCGCGGGGTCCGCGGTGTTGCCCGTGGCAGGCGTGATGGAGGCGCACGGCGATCCGGGTGCGGCGCCCAACCGGTTCGCGCCCCCGGTCCCAGGTCGGGAGGTCATGCGGCGGCGGTACTTTCCGGACCTCCTCCTCACCACCCACGAAGGCAGGCAGGTGCGCTTCTACAACGACCTGCTCAAGGACAAGATCGTGGTCCTCAACCTGATGTACGCTCGCTGCACGGGCGCCTGCCCGCTCGTCACCTCGAACCTGGTCAAGGTGCAACGGCTGTTGCGCGAGCGGATGGGACACGACCTGTTCATCTACTCGCTCACCGTCAAGCCCGAGGAAGACACCCCCGCGGAGCTGAAGGCGTACGCGGCCATGCACGGAACCGGCCCCGGCTGGTTGTTCTTGACCGGCAAGCCCGACGACGTCGAGCTGCTGCGGCACAAGCTCGGCTTCGCCGACATCAACCCCGCCATCGATCGGGACAAGTCACGCCACAGCGGCATGCTGCGCTATGGCAACGAGCGGCTGGCGCTCTGGGGCTCTTGCCAGGGCCAGGCCAGGCCCGAGTGGATCGTCGAGGAGATCTCGTTCGTGATGCCGCGGGGCGCACCGATGGCGGCGACGAGCTGAACGGCCGGCGGCGCGCCGGCTCCGGGAGTTGCCGGCAACTGCCTTGCGTCAAGGCAGGCGGACGGTCCGGGTCACCGGCGGCAGGCAGCGGCGGTCGTCGCAGAGCTGGTAGGCGAGCATCAGGCGGGCGGGGACGTGGGCAGCGCCGGCGTCCGGCGCCGCAGGGGCGGCGAGCCGGGCGACCTCGCCGGCGATCTCGACGTGACCGTGGTAGGCGGTGACGGGCTGGTTCGAGAAGGCGACTCGCAGCGGCTCTCCGGTTGGATAGGAGAGGTTCCTCAGCTCGGCGCCCTCGGCGGCGAGGGTGGTAGGCACGAGGTAGCTCTCGCTCGGCGGGTTGGCTTGCACGTGCCAGCCGGGCGCGACGTCGAGCCTGAGACGGAAAGGCTGCCAGTTGCCGGTGGGGCCGGCACCGTCGGCTCCGGCGCCCTCCGGCTGCGCCTCCGCGCCGCCCGCGGTCCCGAGCTCGAGGTGGAGCTCGACCAGCTGCTCGGCTTCCTGCTCGAGCATCGCCAGGGGGCCGGCGGTGGGCTCGCGCTGGTGGGCGGCCTCGCTGGGGGCGGGCGCGGGACCGTGGTAGCGGCGGGCGGCGACGGCCAGCATGCGCACGGCTTCCGGGTGCTGCTCGACCAGCGGCGCGAAGGCGCGCAGTGCGGCGGCGGCCTGGCCGCGCCAGTGGGCCTGGCGCCCCGGGGCGTCGAGGGCGGCGAGATCGACCAGGTTGAGCACGGCCACGGCGTTGGCGGCGGGGGTGGCGCCGTCGAAGGGGTCCTTGCTGCGGAAGAGCAAGTCCGGGCTGGCGCCGGCGACGAAGAAGCCGCCGTCCGGATCGCCCAGCCGCGCGGTCTGCTCGTCGGTGAGCTCGGCCGCCGCGGCCAGCCAGCGGGCCTCGCCGGTGGCGGCGTGCAGGGCCAGCGTGCCGCGCACCAGGAACGCGTAGTCCGCGAGGTAGGCCGGGATGCGGGCGCGGCCGTCCCGCCAGACGTGGAGCAGGGGGCCTCCCGCCGGCCGCATCTCGCGCAGCACGTGGTCGGCGGCGCGCGCGGCCTGGGCGACGAAGCGCGGCTCGCCCAGCAGCCGGCCGGCGGCCGCCAGCCCGGCGATGGCGATGCCGTTCCAATCGGCGAGCACCTTGTCGTCGGTCGCCGGCCGCGGCCGCCCGGCGCGCGCCGCGAGCAGGCGGGCGCGCAGCGCCGCCAGCTCGCGCAGCAGCTCTGCCGGGTCGAGACGGCGGCGGCGCGCCGCCTCCTCCCAGCGCTCCGGAGCGTGCAGCACGTAGCGGTCCCCCTCGAAGAAGGGGGGGCCCGCCCAACCCAGCAGCGGCGCCGCGAAGGCCGCGTCCTCCGCGCCCAGGGCGGCGTCGATCTCGGCGCGGGTCCACACGTAGTAGGCGCCCTCGTGGCCGCCGGTCTCGGCGTCGATGGCGCTCCACAGCGCGCCCTCGGGCGAGGTCATCTCGCGCTCGAGGAAGGCCGCCGTCTCGCGCGCCACGCGCGCCGCCTGCGGATCGCCGGTGCGGGCATGCTCGCGGGCGTAGAGCTCGAGCAGGAAGCCGTTGTCGTAGAGCATCTTCTCGAAGTGCGGCACCTTCCACTCGCGGTCGGTGGCATAGCGGTGGAAGCCGCCGGCCAGCTGGTCGTAGATGCCGCCACGCGCCATCGCGTCGAGGGTCGCCGCGAGCATCTCGCCGGCGTCGGGGCGCTCGGGAGCCATCTCGAGCAGCAGGATGAGGTTGGAAGGCGTCGGGAACTTCGGCGCGCCGCCGAAACCGCCCCATTGACGGTCGAAGCGCCGGGCCAGCGCGTCGACGCCGCGCCAGCAGGCTCCCGGTCCGGCGGGCTCGGCTGCCGGGCGGTCGCGCTCCTCGAGGAAGCGCCGCATCGCCCGCGCCATCTCCGCGGCCTGCTCCTCGACCTCGGCGCGGCGCTGCTTCCAGGCCTCGGCGAGGTCTTCGAGGACGTGGCGGAAGCCCGGGCGGCCGTGGGCGTCGCCGGGCGGGAAGTAGGTGCCGGCGAAGAAGGGCTCGAGGTCGGGGGTGAGGAAGAGCGAGTTCGGCCAGCCGCCCTGACCGGTCAGGATCTGGGTGGCGGTCATGTAGATCTCGTCGAGATCGGGCCGCTCCTCGCGGTCGAGCTTGACGTTGACGAAGTCGCGGTTCATCACCGCCGCCACGCCGGGGTCCGAGAACGACTCGCGCTCCATGACGTGGCACCAGTAGCAGGTCGAATAGCCCACCGACAGGAAGATCGGCTTGTCCTCGCGCCGCGCCCGCGCCAGCGCCTCCTCGCCCCAGGGGTACCAGTCGACCGGGTTGTGCTGGTGCAGCAGCAGGTAGGGGCTGCTCTCGCCGGCCAGGCGGTTGGCGACGGTCGGCTCCGCGGGGTGGTCGCTCACGATGGCTGGTTCCAGGCTCCGGCTGCGCGCGGCCCGGGAGGCGCCGCCGGGGAAGGGACGCGCGCCCGGGCAGTCTATCAGCCGGTCCGCACCGGCCGGCCGGGGGGCGCGGCACCCGGTGACGGCCTGGCTGGACCGCCGGGCACGGAGGGCGCACCGGATCGGCACTCCTCGAGCACGGACGGGATCGCGACGGCCGCGGCCGGGGCGGCGCTGGCGCCGCCGCCCGGCGCGGGTTCGAGCCGCGCCGACGGGCCCGGCAATGGCGGCGATGGCGGCGATGCCGGCCGTTGCTGCCATCGCGGCCACCGCGGCCATCTCCCATGGAAAGCCAGCTCGGGGCGAGCGGCGTAGAAGGCGCAGACGCGGCGGCGGCGCTCGGCGAAGCCCTGGTCGCGCCGCAGCAGCACGGTCGCCGTGGGATCGATCCAGGCCAGCGCCCAGCGCTCGGGGGCGAGCGGCGGCGCGGCGAGGAAGGCGGCGGTGGGCTGCACCAGCTCCGCGACCCGCCAGTGCGCGAACAGGCGGTCGATCTCCTCCCGCGAGCCCTCGCGGCCGTACATGGCGCGATAGTCCCGCAGCATCTCCGGGCCGCCGAGAAGCCATCTGCCGTCCGCGAAGACCTGCTGGCGCGGGAAGCGGTAGAGCTCGAGGTAACCGCCCCAACCGAGGTCGTGGAAGAGCCTGCCGTCGAGGTCGGCGGCGGCGAGGAAGCCGGTCGCCTGCTCCGGGTAGAGGCCGGCGCGCAGCGGGCCGTGCGCCACCGCGTCCGGCAGTTCGACGAACGCCAGCACCGCCGTAGCGGCCACCGCGGTCGCGGCGAGCAGCCGGCGCGCGCGGCTGCTCGCCGCCGCCCAGGCCGCGACGAGGCGAGGCGCCAGCCACAGCGCGGGCACGAAGTAGAAGAGGACCATGCGGCGGTGCCCCGCCGCGAGGTAGAGGCACGCCAGGCTCGCCCAGAAGCCCGGGAAGCTCGCGGGGACGAGGACCGGCCGCCGCGGCTCCGCGACGCCGGCCGGCGGCATTGCGGGCGATGGCCCCGGCTTCGCGTCGCCAGCCGCCGGCCGCCGCCGCTCCGCGACGCCGGCCGCCAGCGTGGCCGCCAGCAGCAGCCACCAACCCAGCACCGCGCTCGGGAACCCCCGCCAGCTGTCCAGCGTGAGCAGCGGCTGCCACTCCTCCGACACCGCGTTGATCGTCACGGTCTGCTCGACGTAGCGGAGCAGACCCAGGCCCGTCGGCTGCAGGACGCAGGCGGCGAGGGCGACCGCCGCGGCGATCCAGCTCCCCCAGGCGAGCCGCCCGGCTCGACCCGCCACCCGATCGACCCGATCGACGGCGCCGCCGGCAGCCGCGACGCTAAGCAGCGCCGGCACGATGAGCGCGCTCGAGTGCAGGTTGATCCAGGCGACCGATCCGAGCCAGAGCGCGGCCAGCCAGAGCAGGCGCGCCCGCCAGCTCCTGCCGCGGTCCCACGCCGCGACCGCGCGCGGCGCGGCCCCGGCGAGCACCGCCACCGCCAGCGGCCACGCCACGGCATGCGGGCGCAGGCTGGCGTTCGGCAGCGCCCCCATCCAGGCCGCCGCCACCAGGGCGAATCGCGCCGGCGCGGCGCGCTCGGGAGCCAGCAGCCAGAGCAGCGCCAACCCCGCCGCGAAGAGCCCGGCGCACAGCAGCCGCAGCCCGCCGAGGCCGAGCGAGCGCTCGGCGGCGGCGAGCAGCGCCTCGGACAGCCACTCGTCGTGGACCGGGGGGTGGATCGCGGTGTAGGTGAAGGGGTCGCGGTCCGGCAGGCCGTGCGTCGCCAGGATCAGCCGCCCGTTGGCGAGCTGCCAGAACAGGTCGTCGCCCCACAACGGCCGCAGGCAGTGCAACCCCGCGGCGAGGAGCAGCAGCCCGCAGGCCCAAGCCTGCCAGCGGCCGGCCGGCGGCCGCGGTCCTTCGCTCTCGCTGTCCGGCCCGCTGCGGGTCCACGGTGGCACGGCGCGATCAGACCATGCCGCGCGCCGGGCGCACAACTCGCCTGCGGCACTGCCGGCACTCCATCCGATGGGGGAAAAGCATTAGACCAAGCAGCTTTACACTGATATGATCGGTGGCGCCGATCATGTCCCTTCCGCCGCAGCGCCCCCTTCCTGGATCAGGATCGCACCCTGTGAAAGCCCGCTGCGGCTGGTCACCGCCGTGCCCTGCAGGCGGGCGGTGCGGGCGCGGGAGGAGGCACCGGTGACGCGGGCGCTGCCCGCGCCGCGGGCCCTCCTGGTGCTGCCCGTAGTCCTCGCGCTGTTGGCGCTGCTCTTGCCTGCGATCAGCGCCGTCGCGGCTGGCCCTGCAGCGACGGGCGCGGTCACCGCGACCGGTGCCGCAGTCACCGCGACCGGCGCCTCGGTCACCGCGACCGGCCCCATGGCGGCCAGCGCGGCGGCCGCCCACGCCGCCGCCCCGCCGCCGGTCGTGGTGCATGCGCGCCTGGAGTCGATCATCCAGCCGGTGGCGGCGCAGTTCCTGCGCGAGGTGCTGGCGCGGGCGGACGCGGCCGGCGCGGCGGCGGTGGTGGTGGAGCTGGACACGCCGGGCGGGCTGGGGACGTCGATGCACGAGATGACCAAGGACATCCTGGCGGCGCGGACGCCGGTGGTGGTCTACGTGGCGCCGAGCGGGGCGCAGGCGGCCTCGGCGGGATTCTTCCTGCTGCTGGCGGCGGACGTGGCGGCGATGGCCCCGGGCACCCGCACCGGCGCCGCCCATCCGGTGGGGCCGAACGGCGACTCGCTCACCGGGACCATGGGCCAGAAGGTCGAGCAGGACGCCGCGGCGGCCATCCGCTCGCTGGCGGCGCGCAACGGCCGCGACGTGAAGGCGGCCGAGCAGGCGGTGATGAGCAGCCGCTCGTACAGCGCCGAGGAGGCGGTGGCCGCGCACCTGGCCGACCTGGTGGCGCCCAGCCTGCCCGAGCTGCTGCGGGCGATCGACGGCAGGCGGGTGCGCACGGCGGGCGCACCGGCCCCCGCGGGCGTCGTCCTGCGCACCGCCGGCGCGGCGACGACCGAGGTGGAGATGACCGCCGCGCAGCGGCTGCTCTCGGCGCTGGCGCATCCCGAGCTCGCCTACATGCTGCTGATGCTGGGCGGGGTCGGCCTGTTCTTCGAGATCACCCATCCCGGCACGCTGATGCCGGGAGTGTTCGGCGCCATCGCCCTGCTGCTGGCGTTCTTCGGGCTCTCGATGCTCGCCGTCAACTACGCCGGCGCCGCGCTGATCCTGCTGGGCGTCGGGCTGTTCGTGGCCGAGCTCAAGGCCGGAGGCCACGGCGTGCTGGCGCTCTCGGGAGCGGTGTCGCTGGTCATCGGCTCGCTGCTGCTGTTCAGCAGCCCGGAGCCGGAGCTGCGGGTGAGCCTGGAATGGATCACTGCGGTGACGCTGTTGACGTTGGCGGCGGTTTGCACGTTGCTCGCGGCGGCTTGGAGGGTGCGGCGGCGGCCGGTACGGACCGGCGCCGAGGGGTTGCTGCACGAGCGCGGCGTCGCCCGCTCGGAGCTGCGGCCGCTGGGCAAGGTGTTCGTGCACGGCGAGCTCTGGGACGCGACGGCGGCGCAGCCGGTGGCGGCGGGAGAGGCGGTCGAGGTGATCGAGGTGCACGACATGACCCTGGGGGTGCGCCCCCTGCGGCTGGCCGGCGGCCAGCGGGAGGCCTGACATGGGAGGAGGGGAGTTGCCGATGGGTGCTTTCGGTCTGTTCGTGATCGTGCTGATCGCGGTGATCCTGCTGTCGCGCTGGATCAACATCCTGCAGGAATACGAGCGCGCGGTCACCTTCTTCCTCGGCCGCGTCTCGCAACAGGCGCGCGGACCCGGGCTGGTGTTCATCTTCTGGCCCATGGAGCGCATGGTGCGGGTGTCGACGCGCACCATCGCCTTCGAGGTGCAGCCTCAGGACGTGATCACTCACGACAACGTGTCGGTGCGGGTGAACGCGGTGGTCTATTACCGGGTGGTCGATCCGATCAAGGCCATCATCTCGGTCGAGAGCTACCCCTACGCGACCAACCAGCTGGCGCAGACGACGCTGCGCTCGGTCCTCGGCCAGGCGGACCTCGACGAGCTGCTGTCCGAGCGCGACAAGCTCAACGCGCGCTTGCAGGAGATCATCGACGCGCACACCGATCCCTGGGGCATCAAGGTGGCGATGGTCGAGGTCAAGCAGGTCGACCTGCCGCAGGAGATGCAGCGCGCGATGGCGCGCCAGGCCGAGGCCGAGCGCGAGAAGCGCGCCAAGATCATCCACGCCGAGGGCGAGCTCGAGGCCTCGGCGAAGCTCGGCGAAGCGGCGGTGGTGATCGCCCGTAACCCGGTGACCCTGCAGCTGCGCTACCTGCAGACCCTGACCGAGATCTCGGCGGAGAAGAACTCGACCATCCTCTTCCCGGTGCCGATCGAGATGTTTCGGACCTTCATGGGGAAAGATTCCTGATGACGACGGACATCGAGCGAGGCGGAATCGACGTCGGCGGCTCGCACGAGCCGAGCTATTACGAGATCGCGCTCACCAACCGGCAGGTGGTGGTGGCGTTCGTGATCCTGCTGACCTGCGTGGTGGCGGCGTTCTTCTCCGGTGTCTGGATCGGCCGCGAGAGCGCGGCGCGGGCGCAGGAGCGGCTCGCGCTGCTCGCGCGCGCCAACCCCGTCGACGGCGCCAACGCCGCCGCCGACAAGGGCAAGCAGGAGGGGCAGGCGCTGCAGGAGTTCAAGTTCTTCGCCGATTCGCGGCGCCACCCGGAGGCCGGTGCGAAGGCCGGCAAGAGCGCGGCGGAGACGGCCGGCGCCAAGGGGACGGCGGAGGCCGCGGTGGCGGCCCCGGCGAACGCTGCCGCGGCGGCCAGGGGCGATGCCGCCAGCGGCAGCGGCGGCCCATCCGGGCGATCGACCCTGGCGGACGACCTCGGCCACCGCGCCGGCGGCTCCGCGGCCGGCTCCACGGCTGCCGCGGCGCCCGGGGTTGCCGCGGGCACGGCGGCATCCTCTTCCTCTGCCGCGGCGAAGCGGGCTCGGCGCGACGGCGCGGCATCCCCCGGCTCCGGCCGGGCGGCGCAGGCGAGCCCGGCACCAGCGGACACGGAGGCCGCCGGTGAAGGGGAAGCGCTTCCCGCAGTGCCGCAGCCCACGCCGGCCTCTCGCGCCGCGCGCGGCACCCGAGGCAATGCGAGCTCGGACACCGGCGCGGCCACCGCGGGCACCGGCACGGCCGCCGCGGACGGTGCCAAGCCCTCGATCAGCTGGTCCGCCGCCGGCGGAGAGTCCGGCGCGGGGGCAGGTGCGCAGTCCTCCGGCGTCGCGGCGGCAGGCGACGTGGTGATCCAGGTCTTCTCGACGGCGGACAAGGAGCAGGCCGACAAGGTGCGCGGCGGCCTGGTCCATGCCGGCTTCACCGCCTTCCTGTCGCCGATCGCCAAGGGCGGCCAGACCATGTACCGGGTCCGGATCGGACCGTTCCCCTCGCGGACCGCGGCGGAGCCGGTGGCGGAAAAGGTCCGCAAGGAGCGCAAGCTCGACACCTGGATCACGCCCAACAAGTAGCCCGTGCCAGCCCTTGCGGCCTGCCCACTGATGCCGGTCCCTCGCCAGGCGCCGCATGCGGGCTGAGTCGCGGACCGGCTCCCGGCTGCTCTGGCTCCTGCTCGCCGCGGCCGGCGGCGTGCTGTGGGGGCTCAGCTTCTTCCGCGTGCCGCTCGGCTTCGGGGCCTGGCTGACGCTGGCGCCGCTGCCGCTGCTGCTCGGACACCGCCGCTCCGCCTCGCTCGCCTTCCTGCACGGCTTCGCCTCCTGGGAGACCGGGCTCTACTGGATCGTGCCGACGTTGCGGCACTTCGGCGGCATCTCGCTGCCGCTGGCGGTGCTGCTGACCAGCATCCTGGCCGCCTTCCTCGCCCTCTTCCATGCCGCCTTCGGCTGGCTCGGCGGGCCGCTGTGGCGGCGTTTCAGCGCCGGCGACCGCTACGCGCTGGCGCTCGGCGGCCTGCCGGCGCTGTGGGTGGCGCTCGAGTGGCTGCGCACCTATTTCCTCGGCGGCTTTCCCTGGAACCTCGCCGCGTACGCCTGGATCGGGGTGCCCGGGGCGCTGCCGCTGTCGGCGTTCGTCGGCGCCTACGGCATCTCGTTCCTGGCGATGCTGGTGGCGGTGGCGGCCGCGGCCACCGCGGTCCGGCTGGCCGGCCGGCGCCCGCGCCCGTGGCGGCCGCTCGCCGCCGGCATCCTCGCGCCGCTGCTGCTGCTGCCGCTGGCCGGCCGCTGGAGCCTGCGCCGCGCCGCCCTCGAGAACCAGCGCGATGCGACCGCCGGGCTGCCGGTGCGGCTGCTGCAACCGAACGTCGCGGACCAGGCCGGCTTCGACCCGCGCCAGGCGCTCGCCGACTACCGCAAGGTGGCCGCCATGTCCTACGCCGCCTGCCGGCCGGGCACGCTGGTGATCTGGCCGGAGAGCGCCGGCTGGCCGTTCGAGTACCGGCGCGACGCGCTGCTCGACGCCGATCTCGCGGCGATGGTCGCCCGGGGCTGCGGGGTGCTGTTCAACTCGGACTCGCCGGTGGGGCCGGGCGACGAGCACGCCTACAACTCGGCGTGGCTGCTGGCGCCCGGCTCGCCGCCGGCGCGCTACGACAAGCGGCACCTGGTGCCGTTCGGCGAGTACGTGCCGTTCGAGCGCGTGCTGTTCTTCGCCAAGACGGTGGCGCGCAACGTCGGCCAGTTCCGCCCCGCCGAACGGCTGGCGCTGCTGCGCTGGCGCGGCGAGCTGCTGGGGCCGGCGATCTGCTACGAGGTGGTCTTTCCCGAGGAGACGGCGGCGCTGGCGCAGGCCGGCGCGACGATCCTGGTGACCATCACCAACGACGGCTGGTACGGCGACACCGCGGCCCCCTGGCAGCACCTGCGCGCCGCCCGCTTCCGCGCCGCCGAGAACCGGCGGCCGATGCTGCGCGCCGCCATCACCGGCGTCTCGGCGGCGATCGCGCCGGACGGCTCGGTGCGCGGCGAGCTGGGGGTCGGCGAGGAGGGGGTGATCCGCGTGCTGGTGGCGGGCGAGCGCGAGACGACCCCGTACTCGCGCTGGCCGTGGCTGCCGCCGCTGGCCGCGACGCTGGCGGCGATCGCCGCGCTGGCCGCGGTCGCGCCGATCTATACTTCCCGACGAAGGGCGGCGTCCTAGAGAAGAAAAGGCTGGGACGCTACCCGCGGAAGGAGTTGACGCCGATGCCCACGAATTCCCTGCAGCCCCGGATCGACCATCTCTCGGAACAGCTCGCCAGGCTCCGGGGGTATCTTTGACGAGCACGGCCTCGAGCGCCGGCTGGCGGAGATCGACGCCCAGATGGAGGCGCCCGGCTTCTGGGACAGCCGCGCACAGGCGCCCGAGGCCTCGCAGGCCACGCCACTGCTGCGCGAGCGGCGCGGCCTCGAGCGCCGCCTCCAGACCGTCGAGAAGCTGCGCGCCGACGCCGAGGAGCTCGCCGCGTGGCAGGAGCTGATGGCGGGTGAAGAGGAGGCGGTGGCGAGCGATCCCGATCTCGAGAGCTTCCTGACCCGCTTGCAAGCCGACCTCGACCGCCTCGAGCTGGAGTGGACGCTCTCCGGTCCCGACGACGACAAGAACGCCATCGTGGCGATCCATCCCGGCGCCGGCGGCACCGAGTCGCAGGATTGGGCGGAGATGCTGCTGCGCATGTACCTGCGCTGGGCGGAGCGCGACGGTTTCCAGGTCGAGATGCTGGACCGCCAGGACGGGGAGGAGGCGGGGATCAAGAGCGCCACCTTCGCGGTGCGCGGCCCCTATGCCTACGGCTACCTGAGCGGCGAGGCGGGCGTGCACCGGCTGGTGCGCATCAGCCCCTACGACTTCCAGGCCCGCCGGCACACGTCGTTCGCGTCGGTCGACGTCTATCCGGAGGTCGACGACGAGGTGAAGGTCGACGTCGAGGACAAGGACCTGCGAATCGACACCTACCGCTCGTCCGGCGCCGGCGGCCAGCACGTCAACAAGACCGAGTCGGCGGTGCGCATCACCCACCTGCCGACGGGCATCGTGGTCTCCTGCCAGAACGAGCGTAGCCAGATCAAGAACCGCGCCATGGCGATGAAGGTCCTGCGCTCGCGCCTCTACGACCGCGAGATGCAGAAGCGCGCCGCCGAGCAGGCCGAGCGCGAGGGCAAGAAGAAGGACATCGGCTGGGGCAGCCAGATCCGCAGCTACGTGCTGCACCCCTACCGCATGGTCAAGGACCACCGCACCGGCGCCGAGGTGGGGGACGCCGATCGCGTGCTCGACGGCGACCTCGACCCCTTCATCGAAGCCTGGCTCAAGGGCCAGATGGCAGCCGCGGGAGCCGCGGGAGCCGCGGGCAGCGGCGAGCCGTCATCGACCACCGCCGGTTCCCAGGTTTCGCGCAGCGCCACCTCATGAGCCAGCTCCCGCCGCGGCTCGACCTCGTGTCGCCGCTGCCACCGGTGCGCTCGGGAATCGCCGATTACAGCCTGGACCTGCTGCCGCACCTCGCGGCGCTGACCGACGTGCGGCTGATCCGCCTCCCCGGCCAGCCGGTGGCTCCCGAGATTACGGCTGCCTGGCCGATCGCAGATAGCGGTGACCTGTCCCCCGCCCGCCTGCCGCTCTACCAGATGGGCAACAACCGCCATCACGAAGGCGTCCAGGACCTGGCGATGCGGCACCCGGGCGTGCTGACCCTGCACGACGTCGTGCTGCACCACCTGCTGCTCGACGTCACCCTCGGGCGCGGCGACTTCCACGGCTACCGCGAGCGGCTGCGGCGCGACCACGGCTGGATGGGCGACGCGGTGGCGGTGGCTAAGCGGTGGGGGGCCTACGGCACGGCGCCGATCTTCGCTCTGCCGGCCCACCGCACGCTGCTGCGCCGCCAGTGCGGCGTGCTGGTGCACAGCGAGTGGGCGGCGGCGGTGGTGCGCGAGGACGAGCCGGAGCTGCGGGTGCGGGCGGTGCCGATGGGCGTGCCGCTGCCGCCTGCCGCGAGCCGCGAGGCCGGGCTCGCCATGCGCCGGCGGTTCGGACTGCCGGAGGACGCGCCGGTGCTGGGCTCCTTCGGCTTCCAGACGCCGATCAAGCGCACCGTCCTGGCGGTGCGGGCGCTGGCGGCACCGGGGCTCGAGCGTGCCCACCTGCTGGCGGTCGGCGAGGAGGCGCCCGCCACCGGCCTGCTCGAGGCGGCGCACCGCGCCGGGGTGGCGGCGCGGGTGCACGTCACCGGCTACCTGCCGTTCGCCGACTTCGCCGGCGCCATCGCGGCCGCCGACCTCTGCCTGAACCTGCGCTACCCGACCGCCGGCGAGACCTCGGCGTCGCTGCTGCGGGTGATGGCGGCGGGACGCGCGGCGGTGGTGTCGGACTACGCGCAGTTCGCCGAGCTGCCCGCCGCCATCGCGCTCAAGGTGCCCCTCGCGCCGCCGGGGGAAGGCGAGGAGCGCGAGGTGGCCGAGCTGGCGGCGCGGCTGGCGTCGCTGCTGGCCGAGCCGGAACGGTTGCGGGCGATGGGCGAGGCGGCGCGCGAGCACGTGCGCCGCCATCACGACCCGCGGCGGGCGGCGGCGGCGGTGGCGGACGCCTGCGCCGCATGGGCGGCGGCTCCGCCTCCCGAGGCAAGCTCGGCCGGCGTCGACGCCGGCGGCGCGGCGACCGCCTCGTCGAGCGGCCTGTCGAGCAGCCTGCCGAGCAGCCTGCCGACCGGCCTGCCGACCGCCCCGCCGAGCAGCCTTCCGACCAGCCTGCCGACCAGCTTGACCTGGGGGCGCCTGGTCGGCGAGCTGGAGGTGCGCGGCGCCGAGCCGCCGTGGCCGGAGGGCGAGCGGCGACGCCTCGAGGTCGTGCTGCGCAACCAGGGCTTCGCGCGCTGGCTGGCCGGCGAGCGCGGGCCGGGCGGGATCGCGGTGGTGGTGAAGCTGATCGCGGAGGGGCGCGACCTCTTCGCCGGCCGGCCGTGGCTGCCGCTGCCGCGGGACCTCGCGCCGGGCGAGGAGGCGCGCTTCACGGTCGAGGTGCGCCGGCCGCCCGGGCCGCCGGCGCCGCCCTGGCCACCCGGAGTGACGCGGCTGCCGCTGGCGCCCGACCGCATCCGGCTGTGGATCGAGCCCCACCTGTTCGGAGGCCTCGGCCTGTCGCAGCTGGGAGGACCGCGTTGGGAGAGAGACATATGAGGCGCCGGCGCGGAGGCGAGGACGGGGACGCGGGCGGCGAGCACCCGGCCGCGGGCTTCGTCCGTGACGATGGGCCCGGGGCGGACGGCGCCGGCCGCGCTGCCGGCGAACGTGGCGCGCGGGGCGGGTGGCGCGAGTGGGGCGAGTGGCTGGGATGGGCGTTGCTGGGGGCCCTGCTGCTGGCGACGCTCCTCGCCGCGCTGGCGTTCGACCGCACCGGCCGGCCCTCGCTGGTGGGCGACGAGGCGACCTACGCCATGCAGGCGGCGAGCCTGGCCTGGGACTTCGACCTGGCCTACACCCGCGCCGACTACGACCGCTTCGTGGCGCAGTGGGGCGGCCCGCCCGACGGGGTGATCCTGCAGAGCGGGGACGGCGGCGCGCACGTCACCTACGGCAAGCCCTTCCTCTACGCCCTGCTGGTGGCGCCCTTCGTGCGGCTGGCGCCACAGCACGGCGCGCTGCTGGCCAACGCCCTGATGCTGGCGGCCGCCGCGCTGCTCGCCGCCCGCACCCTGCGGCTGCGCCTCGGCGGGGTGGCGCCGGCCGCGGTCGCGGTGCTGGTGTTCGGCTCGGTGGCGTTCGCCTACGTGTTCTGGGTGCACGCCGACGTCCTGCTGCTCGCCGCCACCGCCGCCGGCTTCGCGGTCGTGTACGGCGACGACCGCTCGGTCGTGCCCAAGGGGGTGCCGGCGCCGACGCTGTACGGCGGCGACGCCGCCGGCGACGAGCGGCGCTGGCGCCGCCTCGGGCGCTGGGCGCTGGCGGGCGCGCTGCTCGCCGTGCCGGGAGCCTTCCGGCCCTTCTACCTGGTCCTGCTGCTGCCGGCGGCGCTGGCGGTGCCGGCCGGCCGCCGCCGCCAGGGGGTGGGCGCGCTCGCCGCCGGGGCGCTGGCGCTGCTGCTGCTCACCGCGGGCATGCAGCGCGCCGCCGGCGGCGACTGGAGCAGCTACTCCGGGCAGCGCCTCGGCTTCTATCCCCGGACCGGCTACCCGGGAGTCGATTTCCCGGCCTCGGAGTGGAACCAGAAGCTGCGCCAGTGGGGCAACGCGTCGTGGACCCAGGAGGGGGCCTTCGAGCCCAGCTCGAGCCCGCGCCTCTGGGGGTGGAACGTCCTCTACTTCCTCGCCGGGCGCGACGTCGGGGTGCTGCCGTACTTCCTGCCGCTGCTGCTCGCGGCGCTGGCCTTCCGGCCCGACCGCGGGCGCTGGGCGCTGCCGCTGGCGGTGGCGCTGGCGGCCGGCTGCTTCCTGCTGGTGCGGCCGTTCAACTTCTACGGCGGCGGCGGCGCCATCGGCAACCGCTACTTCCTGCCGCTCTATCCGGCGCTGTGGTACATGGCGGCGCGCCCGGTGCGCACGGCGACGGTGGCGCTGGCGGCGGCGCTGGCGGCGCCCTTCCTGTGGCCGCTCTGGCGCCACCCGACGGCGTACCCGGTGGGGGAGGACGGCCGCTACCGCCACGTCTCAGCGGTGGCGCGGCGCCTGCTGCCCTACGAGACGACGCAGAGCCACATCCCCGGCGGCCAGGACAGCACCGTCAACGGTCTCTGGGTGAAGCTGCTGAACCCCGACGCCTGGCAGGCGGCGGGCGGCCGCGGCCTGCGCATGGCCGGCGGCGGCGAGGCCGACCTGCTGGTGGGCAGCCCGACGCCGATGCCGTTCCTGGCGGTCGAGCTCGACCGCCGCGCGCCCACCCGCCTCGCCGCCGGCGGCCGCGAGCTGCGGCCGAGCCTGCTGCGGCCGAACGGCTGGGAGGTCTTCGAGCTGCCGCTGCGGCCGCGTGCCGTCCATCCGATGTGGTGGACGCGCGACGACTATTACCTCTACGAGCTGAGGCTCCGGCTGCCGGGCGGCAAGGCGGGGCCGGTGGGCCTGACGCTGCGCCGCGGCGAGGACCCGGCCAAGATCGACATCGAGCTGGCGCCGGGACCGCCGCAGGTCGACGGCGGCCCGCCCGGAGACGGGGGCGGTCCTGGCGCCGGCGGCACCGGCACCGGCGCTGCGAGCGGCACGAGCGGTGCGAGCGGCGCGGGCGGTGCGAGCGGCGAAGGCCCGCGGCGGACGGGCGGAGGCTGAAGCGTGTCCCCGGCCAAGGCGCCGCCGCGGGCCGGCCAGCCGGAGCAGCCGAGCTGGATCCTCGAGGTGCGGGCGCGGCTCGCCTCGCCGCCGCCGCGGCGGCTCGCGGGGCGCCGCCCGGCCGCCGACCTGCGGCCGGCCGCGGTGCTGGTGCCGCTCTACGTCGACGGGGCGGAGCTGTGGACGGTGCTGACCAAGCGCACCGACACGCTGCCCAGCCACCCCAGCCAGATCGCCTTCCCGGGCGGCAGCCGCGAGGCCGGGGAGGATGCCTGGACGGCGGCGCTGCGCGAGGCGCGCGAAGAGATCGGGCTCGAGCCCGACCACGTCGTGCGCCTGGGCGAGCTCGACGAGGAGGACGTCCCCAGCGGCTTCCGCATCGTCCCCTGCGTGGGCGCCATACCGCACCCCTACGAGCTGCGCCCCAGCGAGGCGGAGATCGCCGAGGTCATCAGGCTGCCGCTGCTGGCGTTCACCAACCCGCGCCTGGTCGAGGAGCGCCCTCTGGTCTACGACGGCGTGCGCCGCAACCTGCGCGTCTATCACGTCGGCGGCCGCCAGGTCTGGGGCATGACCGCGCGCATCCTGCAGGACCTCCTGGCGCGCCTGGGACTGGAGAGCGCTGCTGACACCTGAGCCGGAGCGTCCAGCAAGAAGTGCCGCGACTGGCGACAGGCGGAGCCGCGGCCCCGCGGCCTCTCCGGCGGCGGCGCCGCGGCGGCCGGGCCGCCCGCGCTGGCCGGCCTGGGTGTACGCGGCGCTGGCGGCGCTCTTCCTGGTGCCGTTCTGGGCGGTGCCCGGCTACCTGCCTTCGACCGACGGCCCGAGCCACGTCTACAACGCCTGGGTGCTGGGGCAGCTCGCCGGCCCGGCGCCGCCGCCGCTGCTGCGCCAGTACTACTACCTCAACCCGGAGCCGGTGCCCAACAGCCTCACCCACGTCGCGCTGCTGGCGCTGATGTGGGCGCTGCCGCCGGCGGCGGCGGAGAAGACGTTGCTCTCGCTCTACGTGCTGCTGGCGGCGGGGGCGCTCTGGTACCTCGCCGGCGCGATCGACGGCGAGCGCGCCTGGCTGGCGCTGCTCGGCCTGCCGTTCGTGTGGAACGTGCTGCTGGGGCTGGGCTTCTACAACTACTGCTTCAGCATCCCCCTGTTCCTGCTGGCCCTCGGCTGGTGGTGGCGCCACCGCGGCCGTCCCGGACTGGCCTTCGCCGCCGTGCTCGACGCGCTGCTGGTGCTGTGCTACTTCGCGCACATCCTGGGGGCGGTGCTGGCGCTCGCCGGCATCGGCGTGCTGTGGCTGGCCAGCTGGCGGCGCGAGCGGTGGCGGGGCCACCTGGCGCACCTGGCGATCCTGGTCCCGGCGGCGGCGCTGCCGTTCTGGTTCACGGTGCTGCGGCACGGCGGCCGCACCCGTCCGAGCCACGACACGTGGTCCGACCTCTGGGACAAGCTGTCGCACCTGCAGCCGCAGTGCCAGTTCGTCGAGGAGGGCGGGCGGACCGGAGCGATCCTGGCCAAGCTGTTCGCGGCTTGGGTGGTCTTCACCCTGCTGCGCGAGGGTGCCGCGCGCTGGCGCGAGGGGCCGCCGCGGCGGCGATGGCGGTGGCTGCGGGAGGAGGACGGCTTCCTGGCCATCGCGCTGCTGGTGGTCGCGTTCTACTTCGCCGGCCCGGAGGGAGCGGCGGGCGGCGCGCTGCTCAAGCCGCGCCTGGCGCTGGTGCCGTTCCTGGTGGTGCTGCCCTGGCTGACGGCGAGCGTGGGACGGTGGGGGCGGGCGGCGGCGGTCCTGGCGCTGGCGGCGCTGGCGGTGCGCCTGGTGACGTTCGCGGTGCCTTGCTACCGCGCCGGGAGCCGCGACGTGGAGGCTTTCGTGCGCGGGCTCGACGCGGTGCCTCCCGGCTCGGTGGTGGCGCCGCTGATCTTCGACCGCCGCACCACCCCCTGCATGCGGACCGGGTCGGTGGATCATGCCACCGGCTACGCGGCGGTGGCCAAGGGGCTGATCGACTGGGACAACTACGAGGCGGAGACCGATTACTTCCCGTTGCGCTTCCACGACTTCGCGCTGCGCCCCGCGGACCTCGACGTCGAGGGCGACCCGGCGCACCTGCCGGTGCGCCGGCTGATGTCGCGGGTCGACTACATCTACTGCTGGCGGATGCCGCCCGGCGCGCCGATCGCCGGCCGCCTGGAACGGCAGTGCAAGCTGGTCGCCGCCGGCGATCAATGGCGCCTGTACTCCGCCGAGCTGCCGGAGGAGGGGGGCGGCGGCGGCGGCGGGCCCGCGACGGCGCGGAGCGACGCCGGCAAGGCGCCGCCGTAGCGCGGCCGCGCGGATGCCTCGGATGCCTCGGATGCTTCGCATGCCTTGGATGCCTTGGATGCCGTCACTCTGATGCCGCCGCACGACCCCGACGCGGAGCTCCGGTCCGGGTGCCGCTGCCGCCGCCGGCCGCGGTGGCCGGCCTGGGTCCTCGCCGCGCTGGCGGCGCTCTACCTGCTGCCCTTCTGGGCGGTGCCGGGCTACCTGCCTTCGACCGACGGCCCGAGCCACGTCTACAACGCCTGGCTGCTGGGCCGGCTCGCGGGTCCGGCGCCGGCGCGGCTGCTGCGGGCGTACTACACCATCAACCCGCAGCCGGTGCCGAACAGCCTCACCCATGTCGCGCTGATGGCGCTGATGTGGGCGTTGCCGCCGGCGGCTGCCGAGAAGGCGCTGCTCTCGGCCTACGTGCTGCTGCTCGCGGCCGCGTTGTGGTACCTGGCCGGCGCGGTGGATCGCGAGCGGGCCTGGCTGGCGCTGCTCGGCCTGCCCTTCGCCTGGAGCTCGCTGCTCGGGTACGGCTTCTACAACTTCCTCTTCGGCATCCCGCTCCTCCTGCTGGCGCTCGGCCTGTGGTGGCGCCATCGCGATCGCCCGGGCCCGGGCTTCGCCGCCGCCCTCTTCGGGTTGCTGCTGGCGTGCTACTTCGCGCACATCCTGGCGGCGCTGCTGGCGCTCGGCGGCATCGGCGTGCTGTGGCTGGCCAGCTGGCGGCGCGAGCGGTGGCGGAGTCACCTCCGGCACCTGGCGATCCTGGCGCCGGCGGCCGTGCTGCCGGCGTGGTTCACGCTGGTGCGGCCTGGCGCTCCTGGCTACCCGTCCGACGCCACCTGGCAGACCCTGTGGAGCGACCTGGCGCACCTGCGCACGCTGTGGCAGTTCGACGGCGAGCGGGGAGCCACCGGGGCGATCCTGGCCAAGGTGTTCGCGGCGTGGGTGGCGTTCACCCTGCTGCGCGCGGCGGTCACCCGGCGGCGCGGCGCGCCGGAGGGCATCGCAGGCGTCGCGGGCATGGCAGACGCCGCGGGCGCCCCGCAGCCCGAGGGCCGCACCACCCGGTCGCCAGAACACGGTTCGCGCCGGTGGTGGTGGTGGTGGCGGGAGGAGGACGGCTTCCTGGCGCTGGCGCTGCTCCTGGCCGGCTTCTACTTCCTCAGCCCCGGGGGAGCGGAGGGCGGAGGGTTCCTCAAGCCGCGCCTCCTCCTCTTCCCGTTCCTCGTCGTGGTGCCCTGGCTCTCGACGGAGGTGGGGAGGTGGGGCAGGGTGGCGGCCGTCGCCGCCCTGGCCGCGCTGGCAGCGTACCCGGTGGCCTGGGCGGTGCCCTGCTACCGCGCCGGCGCCCGCGACGTGGAGGCGTTCGTGCGCGGCCTCGACGCGGTGCCGCCGGGCTCGGTGGTGGTGCCGCTGGTCTTCGATCGCCACACCACGAGCTGCATGCGCTCGGGATCGGTCGATCACGCCACCGGCTACGCGGCGGTGGCCAAGGGGCTGATCGACTGGGACAACTACGAGGCGCAGACCGATCTCTTCCCGGTGCGGTTCCGCCCCTGGGCGGTGCGTCCGACCAGCCTCGACATCGAGACCGACCCGCAGCACCTGCGGGTTCACGAGCTGCGGCCGCGAGTCGACTACATCTACTGCTGGCGGATGCCGCCCGGCGCGCCGGTGGCCGGCGCCCTGGCGCGGCAATGCACGCTGGTCGCCGCCGGCGATCAATGGCGCCTATACGCGGCGCAGGCGCCCGCGGCGGTCCGGTCCGACTCATCCAAGTCATCCCCGGCCGCGTACTCCCCGTAGGCCGGGACGTACCCGGCTCGGGCGGCCCGGGGGTCAGCCCCGTAACACCCAACGCCCCGGGCCGCGCCCGTCTTCGTCTGCCCTTCCCGGCCCATCCCCCTCCCCCCCGCCCAGCGGCACCTCCCTCCTGTGTCGCTTTGGGCGAGGCCCCCGAAGTCCGAGGTCGGTTCCCTTCCGACCCTCGCCCAAAGCGACGCAGGAGGGAGGTGCCGCTGGGCGGGGGGGAGGGGGTGGCCGTCCTCCCTTCCCCTCGCGCCCGCAACCCCGTACGATACGGAGGTGGTTGCCGAGGCTGCCACCGTATCGACCGAAGGGAGGAACGGCTGATGGCCATCACCGAACGCGCCCCCAGCAGCACCATCGACCGCATCGGCGCCTGCCTCGGCGACGAGGCGGAGTCACTGCTCGGCTACGTCTGCAAGGGGATCGGCAAGGAGCGCTTGATGCTGCCCGGGCCGAACCACGTGGACCAGGCATTCGGCGCCTCGGACCGCAAGCCGGGCGTGCTGGTCAACCTGCAGCGGCTCTACGGCCACGGCAGGCTGGCCCACACCGGCTACCTGTCGATCCTGCCGGTGGACCAGGGGGTCGAGCACTCGGCGGCCGCTTCCTTCGCGCCCAATCCCGACTACTTCGATCCCGAGAACATCATCCGTCTCGCGATCGAGGCCGGCTGCAACGCCGTCGCCTCGACGCTGGGAGTGCTGGGGTCGGTGGCGCGGCGCTATGCGCACCGGCTGCCGTTCATCGCCAAGATCAACCACAACGAGATGCTCACCTACCCGAACAGCTTCGAGCAGATCCTCTTCGGAAACGTGGAGCAGGCCTGGGAGCTGGGCGCCGCCGCGGTCGGCGCCACCGTCTACTTCGGCAGCGAGGACTCCCACCGCGAGATCGTCGAGATCGCCGAGGCGTTCCATCACGCCCACGACCTCGGCATGGCCACCGTCCTCTGGGCCTACCTGCGCAACAGCGCCTTCAAGAAGGACGGCGTCGACTACCACCAGTCCGCCGACCTCACCGGCCAGGCCAACCACCTGGCCGTCACCATGGAGGCCGACATCGTCAAGCAGAAGCAGGCCGACCGCAACGGCGGCTACCCGGCGATCAACTTTGGCAAGACCGACAAGCGCATCTACGGCGAGCTGGTGGCCGACCATCCGATCGACTGGACGCGCTGGCAGGTGGTGAACTGCTACATGGGGAGGGCCAGCCTGATCAACTCCGGCGGCGACTCGAAGGGCCAGAGCGACCTCGAGCAGGCGGTGCGCACGGCGGTGATCAACAAGCGCGCCGGCGGCTCCGGCCTGATCTCGGGGCGCAAGACCTTCCAGCGGCCGATGCGGGAAGGCGTCGAGCTGTTCCACGCCATCCAGGACGTGTTTCTATGTCCTGAGGTCACGATTGCCTAAATTGGCAGCGCATGCCCGAAGACGACCGGCGCTTGAATGTACCTCTGAGGCCTACTCAAAGCGTCTATCGGATCGCCCCCCGCATCCCCTCGATCCCCTTCCCACCCCTCCGGGGGGGAAGGGGACGCCCCCTCCCTCTCTTCGATGGCGGCCGGTCAGGGGCTGGCCGCTGCGGCGGCGGGCGCCGGCCTTGCCGCGACGAGCCGGCGGATCTCGTCGCCGCGGGCCAGGGCGTCGCGCTCGCCGATCTCGAGCAGCAGCCCGAGATAGTCGGGCTGGAACATCAGCATCGACAGGAAGTCGGGAGTGGTGCTCTCGCGGGTGCCGAGGCTGCGGGTGAGGTAGCGGAAGGCCGGCGGCAGGCGCGGCTCGTACTTCGCGGCCAGCAGGCCGAGGTCCTCCGAGGGGCGCAGCACCAGGATGTCCACCGGCCGCATGCCCTCCCGCCGCTCCGGGGGCAGCTGCCGGACCAGCCGGTTGAAGAGCTCGAGGGTGCGGGCGTCGCGGTCGAGGACGTCGAGGAAGATGGAGTTCATCAGGTGGGAGAGGATCTGCGCCGGCGGCGGATAGCCGCTGATCTTGCGGCGGCTCGCCTCCTCCTCGTTCTGCTCGTAGCGCGGCGAGATGGCCAGGATGCGCGAGGCGCCCAGGTGCACGGCGCCGGAGAGCGGGGCGTCGAGGCGGACGCCGCCGTCGCCGTGCCAGGAGTCGCCGAGGCGCACCGCCGGGAAGAACAGCGGCAGCGCCGCGCTGGCCATGACGTGGCCGACGGTCAGCCGGCCGTTGAAGCTGCGGCGGCGCGGCCGGCTCCAGGGACGGATGTCGGCGCCCTGCACCCAGGTGATGGTCTGGCCGGTGGAGTAGTTGAGGGTGGTCAGCGCGACGGCGTGCAGCAGCCCGCGCTCGAGGTTGCGGCCGATGCCGAGGAACTCGCCGTCCACGGTCGCCACGGTGCTCTCGATCAGCTTCCGCAGGGGGCTCGCATCGACCAGGCCGCGGACCGAGGGGTAGACCGCCGCACCGCCGGTCGAGAGACGGGTCACCCAGCCGGTGAAGTTCCTGGCCAGCGACGGCGTGTCGACACGGAAGACGTCGGCGGTTTCGAGCCGCCGCCAGACCTCCGCGAGGGTGCGGGACGCCTCGCCCAGGGGAGCCGGATGGGCGGCGATGACGACGGTGTTGATGCCGCCCGCGGAGACGCCGACCAGGATGGGCACCCGCAGCTCCGGCAGCAGCCGGCCGATGCCGCGCAGCACCCCCGCCTGGTAGGCGCCGCGGGCGCCGCCGCCGGAGAGCACCAGGGCGAGATCGGGCGGCGGCGACGCCGGCCCGGTGGGAGGAGCGTCACCAGCTGGCACTGAAAGGAGCACGCGATATGAGATCGATCCGCATCCTGATCGCCTTGATTGTACTCCTCGCCGCGGCCGCGGCCGGCTTCGCATACTCGGGGATCTTCGACGTTTCCGCCGCCGACAGGGAGCCGCGCTGGCGGGCGCAGCTGTTCGAGACCGTCAAGGACCGCTCGATCGATCGGCGTGTCGCGGCGCTGCCGGCGGCGCCTCCGCTCGGCGATCCGCAGCTGATCCGGACCGGGCTCGTCCACTACAGCGAGATGTGCGTCGTCTGCCACGGCGCGCCCGGGGTCCCGAAGTCGGAGATCGGAATGGGGCTCAATCCCGATCCGCCGGACCTCGCGCACGAGGGCGCCGAGCAGTCGCCGGTGCGCCTCTTCTGGGTGCTCAAGAACGGCATCAAGATGACCGGCATGCCCGCCTTCGGCATGACGCACACCGACGACCAGATCTGGTCCATGGTGGCGTTCCTCAAGCAACTGCCGAAGCTGAGCCCGCATCAGTACGCGGGGATGGCGCAGGAGGCCGGGGTCCACCCGCTTCCGGCAGGCCACCATTGAGCTCCGCCGCCCAGGACGATCTGCCGCGCCCGGACGAACGGCGGCGGTCATGGCGTGGGAGCGCGCGCGATTTATCTCATTGTCGGCTTTGCATTTGCGTGAACCGACCTGCTACTAAAAGGGCCCCGTGCAGGTTTGCAAATTCTCGACCGTTGTGACACCCTTGATCAGCTCTTCGTACAGCGTGCGTGCCGCACGGACGCTTCGATTTATATCGTAGCAACTGCGCAGCAGCACCGGTCAAGGATTGAGCTCGAAGTGCCCCGGGGCGGTATCCCAGGGGCTGGGACGATCGAGGAGGCAGGTTAACCCATGCGCTTTGGCCTTCGCTCTCTACAGGCTTGCATCCTCTTGGCCTCCGCGGCGGTCGCCGCCTTCGCCGACACTCCGTCGAGGGAGGCTGCTGCCGGCTCCGGCTCTGTCCAGGAACAGGCAGCGGTGGCTGCGGGTGCCCGCACCGACGGCAAGACCGCACGGGGACGGGTGCTCGCTCCCGGCTCGCGGCCGCCGGCCGCTCCCGCGCGGGAGAACGGCGAGACCGCACAGGGGCCGGTGCTCGTTCCAGGCTTGCGGCCGCCGGCCGCTCCGCCGGCAGCCCCGAGCACCATTGTCAATCCGCCGCCGCCGAACGCGTTCTTCACGGTGGCTCCGTGCCGGGTCTACGACACCCGCTTGCCTGCCGACGCGCCGGCGCTCCAGACCGGCGTCGCCAGGCTGTTCCAGGTCACCGGCAATTGCGGGATTCCGGCCTCGGCGAAGATGGTGGCGGTCAACGCGGCGGTGACGCAGCAGACGGCTGCCGGCTCGATCGAGATCTATCCCGGCGATGCCAGCCCCACCGGCCTGCAGCTGGACGTCTTTCCGGCAACCGGGACGCGCGCCAACAATGCGGTGGTGCCGCTGGCGCTGAACGGCACCGGCACCTTGAACGTGCTCCTGACGACGACCACCGGAGGCCAGACCGGCCATTTCTTCCTGGATCTGAGCGGCTACTTCGCGGTGGTGAACCCGATCGCCGTGAACGACAGCTACAGCACGCCTCTGAACACGGCCCTCGCCCCGCCCGCGCCCGGGGTGCTCGCCAACGACACGCTCAACGGCGGGGCGATCTTCAGCTATGGCGCCACCACCGGCGGCGAGCAGACCACGATCGGTGCGGCCACGCCCACCTCGGCGGGCGGCTCGATCACGCTGCATGCCGACGGCAGCTTCAGCTACACGCCGGCCACGAGCTTCCAGGGCAGCGACACGTTCAAGTACGTCCTCAAGAACACCTTCGGCAGCTCGACGGCCACGGTGACGATCGCCGTGGGCAAGACCAACCAGACGATCACCTTCACCTCGACGCCTCCCGCCGGAGCGAAGGTGGGCGGACCGACCTACAACGTGACGGCGACCGCATCGTCGGGCCTCACGGTGACGTTCACCATCGACCCCGTGGCGGTCGCGGTGTGCTCGATCTCGGGCTCGACGGTGTCGTTCATCGGTGCCGGCACCTGCGTGATCGACGCCAACCAGGCGGGTGACGCCACCTACAACCCGGCGCCGCAGAAGCAGCAGTCGTTCCCGGTGGCGATGGGCGACCAGACGATCACCTTCACCTCGACGGCGCCCGCCAGCGCGAAGGTGGGCGGGCCGACCTACAACGTGACGGCGACGGCATCGTCGGGCCTGACGGTGACGTTCACCATCGACGCCGCGGCGGCCTCGGTATGCTCGATCTCGGGCTCGACGGTGTCGTTCATCGGCGTCGGCACCTGCACGATCGACGCCAACCAGGCCGGCGACGCCAACTGGAACCCGGCGCCGCAGATGCAGCAGTCGTTCGCGGTGGACAAGGGCGACCAGATGATCACCTTCACGTCGACGCCGCCGGCCAACGCGAAGGTGGGCGATCCGCCGTACACGGTGACGGCGACCGGCGGCGGGTCGGGCAACCCGGTGACGTTCTCGATCGACGCGTCGGCGACCTCGGTGTGCTCGATCTCGGGCTCGACGGTGTCGTTCATCGGCAACGGAACATGCGTGATCGACGCCGACCAGGCCGGCAACGCCAACTGGAATCCGGCGCCGCAGGCGAAGCAAATGTTCGGGGTGGGCAAGGGCGATCAGACGATCACCTTCACCTCGACGCCTCCCGCCGGGGCGAAGGTGGGCGGGCCGACTTACAACGTGACGGCGACCGCCTCGTCGGGTCTGACGGTGACGTTCACCATCGACGCCCCGTCGGCCTCGGTGTGCTCGATCTCGGGCTCGACGGTGTCGTTCATCGGCGCCGGCACATGCGTCATCGACGCCAACCAGGCCGGCGACGGCAACTGGAACCCGGCGCCGCAGATGCAGCAGTCGTTCGGCGTGGCCAAGGGCGACCAGACGATCACCTTCACCTCGACGGCCCCTGCCGGGGCGAAGGTGGGCGGGCCGACGTACACGGTGACGGCGACCGGCGGCGCGTCGGGCAACCCGGTGACCTTCAGCATCGACGCGTCGGCGACCTCGGTGTGTTCGATCTCGGGCGCGGTGGTGTCGTTCAACCATGTCGGCACGTGCGTGATCGACGCGAACCAGGCGGGCAACGCCGACTACAACGCGGCGTCGCAGGCGCAGCAAATGTTCGGGGTGGGCAAGGGCGACCAGGCGATCGCCTTCACTTCGACGGCGCCGGCCAGCGCGAAGGTGGGCGGGCCGACGTACACGGTGACGGCGACCGGCGGCGCGTCGGGCAACGCGGTCACCTTCAGCATCGACGCGTCGGCGACTTCGGTGTGTTCGATCTCG